>Ga0114963_10002641_pt1 | contig 12257 bp, 12 predicted proteins | sample C_131016_EF_Meta_FD_87019 | JGI IMG/M metagenome (GOLD analysis project Ga0114963, IMG submission 87019) | Freshwater microbial communities from Lake Croche, Canada to study carbon cycling - C_131016_EF_MetaG | ecosystem: Environmental > Aquatic > Freshwater > Lake | place: Lake Croche, Canada...
GAGACGATCATTTCATGGGGAGCTGGTTATAATATCGAGTCGCCGGACACGATCCGAGCCTACCGCGAAGCTGCACGTGTCTTTCCAGGCATGGGTCATATCGTCTGCAAGCTAGCCGAATGGACCTCTCATCCAGTCCGGGCGTTCCTTAATGACGTCGCATAAAACTCGTCGTCGCATATAAGTAGATGAACCAGGAGGTCACCGAGGCATTTAACGGCAGAAGCGATGCTGATATACTTGAAATTGTACGGAACATCATGAATGGCGGTGAGGAAACTATCCTTAACCTTCCCGACGATACCCTAGACGGCAATCATAAATTTGATTTTGTGGAAGCAGATGGCGTGAAGTATGTGTCCCTTTACACTGAACAAGGCACTGTTCTTGTCACATTTAAGCGTGTCGGAGATGATGGAACTATCCTGATGGGAATGTACCCAGCAGCTGTTCCAGATGATACGATTGAGTATCATTCCCTTCATAACCTCGTAGCTGGTAAGTCCAGGAAGCGCAGACGTCGTACGCGGAAAACTCGTCGTGGGCGGAAAACTCGTCGCCGCGTCTAGTGGCGCCGTGTGAATGCGTGGCCGCTGTGGGCACGCGCCGACTTCTTGCGGGACACGATCCGGCCCCACTTGTTCATCTTGAGATCCTTGCGCGTCAAGCCTCCCGGGGTATGGGCCGCAGTTCCATGCCACACCTTACGGCGCGATCCCACGGCCGCCATACGACGACCACCCTGCTGCGGGGGCTGGGAAGGAGGGTCGGGCCGAATAACTCCCTCCTGGTAGGAAGGCGCCGGGGCTGTCTCGGGCGGCGGAGAGTATCCAAGCAACTTACGAATGGTTTCCATTTGTGTTTTACGCAGACTTTTTAAATGAGCGAGGCAGGAACTGTGCGGGTGCTGTGGGTTGTGTGGGTTCTACATATCCAACCTGCTCGATCTTTCCGCAATAAATGTCGTTGGTCCACTTGAAGGGGAATTCAACCGCGTGCTCTCCAATCCCGCGCAATTCAAAACTGTAATGCACGAGCATGTGCGACATGATCTTTGGATAGATTTGCAAGGCTAGAAAATCTTGGTCGTGACCCATTCCAATTGAACTCGGATTGTTCTTGAATGCTTCGTATTCCGCATGGATGTTGAGCCCAGCCTCCTTGCGAAGTCCCCATAACCCGCCCATCATGGATGTACTATGTTGAGAGTTATCGCGAATGGTATGCGCCCAGTACCCGCTCTTCATGAAGGACCGGATCGCCCATCGATCCTTCCAGTGGATCCGACTGTCTGCATCCCGAACTAACATGGTCTCGACACCGGGCTCGTCAATGGCATAGAACCGGTGAATCATATTCGCAGCTCCTGTGAGTCCCGTGTACCGCAAAATCACATTTGGTGCAGTCGCAAGATGCTCGATATACCTAGGATCGACATCGGATCCCAAATACACAAAGACCTTCCAGTCCGGAAAGTACTTCAAGACCAAATTGATATTCTCATTCATTGGATCCGGGTAGTAACGGGGATGCAAGGGACCGTATAAGCAAAAGGAAAAGACGTTTACCATGAGCTCCTTATAAGATACAATGATTTCCGGGAAAGCGTTTATGAAGGAGTGCAAGTGGTCGTACGATCCCCGGTACCCAGTGACATTCTCGTTCCCGGCTGCAAGAAGTGGAGATATGGTCTTCTTGAATGGAGATTATGTCAAGGAGTTTGCATCGGGTCTTAACCGGTTTCCTCGCAAGTACTTTACATTTGTTGTCCACAATTCCGACCAGCGGTTTGACCAGCAAAAGCTCGACATGCTCCTCCCGTTCGCCCAGCACATTTATTCCATCAATACCACCGTCACCCACCCTAAACTGACAACCATCCCACTCGGATTCCCTGATCGGGATCTCGAGTGGCTGGCGACCTACGAACCGTCCAATGTGGATCGCACGATCCCAGTCTACCTGAACTTTACCACTAACACCAATTACTCGGCACGTTCTGCATGTTCCAACGCCTTCCCAGATGCTGTTCGCGATCCACCCGACTTGAATCGTCCAGACTATTACCGGCGCCTGGAATCTGCACAGTTTGTCCCATGCCCTGAAGGAACGGGTATGGATACTCACCGGTTCTACGAAGCTCTTTATTGCGGCGCAACCCCTGTGGTTCTTCGTTCGTGCCCATTAATTCGCTTCTACGAGCAGTTCCCGTGCTGCATTGTGGATTCGTGGACCGATCCGCTTGTCGCACCACCGCGGAAACCAGTTTCATTTAGTGTCCGGCATTACTTACAATGAAGATCGATCTTGCCATTCACAGTTCGGACTCGAATCCATTCTATTTGGATTTCTGGCCTATCGTGTCCAAGATCTGGAAGGTCAAGTTTGGAGTCACGCCGCTCCTGGTGTACATTGATGAAAATCATACCATTCCGATCGACACGACCTACGGCATCGTACTCAAACTGAAGCCGGTCCCGGATATTCCAGTTCCGTTCCAGTGCCTCTGGGTTCGGTACTGGATTCCTTCGCAGTACCCGGACAAGGTGTCGATCATTTCCGACATTGACATGCTCCCCATTTCTCGGCGCTACTTTACGGGTTTGATCGCACCGTTTCCCGATACCAAGTACATTCACTTGAACCCCCATTCCGATAATATGCCGTCGTGCTACCACGTTGCAAAGGGCTCGATGTTCACCAAGGTACTGGATCTTCCGGAAACGTGGCCCGAGTCGGTGAAACGAGTCAGTGAATTCAGCAATGGATTCAACCATACACTCAATGACGGGACTGTCATTCAGCACTGGGGTGTGGACGAAGCGTATGCAACCTACAAGTTGAAGGCTTACCACGATCCGTCTATTTTTATCATGATGGAACGTGGAAACTCGTACGCACGCATCGACCGTCACGAGTGGAAGTATCATCCCACGGACATTTACCGGGACCTGTATGCAGATTCTCACTCCATCCGCCCGTATTCACAGCACAAGATCGAGATTGACAAGCTTGTCGAATTCATCATGGAAGAACGAAAGGTTTACCGACCGTTTGCCGACAAGACGTCTCTCACAAACGCATAAGTCCGGGCAATTCTATGATCAACCTCTTCTTTTTGAATATCCGAATACGAAGGAGCTTGTGTCGCCAAGAATGGGAACACAAATTCCATTCGCATGTCATTCATGTTAACATCAATCACATGGTCTTGCCCGAATGCGAGAAGCGTATCGTAGGCTCGCGCAGAATACAGAATACAGTGAGTTGTCGCGATTCTCTCCGCGTGCAAGAACGTGAGATCGCCTTCGGATTTCCACGTCAAGAGTTGAGGTTCTCCAAAGTTTGCACATCCATTCAAGACTTGCACATGCGGGTTCCGTGCAAGGTAGTCGACCATATGCTCCAACTGTACCTTGAGTTGACCATTCGTGACTAGAAACTTGCAGTCGTCTTCCAGCACCAATACATAGGGCATCTTTGCATCGCGGGCCATGCGGACAATCTTTTGATGTGATAGCAAGCATCCGTACAAACCGTCTTCGTGTGCAACAGCCTCCACAACCTTCAAGTTCAAGCAGGGGTACACTTTATGGTTTTGCTGAATAAGTTTCATCCGATCCGTTCGATGCGGAAGATGAATTACGTACGCGTCCATTACCTTAATGGAAGCGATTCTTCGCGTCCATTTGGGGTTTTGTGTTTGGTTCTTCTTCGTGATCTTGGACTCGGCTGTCTCTAGTTGGAGTACGCCAGGCCACCCATGCCGGACATGACGCGCAGCACGTTGTAGTTGACGGCGTAGACGCGGACCTGCGCCGTGCGGCCAGAGCGCACCGTGTTGACGGACACCGTGAGCTGCAGGGTCGCCTTGTCGATGCGCGAGAAGTTGCAGCTGCCCGACGGCTGGTGCTCCTCCGGCTTGAGCGCGAAGGAGTACACGCAGATGCCCGGGGTGGGCGTGCGCGTGTGGTGCTGGAACGGCTGGACGATGCTGAAGTAGCGTCCCTCGCGCTCCGTGAAGCGGTCCTGGCCGTTGAGCTGGATCTTGGCCACCTCTGTCGGGTTCTTGCCCGTGCAGCGAACACCCGAGTCGAGCACCACCTTGGCGAGCAGGTAGTTGGTCGTGTCCTCGAAGATGTAGGACTGGTCGTTGCCGCTGGTGTTGAAGTTCGTGTCGAGCCAGCTGGCGCCCTGGAGGGACGGGCCCGCCGCGATACCCACACCCGGGAGGTACGGGCCCGAAGGACCGTCGGCCGTCGTCGGCACGTTGAGCGTCGAGGCACCGCCACCCAGGGAGCCGCGGGCGAGCACGTCCATGATCACACCCTCCGTCGAGAAGTCGTCGGAGTAGTTGAACGGCTGGCAGCCGTTGACCTCCTGGATGAAGGAGGACTGGGCGCCCGGGTTCGAGCAGTCGATGAACGAGTCGCGCTGGACGACCCACACAAGCTCCTTCACCGGGTGGTTAAAGTTCAGCTGGATCTTGTTCGAGCTCGACGTGATCGACTCGGCGCCCGTGAACTGCAGCTGCTCGATGAGGTACTCGTGCGACTGCTGGGCGAAGCGGCGACGCTCCTCCGTGTCCAGGTAGACGTAGTCGATGTACAGCGAGGCGGCCGTGAGCGACTGGATCGCCGTTGTCGCCACACCCTCATAGTAGGTGCAGTTCACCCACTGCTCGAACTCCACGTTGATGCGCACCTCGTGGTACTGGAGCGCGATGAGCGGGATCGCCAGGCCCGGGTTGCGGCAGAACCAGAACTGGAGCGGGATGTACAGCGTCTTGGCCGGGGTGCCCGAACGCGGCGCGCAGGTGTTCGTCAGCTCGGCGCCCGCGCACGACTGGTCCAGCGCATAGCCCTTGCGGTCCTTCATCAGGACAAGGTCGTGGGTGTTGCCGATCATGTCATCGAGGCCCTTGACCGTGCCCGCATCCTGGGAGAGCTGCGTCCAGATCTGCATCCAGTCGCCGTACTGGCGGTCGATGCGCTGGCCGCCAATCTCGAGCTCAACCGTCTTGATGAGACGGTGGCCCACGTAGTTGAGCCAGCGGAAGCGCGTCACCGTCGAGTTGGTCGAGCCCGAGAGGTCAACCGTCGGCAGCACCACCTGGACGTACGTGCGGTACATCAGGTCGGCGTTACGGTTGATGATGGCCGTCACGCGGCGGTTGAAGTCCGCCTGGCCGTTGAACGTCACCTCAATGGACTCCATCGCGAAGTTCGTGTGACGCTTGAAGAGCACCTTCCAGAACGTGATCTGGGGGTTGCCGGAGATGTAGATGTCCTGCGCACCGTAGCTGACGAGCTGAAGAAGACCACCACCCATATTGCTTGTTGTGTTCAATGCCAATATTTTTTCTCACGGCAAACAATCTACACACAAAACACAGGAAGTTGGAATGCGGATTTATGCGGTTAATTGCGACTGGGGGCGCGGCGAACGGCTGATAAAAGCCGCGCTACCCTTGAACCTCGACATTGTCCTGGTACCGTCACCCCTGTGGACCGATGAAGAAGTGCAGCGTCGTGGCAAGACGTGCTTTGAGCGGGATACGTCGTACCCGACGGGGTGTGCAGCGACACTCGGACACATGCGCGCCTTGGCTGAATTCGCAAAGTCCGGGGATCCTCTTGGCATTATCATTGAAGACGATGTCCGATTCCACAAGCAGTTTAATCGTTTGATCGATGCAGTCACGCCTCACATGATGGAAGGGAATACAGATGTCTTGTCGCTCGGGTATGTCAATTTTCCACAAGGAAATTGGTCGCATGTCGGTGGAGAGTACATTATCCGAAATGTCGGCACGTCCAATCCATGGGGCGCCCAGTGTTACATGGTGACTCATCGGTACGCCAAGTACTTGTCCGATCTCTTTTCAGTGGATGATGTCGCCATTCCATTCAAAAATCATTTTGTGACCGATTGGGTCTTGTTTGATCCGTACGAACTCGGATGTCGTCGCGATGCTATGCTGTACCCGATTGCAATTGAATCACCGGACGAACAAACGATTGCAGGAAGTACGAATAAGGCGGATTTGTTTGCATGCGGAATGAAACATGAAGATTTCCATCTTTAACGCAGCGTGCGAAAGAAGACAATGACTGCCGATCAGGATCAATGGACAGCGATTGTCATTGCTGCCCTCGTGTTAGCGTGCGGCGTGGGATGCTGTGTGCGACACGTACTTGATCGGGGGCAGTCTGAAGCGTATGTTCTTGAAGAAGATCCTGAAACCTAGCCCATGACCATGTGAGGAACAATATGCATAGCCTCCAACTCTTGCATCCAGAGCTTCATGGCATACGGGATGGTCTTTTGGACGAAATCCGTCATGTTGCCGCACGAGCCGCACGAATAGATCCCCTCTGCCGGATTCACCACCGCCAAGGTTCCGCACGTCTTGCAGATTCCCGTCAAGAACGGGTCCGATACATCCATCAGACGCTCTTTCGTGAATACGGAAGCACCGTGTGAGATCATACAATCGCGCTCCATCTCTCCTACACGCAAACCGCCATCACGACTCCTGCCCTCACACGGCTGGCGAGTCAGCGAGACAATCGGACCACGCGCGCGCGAATGGGTCTTGTCAATCACCATGTGCTTGAGGCGCTGGTAGAAGGTCGGTCCCATAAAGATCTCGGCCTCCATCATTTCACCCGTCTGTCCGTTATACAGAACCTCATTGCCGTACGGGTGCATGCCCAGCTCCACCATTTGCTTTCGGAGCTCGTCAATCTTGAGGTGGTTGTACGGCGTGCCATCTGCAAGCGATCCCTTCTTGGTACAAATCTTGCCAAAGATACACTCCATCAACTGTGCAATTGTCATGCGGGACGGGACAGCGTGAGGATTCATAATGAGATCCGGCCGCAACCCGGATGCTGCAAACGGCATATCCTCCTCGTTCAAGAGCATTCCGACCGTTCCCTTCTGTCCGTGCCTGCTCGAAAACTTATCACCAATCTGCGGGATACGCTCGGACACCACGCGCACCTTCACGAACGGGTACCCATCTGAATTCTTGTCCTGCCACACTCCATCAACACGACACGTCTCGGAGTTCTTGTGGGTTGTCGAGGCATCGCGGAACGAATATCCCGCCGTATCGTGGCGCAAATTCACCACCTTGCCAATCACGACATCATTCTCCTGCAAGGTCGAATTCAGGATTGGGATACCGTGCTCATTCACGGCTGCATAGCTGGTATTCTTGTACTTGCGAGTCGTCTTCTTCTCGGGACGCATGAACTTTTCCTCCCGTCCGGAGGTTACGTTGCGGTGCTCCTCGTCCTTGTACATGGTATAGTACAGTCCTCGGAAGAGGCCGCGATTCACAGCAGACCGGTTCATGATGATCGAATCCTCCTGATTGTACCCGCCGTAGCAGGCGATGGCGACAATTGCATTCATTCCAAACGGCATCTCGTGCATCTTGAGCAAATTCATGCTCCGGGTCTCGACAATCGGCCGAGTAATGGAGCACAGAACGTACGCGTTCTTGTCCAGGCGCTTGGTGAAGTTGCTCGCGTAGATGCACATGGACTGCTTGCCCATGGCCGATTGGTAGGTGTTTCGGGGCGACTGGTTGTGGTCCGAGAGCGGGATTGTTGCAGCCATATGTCCCAGCAAGAGCGACGGGTGGATCTCGTAGTGCGTGTGCGATGTGATGAGATCGCGCGTCAAGGCGATGCGCAAGGTCTCCGTCTCGGAGGCATCAATGTACTCGACACATGTCTTGACCCAGTTATTCCAATCCTTGGCTGCCTCTCCTGTAGGAGGCGCGGCACCGACACGAAACACGGGACGCACGACACGACCACCGTCCGTCTCGATGCAGATCGTATTCATCAGAGTAAACCACGCGATGGACGTGTGCGGGTGAAGGCGCATCGAGTGCTTGGCGGCACGCATCGCCACAACAAGCGTGTGCGGATCCGACGTGTAGGCCACCAGAACTCCATTCACCGTGATGGTTGTTCCCTCATAGACCCGGGCCGTCTCCACCCAAGTGAGTGGATAGTCGCGGAGAAAGTGGAGGATCGTGTGCGACGGAACGTGCTGGGACACGGAGGTGAGCAGCGACATGGTCTTGACGATACCAACCGAATGGCCCTCTGGAGTCTCGACCGGGCACATGAATCCCCAAGACGTGCCGTGGAGCTTGCGAGGTGCCAATAACTTGCCGGACTTTTCCACTGGTGTCTGGATGCGGCGGAGATGCGACAGGGTGGATGCGTAGGACATGCGCGCCAGAACCTGGGACACACCGACCTTGGTGGCGTTCGAGAGCGATGTGGATGAGGATGTGCCGAGTCCGAGCACCGTAAAGTTGCCCGTCGCCAGTGCCTGCTTCAACTTGCCCTCAATCGTGGAGAGCTTCAGGATCTTGTATAGGTTATTGATGGACAGAATCTCGAGAGGCCGCGGCTCGCCCTTCTTCCAAGAATCGTTATTCACCTCTTGCACAAACTCGTTACGCGTATCATTGCACACCTTCTGGAAGAGCTGGCGGAACAAGTGAGTCAGCAGGGCTCCCGTCGTGACAACGCGCTTGTTCGGGTAGGCATCGCGGTCATCGAGCGGAATGTGTTTGCAGTAAGTGAGAAGCAGCCGACGAATCATGGAGGCGGTCAAGACTGCACGGCGGGCATTCAAGATCTCCGGAGTGGTGGTCTCTCCGGCAAATCGAACGTGGGGCAGGTACTCGGTGGTGAGCAAGTGGCGGACATACGCGCACTTGTCCTCCTGATTGGTGCCATACTGCAGGTGGTTCGACAGGTAGGAGACTGCCTCGGCCTGGCTAAAGATCCCGAGCTCGGAGGCGTCGCGGAACGATGCAGCCAGCAACTCGCAGTGGGATTCCGTCTCGGAGCCCCAGATCAAGCGGGCAATCTCCCGGTCCGTTACGACGCCCAGTGCACGAAAGTACACAATGACGGGAATATCCTCCCGGAACCGAGGCACGCAGGCCATCATCGGGTAGCCGTAGCCATTGAACTTGGAACTCAACCGGATCTCGAGCTTCTTGGGCGGAGTGGTGAAGGACTCGTGGAGGGACTTCATCTCGACCGAATAGAGATGCTTGGATGTGGTGCGCTTGTTCTGGAAAATCATGATTCGGTTATCCGCCACCTTTTCCTGGCAGAGGATGGTGCGCTCGGATCCGTGAACGACGAAATAGCCCAGGGGATCGTGAGAACACTCGCCCATCTCGGCGAGAGATGCCGGATAATCCTTGAGGAGACACAGGCTGGATCCAAGCATCACGGGGAGTTTGCCAAGAGAAATGCCCTCAAACACCCTGGACTCCTCGTCGAATGTGTCCAGCTTCTCGCCCTTGTACGTGCGAGCCACAAACCGGATATCCGCGTGCATCTGGGCCGCATAGGTGAAGTTGCGAACACGCGCCTCTGCAGGCAGCATGGGCTTGACACGACCCGTGGCCTCTTGGAGCTTGGGCTTGGTGTAGGTGACATTCTCAAAGAGAAGTCGGAACTCGTACTTGTACTTTTTCGTGGCCTCATCCAGTTCGTGCCAAACAGTGATGGGAGGAGTCGACTGGACAATGAGGGGAATCTTGTTGCGGACGAAATCTTCGAAGGAGTCGAGCTGATGATCAACGAGACGACGAACACCACTTGCAAAGTATGCGGATGCTGCTGCCCACTCCATGGTAACTGTAAGAATCTAACTCCGTAAATAAAAGGTCTTCGTTTTTAACAATGACAGACGCAAAGCCAGTCTACAAAATTGTCAAGACTGGTGGTTCTGCGCCTGTGCAAGTTGCTGCCAAACGTACCCAAAAGACGTATCCCAAGAGCTCGTTGCGGACGACCCGTAAAGTGTCCGGTGTGACAGACCCTGCGAAACCCCCTCCCTTTCGGAAGGGAACACTGCGGATTCTCACAGAAGCGGGCCGGAAGAAGCGTGAAAAGACGATTCGTCGTACTGTGCGGTCCTTATCTGATTCACAGGCGCGGGAACGTCTTCGCAAGGCTGGAATCGGCGTCAGCTCCAAGGCCCCTCCCCACCTTGTCAAGGAAATCCTGGATGGCGGTATGGTCGCGGGAATGATTCCCGCATAATCAAGTAATGACAAGTGTGTGGGGACCACTCGGATGGATGACGCTTCATTCGATAGCGTCCTTGTATCCAGACGCACCGTCTGAAGCCGAAAAGACGTTAATGACCAAGTGGTTGACGATGTTTCAAGAGACGATTACATGTCCGTCGTGTCGTGACCACTTTGCAAATGCCTTGACTGGGTATCGTATCCAATTTCCCGGAATGATGAACTCGCGTCAGTCCTTTATGGTTGCGACATTTCGTCTCCACAATTCCGTGAACCGACGTCTGCACAAGCCAGTCTATTTAACCGTCGAATCGTGCTTGGAGACCCTGCGGAATGCTGTCAAGACACGCTCGACCAAGGAGTATCGTGGCGCCTACTATGTGCATATCCGGAAGCACTGGAGACTGTTCCAGGATGCGTCGGGAATTGCGGCCTTGAAGAAAATTCAAGAGTTGATCAAGGTGGAGACCGAGTACGCGACTCCTCGGTCAAACAATTTTGAAGTTGCAATTGCCGAGGATGTAGTGGTGGTTACGGATATGGAAGTGACGGCGGCTAGTGAAGTGTCGTTACGCCCTCGTCAGCAGCAAGCGATGGGAAGGAAACTCCGATTTGTCGGTGGAGTTCTTCGCTTACAATAGTACTTACACCTTGATTTGGAGTTGTAAGTATGTCATTTGAAGGTGTTTCTTACCGCACTGCGGATAACTGGTTTAGTGTTGTACCCATGCCGTCTCATCCTATTCGCTACCTAGAAATCGGAACCTTTTATGGTGCGAATCTCTTTTCGGTTGGGAGGTCGTATGCGTCTCACCCCGACAGTCGCATGGTCTGTATTGATCCCTGGTTGGATTACGATGACTATCCGGAATACAAGGGGCGCCAGGAATCTGTCTACGATGCATTCACTCGGAACCTTGACTCGAGCGGTCAGAAGGAAAAAATCACTGTCGTTCGGGGATTCTCCCACAATGAAATTCCCAAGTTTGAAGACGAGTCGTTTGATATAATTTACATTGACGGAAACCATGAGCCTGATTATGTCCTCGAAGACGCGGTTCTTGCCTTCCGCAAGCTGAAGATTGACGGGCTGTTGATCTTCGATGATTATGGGTGGGGAGGACCCGATCTGACAACGCGGGGCATTGACGCATTTAGGTCAGCTTACCACAAACGCATATCTACCAACCATCCCTACGTAAATACACAGGTATTCATGCGCAAACTCCGTTGACTATGCGAACAAGATCATCCACGTCATCAATAGTAAAGTTCAATTCTCCTGGTAAGTTTGTTATCTTTGTGTAGGTCAGAATCGAAATGCCAAGGTTTTCGCAAATGCCCCTATATTGAGCCCATTCGTCGTTACGTATCTCGATTACTTGCGTCTTTTTGTTTGCAAAGTAACACATTGTTAACGCACCACCATAAGGTGCTACGATGACTTTCGCTTCTTGAAACAGTTTGATCTTGTCCACAAGCGGATAGTCTTCCAAATAAATACATTCGAACCCAAGCTTGTCTAGTAGTTCTGTTTCACTCATGTTTTTCCTTGAAGATCCGTTGGTGTAGTTAGCGTCTTGTCTCCACTTAATTGTGTCAACCTTGTTACGTGAGATATAAATCAGTCTAACTGGATCCGACTTGAGTTCCAAGCCACTTTTTGTTAAGAACAGTTCACGGACGAAGGAATAATACGGTTTCTTTAGGTAGTATAAGTCGAAAATGTCGGCTCCATGGTGATTAATGACAATGTCATTCTCGGTGGGCGCGGCAAATTGATAGACAGAAGCAAGAAGAGCCAGTGTCTCGTAGTGGAACGACTCGTTGACAAGAGTAAAAAAATACGCAGGGGGCTGGATATCCATAAGACCTGCGATTGCATACGAGAACCAGTGCATGATGATTCTGTTTTCTCGATTCTGAAGAACATGCACAGTCTTTTGCTCCATGTTAAACTACTAATATAATTCGCTTGGTTTGAGTTAAATGCCTACACCCCTTTGTCCGCTCATGGACGCGTATGGGAGTGACAAGGGTCCTCGCAAGAATGATTCAACTCATCACACGTACACAGAGGTCTATCATACCCTTTTCAAAGACAGGATGGATCAACCTCTTACTGTCTTTGAAATGGGCCTTGGAACCAACAATACGAACATTCTGTCCA
>Ga0114963_10002642_pt1 | contig 12255 bp, 11 predicted proteins | sample C_131016_EF_Meta_FD_87019 | JGI IMG/M metagenome (GOLD analysis project Ga0114963, IMG submission 87019) | Freshwater microbial communities from Lake Croche, Canada to study carbon cycling - C_131016_EF_MetaG | ecosystem: Environmental > Aquatic > Freshwater > Lake | place: Lake Croche, Canada...
CATTTTGTCAACCCCGACCCAGATCAAGTGATCATTGCTGGCATGGCAAAAACGTTTATCAACAACAATTTTGAGCTGGCGCCGGTGTTCCGAGAGCTGTTCAAAAGCGAGCATTTTTTTGATGCATATATAATAGGTGTAAGCATCAAAAGTCCGTACGATTTTGTGATCGGTTTTTTACGCGATGTTGATTTTCCCTTGACGGATAAAGACTCGCTGCTCGGCATTTATTATTTATGTGGACAACTAGGGCAAGAGTTTTTTCAACCCGTAGATGTGGCCGGTTGGCCTGGCAATCGGAGTTGGATCACCAATACTTACCTAACCGGTCGTTGGCAAACGATGGATTACTTGTTGTATGGTATTTATCAAAAACAACCAAGCGCTTTCCGCACTTTGGCAAAATACCTAAGTAAAAACTCGAATCAACCCGATGTGGTCACCAAGGCGATTACCGACTTCTTTATCCCCAACCCTTTGCGCAATGCAAGCGATTACAAATTGGCTACCGAGGTTTTTAAATCTCCCGTGCCGGCAAACTACTTCGACAACAACCAGTGGACTTTAGATTGGGACAGCGCGCCAGCGCAGGTAGCTTTGTTATTGCAATATTTGGGCCGTTTGCCAGAATTTCAACTCGCCTAACCATGTCAAACCATACCACCACCCGTCCGGGTAGCAGCCTCGAAAATACGCAGGCGCACCAACAAGAACACCAAGATTGGGGACGCAGGGATTTTTTGCGTCTGCTGGGACTAACTGGCGCTGGAAGCGTGCTGATCGGCAATTTGCCGGTAAGTGCTTTGTCGGCATCGCCACTGGCTTATTTGCTCAACAACGCTAACGACGACCGCATTCTGGTCATGATTCGCTTAAAAGGCGGCAACGACGGCCAGAACACCATCATTCCCATCTACGATTATGGTCGCTACCAAACGCTGCGGCCGCGCATTGCTATTCCGCGGACCGATATTATTTCGCTCACTTCAGAAATGGGCATTCCCAAAACCATGGCGCCGCTCGAAAACCTCTGGAAAAACGGCTATATGCGAGTGGTGCACAATGTGGGTTACCCCAGCCAAAATCTCTCGCATTTCCGTTCTTCCGATATTTGGGCTTCGGCCAGCGATGCTAATACCATCGATTCTTCAGGATGGTTAGGGCGCTGGCTGGATAATCTTTACCCGGATTATTTTACCAAGCCGCCGGTGGCTCCACCTGCTTTGCAAATTGGCAGCAACGGAACTTTGGCGTTTAACGACAAAAAAAATAACACCCTCAGCGTAGCCGTAACCAATCCGGAGGAATTAGAGCGCATTGCCAAAGAAGGCAGGCTGTACAATCCACTCGACGTGCCTGATTGTTTGCCTGGCGAGCAGCTGACTTTTTTGCGTGGGGTAGCCAATAGCACCTTCCAATATGCTGGCATCATTGCTGATGCCTATAAAAAAGGAGTGAACACCGCCACCTATGCAAGCGGAAGTCTCAATCAGCAGTTGGCCTTGGTAGCAAGGTTGATCAAAGGCGGACTACCAACCCGTCTGTACATGGTTACTTTGGAAGGGTTTGACACCCATGCCAACCAAAACCAATACCACCCAGCTTTGATGCAAGAAATCGCTACGGGCGTGGCCAATTTCATTACCGACCTCAAAGTAGGAAAATGGGACGAGCGGGTATTGACGATGACCATTTCTGAATTTGGTCGAAGAATTGAGCAAAACGCCTCCAATGGCACCGATCATGGCGCTGCTGCGCCGCTGATGTTGTTTGGCAAGGGCTTGAATGGCAGCGGGTTTGTAGGAAAAACGCCCAGTCTTACTAATCTTGATGAAGTGGGTAATTTGAAGTTTGAAACCGATTTTCGCCAAATTTATACCACGATCTTAGAATCCTGGTTGTGTATCAACAGCTCTTTGGTGGATCAAGTGATGGGAAAAACTTTTGCCCGCATACCAGAGTTGGGTTTGCAATGCAGTGCGGTTACAGCTGTGGAGGATGATCCAATTGCGATTGGGAAATTACCGTTGAAAGTGTACCCCATCGACGGGCAATTGCAAATACAATTTGATTTGCCCGAATCGAGCACTACCAGTGTTCAATTGCTCAACTTGCTGGGACAAACAGTAAGCGAGCAATCCTTTGGTCAACTACCAGCTGGAAAACAGCAAATAGCACTGCAGTTGGCTGGTCGCTTGCCAACCGGACCTTATGTAGTTGCGTTGCGAGCAGGGCGATATTTGGGCAGCGAAAAAGTAATGCTGTCGCTGCGGTAAAAACTGTAGAACCTCATTCCGGTAAACGGGTTTTTCGTAACTTGAGCAGATAAAGTTATCTTAACCCGTTTACCGGTTATTTCTGGTTCAGTGTAAACCGCATGGTCATGAAAAAGGAGTTTTTTTGGGCAATTTTTAGCGTACTTATGGTAGCGCTTGTATGGAGTTGCAATCAACTTCCAGCGCCCAATGATCAACAAAATAATACTTCAAAGGAAAGCCAAGAAGAGCTGCTGCGCAAAGTGGATGAACTGCGCAAAGAAAATGAAGAACTAGAACGCAAAATAGAAAAAGACAAAAATAAGCCAGCAGATGAGGATGTAGTTGCGCCAGAACCAACCGAAATCGCGCTTAAAATTGTCAAGGCGATCAAAAAATTTGATGCCAATTTCAAGCCCATCGTTGAGTTGAAACTGCAAAACAATGCCAGGAAAACCATCAATACCGCAGAAGTGTTGGTTGATTTTAGTTATGCCAGCAGCGAAACTAGTAGCAATTGCCAGTTTCAAAAAAGTATTCCACTAAAGCTGTCACCAAATACTACCAAATCGGTCGTTTTAGTCATACCTGCCGGGTACGACAAAAAATGCTCCGACAACGCCAAAGTTACCGTCCAAAAAATCACCTATAGCGATGGCAGCACCGAAGAATTCTGATATGGGTCATCAAAAACACAGCGCCATCGCGCGCGCCGCATACGGGCAGTTTGCCCGCGAGGAGTGGGCCATCATTGGCGCCCCTTGCAGCAGTATACAGCAATTGTCTTTTGCCGTAATAGAAAAACTAGCCACTGAATTTCAAATCGCTTACATAGATGCCGATCACCCTGCGGCTGATGCTGAAACCGAGAACGGTCGCGACCTTCACAGCGCAATGGCACACGGCGCAGGGATGGAATACATCGATAAAATCAGCTACCATCGGATCGATTTTGAAGGCGAGCAGTCTTCGTACCAGTACCGACAATGGTTCAATGGCCAAGATGCGGTGTTAGTCAATGGCAATCATTTTACCGCCCTGCGCCAGCTGGTCGTTATTGATCCGCGTAAAGAAACTTCATTGCAAAAAAAACTGGATCGGCTCACCCAAGTGGACGCCATTTTATTGACCGATGACCAAACGGCGCCTTATGATTTTTTGCAAAAACACTTGGAAGGACAAAATATCCCCATTTTTTCCATTACCGATATTGACAGTATTGCCGGATTGATTAAAACCGGGATTAATCAACGTCGGGCGCCCTTGTATGGGCTGGTGCTCGCGGGCGGACGCAGCGTACGCATGGGGCAAGACAAAGGGCTCATCAACTACCACGGCAAAGCGCAACGTGCGTTCATGGCGGATTTGCTCAAAAATTGGTGCGCACACACCTTTATATCTTGTCGGCCCGATCAGGTGGAGGAAATAAACGGAGAATATCCGGTAATTGCCGATACGTTTATGGAATTGGGGCCATTTGGCGCAATTTTATCAGCCTTTAGAGCCCATCCCGATGCGGCTTGGCTGGTGGTAGCTTGCGATTTGCCAAATCTCGACGCGGCCGCCATAGATTATTTGGTAGCGCAGCGCAATACCTCAAAAATTGCGACTACTTTCCGCAGTCCTTTTGATCAATTTCCCGAACCCTTGGTCACCATTTGGGAGCCAAGGAGCTATCCGGTATTGTTACAGTTTTTGGCGCAGGGCTATTCTTGCCCTCGCAAAGCACTGATCAATTCCCCAACTGAAATTTTGGAACCCTTGCGGCCGGAAAGTTTGATCAATGTCAATCAACCAGAAGAGTTGGCACAAGTTTTAGGTAAATTAACCACAACCGATTAGGCTATCCACCACTAACTGGCGGGATCAACACAATTTCATCTCTTTCGGAAATGGGCTGATCATCCAAAGCATATTCGGTATTGACGGCAATGGCCAAACTCACCAAACGCTCCAAAGCGGGATAATCCGTCATCAGTTGGGTACGCAATTCACCTACCGAGCAATTTTCAGTTACTTCAATGGATTGCGTACTGCCGCCCAAAATATCGCGCGCAATGCCAAAGGCAATTACATTTATTTTCATAGTTGATTATCAGGAATTTAAGAACCTTTTCAAAGTATTCCAAAAGGAGTAACAACGGAATTATGCGCAGGGTTGTCGCATTTTTTACTGAAAAGCATTGAAAAAACGATCCAAGGGCGCCAGGTTACCCCATTCTGATTCTCATTCAAAATCCCTTCGGTGTGATTTTCTACGCAAAAAAATGAAAGATAGGGGAAAGTGATAGCATTTTGCGTGCCAAATATGATGTTGGTAACTCTAGTTTGTGTCATATTACTGTCATAATAAAGTTACATTCTCACAATTTTTCACACATAAAAATCTACTACTTGATAGCCATTGAGTTAAGGAATATTTGGTTTGCCCTTAGCGGAAGCCTGGATTTTGTCCGCGCGCCGCTTTTTTGACCCAAATAATTTTTTAATTCTTAAAAACGTTAACACAAGGTCTCAAAAAACGTACAAAGTGGCGAAGCATTGCATGGCAAGATAATTCGCTATAGCTTTGTGCCATCGTTTGACAAAAACTTTATTTTTATTTGACATCTATTAGGGCAACTTTATTGCCCCCCACTGTACCGGCAAGTTTTTTAGTAATTGGCGGCTGGCTACAGTGTAACAAGAAAATTAAAGCCGATGAATATCCCATGGACACTTGTTGCCATATTGGCGGCGTCAGCCACCGGTATGGGTACTAAAGAACACACTGTAAAAAACCTTACTCCTTCTGAAAGTTCTGAAAAAGGCGACTTTTTAAATGTAACTGATGATGTAGTAAAAGAGCGGCTTTCCAGAATGTCGCTTCCTGTTGAGGTCAGATCCAATTCCGCGGTGCTTACACGCATTCGGCAATATTTGGTGAACGGCCGTACTGAAACCGAGTTAATCCTCGGACGCGCTCCTCAATGCTTTCCTGTTTTTGAACATTACCTACAGCAGTACAATTTGCCACAAGAACTGAAGTATCTTCCGATCATTGAATCTGGGATGATGCCTAAGCTAAAATCTCATGCTGGTGCTACCGGTTTATGGCAATTGATGCCAGTATCGGCTCGTCACTTCGGCTTGTCGGTAAACGGTACGATCGATGAACGTTTGGACATCTACCGCTCTTCGGAAGCGGCTGCTCAAATGCTCAAGTACCTTCACGATGAATTAGGCGATTGGGCTTTGGTATTGGCCGCATACAACAGCGGTATTGGCAAAGTAAAAGAAGCTGTTCGCTTAGCAGGAACCAAAAACTACTGGAAAGTGGATGATTACCTCCCTTCTGAAACCCGCCGTTATGTACCGGCTTTTATTGCCGCAGCTTACATTGCCGAATATCACTTGGATCACGGTATCCAGCCGGTAGCCTCATTCCAGTCTAGCCAAAATTTACGTGTATTGCGCGTTACCCGCCAGCTTTCATTTGGCGAGATCTCTCGAGTAACCGGTCTTAAAACTGCTACCTTGGCGGCGTTGAACCCTGCTTATATTGCGGGTATTGTACCTAAAACTAGCATGGGCCGCTACTTGATTCTACCGGGAAGCGCAACCGGAATGATGCGCAACTACTTGGAAAACAACAAGCCAGTACAAAGCGACTTGATCAAAACCACCTATGTGGTGAGCAAAGGAGACAATTTGGCTAAAATTGCCGGGTTGTTTCAAACTACTACCGATAACCTCATTATTTGGAATAATCTCTTGGACAAAAAAATTGTCATCAATCAGGAACTTGTACTCTTTTTACCAAAATCATTCTTTATCGATCGGGTATAGAATGGTAGACCAAAACCTGTATTGAACACACTATGAGCTAACAAAACCTCTAAACACAAGCTGTTTGGAGGTTTTTTTTTGCCCTTTCGTCGGATAATTAGCGGTTCAAAGTACTTTAAGGCTAATTTTGGTGGTATGCGATAGGACGATTTGTACTGTCCCATCACTTTCACAAAATCCACCAAAATGAAAATCCGTTTAACTTCCTTTGTTTTTTTATTCCTTTTCATGAACCTATCTTCTCTACTGGCGCAGGATATTGCCGGAGACTGGTACGGAACCCTAGAGGTAGTTGGCAATGGTCTGCCGCTTGTTTTTCACATCAAAAAAGACCAGGATAAATTATCCGCTACCATGGATAGCCCCAAACAGGGGGCAAAAGACATTCCAGTAAAAGAAACTTCGCTCGCTGGCGATCAGTTGACCCTCAAAATGCCCGATCTTGGCCTCGAATACACCGGTAAAGTCAGTGGCGGTCAAATCGAGGGTACTTTCAAGCAAGGAACTTTTTCTGCTCCCTTGAAATTATCTCGCGATGCAGGTGCAGCCGCAGTAGCTGCCCCCAAACGCCCTCAAGAGCCCAAAGCACCTTTTCCTTATCAAGAAGTGGCTTTGAAATTTCCCAATGCCAAAGCGGGAATTACTTTAAGCGGAACTTTGACCGTTCCCGAAGGCAAAGGCCCTTTTCCAGCAGTGATTATGATATCAGGCTCTGGGCCGCAAAACCGCAACGAGGAATTACTCGGACACAAACCATTTTTGATCATCGCCGATTATCTGACGCGCCAGGGGTTTGCCGTTTTTCGCTATGATGATCGTGGGGTAGCAGAATCAACTGGCGATTTTTCCAAAGCCACTTCTGCTGATTTTACCGATGATGCGGAGAGTGCCTTGAATTTTTTGTTGACCCGTCCGGAAATTGACTCCAAGAAAATTGGTTTTGCTGGCCACAGCGAAGGCGGATTGATTGCGCCTATGGTTGCGGCACGGAATAAAAAAACGGCTTTCATCATCCTCTTGGCTGGGCCGGGTGTAAATGGCGAGGAGATCCTTAAATTACAGCAACGCTTGATTGGCGAAAAAATGGGCGAAAGCGAAAAAGACATTGCGCTATCCGAAGAGGTTACCAAAAAAGCATCGGAACTACTGCGCAAAAATACGCCAGGTGATCAATTGCTACCTCAGTTGCAGCAATATGGCGCTGAAAGAATAGCAAAGGAATTACCTGACGCTACGGATGCCCAGAAAAAAGAACTTATGCAGGGGCTTGCACCTTATGGCACGCCTTGGTTTCAATATTTTTTGATCCATGAGCCTGCGCCAGAATTGCAAAAATGTACTTGCCCAGTATTGGCGCTCAATGGCGGAAAGGATTTGCAGGTTGATCCAAAGCAGAATTTGCCGGCCATTAAAGCGGCCTTGATTAAGAGCAAAAATAAGCACATCTTGATCAAAGAGCTGCCAGGGTTGAATCATTTGTTTCAGACTACCGAAACGGGCAGCCCTGCCGAATACGCCAAAAATGAAGAAACTTTTTCGCCCATTGCTTTACAGGAAATGTCAAGCTGGTTGAAAACGTTATTCAAATAGGCAAAAAACCGCTAACCAACTCAGCAATTCCCTATTGCGGATTGCTGAGTTGTTCTACTTGATCCCAAATCGTTTCTTCGATGTTGCGATAGGTAACACCCAGATCTACACTGCGGTGGTTATCAAATAAAGGTTTGTAACCCAGGTTGTTTTTTAAGTTCCGCCAATTGAACCCTTCCATTGGACCTACCATATACATCAACCAATCGGGCATGAGTTTTTTGGGCAAGGCAAAATTGGGGTATCTGCGGGCAATGATTTGGGCAATTTCCAGCATGCTATAGGAATCATTGCATAGGATATAGCGGCCATTGGCTTCGGGAGTAAACCCGGCAAGGATATGCGCCAAAGCTGCTTCCCGCACATCGACTACGCCAAAGTACAAATCAGGCGCTCCTAGCCGCATTCTTCCCGACAACAAGGCGCTCATGAAATCGGCGCTGGTCCCTTCCGTGCGTCCCGATAAAGCAGGGCCCAGGATAAACGCCGGATTGATGGTCACCAAATCCCATTTTTGTTGTTCTTGGGTCATCGCCCAAGCTGTTTTTTCGGCCAAGGTTTTGGAAAAATTATAAGGTTGGTAATTCAAGTCGGCTATCAAATTCCAATCCGCTTCACTGATCTTGCCGCTGGGTTTGTCGAGGATCTCGATTGCATCATTGAAGGTGGCTACTACACTGGAAGTGAGCACCACGCGCTGGACTCCCGTTACCTCGGCTGCCGTAAGCAATATATTTTTTGTACCTTCTACAGCTGGATCCACCAATTGACGTTGGGCATTTTTGACGCCTTTGATCATAAAAGGCGATGCAGTGTGAATAACCAAAGCGCAACCTTTCATAGCCCGACTAAAACTATCGTGTTTGAGTAGGTCGGCTTCAAAAAAATCCAAACGCCCCGGGCCGTCTTTGGCAATTTTCATCAAATGCCCATATTTGCTGGCATCGGCCAAGCTGCGAACCGTACCGCGCACGGTGTATCCGCCTTCTACCAAAATTTTACAGACCCAGGAAGCCAAATACCCGCCCGCGCCGGTCACCAGTACGGGTTGACTCGGATCAATATTGTTGATCATTTTTTCCATGACGAGTGTTTTGAAAGAGGGTTACTGCAACAAATCAATGTTTTGCTTCAGCGTGATTAAATACTTGCTGAATGCCTTGCGATTTGCCCAGCGAACAAAGATGTGAAAAATAGGAGTAAGAACGAGAATCATTATCAATAAAATCATCCAATTGCGGGAATTGGTTAAAACCTGTAACAGTGTATCGCCCGCTTCCACATTGGCATACAAAAAACCCAATACCAACGCAATGGGATACATAAATAGCCCCACAATTTCATCCGTGCGAATGGCATTTTTGATTACCCGATAATAAGTGGTGAGGGTTAGTCGCAGGTTATTGTCTAAGCTCGCAGAGCGTTGTAAAAGACGCAATTGTCGGATACTAAGCACCAATCCGATCAAATAATAGGCATCAAAAACCGCCATCAGCAAGCGCAGTTCCGGATTGTGCCAACTGTAAGCGGTGAGGAGGATACCGAATAACAAAAATAGGCTGACAAAAAACAATCGCCACCGCAACGCTTTTTGCAATGCAGCAATAGGACCCTGAGAATCTTTGCGAATGGCAAGGAGAATGTCCGCTTCCGGGAGCACCGGTGCGCTAAATTGTTTTTCCTGAAGCAGTTGCCATTCTTGCTGAAGATCCATAGTGATTGTTTTTAAACGTTAAGGGCTAACCCCTTGCCACGTTTTTAGTTTTTGGATAATCACCTGTTTGGCGCGATGTAAACGCACCGTTGCTGTATTTTTATTCAAGCCGGTGATGCCGGCAATTTCTTCGTTATCGTATCCATCCAAATGTAAAGTGACGATTACCCGATCAATTTCGTTGAGTTGTTTGATGGCCAAGAGCAGCCATTCACTTTGATCAGAATGGCCTGAAGCACCCGTTGGCAGATCCCATTTATCGGGGAGTTCGGTAGTCATTACCCGATTTCGGCGGCGAAAAGTGAGTACGGTATTTAAGGTTACTCGGTACAACCAGGTTGAAAATGCCGAATCACCTTTGAAAGCTTCATAAGATTTCCATGCTTGCAGCAATACCTCTTGGTGCAGATCGCGACGATCTTCGGGGTCGTCAACATACAGCTGGATCACCTTGTGGATGATGCCCGCATTGCGCTGAACCAACTGAACAAAAACCTGCTCCTGAGACATGAAGGGAAATTCTGTTTGACGTGATGCCAAAAAAATACACTTACACTGTAATTTTTGCGGCCACAGCAATACTAATTAGTCGATACAAATTCGAAAAAATTACGGCATTCCCTATTTTTTCCCGTCATTTGTGAAAAAAATTGACCAAAAGCTCAAAATATGCTACTTGAATTCATCCACTGGAGTCCTTCACCTGAGATTTTTACCCTTGGCCCTGTTACCCCACGGTGGTATGGCTTGCTGTTTGCTGCCGGTTTTTTGACCGGGTTGTTCATCGTTCGCAAAATGTTTTTGGTAGAAAATGCGCCAGAAGATTGGTTGGACAAAGGCTTTGTGTACGTGGTAGTGGGCGCAGTGGTTGGCGCGCGTTTGGGGCACGTCTTTTTTTACGATTGGAGTTATTACAGCCAGCATTTATCTGAAATTCCTCAAATTTGGAAAGGCGGTTTGGCCAGTCATGGCGGCGCTATTGGGGTCATTTTGGCATTGGCTATTTTTTCAAAATACGTTTCCAAAAAATCAATCCTTTGGATGCTGGATAAAGTGGTGGTGCCTACCGCGCTAGCTGGCTGCTTCATCCGTTTGGGTAACTTGATCAATTCCGAAATTCTAGGTAAAACTACCGATGTACCCTGGGGATTCATTTTTGAAAAAGTGGACGGACCCAATGGTTTGCCGCGGCACCCGGTTCAACTTTACGAATCTTTTTCTTACCTCATCAGTTTTTTCATTTTGTACTATATCTATTGGTATACCAGCAAACGCAATAAACCAGGTTATATCTTTGGTTTGTTCATGGTTTTGATTTGGGGCATCCGTTTCATTATGGAATACTACAAAGACAGCCAAGGCGGTTTTGAAAAATCATTTGGCTATGTGCTCAGTACCGGGCAGTTGCTCAGCATTCCATTTGTGTTGATCGGCTTGTTTTATCTATTACGGCCAATGCCTGCTGTGAAGGAAGTAGCTTAGCTTTTTTGCGCATAAAAATGAGTAAGCTCACTAGAAGATTGCTGAAATTAATTGCGGTTTTTACCGTTTGATTAACCGTAAGTAATTCTACAAAATGAACAAACATATGTCCTTGTTGCTGCTCCTGCTATTGGCTTTCTTTTCCTGCGGCCCAGGCCAAGGGGATAGCGGCCCAAAACCTTTAGGATTCGGTCGTTGTCAAAAAGAGACCTTCTCCAAGCCAATCCCTGCCGACTATAAGTTTGCTTACCGCCTCGATGCGCCGGATCAAACCTTTTTGATGCAACCCAACTTACAGGAGATTTCCGGAGTAAGTGTTACCGGCAACAGCAAGTACCTCTTGGCGGTACAAGACGAATCCGGGATCCTCTACGTAATCGACAAGGCAACTGGTAAAGTACGCGAAGAAGTCGCTTTCGGCAAAGAAGGCGATTATGAAGGCGTTGAAAGCGTGGGTAATGATGTTTACCTACTGCGCAGCTCAGGGAGCATGAAATTGATCAAAAATCTGGATCAAAGCAACCAAGAAATCATTTCGATCAAAAGTCCGCTAGATAAATCCTATGATGTTGAAGGCATTGGGCACGACGCCAAAAATAACCGACTACTCTTGGCTTGTAAAGGCTCCGGATCAACAAATGCTTTGTACGATAACCAACGCGCCATCTATGCTTTCGACTTGAAAATCAATCAACTGGATACTACTCCAGTATTTTGTATTACCCTGGCATCCATCCAAGGTTTTTTGAAAGACAACCCAACGATTGAAAAAATTGACAAACTTCAGGAGGTCTTCAATCAAGCCAAATTTGATTTTGGTCCTTCCGGGTTGGCCATTGAACCACAAACGGGCAATATTTATTTGCTTTCGGCACGCGGCAACACCCTTTTGGTGCTCAGCCCCGAAGGGCAAATTTTGCATTTAGAACGGCTCAAAAATAAAATCCATTCCCAACCCGAAGGCATTTGTTTTGATGCCAATGGCGCCTTGTACATCTCGAACGAGGGTAAAGACGGTATTCCAGGCACCATCCATAGTTTTTTTAAAAAATGATCCGCAGTTGTGGCGTTTGATTTGAAAGTGGTGAGTTTTAAATCTTTATCTATCAGTTAATTAGATGGTTTTTATTGGTTCGAGTAATCTGGTTTTTTTTTAATCTAAAACTCTCGACCAAAAACCCACTCGAATTGTTGTTTAATTAATGCTTTTACCGGATTATTGCAGAGCTTTTCATCAGACTTATCAACCTTTATGAGCATAGTAGACCTAAAAGTACCCACCATCGGGGAATCCATCCAGGAAGTAACCCTATCGCGTTGGCTTAAAGCCGAAGGAGACATCGTTAATCTAGATGAACCCATTTGCGAATTTGAATCGGACAAAGC
>Ga0114963_10002647_pt1 | contig 12244 bp, 8 predicted proteins | sample C_131016_EF_Meta_FD_87019 | JGI IMG/M metagenome (GOLD analysis project Ga0114963, IMG submission 87019) | Freshwater microbial communities from Lake Croche, Canada to study carbon cycling - C_131016_EF_MetaG | ecosystem: Environmental > Aquatic > Freshwater > Lake | place: Lake Croche, Canada...
CAAATAATGCCCATAGCTTTTCAAAGCGCTGGCATGTCATCGATTTCCGGAAGTAGCCCTGCGGTTTCCCGCAAGCGCACAGTCAACCTGACCTTGGGCGAAAGCTTGATTTTCGACCTCAAAGGCTGCACCCGTAAGCTGTTGGCTAACGCCGACGCGTAGTCGCCCCTCTGGTACGTAAAACCGCCATCGGCCCTAGGATGGCTGGTATGCGCATCAATCCCAGCTCTCAGTTGCGCGAAACACCTTAGTTTTGTATCCGTGAGACATGGTTTCTGTGCAGCTGGACCCATTAGGCGAGAAAGCGGGCTCCCTCGTCGAACACGGCCAAGCCATTAGGGATGCACTGGACGAATTGTTTACGCGGTCTTGGAATTGAGCAGCGCCAGCGGTTGAGTAGCCCCCGATGGTGCGCAGTTCTTACGGAATGCGTAGGGGGTGGGAATCACTGCGCACCGCACAAAACCCCTTCACCAAAAAAGCAACACACCGCGCCACCACACGCAAATTATTTTGTGTGCTGCCGGTCGCGGTCACATCAATCAATTCAATGGCTTGCTTTGTATTTCTAACGCTCAACCTTATTGAAAACCGAATTTAACAATTTTTTCTTTTATTTAGATTTTTGTGTTTTATGTACTGATTAATACAATAAAAACAAATAAGTTCGTTGGAGTTCACTATGCGTTTTTACGCCTCACTGGCTGTGTGCTGGGCACTCGCTTGCCTCTTTTCTTGCGTTGTTTGGGCGCAAAAGCCCGGGCCGCAAGAGGCGCCAGTGGTCCGCTATGCGCCGGGCCAGACGATACCGGACCGGTATATCGTGGCGCTGACTAAAGACGTGGTCGATGTGCTTGCGCAAGCCGAGGCGGTGATGCAGGGCCGTGGAGGGCAGATTCACCACTATTTCAAAAACAGTTTCAAAGGGTTTACGGCGACGATTCCCGCCGCCGAGCTGGAGAATGTGCGCAAGCATCCCAAGGTATTGGCCGTGGAGCATGACCCGATGTTCCAGGCCCGCGAAGCAGGCGCACCCGATCAGCAGGCCATCTGGGCTACAGCACCTAAGACAAGCCCCGGCAATGGGCGTGACAACAGTGCAACGCCCGCAGTGGCTGCCAAGGGCGCGCCAGCCATGCGCCAGGCGATCAAAGCGAGTAAGGCCCCCGCGTCGCAAATCCAGGCTTCGCCGCAGGAAATGGCCAGCTTTCGCTTTGCTGCGCCCACGCCGATTGCAAACCGCTATATCGTTACCCTCTCCAAAGACTTGGCCGATACGCAAGCCGAGGCCGAGTCGGTGATGCAGGGCATGGGCGGCCGGATACACCAGCATTTCAAAAACGGCTTTAGGGGCTTTAGCGCCACGATTCCAGCGTCCCAGATAGAGCGCGTGCGAAAACTGCCCAAGGTGCTCGCGGTGGAGCCGGACCAGGTGGTGCAGCTGAACCAAGCGGTGGCGGTGGAGCAGCAGGCCGCCTGGGGACTGGACCGCATAGACCAGGTGGACCGACCGCTGGATTCGCAATACGCCTACAAACGAACCGGCGCGGGTGTGACCGCTTTCATGGTGGACACCGGTATCCGTGCTGACCATGCCGAGTTTGGCGGACGGGTGTTACCGGGCTACAGCGTGGTGACCGACGGCAATGGCACGACGGACTGCAATGGGCACGGCACCCACGTCGCAGGCATTGTGGGCGGGCGCACTTGGGGCGTCGCCAAAGAGGTCAAGTTGGTACCGGTGCGCGTCATGGATTGCGCGGGCGCGGGCTCGATAAGCGGCGTGATCGCCGGTTTGGATTGGGCGGCCAATAGCACCTTGCGGCCAGCGGTGCTCAACCTATCGCTGGGTGGCGGCACATCCGTCGCGCTCAATGCCGCCGTGGCGGCAGCCGTCACAAAGGGCCTGGTGGTGGTAGTAGCAGCCGGCAATGGGCCCGGCGATGCCTGCGCAAACTCGCCCGCCAGTGAGCCTACCGCCATCGCAGTTGGCGCGACGACCAACACCGACACCAAAGCCAGTTATTCCAACTATGGGCCCTGCGTGGCTATGTTTGCGCCCGGCTCATCGATCACTTCGGCCTGGCACACCAGCGTGACGGCCAGCGCCACCATGAGCGGCACCTCCATGGCCAGCCCTGCAGTGGCCGGGGTAGCAGCGTTGGCTTTGCAGGCCAACCCGGGCGCAACTCCAGCGGCAGTGGCCAATTATTTGGTGGACACTGCCAGTACCAACAAACTGAGCGGTTTGGAGGCGGGCACGCCCAACAGGTTGGTGTTCTCCATGGCGGGCGGCGCACCCGGCGTGGTCCCCACCAAGACGGTGGCTGTGGCCAGCCTGCGCTACAGCACCAACGCACCAGCGCGGCCCATAGGCTTGTGGTGCGCCACCATCCAAGTGGCGGTACGCGATATCAACAGCGGCGCGCCGATGGCCCAGGCGCAAGTGGTCATCAACCAGTTGCCTGGCGGCAAAGTCACTTGCACCACCGACGCCAGCGGTACCTGCGCAGTAGCCAACTATTTTGATACGGCGGCTTCCATCACCATCGAAGGCATCAGTGGCAGCTCTATGGTGTACGACGCTTCGCAAAACCTGGCAGCGCAGATACGCTTGCCCCAACCGCCCTACGGCGCTTACGCGATACCGACCAAGATCAAAGGCTAGCGCGGTGCGATGCGCGACCAGGCAGGGGAAATTGAGTACATTTGCGCGTTGTCCTTCCCACCATTTGAATAAGCGGTCAGCGCTATGCACGTACTCTCTATCGAAGGCAAAAGCATTTCCGAATCGGAGCTGATGCCGCAGCACATGCCGGAAACGGGATACCTCTGGCTGAGTTTCAGCCGCCGCGAATTCGAGGTGTTGCAGCCAGAAATTCATGCGCTGCTTCAACACCTTTGCGGCGTTCAGCTATTTGACTTGCATGTGTCGGATTTGCTGAACAACCAGTTGCCCTCGCATTACGACTACACCAATGCGTACGACCTGCTGGTATTTCGCCGCTTGGCGCGTGGGCGGACCGAATCCGATGTGGCCAATCCCGGGCAAATATTGCACCGCGCCAGCAGCAAAGGCGGCCCGCCGATATTACGACGCATCGACACCAGCCCCATTGGCTTTGTGGTGCTAGACCGGGTGGTGATTTCGGTGCACCCGGCCGATTGCACCGTACGCCACGCCTTTGCCAACCGCCTGCTGCACAGCGGCACCAACCATGCGGCGGGACGCGTACCGGTCAACCCGGCCGACCTGATGCTACGCATGATTGGCGTCATGGTGGACGGCTATCTGGAGCTGCGCCGCGAGCTGACGCGCCAACTAGACCATTGGCAAAGCGAGCTGATCAACCCCCGCACCCGTTTTAACAATTGGAGCGCGCTGCTCGATTCGCGCCTGACTTTGCATTACCTGGACGAAGTCTGCGAAGACCAGCGCGCCGCCGTGCAGGACTGGATCGACGCGCTAGACGCCTGGCACGAGGACGACACCTTATCGTCCAAAGAGCTAGAAATGCTGCGCGTGCGCAGCCGCGACGTACTGGAGCATATTGAACGCGTGGTGCACCACGTGAGCCGCTTGGAGCAAAGCGCCGAGGCGGCAGTTCAAATGCACTTTAATGTGCAAAGCAACCGTAACAATGATGTGATGAAGGCACTTACGGCCCTTACCGCTATCTTTTTGCCCTTGAATTTGATCACCGGCTTTTTCGGAATGAACTTTGAGCACTTTCCCTTTTTAAAGTCGGACATGGGGCTGGCGCTGACCGAAGGGTTCATGGTGCTGCTAACCCTGGGGCTAGTGGCTTATTTCTGGCTCAACAATTACTTGGGCAGCGCCCCGGGCCGTAGAGGAGATGATGTTTGAGTGGGGAAAATTCACGAAATTGTCATGATGGTTTCACGGGCTTGCACGACATTGGACAATATGTTGGAAGCATCTACTGACGCAAACTCGATCCGCGAGGCCCAAAACCGCTCTAGGCTAAGCCAGGGTCTGGCCGCGGTGGGACCAATGACGTGACGGTGCATGCAGTCAATTTAGCTTGGCACAACCCAGTGCGCATCACCTGGGGCACTGGCTCACTGCGGGGCCTATCCTTGGATCAGCCTGCTGTCGTGGTAGCCGACCGCAACGCGCTAAGCAATGACAACGCGGATTTTTTGCGCGACGCCCTGGGCGCACATTGCGCCGGTTGGGCTTGGTACGAAGGCGGCTTGGCCACGGTGGAAATGGCCCGGCAACTATGTAAAACCTTGTGGCCTGCCATGCAGCGACAGCCAGGCATCACCGTTATTGGCCTGGGTGGCGGCAGCACCCTGGACTTGGCCAAAGCGCTGCGCTACCGCCTAGCCGATACCGCTCTATGCGCCCGGACCTGGCGCCATAACCAACTCCCCGAAGTCTATGAACGCCACCCCCTATGGCTGCTGCCCACCACCGCAGGCACTGGCAGCGAAGTGACCCGCTGGGCCACGCTGTGGGATACCGAGGCTGCGCCTGCGGTCAAGCTCTCCTGGTCGCCGCTCGATGGCTTTGCCGAGCGCGCGATAGTAGATCCCGACCTAACTTTGAGCTGCCCCTTAGCGCAAAGCCGCGATTGCGCGCTCGACACCCTGGCGCATGCCCTGGAATCCTTGTGGAATAAAAAGAGCAACCCGATCACCGAGGCCCTGGCGCTAGAAGCCGCGCGAACCGTGATTGCGCAGCTACCGATCTTGTTGCAAGGTCAGGCTACTGTGGCGCCGCGCAATGCTTTGGCGCGGGCCAGTATGTTGGCGGGTCTGGCCATGTCGCAAACCCAAACGGCCTTGGCCCATGCTTTGTCCTATGAGCTGACACTGCATGAAAGCATCCCCCATGGCCACGCTTGCGCAGTCTGGCTGCCCATGGTCTGGGAACTGGCCCAAGAGGCATCCAACGATTGCGCCGCTTTGCTTGGGCGCGTGTTTGACGATACCAACACGCAGGGAGCGGCGCAACTAAGCCAATGGCTACACGGGCTTGGCGTTAGCCCGCGCGATCTGCGTACGACCTTGAGCGGACGCGAACGCTTAAGCGTAGAGCTGAGCTCCGCCCGGGGCCGCAACTTTATTGGTTCGCCTGCTAAAGCGAACTGAACAACACAGCACTTACCAAGGAGTTACACCATGACCAATCCGCAAGACGACGAACTCGTACAACGCATCCGCATGGACCTGCTGGACAGCTTTGACGAGGAACTAGAAATGGAGGTGGAGGACCGCGCCTTTAGCGCTCAGGACGCTGTCAATGCCACCGATGAATCCCGTGCGGCACGCGCCAACTACTTTCGTGAACTATTTCGCTTGCAAGGCGAATTGGTCAAACTGCAAGACTGGGTGGTAGCTAGCGGCCACAAAGTAGTGGTGCTGTTTGAGGGCCGCGATGCCGCGGGCAAGGGTGGCGCTATCAAGCGCATCACGCAAAGGCTCAATCCGCGGGTGGCGCGCGTCGCCGCCCTGCCAGCGCCTAACGACCGCGAGCGCACCCAATGGTATTTCCAGCGTTATGTATCGCACCTACCCGCGGCCGGCGAGATGGTCTTGTTTGACCGCAGTTGGTACAACCGCGCAGGCGTAGAGCGCGTCATGGGCTTTTGCAGCGATGAGCAATACGAAGAGTTTTTCCGCACCGTGCCTGAGTTTGAAAAAATGCTGATGCGCTCGGGTATCCAGCTCATTAAATATTGGTTTTCCATCTCCGACGAAGAGCAGCATTCCCGCTTTTTGGGCCGCATCCACGACCCCTTAAAGCAATGGAAGCTCAGCCCCATGGACCTGGAGTCGCGCAAGCGCTGGGAAGACTACACCGTGGCCAAAGAAGTGATGCTAGACCGCACCCACACCCCGGAAGCACCTTGGTGGATTGTGCAGGCCGTGGACAAGAAAAAAGCGCGGCTCAATTGCATTGCGCACCTCTTGGCACAAATGCCATATGAGGAAATACCGCACCCCCCCATCGTGCTGCCCGAACGCGTGCGCCACCAGGACTATGTGCGGCAAAAAGTAGCCTCGGAAATGTTCATCCCTGAGATTTACTAAGGCAAGATCGCGGCGCGGGCCAAGCCTTGCCACTTTGACCGCTGCCGAGCTGCGCCGTCCTAAGTCCTTCAAACCGCATTGCGTCTGCCCCAAAAAGCACGTCTGGCGCAAGATGCTGCTTTTTTCCACGCGAAGGCTCAATCGATATAGTCTTTAGCCCCTTGGGCGCTCAATGGCGTTTACGCGGCGCGGGGCGCCGGCTTGCTGAGGGCTATCGCCGGTCGAGGACCAATCAATTTTCAGAAAAGTGACGCCAACAAAGTCGCTTTCGGTTTGCAGTGCATGTCGCGATAACTCGACCGCCAACATCCGCGCGCAAGCCCACGTCACTTCGATCCACACCAGGCCAGCCTAGACCTAGGCAGGCTGCGCCACGCATGCGCGGCTACCAGTGAACACTACAAGCGATTTAGAAGGGTGCAACTAGCCCTCATTAAAGGATACCGACCGGTAGACCGAAAAATATGTGTAAAACAAATTTTTTAACGAAAATTTAACAAAAATACCTTTATTGAGTCAAAAGACTGTACATTTCTTGAAAGTTTTACCCCTCTGACATCACTTTGACACACTAGGAAGAAGAAAAATGAAACCCAAATCAAAATCTTTCCAACCGACTGCGATTCGGCTTTCGGTACTGATAGCTTGCGGAGTGAGCGCTAGTTTCAGCAATTACGCGCTAGCCGAGGGTTCAGACCCGGTTTTGCAGCGTGTTGAAGTGACCGGTTCAAGCATAAAACGCATCGCCGCCGAGGGTGCTTTACCGGTGAGCGTAATTCGGGCCGAGGAAATCAGGGCTTCAGGGGCAACTTCAGCCGCAGACCTCATACGCAAAATCTCCGCTTCCCAAGGCGGCACGGTGGAATCTGGCTCTGTCGGTGGCAGTAGCTACGGCTTTACCGGCGTGTCGATACACGATGTGGGTGAAACGCGCACCTTAGTGCTACTGAACGGACGGCGCTTAGCCCAGTTTGGCGGCCAGACCTTAACGGGATTTGCCGCGGGCTTTGACCTCAATGCCATACCGCTTTCAGCGATCGATCGCGTTGAACTGCTCACCGATGGCGCATCGGCACTTTATGGCGCTGATGCCATTGCTGGCGTTGTGAACTTCATCACCAAACGCAACTCCACAGAGGGTGATGTCACTGTCGGCGTATCTGCTCCGAAAAAGGGAGCGACTGAGTCCCGGTTCAGCGCAAGCAAAGGATTTGGTGATCGCGATAAAGACGGCTTTAATGCCTTTATCTCTTTCGGCCACGATGAGCGGACCCAGCTCTTTGCCACGGATCGCGATTTCGCCAGTACCGGCAAAGTCCGGTTTGACTACCAAGGCAAGTCCTACCAAAAGCAGCAATTTTCGGCAAGCCCTATCCCGGCGAATGCGCTTGACGATTTGGGCCAGCTGATTAACCCTTACCAAAAAAAGACCGGCTCCTGCCCACCTAAAACCTTCCGCGTCATAGAGCCATACAACGACGGAACCGGCATGGCCGATGATTACTGCGGTTTTGACTTTGTAGGGGAACTGGAGATTTATCCAGAGCGCAAGCGAGACAGCTTTATGGCCACGGTAACCGGCGATTTCGCCGGGCAAGAATTGTTTGCCGATGTGCTTTTAGCTAGAACCAACTCGATCTCACGGATCGCACCCGTTCCCGGCAGTATCAGCATTCCCGCCGGTTCGGCGCTTGCCAACAAGTATCTCGTTCCTCTGGGAATCAACGACGACTCCGTCGCCTACTACCGCATGTATGACTTGGGTAAGCGCACCACCGATGACACCGCAGATTTCAGAAGCATATCGCTTGGGTCGCGCGGAGACATGGCCGGATGGGACTACTCGGCGGCCTACAGCCACTCTGAAAGTGAAGTCAAGGGAAATATATCGGGCTACCCAGGTGCGTTGGCTGTAAAAGCGCTGAGGCTAAGCGGCCTGCTAGATCCTTTTGTTGGCCCTGGATCACAATCGGCTGCGGCCCAAAGCGCCATCAACGGCGCCAATTACAAGGGTTACTGGGACGGCGGGTTGTCGCAGTTAGATGCGATCAACCTAAATGGCTCTCGCCCGATTGGCAAGCTCGATGGCGGTGCCATCATGCTAGGCTTAGGCGCGAATTTCAATTCGGAGAAGTTTCAATCCAAGCCAAGTCTTTTTGCGCAGGGCAAGTTGGCTAATCCTGTAACCGGTGTTCTTTGCGACCCGGCAAACGGCTTGGCTTGCGATACGCGCTTCGGTGATGCGTCGACCACGCCTCCGTATTCTGCAAGTCGTACGTCCACAGGTCTATTTGGCGAACTAGTATTTCCGCTTACAAAAGAATTGGAACTGGGCGCAGGCGTGCGCACCGACAATTATTCAGACTTCGGGGCGGCCACTACGGGCAAGGCCAGTTTTAGATTCTCTCCCTCCAGCCAATGGATGATGCGTGGTTCGGTGGGAACGGGTTTTCATGCGCCAACGGTCCCTCAAGTTAACGCAGCCCTGCGCGACTACGGCGTCACTAGCGACAAATACACCTGCACGCCAGCCCTTCTCGCAATGGCTACGAGTCTGGGTGCGGTTTGCCAATCAGGCAACCGGCAATACGACCAAATGGCGAGCGGCAACCCGGCACTGACTCCGGAAAAATCAATTCAATCGACCTTAGGCGTGCGGTTTGAGCCCAATGATTCGATGACGTTCGGCGTAGACCTGTGGCAGGTAAATATTTCAGACTCCTTTGGTCAATTGACGGAGCAGTTGGTATTTTCCAATCCCGCCGCGTACGCTAAATCTTGGACAAGCAAAATCGATATTGGCACCGGGAAAAAATACCTCGCTTTCCTGGCAGCTAACCAGAATCTTGGCAATTCAATTGCGCAAGGTTTAGATTTTGATATCCAAGCCCGCGCAAAAACAAGCATGGGCACCATCAATTCGCAATTGACAGTCACCTATATGCTGCGTGACGAAGCGCAATTAGTAAAAGATGGGCCCTACTACTCGAGCATCGGCAATTTTGCCCAATTAGGTGGCGTGTCTTTCAAGTCAAAAGGCCGTTGGGCGACTACTTTGAAAACCGGCGACTGGAGTCATACTGTCGGTATGAATTTTCAGTCTGGCTATGACGACCAGTTAACCACAGTCGATGTTCTGGATGCTGCTGGCAACATTACCGGAACCGAAGATATCCGCATGAAAGTGGATGCCTACTTTACCTACGACTGGCAAACCGTTTGGATGCCAAGCAAGTCGTGGTCCATTACCGCTGGCGTACTGAACTTGTTGGATACCAAGCCACCATTCGTTCCATCCACCGGCGGCGGTGGACGTGGGCAGCAATTTGGCTATGACGACCGTTACTACGACCCGCGTGGACGGACTATGTATACCAACTTGTCCTACAAGTTTTAGTATGTAGTCCATGGTGCTGGATCCCGAAGCGGCAATTAGTCAGCTACTCCGTGGGGAACTACTTGAGCGATCAGGAGATCTCAACGGCGCTTTGTGGCAGTATTTCAAATCAGTAACCGGTGCTCAGCTGAGCGGTTACTGGCTTGATGAAGACTCAACACCAGATGCTTACTTCGGCTTAGTGGTTCATGCCATTGAGAAAATTCGCACCCATAAAAAAGCGATTTTTCGCCAATCTTATGAGGATCTCCGAATTGCCCATGGGCCTAAAGCGCTTGAACGCGTAGACAAAGCACTGGCCTCACATTTGCGCGAAATTGACTGCCGACCTAGGGATATTCGCCAAAAACCGCGGTTCTTTTATTTTCCGGATCTACCCGACGCTCGTTTTCACGACCCATTTCTACATCCATGGGCCTTGAGCCTCCAAAATTCCTTTTCCGCTATTCAGCGTGAAGCTTTGGAAGTATGGGGCGCAGATAAAAAATTCCAGAACTACCTACAGTTGTCCGACAGAACAACGATCAATGACTATGTGCGCGGGGATGGGGCTGCGCCCTCCTGGGAGGCCTATTTTTTTTACCGCCATGGCCGCCGGTTTGATGAAAATCACAAAAGGTGTCCTAAGACCAGCGAGATACTCGATCGGCTTGAACTCTGCCGGATTGCAGACCAAGCGCCTGAGATTTGTTTTTCGGTATTGAAACCAGGGACGCACCTATTGCCCCATTACGGGGTTACGAACATTAGGCTGGTAATGCATCTACCGCTTATTGTTCCCGATCATTGTGCTTTGCATTTGACCGGCGAAAAAGAACATATTTGGGAAGAAGGCAAACTGCTCATGTTTGATGACACGTTTGAACATGAAGCTTGGAATCGCTCTGCGCATACCAGGATAGTTCTACTGATGGACTGCTGGAATCCTTACCTAAGCGCCATTGAGCGCACAGCATTAAAGCAATTACTGGAAACAATATCCACACTGAACCTCGCCAATCGGGCTAGGCCCAATCCTTAATTTATACGCTGTGATGCCTGCAGCGCGTTAGAGCGTAAGCAAGAATCTCCTGCTGTTTTTAAGGCGGCATTTCACTTGCGCGGCATGTGCGACCCCCGGTGGCACATAGTTATGCACCTCGGGTAGCACTGCTCGGAACGCACCAAAACGACGCCAAACGAGCCACGAATCCGGGGCAGTCTTCAAAATACGGCAGCGCCCCGCCAGGCACGCGCTGGGCGCGCCAAGGCTTTGGCGTTTTGAGCAAGGACAGCCCCCGGTAATCGGTGAAGTCGCCTCGCGTGGCCATAGACACCCAGACCGGGCACTGCACCGCCTCATACACCGTATGAATGTCGGTACTGAACATGGCTAAGGACAGAAAACACAAGGGCGCATGTCGCGCGCCCGCTTGCTGCGCCGAAAGCACACAGTAGTGCCACAAGCTCTCATCAATATTTTGGCTGCCGAAAGTCCGGCGCAAAAAATAACGCACCACGCCGGGCCGCGTGAGCAGTTCGAACAAACCCTGGGACCACAGGGGGCGGCGCACCCAAGCGTGTATGCCCGCTTTGTACAGGGTGCTGCCCGGCGGCGCCTTGCGCACCCGGCGACCCATCAAGCCGGTCGGGCTGACCAATGCCAGGCGGGCAATGCGCTGCGGCGCCTCCATGGCGGCGCGCGCTGCGAACTCGCACGACAGCGATACCGCCAACACATCGACCGCGCTATCGCCATGGCGCGCAGCGATGGCGGCCAGTACCGCGTGGATGGCATCGGTCATCAAACGTGGCGTATACAGCCGGTCCGTACGCTGCGAAAAACCAAAGCCCGGTAACTCCATCGCTATCACCACACGCTGCGCGCTGTAGGCGCGAAACAAAGGCGCGACTTCAGCGGCCGAAGCTGCGGCGTGTACGCTATGGACAAGCAACAATGGGGTTGCCTGTGGGGCGGCATCGGGCGGCCCTGACCAATACACGTTGATACGGCCTACGGGCGTATCGATTTCGACACGCGGCGCATCGAGGGCGGGCGTCAGCGGCGGGGTGGTGCTTAAGGGCAGGTTCATGGTGGAGATCCCTCAGCGAGTGCGCCTGCGGGACCACCATCGCGTGTGATGGCTTGGTCAGCGACCGCTTGCAAGTCCTCGCGGCTTACCAGCGCCGGTGCAATATCAGCCAAGGGGCGCAGCACAAAAGCGCGCTGGCGCATGCGCGGATGCGGGACGGTAAGCGTGGGGCTGTCGATGTGCCCATCGCCATACAACAAGATATCCAAATCTAAAGTGCGCGGCGCATTGCGGTAAGGCCGTTCGCGCCCAGCGCCGCGCTCTAAGGCGTGCAAACGCGCCAGCAAGTCGGGGGCAGTCAGGCGGGTTGCAATTTGCAGCACTGCGTTGAAATAGTCCGGGCCGCTGGAGTCCACTGGCGCACTGCGGTACAGCGGGGATACCGCAAGCAAGCGGCAGTGTTCAAAAGCGGCGATGGCATGAACCGCGTCGTTCACCGCCTGGCGTGCATCGCCCAGATTGGCGCCCAGGCCGATGGTGGCAATCACTGGCGCAGGCATGGGGTGGATGGTTTAGTTGGCGTCCGCGGGACCGCTATGGCCTTGGCCATCGCCTGCGGCGCGACCGGCACCACCGCGACGGCGACGACGGCGCTTTTTGGGCGCATCGCCCGCATCGCCCAGATCTCCCGCATCGCCGCCCAGTCCTTCGCCACGGCTTGCATCCTGTGCACCCTCAACAGCCTGGGCGTGGGCGCTGTCACCGTCCGTGG
>Ga0114963_10002648_pt1 | contig 12240 bp, 12 predicted proteins | sample C_131016_EF_Meta_FD_87019 | JGI IMG/M metagenome (GOLD analysis project Ga0114963, IMG submission 87019) | Freshwater microbial communities from Lake Croche, Canada to study carbon cycling - C_131016_EF_MetaG | ecosystem: Environmental > Aquatic > Freshwater > Lake | place: Lake Croche, Canada...
ATGCGCAGGGCCAGCAACGCCTGGCCCAGGGCGTTGTTGATCTTGTGGGCGCCGGTGTGGTTGAGGTCTTCGCGCTTCAGCCAGAGGCGCGGACCGCCCTCCGGCCGGCGGTAATGCTCGCTGAGCCGTTCCGCTTCGTATAGGGGGGTGGGCCTGCCCACATAGGTGCGCAGTAAATGGTTGAGCCGGCTGGTGAAGGCTGGGTCTTGCCAGGCCTCGGCGGCGGCCGTTTCCAGTTCCGCCAGGGCTGGCATCAGGGTTTCGGGCACGTACTGGCCGCCGAAGCGCCCGAAGCGGCCCAGCTGATTGGGGCGCACCGCCCGTTCCAGCTCAGCGGCTGAGGGCCGATCTGCCAGGGGTTGGGGGGTGCTGGTCACCGCAAGACAGCAATGGAAAACGCAGCCTAGGGAGCAGGTGGGGCCAGGGGCGGCCAGCCGTAGGGCTCCACGATTTTGATCGTGCCTTTCCCCTGGCGGCAGGTGCTGGAGGGGGCGGGGCCCACCGGGGTGTTGTTGAGCTTTAGGCCCACCTCGGCGCAGCTATCGGGGCCCTGGGGATCGGCAAAGCGCAGCCGCACCACATTCAGATCCAGGGGCGGTAAATCCATGGCCATAGGCACCACCAGCTAAGAAACTCAGCAAAGCGAGCTAAGGGCCATGGGCAAGGGGGGATGGCAGGAGTTCAGCGGTGCCGATGCCCTGGGGCGGCCGGAGCCGCAGCCCGCGGCCAAGGCGCCCCGCAGCCAGCAGCGGGTGAGGGTGCAGCGCACCAAGGCGGGTAAGGGGGGCAAAACCGTCACCGTGATCACGGGCCTGGAGCTGGGGGAGGCGGAGCTGAAGCAGTTGCTTAAACAGCTCAAGGCCGCTGCCGGCACCGGCGGCACCCTGAAGGACGGCCTGGTGGAGCTGCAGGGGGACCAGCTGGCTGTGGCCTTAGAAGCCCTTGGAAAAGAGGGCTTTCGGCCAAAGCAGGCGGGCGGTTAAGGGCTGCCCTTGGGCCGATGTCTGGAAAATGACTAGGGGTAAACAGTCATTTTTTGGCTTGGGGTTTGCAGCGTTGCTTCAGCAGTTTCACCAGCTGGTTGGCGCCATCGGGCTGGCCCTGGAGGCTGAAGGCCTCCTGCTCGAGGCGGCGGTCTTTTACGTGGTAGTTGCCCCAGAGGATCGCGCTGATTTCGTGCTCAATCAGCGGCGTCAACGGCGCCGGCACCCCCAGGGGGGTGAGCTTGCCCTGGGGGCAACTCTGGGCCGCATGCACCGCCTCATGGATCAGGGTTTGGCGGCCGATGCCCAGCTCAAAGGTCACCGGGTGCACCCAAACCGTGCGGCTGCCACTTTCAAACAAGCCATAGGCGCCGGCCTTGGGCGGTTGCTCCCAGCGCAATTTGAAACCTTGGCGTTGTAGTTCCTGGCTAAGCGGGCGCAATTCGGGTGGAATCACCGGCACCGGTGGCAGTTGCAGCAGCAGGGGCAGCACGGGATTTCCAGGGGGCAGGGGCAAGGGCGAGAATTGCCTTCCCTAGCTTGGCGCCCCCATGACCGTTGCCTCCAACATCGTTTGGCATGAGGCCTCGGTGGATCGGGCGGCCCGGGCCCAGCAGCGGGGCCACCGCAGCGCCATCCTTTGGTTTACTGGCCTCTCTGGCTCCGGCAAGAGCAGCCTGGCCAATGCCCTAAACGCCGAACTGTTTGGCCGAGGGTTATCCACCTACGTGCTCGATGGCGACAACGTGCGCCATGGGCTCTGCAAAGACCTGGGCTTCTCCGATGCCCACCGGGAGGAGAACATCCGGCGCATTGGCGAGGTGGCCAAGCTCTTCCTCGACGCTGGCGTGATCACCCTCACCGCCTTCGTGTCGCCCTTCCGGGCCGACCGCGATCTGGCCCGGGCCCTGGTGGCGGCCGGTGATTTCATTGAGATCCATTGCGCCGCAGACCTGGCCGTGTGTGAGGGCCGCGATCCCAAGGGGCTCTATGCCAAGGCCCGGGCAGGCCAGATCAAAGATTTCACCGGCATCTCCAGCCCCTATGAGGAGCCGGAAGCGCCCGAGCTACGCATCGACACCGGTGGTCAGAGCCTCCAGGGGAGTGTGGCCCAGGTGATCAGTTACATGGAAACCAAGGGGGTGCTGGCACCGTTGGCTCAGGGGTGACGGTGGAGAGCCTTTTCCCTACCCCGCTATGGAGCTTTGAATACCCAGAGCCCGAGCAGTTAGGTGCCTGGGCGAGCCATGTGCTCCAGCTCCAGCAGGAGGACCCCCAGGGGCTGGCCATAACCAACCAAGGGGGCTGGCATAGCCAGAGTGATCTGCTAGACGATCAAACCCTTGCCCCACTGTTCCGCTGGATTGCTGCCAGCTGCCAGCAGGCATTCACTGAAATTGGTTGGGATTTCAGCCTGGCCACCCCCAGTTTCAATAACGCCTGGGCCATGGTGAATGGCCCAGGACACACCACCAGGGCCCACCTACACCCCCATTCCCTGTTCAGCGGTGTGGTTTACCTACGGGCGGATGAGGGGGCGGGCTCGATTGCCTTTTTGGATCCCCGGGGCGGAGCTCAGATGCTTTGCCCACCATTGCGTGCTGGCAGGGGAGAGCTGCTGCAGGGGAGGCTTCGGCGCCAACCTTCGGCTGGGTTGATGTTGTTGTTTCCCTCCTGGCTATGGCACGAGGTGGAACCCAGTGCCCCCAGCAGTGGGCTGAGAATTTGAATCAGCTTCAATGTGGGCCAGCGCAAAACAGGGCCGGCCGACCAGGCGGCAGGCAATTCTTAATCGCTTCTTAGTCAGTTATTTCTTTAACCTTGATCTTTCCTTGGTTAAAGCTTGATGTTAATACGGGGATTTCACGTGAATTAATAAAGTTTGAACCGAGTTTTTATCTCTTGGTGCGAGTTTTCTTTATCTCACTCCCATGCCCTCACCTGCGCAGATCAAGAGTCTTGTTTCTTCGGTAACGCCTCAGGTTCTGTTCACCATCGGTGAAACAGTTAATGGTTTTACTCCAACGGGTATTCCCGATGGTATTGGCGCTTTCCGGCTGGATGGCAACACCATTCGCGTGTTGGCTAAGGAAGCTCTGGTCAACGAGGGTTTGACGTCCACCTCAGCGTAGAAATTTGATGCCGGATGAATTTTGAAATTTTTCGCCCAAAAGTCACTTTATATTTATCAATTCAAGAGCGCTTTGTGCTTATTTCTTCGTCTAATTCATGCCTAGTAGACACACCAATCGTGCGCTTATCTTGTCGCCAGTAGATAGGTGCGAGCGAGATACAGATTCGTCAGTACTGCTAGAACATTGATTTTGCAGTGGTTCTTGGCCATTCCGCGCAGACTGGTTTTTTGGAATCCAAACTGTTGTTTGATGACACGAAATGGGTGCTCAACCTTGGCCCTGATATGTGCTTTGGCCGTCTCTATTAAATCAAGCAACCTGCCATCTGGTGTATCAGGCAAGACCCGCCGCTTCCCAGGCCTCATGGCAACCCGGAATGTTGCGCTTTTGCGCGCCATTTCCGCTCGCTTCTCAATTCCTTGATAGCCGGCATCGCCGTAGACCACTTCTTCCTCACCATGGAGTAGCTGGGCTGCTCGGTTGATGTCATGCACATTGGCCGAGGTGGTTTCTACTGAGTGGATCAGACCGGAGTCTTTATCCACTCCGATGTGGACTTTCATTCCAAAGTGCCACTGGTTACCCTTCTTGGTCTGGTGCATCTCTGGGTCCCGTTCACCGGTTCTGTTTTTGGTGGCACTGGGAGCGGAGATCAACGTGGCATCAATGATCGTGCCTTGCTTCATGGCCATCCCCCTCTGCTTGAGGTGGGCCTTGACGACATCAAAGATTTCCTTGCCCAAGTTGTTCTTCTCGAGCAGGTGTCGGAAGCTCAGAATCGTTGTCTCATCAGGGATCCGATCACTGATCAGATCGATTCCAGCGAAACGCCGCATGGTGGGCACTTCAATCAGCGCATCCTCCATGGCTGGATCACTGAGGCTGTACCACTGCTGCATCAGGTGAATCCTCAGCATGATTGCCAATGGGTATGAGGGCCGGCCTCCTTTGCTGCTGACTTTTGGATAAATAGGCTCGATCAGATCAATCAAGGGCTGCCAGGGCACCACTTGATCCATCTCGGCCAGGAACTTCTCCTTCTTGGTGCGCTTTTTTGCGGTGGTCTGCTCGTAATCGGAGAAGCCAAGCTGCTTACCGCCCATCACCTCAGTCCTGGCCTTGGTTTATGCCCCAATTCTCGCTCAGATGGCCTGGCTTTTCCAGAGTTTCCTTAGCATCACGACTTACAAATTTACTCTCAATAGAGTACTTTTTTAGACCGTTTCTCAACGGTCTGATTTTTTATGACAGCTGGAAACCATTGAAGATCGGCTAGGCCCATCGGCACGCAAACGGGGGGCTACTAACAATGTAGTCCAGGTCACGCGTGCAACGTGTCGCCAATAACGCCACTTACCAAAAACATCACATACAATGTAAGGGCTAATCAAATTTTTTGCAATGGCCAAGAATGTCATCCTGGTGATCGGCGACGGCATGGGCTGGGAAATGGCGCGTTCAGCCGCCATTTACAACCAAGTCGAAACAGAAATCAAATCACTGAAAGCTGCAAATAAAACAGACACCGAAATCAAAACAGTTTTCGCTAGCCGCACCCTTGATTATTACTACACAGCGGGCGAAGGCACCGGTACAGAATTCCAAAAACTGACCAACTTCAAATTAGTCACAGATGGTGCAACCAAAATTGCAGGCTCGACCGGCAACAGTGCCCTTGAGGGTTCAGTTGCAACTCACAACACTGGCGATGCTAAGCCTCTTGCAGGCTTCGTGTTCGATCCGAGCACCAACTATGTGAATTGGGATACAGCCAAAGGGGGCAATACGCCTTGGGATCCTAATTATTACGCGGACAGGGCGAAAACAAGCACTGGCTTTGACAAAGAATATATCAAAACGGACTACCCAGATTCTGCCAATACAGCTTCCACACTCTACGGCGGTATCAAAACCTACAATGGTGCCATCTCGGTTGACATCGGCGAGCAAGCCTTTGCCTCCATTTTGATGGATGCCAAGGCCCAGGGTAAATCTGGTGGTGTTGTTACATCTGTTCCAATCAACCATGCCACGCCAGCTGCTGCCGTTGCCAATGTCAATAGCCGCAACAAGTACCAGGAATCAAGCAATGCTGGTAAATATGGGGTTGATGGCCATCCCCTGTCACTGATAGACAACATTCTCGATGATGTCTTCTTTGATAGCAAACCCCAAGTCATATTTGGCGGTGGAAACCCTGCAGGCGGTGAAGACTATGTGACGAAAAAAGTTCTTCCTAGCTTCCTCGATGGCTCCTACAGAGCAAGCGCTAACGTACTTACGGGAGTTGATGCCAATGGCAAGGACATCGTCACCGGGCAGACTCCTGTTGGCAAAACGATCAAAGAATTAGGCTGGACAGTCATCGGCCGCCCTGACGATTACACGGGTGCCAACGCAACCAAAACAGGCCTGGAGCTGCTGACAACCGCTGTTACTGCCTTTAACCCAAACACCGACCACTTGATGGCCATTTACGGGGCAAAGGGGCAAGGAGGTAACCTTCCCTGGCGCACCGCCGATAACGACTACTCGGCCACTGGCACCACTGGCTACGCAGACTCTTCCAACCTAACAGCGACCAATACGGCCCTGACTGGTGATGCCCTAGCCGCAGAACTGAAGGCCAATCCCACAGTTGCCCAGCTTGCTGGCCAAGCCGCAACGGCCCTCGGCAAAGACAAGGATGGCTTCTGGCTGATGGTTGAGGTGGGAGATATCGACTGGGCAGCCCATGCCGACAACATGGACCTGATGCTCGGCACCATGCATGACATGGATGACACCGTTAAGACACTGACAACATGGATCGCAGCCAATGGTGGCTGGGATAACAATGAGCTGCTGGTTACTGCTGACCACGACCACTACTTGACCCTGCTTCCCAACTATCCCAAAGAAATCGCTGAGTCAATCCTCGCTAGCCTTGCCTCTACTGCAGCGGCTCCCAATGAAGCAACAACAGGGGGAAACAAGGGATACGATTTAAATCTCACTCCCACACTTACCATAAGCGGCAAAAGTCAGTGGAAGCCAGGGGATGCCGATGCGGTTGGCCATTTCTGGGGAACAACCACTCCACTGGCGGATACGGCGAAGACCGTTGGACAAGGTGATGGCTGGTGGAGCCACACCCAACGCCCTGTTCCCGTTTACTACCAGGGGGCTGATGCCAATCTGATCGACAATTTCGTGAGCGCCGGTGTGGAGGCCTACGGGACCGTCATCAAGGGCGTTCCCGGCATGATTGACCAAGCCCACATTGCGAAGGCAATGGACGCAAGCCTGTTAGGCGGTGCCACGGCTGCCCAACGCTTGGCGAAAGCTCAGGGTTCGGTGGTTAGCCCCCCTTCTACTGCAGTGCGCCTAATTGATAATCTCACTGGTTTTCACCTAACCACCGCCAGTGCCACAGAGGCCGCCACCTTGGTGGGCCAGGGTTGGAGAAATGAGGGCGCATCTTTTGTGCTGGATGATGCTGGTATTGCCTCCGCAGGCAACTACAAGCAGGTGTTCCGCCTGTTTAATTCCGCCACCCGTGATCACTTGCTAACCACAAACACCGATGAAGTTAGTGCCGCTAACAAAATTGGCTATGTAACTGAGGGTGTGGCTGGCCGCATTCAAACGTCTTCCATTCTGGGCGCTACCACGGCAGTTAATCGTTTGTATAATGGCCGGGAGCACCTGTTCACCGCCAATGTTGCTGAAACCAATGCCCTCGTGGCAGGTGGTTGGAGGAATGAAGGGGTACTGGGTTACGTAGCTTGATCATCTGCGCTTCATCATGGTTGATTAACTATTTTGATTGATCGGCATTATGGCCCCCGCATGGGGGCCTTTTTTGTGGAATTTATTAGACAAGCTGAGTAGTTCTTATGGAAGGTGTGGGTAGAAGGCCTCAGGATTTCAGCCTGTTTGATTGCTGTTTAGTCTTATCTATTTCTTAAGCTTGGTGGGGCATTTTAATGGGGCCTTTGTTGTTTTTCAGTGGCCATTAAGTTTTCTGGCATTACCTCCGGAGATCCCACCGTTAGCTCCGGGATTTTCTGGACCCGCACTGCCGATTCCGTAACCGGGGCAGGCATCCAAGCTGGTGTGACTTTGCAGGTTTCTGAAAAATCTGATTTCTCTTCGTTAATCACGGCTCCAGCGGTGACTGATCCGAACCGTGATTTCACCGTCAAGGTGGACCTGGGTGGCCTTAGGCCTGGGGTGAGTTACTTCTACCGTTTTCTCGCTTCCGATGGAACCCTTAGCGACACTGGGTTTTTCAAAACGGCCCCTGATCCCACCAGTGGTGCCACGGTGAAGTTTGGCATGAGTGGTGATGTGGATGGTTATATGCGTCCATTTTGGTCTACCCAGGATCTCAAAACCCAGAAACTTGATTTCTTCATGTTTAACGGGGATACGATGTATGAAACAGTCTCGGGTTCCGGGGCCACCTTATCTCCAAAAACAGCTGACCCCTACAAGGATCCTGCCCAGGCCCTTAAGGACTATCGCCGTAAATATCTGGAAGATATCAGTGTTGTGCCCGGTGGCGGCACCTACCCCGGCATTACAAACCTTTACCAGGCCCAGGGCTTGGTTTCTGCCTGGGATAACCACGAGCTGGGCAATGGTCAGTTCATCAATGGTGGGGCCCCATTAATTCTAGAGTCTGCCTCTGGCAAGGGAACAGACAATACCGCTTATGATGTTAATAAAACTGGTTTTTATATCAATGACTCCGTTGGCTTTGCTGCCATGCAGCAGGCGTTCTTGGAGTATTTGCCGATCCGCACCCCCAATGTGATCGATGCTCCAAACGATTCCCGTAGTGATGGCACCCTGCAGCTCTATGGGGCCCAACAGTGGGGTAAAAACACCATTGCTATCAACCTGGATACCCGCACCTACCGTGATGTGCGGCTCACCACCGCCGCTGGTGCCGATGATGGCGGTGCCCGCGCAGACAACCCAGACCGCACCTACCTAGGTGCCACCCAGCTGGCTTGGTTGAAGCAGACGCTGCTGGATTCCCAGAAGGCTGGCCTGCAATGGAAATTTATCGCCACCTCTGATCCCATTGATCAGATCGGCGCCTTGGGTGGCACCGATGACGGCGGTAAATCCTGGATTGGCGGTTACCGTGCCGAGCGCAATGATTTGCTGAAGTTCATTGCTGATAACAAGATCAGCAATGTGGTGTTCATGTCTTGTGATGATCACCAAACCCGCATCAATGAGGTGCAGTATGTGGCTGATCCCACTAAACCCACCACCTACAGCCGCGTGCCTGGGGTGATCAGTGTGGTTGATGGTCCAATTGGCGCCACCGGCCCCGACACGGTTACCGACCACAGCTTTGCCAACCTCAATAAATTGGCCACTGATTTGGCAGCCAAGCAGTTGGCGGCGGGTGTAGATCCCGTTGGTTTAGATGCCCTATTCCCTGGGCTTAAAAATGTGGTCCGTGAGGGCGACGCCACAGCCACCACGGCCCCCAAGCCAGTGGATTTCTATTCACCAGACACCTTCAATTACGCCACTTTCGCTGTGGATGCCAATGGGTTGTTCAGCTTTGAGCTGCGCGGCATTGATTCCACCCAGAAGGATGCTTTCCCTACCACCTCCCCTGCTAACCGCAGCCTGATTAGCTTCCAAGTGGATGGCACCGCCGCTGGCAAGGCCACCCGCCTGTTGGATTCGATAACAGGTACCCACCTGATCACCACCGATGGGGCAGAGGTGGCTGCCCTGGTGGCCAGGGGCTTCAGGAATGAAGGCACTGCCTTCAACCTGGGTGTTGCCGGTGATCTTGTCACTGGCAGCTACAACCAGGTAACGAGGCTGCGCAGTGCCAATGGTTTGGATCATCTGCTCACCACCAGTACCGCGGAAATTACCGCTGCCAAAACCGCCGGTTATCAGGTGGAAGGGGTGGCCGGTTGGATGGCCAGCCAGTCGGCCTTGGGTATGAGCACCGCCGTAAACCGTTTATTTAATGGTGTGGAGCACCTCTACACCTCTAATGCCGGTGAGGCCGTTGCCCTCGTGGCAGGTGGTTGGAGGAATGAAGGGGTATTGGGTTACGTGGCCTGATCGGCCTGAGGTAAAAGCCTGTCTTTAATCCTGTGCCAAGTTTGATTCAAGGCCCCCGATTGGGGGCCTTTTTTATTATCAATTGTTCAGGGTTTCAATTGATAGGTTTGAAGCCATAGGGATTTGGTCTTCTTCCCCGTTGGTGGCGATTTTTAAATACAAGGCATCAAGCAACGTTTTGAGCACGCTGGCCACGGGTACGGCCAGCAGCAGGCCCAGCAGTTCGCCCAGCCCCAGCAGCGAGCCGGCCCGGGCCCCCAGGGGCAGGCTAAATAGCAACCAGGCCGGTTGCAGGCCCACGATGCTGCCCATTAAACGGGGGCTAATCAATTGATCCACCACCTGGCCCACGCTGATGGCGGCCGCCAGCACCTCCAGGCCCGTGCGCGGATCTTCCACCGCCAGCACCGTGCTTACCAGCAGGATCGTGAGCGCACTGGCATAGGGCACCAGGGTGGTGAAACCAATCAGCAGGGCAAACACCACCCCATAGGGAATCTGCAACACAGTGAACACACCGATCTGCAGGCTGCTGAGAATTAGGGCCAGTAATACCTGGCCGGCAAAGTATCCACGGAAGGTGCGGTTGAGGCTGGTAACTACCAGGCTGCGCCAGTCGTGGGGGATCCAGCGGGCTAGGCCGGCACTGATTGACTCACCCCCCAATAACATAAATACGGCTAGCACTAGCACGATCGCGGTGTTTACCGTGAGGCCAAGGGTGGCAGTAAGCAAACTCAGTAGTTGTTGGCTAAAGCTGCGGGCCAGGCGGCTACTGCGGGCTAGCAGGTCATCGGTGAGGGTGCTGAAGTCGGTGGGCCAGCCCCTTTCGGCGGCTAAATCTTGCAGTTGATTTAGTAACTCCTGGGCCTGTACTAACCAGCCGGGAATTGCATTTACCAATTCAGCCAACTGTTCAATTAGCCGCGGCACCAGCCAGAGGGCGGCCAACACCAAGCCCCCGAGGGTGATACCCAGCACCAGCCCTAGGCTGAGGGCCCGGGGCATGCCCCGCCCCTGAAGCCACCGACTGGGAATATCCAGCAGGAAGGCAATTAGGGCGGCGGTCAGGAATAGGGCCGGGAAGGGGGCTAGGGGCAGCAGCAGTTGCCGCAACACAAACAGGTTGAGCACCAGCAGTGGTAGAGCGAAGCTCAGCCGCAACCAGCGGGGGGGCCAGGTCTGTTTTGCCGCTGCTAAATCTGATTTTTTATTCATCGCGTTCGGCCAGGTAACGGGCACTGCCCAGTTCCTGGAGCCGTTGGTCCTTGGCTTCCACCATGGCGCGCAGCTCCTGGCGGTAAGTGTTAAGCGCCTGGCGGAGCTCTGGATCGGCAATGGCCAGGATCTGCAGGGCCAGCAGGCCAGCATTGGTGGCATTGCCGATGGCCACCGTGGCCACCGGGATGCCAGCCGGCATCTGCACGATCGAATAGAGGGAATCAAGCCCCGAGAGGGCTTTGCTGGCCACCGGCACCCCGATCACCGGCAGGCTGGTGAGGGCCGCCACCATCCCCGGCAGATGGGCGGCACCGCCGGCCCCGGCGATCAGCACCTGTAGGCCCCGGGCTTCGGCGGTTTCGGCGTAGCTGGCCATGGCCAGGGGGGTGCGATGGGCCGAGAGCACCCGCACCTCATGGGCCACGCCGAATTCCTCGAGCACCTCCACCGCCGCCTGCATGCAGGGCAGATCGGAATCACTGCCCATCACCACCCCTACCCGCGGATTGCGTGCCATTGGCAGACTGCCTCTTGCAGGCATTCTCCCCCCGTTTTATCCCCATGCAGTGGCATACCAACCTGCGTTTGCCCAGGGCTGCAGAAACCAGCAACCAGCTCTGGCGCCTGGGGGTGGATCCAGAGGGCTGCATTGCCAGCCTGGAACCCCTGGCCGCCGGCAGTGCCGGGGCCGGCGAGAACTGGGGGGGGGATTGGCTCAGCCCCGCGGGGGTGGATCTGCAGATCAATGGGGGCCTGGGCCTGCCTTTCCCTGAGCTGGTGCCAGGGCAATTGCCGTTGCTGATCGAGCTCCTGGAGCTGCTCTGGCGCGATGGGGTGGAGGCGATCTGCCCCACCTTTGTGACCTGTGGGGTGGCCCCCCTGCGCCAGGGGCTGGCCTTGCTGGAGGAGGCCCGGCGCCTCCATAAACCAGGCCGTTGCCGCCTGTTGGGCGCCCACCTGGAGGGGCCTTTCTTGGCCCCTAGCCGCCGCGGCGCCCACCCGGCGGAGCACCTCTGTGCCCCGTCGCTGGCGGCCCTAGATGAGCGGATCGCTGGGTTCGAGCACTCGATTGCCCTGGTCACCCTGGCGCCGGAGCTGGAGGGGGCCGCCGCCGTGATTGAGGCCCTTTGCCGCCTTGGGATTTTGGTGAGCCTGGGCCACAGCGAAGCCAATGAAGCTCAGGCCCGGGAGGCCTATGGCCAGGGGGTGGCGATGCTCACCCATGCCTGTAATGCGATGCCAGGGCTGCACCACCGGGCCCCGGGCCCCCTGGGGGCACTGCTGGATTTCCCCCATGGGGCCTTGGGTTTGATTGCCGATGGCGTGCATGTGGCGCCGGCGATGGCGGTGTTGCTGCAGCGGCTCTGGCCCGAACAGCTGGTGCTGGTGAGTGATGCCCTTGCCCCCTATGGCCTGCCCCCCGGCTCCTACCCCTGGGATGACCGCCAGATTGAAGTGCAAAACGGCAGCTGCCGCCTGGCCGATGGCACCCTGGCGGGCACCAGCCTTGGCCTGCTGGAGGGGGTGGTGCGCTTGGCCCAATGGACTGGGGAGCCCGCGGCGGCGATCCGGGCGGCCACGGTGTTGCCCCGGCGGCTGGTTGGGGATCTGCGGCCGGTGCAGGAGCAGTTGCTGGGCAGGCCCCTGGCCGAAACCCTGCGCTGGCACCAGCCCAGGCCAGGGGCGCCCTTGGCCTGGCGGCGGAACGGGTAGGGTCCCGGCAGTTTTGCCGCCCCGTGATGACCTCCCCCTCCCCCCAGGACCTGGCTCGGGTGGCCGAGAAGGCGGAGGTGCAGCAGTACTTCAACAGC
>Ga0114963_10002652_pt1 | contig 12230 bp, 11 predicted proteins | sample C_131016_EF_Meta_FD_87019 | JGI IMG/M metagenome (GOLD analysis project Ga0114963, IMG submission 87019) | Freshwater microbial communities from Lake Croche, Canada to study carbon cycling - C_131016_EF_MetaG | ecosystem: Environmental > Aquatic > Freshwater > Lake | place: Lake Croche, Canada...
AGAGTTCGATGTCGCAGGCTCCGGCGGCAGCGGAGATGCAGGTTTGGATGACGACGCCGTCGCCCGGCGCGGCGGTGGTGATGTCGCCGCTGCGCACATCGCGCACGGTGCCTTGGCGCAGTGGGACCACGCAGCCGAAGCAGATGCCCATCCGGCACCCCGACGGCATCAGTATTCCCGCGGCCTCACCGGCCTCCAGCAGACTCTTGTCTCCGGTGCTCTCGACGGTGGTGCCGGTGGTGGAGAAGGTCACTGTTCCGCCCTCGCCGGCGGCGATGACGGTGGTGCGAAACCGTTCGGTGTGGAGTGTGTCAGCGAGTCCGATTGCTGCCCAATGGTTTTCGATATCGTCAAGTAATTCGGAGGGTCCGCACGCCCAGGTGTGGCGCTCGGCGAGGTCGTCGACGAGGCGCTCGAGGGTGGCGACGTCGAGGCGGCCAGCGGTGCGGGAATGGATCTCCACCAGTCGGATTCGCCCGCGTCCGGCCAGCGTTCGCAGTTCCTCTCCGAAGATGACATCCTCGGGTGTGGGTGCGCAATGCACCACGACGACGTCGGCGGTGCCATTTGGCGGCAGGTTCCGCAGCATCCCCATCACCGGGGTGATCCCGCTTCCGGCGGTCACGAACAGGATCTTGGCGGGCGTCGGGGCGTCCAGCGTGAAGTCGCCGACGGCCTGGTCGAGCTGCACTACCGTTCCGGCAGTGGCGCGCCGCACCAGGTGATTACTCACGGCTCCGCCGGGGATGGCTTTCACGGTAATGGCGAAGTGACCGTCCGGACGGTCAGTCCGTGAGGTGATCGAGTAGGTGCGCCATTGCCGCACGCCGTCCACATCGACTCCGATCCGCACGTATTGGCCAGGACGATGTCCGCGCCAATCCCGGCCGGGCTGGATGGTGATCGTGGCGGCGTCGGCGGTCTCCGGATGAATGGCCATGATGCGCCCGCGCAGCGTCGCACCGGACCGCAGCGGGTCGATCACGTCGAGGTAGTCGGCGGGCACGAGCGGCGTGGTGGCGCGCTCGGCGAATTTCAGGAGCCGCCCGCGCAGCGCACCGGTGAGGGTGGGGCGAGGAGCAGTTGTTGTCATAATTCCACCTTCCGCTTCGGAGAGGTATAAAAGCTTGACCAAGTAGGGTGGAAAAACAGCAGAAAATTGTTCGAGAGGAATAGTTTATGGACTCTGCGGACCGTTTCACCGGGTTAGCGCTCGACGCCGACACCGTCGACTCCCTGGAAGCCGTGCTGCCGCGGATGGCCGAGCGCACCGTGGCCGCGGTGATCGCGGAGGTGCCCGCATACACCGACCCCTTCAGTGGGCGGATGGGACAGAACATCGAGAGCGCGGTACAGACCGCGCTGGGAGCGTTCCTTCGTCTGGCCACCCGCGCGCAGGACTCCGATCCGGGGCCGCCGTTGTCACCTGCACTCGACGGCGCCTACGAACTCGGCCGCGGCGAGGCCCGCAATGGCCGGTCCATCGATGCCCTGCTGTCGGCCTACCGGGTCGGCGCGAGGGTGGCCTGGCGGGAACTGTCGAACACCGCCGTCAGCGCTGGACTGTCGGCCACGACAATCGCGCGATTCGCGGAACTGGTGTTCGCCTTCATCGATCAATTGTCGGCAGCCAGCGTCTCGGGGCATACCGATGAACAGGCGACCGCCGGCCGGGTGCGGCAGCGTTATCTCGATGTGTTGACCAATCAGTTGTTGGCGGGGGAGTCTCCCGAGATTGTGCGGGCCAGTGCGGAGCGCGCGAGCTGGCCGATTCCCGAGACACTGACGGCGGTGTTGCTGCCCGCCGCCGAAACCCGTGGAATCACAACCGTAGTGAGCTCGCAGGCCTTGCAGTCCACGGTGGAGCTGGCCGGACTGGATTCGGTGGAGTCGTGGGCTGTCATCTGTGTTCCCGATATGCATGGCCCGCGACGGGGAGTTCTGTTGTCGACGTTCGCAGGCCGGCACGCGATCGTTGGGCCTTCACGCCCCTGGCTTGGTGTGCAAGCCTCGTATGGGCGTGCTGTGCGGGCCCGTCATCTGCTGGTCGACGGCGCTGAAGCCCTCGACACCGACGAGCATCTGGTCTTGCTGGTCCTCGGGGCCGATCAGGACGCCGCCGACGATCTTCGTCGCCGCGCGCTGGCTCCGCTGGCGGCGCTGCGCCCCAACGCCGCGGAACGACTTGCCGAGACGCTGCGATCGTGGCTGCTCCATCAGGGTCAGCGCGACGCCGTCGCGGCCGACCTCTTCGTGCACGCGCAAACCGTGCGCTACCGGATGAATCAGTTGCGTGAGTTGTACGGCGAACGCCTCAATGACCCAACGGGGATCCTCGAGCTCACCGTGGCGCTGGGATTGCCGGGCACGGGGTCGCCGCGGTCCGGTTCGGCAGCGTCACGCGTCGACCGCTAGGCGGTGCCGTGGAGGGGATGACCGGCGGCACGCCGGCTGGCAACGGGGGACGGGGTGCGTGCCGCTGTGACGGCCGTGCGTTCGGCGGCACCGCGGCGGCTGCGGATCTGCGGCGCCGGTTGGGTGGCGACGGCACGCACCGTCTGCGGCACCGTGGACACGCTCGATGTCTGCACCGCCGAGGCTGCTGATGGCGCGCGCCGGCTGGCCGACACGTTCACCGTCGCGGCGGCGGGCAGCTGGACGGGGCCGGGCACGGTGGGCCAGTTGGGCCGGCTGTAGCCCGCGTCGACGATCGGACGCAGGATCGGGTCCAAGATCGGATTGAGCAGTGGCGCCAAAATCCCGGTCATTTCGATCAGCGGCAGCGTGTCGTTGGGCACAAACACATAGGTGATGTTTCCCGGGTTGCCGTTGAGGTCATCGGGTCGGTAGTAGGTGTTGTCGGGCGAGTTGAGGTCGACGTCGAAATAGCCCCACACATGGGTCGTGCTCTTGCCTACCTGTCCGTTGAGCCATGACAGCAGGTTGAACGGACCGCTGGGGGCGTCCGCCCACCCGTCGTACTCCTTGATGACTTCGATGCCCTGATACGCAGTGCCGGGTGCCAAGCCGTCCTGCTTCTTCACCCCGCCGAAGGCGTTCTCCGGGTTGCCGATCGACACCCACGACACGGAGGATGGGTCCGGAGCGGTGGCAGGCTCGGCGATCCACCGGCGGACCGCCGTGTAGATGACCTGGCCGCCCTGGCTATGCCCGAATGCGACGATCGGCGGGCCGTCGGCCGGCTGCGCGTTGATGGCGTCGATCAGCTGGTCGGCACCCTGGTCGTTGAAATACTGTCCGAGCGGCCAGGCCGGGTAGTCAACGGGAGTGCAGATATTCGGCGACGTGCACAACGAGCCCTGAAGCTGCCTGGGGGTGGCGTGGACGATGTGCTGGATGCCGATCAAGCCGCCCTCCAGAGTCAGCACCGTGGCACCCTGGCTTGCCGCGGCGAGGCTTACCTCTGCGCTGGCCCGCACCGGGCCGTGTTCGGCAGGGCGGCCGGAGAGCAACGTCGCACAGAGGCCGACGGTCAATCCGACAGTGAGTAGTGATCTCATGAAGCACCCCCGGTTTATCCATCGCCGGAACCGGGCATCCGTTGGTTCCGACGTTGCTGAGCAAACTACCGTATCGGTGCTTGCGGCGGCAATGGGCAGGTGAAATCGGGTTCGGGCAGCGAATTACGAGTGGTATCCGCTATTGCTGGACCCGCAGAGCTACGGCGCCACCGCGGTCACACGGCGTTCAGATACCGACCGGTGACTACCCGCTGGGCCAACGCCAGCACGGGCGAACCCAGCCGACTCCACCACGTCGCCGGCCGGGAGAACGCCACCACCTCGCTGTAGACGGCACCGTCGGCCGGGTCGTAGCGCACTCCGAACATCTCCTCCCCGGATACCGCATGCCCGGGCAGGCTGCCGTAGGCGAAGCCGCGACGATGCGGCTCGTCGACCACGTACACCACCCGGCACGGCGCACTGAACGGCCCGAGCCGGCCCAGCACGTCGGTGCCGACCTGGGCCGCCTCGGTGGTGGCCGCCACCCGCAATCCCGCCCCGCGCAACATGCCGTAGCGCATCACCGCCGCAGCGGCCTGGTCGAAGCGATCCCGGCCCGACCCGATGCGGCGCTCCCGGCGGATGTGCCGGTAGCCCGGAGGCGGTATCGACGCGGTCGCGCCGACCTCCGGATAGGTCAGTGCCAGGCCGGACAACGCGCGCAGGTCCATCGGACCACCATGCCACCGATAGCATGAACGCTGCTGTACCCGGCCCACGAAAAGAGACCCGCTGATGAGCGCGCCCGCACAACCCGCCCCGCCCGGCCTGCTCCGGGTACCGGCCGGGACCACTGCGGGGGCAGTCGTTCGCGACGCTGGCCTGCCTGGGCGGGGCGAACCCGCGGCGATCGTGGTCGTCCGCGACGCGCACGGCGCCCTGCGTGATCTGAGTTGGGCACCGGACATCGACACCGACGTCACCCCGGTCGCGGCCGACACCGACGAGGGACGCAGCGTGATCCGGCACTCGGCGGCCCATGTGCTGGCCCAAGCCGTGCAGGAGATGTTCCCGACGGCCAAGCTCGGCATCGGCCCACCCATCACCGACGGCTTCTACTACGACTTTGACGTCCCGGAGGCGTTCACTCCGGAGGATCTCGAGAAGCTCGAGAAGCGCATGAAGGCCATCATCAAGGACGGTCAGCTGTTCTCCCGGCGGGTGTATGAGTCACCAGAGCAGGCCCGTGCCGAACTGGCCAACGAGCCCTACAAGCTCGAACTGGTCGACGACAAGTCGGGCGACCCGGACGTCATGGAGGTCGGCGGCGATGAGCTGACCGCCTACGACAACCTCAATCCACGCACCCGCGAACGAATTTGGGGCGATCTATGCCGCGGCCCACACGCCCCGACCACTAAATACATTCCGGCGTTCAAGCTCACCAGGAGCTCAGCGGCGTACTGGCGGGGCAATCAGAATAATGCGAGCCTGCAGCGGATCTATGGCACCGCGTGGGAGTCCCAGGAGGCACTGGACCGCCACCTCACACTGCTGGAAGAGGCGCAGAAGCGCGACCACCGTCGCCTGGGTGTCGAACTCGACCTGTTCAGCTTCCCCGACGAATTAGGTTCGGGCCTGCCGGTATTTCACCCTAGGGGCGGAATCGTGCGCCGGGAGTTGGAGGAGTACTCGCGGCGCAAGCACATCGAGGCCGACTACGAGTTCGTCAACACCCCGCACATCACCAAGGAACAGCTCTACATCACCTCGGGCCACCTGGAGTGGTACGCCGACGGCATGTTCCCGCCCATGCACATCGACGCCGAGTACGCCGAAGACGGCACGTTGCGCAAACCGGGGCAGGACTACTACCTCAAGCCGATGAACTGTCCCATGCATCATCTGATCTTCCGGTCCCGCGGCCGGTCGTACCGCGAACTTCCGTTGCGGCTCTTCGAGTTCGGCACCGTCTACCGCTACGAGAAGTCGGGTGTCATTCACGGCCTGACCCGGGTGCGGGGGATGACGCAGGACGACTCGCACATCTACTGCACCCGCGAGCAGATGCGCGACGAACTCGGCTCACTGTTGCGATTCGTGCTGGACCTTCTCGGTGACTATGGGCTGGACGATTTCTACCTGGAGCTGTCCACCAAGAATCCGGAGAAGTACGTCGGCTCCGACGAGATGTGGGAGGAGGCCACCGAGACGCTGCGGGAGGTCGCCGAATCCAGCGGCCTTGCTCTGGTTCCCGATCCGGGCGGCGCGGCGTTCTACGGACCCAAGATCTCGGTGCAGGTGCGTGACGCCCTGGGCCGCAGCTGGCAGATGTCGACCATCCAGCTGGACTTCAACATGCCGGAGCGGTTCGAACTCGAGTACACCGCCGCCGACGGCACCCGCAAGCGCCCGGTACTGATCCACCGTGCGTTGTTCGGCTCGATCGAACGGTTCTTCGGAATCCTCACCGAGCATTACGCCGGAGCGTTTCCGGCCTGGCTCGCACCCGTCCAGGTGGTCGGTATCCCGGTGGCCGCCGAGCACGTCGAGTACCTCAAAGACGTTGCCGCAGAACTTAAGTCACACGGGGTGCGCGTCGAGATCGATTCGAGTGACGACCGGATGGCGAAGAAGATCGTCAACCACACCAACCAGAAGGTGCCATTCATGCTCCTGGCCGGCGACCGCGACGTCGAGGCGGGTGCGGTGAGCTTCCGGTTCGGCGATCGTGGCCAGATCAACGGTGTGCCCCGGGCGAAGGCGATCGAGATGATCCGGCAATGGATCGCCGATCGGGTAAACGTCGCCCCGAGCGAAGATTCGGTGAAGGTCAGCGGTGACTGAGCAGGTCAGCGATCAGGGTGCGGGGGACCCGGACCGCCTGCAGCGACTCTGGACCCCGCACCGGATGAGCTACATCGCCGAGTCGCCCAAATTCGGCGGATCGGGACGTTCCACGGAACCGTTCACCGATATTCCCACGCTCTCCGATGAGGATGGCCTCGTGATTGCGCGCGGTGAACTGGTCTACGCGGTACTCAATCTGTATCCGTACAACCCCGGCCACCTGATGGTGGTGCCGTATCGCCGTGTGTCGGAACTCGAAGACCTCACCGACGCTGAGACCGCCGAGTTGATGGCGTTCGTGCAGAAGGCAATTCGGGTGATGAAGTCCATTTCGCGGCCGGACGGATTCAACGTCGGTCTCAATCTGGGCAAGTCGGCCGGCGGCTCGCTGGCCGAACACCTGCATATGCACGTGGTGCCGCGGTGGTCGGGCGACGCGAATTTCATCACCGTCGTCGGCGAGACCAAGGTGATCCCGCAACTACTGCGCGACACCCGCGTGCTGCTGGCCGACGAATGGAAACGCCAGCCGTGAGCGACTTCTATCTGATGACCCGGGCGGCCTACACCAAACTCAGCGCACCGCTGGCTCGCACTGCGCTGCGAATCGGGCTGACTCCCGACGTGGTCACCGTCATCGGCACAGTGGGTACGGTGGGGGCGGCGCTCATCCTTTTCCCCGCCGGCAAGCTTTTCATCGGTTGGCTGGTCATCTGGTTTTTCGTCTTAGCGGACATGCTCGACGGCGCGATGGCCCGGGAACGCGGCGGTGGCACCCGATTCGGATCGGTGCTCGATGCGACGTGCGACCGGATCAGTGACGGCGCGATTTTCTGTGGGCTGCTGTGGTGGGCAGCCTTCGGCTTGGGTAGCAGGTGGCTCATGGTCGCCACCCTGATCTGCCTGGTCACGTCCCAGGTGATCTCCTACATCAAGGCCCGCGCGGAGGCCAGTGGCCTCAATGGCGGTGGCGGGTTGATCGAACGCCCGGAACGGCTGATCATCGTGCTCTTGGGAGCGGGCCTGTCGGATCTGCCATTCTTTCCAATCCCGAACGCGCTACCGGTGGCCATGTGGCTCCTGGCATTCGCCAGCCTGGTGACCGTCGGACAGCGAGTGCACGCCGTGCGGAATTCGCCCGGTGCGGTGGACAGGATCGAGTCACCCGGCCCGCAGACGCCCTCCGGTGATGCGGAGACTGGCGCGTAGTGACGGCCGTGCTATCACGTGAGAGCCTGGCGGACTGGGGATATGCCGCCGGCTGGCGGGTAGTGCGGGCGATGCCGGAAAGCCTGGCGCGCACCGTGTTCGACGCTGGGGCCCGCTACGCGGCTCGCGGCGGTGGGCCCGAACAGTTGCGCAAGAATTTGGCCCGGGTGATCGGCACGACGCCCGCCGCGGTGCCGGATTCTCTGATTCGTGCTTCGGTGGCGTCCTATGCGCGGTACTGGCGGGAGGCTTTCCGGCTGCCGACGATGAATCAGGCCGAACTCGCGAAGCGACTGGACCGGGTGTTCATCGGTGCGGAGAAGTTTGCCGACGCCCACCGGGGAGGCTGCGGCGCGGTGATCGCATTGCCGCACAGCGGGAACTGGGATATGGCCGGGGTGTGGCTGGCGCAGAACTACGGAACCTTCACCACCGTCGCGGAACGACTCACCCCGGAATCCCTGTATGACAGGTTTATCGCCTACCGCGAAAGCCTGGGCTTCGAAGTGCTGCCGTTGACCGGGGGACCGCGGCCACCCATGGAGATTCTGTCCGAGCGGTTGCGCGCCAACAGATTCGTCTGCCTGATGGCCGATCGCGATCTCACCCGATCGGGTGTGCAGGTGAACTTCTTCGGCGAGCCCACCCGGCTGCCCGCCGGCCCGGCGCGGTTGGCCATCGAGACCGGCGCTCCCGTGCATCCGGCGCACGTGTTCTACGACGGCGACGACTGCGTGGTGCAGATCGATAACGCACTCGACACCAACTCCGGCGACGTGGGTGTGATCACTCAGGCGCTGGCCGACAGGTTCGCGGTGAACATCGCCGCGCATCCGGCGGATTGGCATATGTTGCAACCGCAGTGGCTGGCCGATCTGAGCGCGCAGCGCCGAGCTCGCCTCGACGGAGATGACGGCCGCTGATGCGCATTGGGATGGTGTGCCCGTACTCGTTCGATGTGCCCGGCGGGGTGCAATCGCACATCCTGCAATTGGCAGAGGTGATGCGGGAGCGGGGGCACTACGTCAGCGTTCTGGCGCCGTCGTCGCCGCACGTGACATTGCCCGACTATGTGGTGTCGGGGGGTAAGGCGGTGCCCATCCCGTACAACGGCTCGGTGGCTCGGTTACGGTTCGGCCCGGCAACCCACCGGATGGTCAAGCGCTGGCTTGCGGCAGGCGATTTCGACGTCCTACACCTGCATGAGCCAAACGCGCCCAGCCTGTCTCTGCTTGCCCTGATGATCGCCGACGGCCCGATCGTCGCCACATTCCATACATCGACGACAAAGTCGTTGGGGCTCAGCATGTTCCAGGGCATCCTGCGTCCCTGGAACGAGAAGATCATGGGCCGTATCGCGGTGTCTGACCTGGCTCGGCGCTGGCAGATCGAGGCGTTGGGTTCTGACGCCGTTCAGATTCCCAACGGTGTCGACGTCGCGTCTTACGCCTGTGCGCCATTGTTGCCGGGATATCCGCGGCCCGGTAAGACCGTGTTGTTCCTCGGCAGGTTCGACGAACCCCGCAAGGGTGTGGCGGTGCTGCTGGCCGCATTGCCGGCGCTGGTGGAACGCTCCGGCGAGATCGAGATCCTCATCGTCGGCCGAGGCGACGACGAGGAATTGTGCGAGCAGGCCGGCGATCTGGCCGGACATCTGAGGTTCCTCGGCCAGGTCGACGACGCAACCAAGGCATCGGCCTTGCGCAGTGCCGACGTCTACTGCGCGCCGAACACCGGTGGAGAGAGCTTCGGCATCGTCCTCGTCGAGGCGATGGCCGCCGGGACCCCGGTCGTCGCCAGCAACCTCGACGCCTTCCGAAGGGTGCTCGAGGACGGTGCGGCCGGACTGCTGGTGCCGATCGAGGACCCCGGCGCACTGGCTGAGTCGCTGATCGCGGTCCTGACCGACGACGCCCTGCGGGCCGGGTACGTCGCGGCGGCATCCGAGGCCGTCCGGCAGTACGACTGGGAGGTGGTGGCGGACGACATCACGATGGTCTACGAGACGGTGGCCGGATCCGGTGCCCGCGTGGTGGTGGGCACCTGATGGCTCCCGGGGTGTACTGGCCGATCACGGCCGTTTTGGTCGCCGTGCTGATCGTTACCGCGGTGTGGGCTTTCCAGACCGCCAATCGGCTGGACCGGTTACATGTCCGCTACGACCTGTCCTGGCAGTCTCTCGACGCTGCACTGGCGCGCCGGGCGGTGGTGGCGCGTGCGGTTGCGGCCGACGCCTATCGCGGCAGTCCTGAGGGTAAGCGGCTGGCCGGACTTGCCGCCGCCGCCGAGCGCGCACCCCGGTCCACTCGGGAAGCCTGCGAGAACGAACTGTCGACCGCACTTGAGGTGGTGGATCCGGCCACGGTGCCGGTGGCACTGGTCGCTGAACTCGCCGACGCTGAGGCACGGGTGCTCCTGGCCCGGCGTTTCCACAACGACGCAGTGCGCGACACCCTTGCGCTGCGTGAACGCCGCCCGGTGCGTTGGCTGAGGCTCGGCGGAACCGCTGCTCTGCCAAGCTATTTCGAGATCGCCGAGTCCGCACAGCGATGAGTGCGCCACGCACCTCGGCGCGGGTGGTGCTGCTCGACGACGATGGTGCGGTGCTGCTGCTGTGCGGATCGGACCCGGCGATCACCGATGGCAGCGCGCCGAAATGGTGGTTCACCGTCGGCGGCGAGGTTCACCCCGGGGAGCACCTCGCTGCTGCGGCGGCCCGCGAACTCGCCGAGGAGACCGGCCTGCGCGTTGACTCCGCCCTGCTGGTGGGCCCGGTCTGGCGGCGGGAGTCGGTGATCGACTTCAACGGCACTGTCATGCAGAGCCACGAGTTCTACTTCGTGCACCGCACCCGCCGGTTCGAACCGTCGCAGGACACCCGGACACCGTTGGAACAGCGCTATATCCACACCCATCGGTGGTGCGACGCCGCGGTGATCGACCAGTTGAATCGCGCCGGCGAGACGGTATACCCGCGGCAGTTGGGGGAGTTGCTTGCCGAGGCGATCGAGTGGGCCGACGCCCCCGACGGCCTGGCCGCACAGCCGCAACCGATCCGCTGAACGGCCCGGATTTCCGGCCCGCGGCCGCCATCTAGACTCTTCACTACAGCAGTTAATGAAGGAGTGCGCAGTGGATACCCCAGCGTCAGCCAACGGTTCGGCCAATCACGCTCAGATCGGAACGGCGCGCGTTAAACGCGGTATGGCCGAGATGCTCAAGGGCGGGGTGATTATGGATGTCGTCACACCTGAGCAGGCCCGGATTGCCGAGGCGGCCGGTGCGGTGGCGGTGATGGCGTTGGAGCGGGTGCCGGCCGATATTCGCGCCCAGGGCGGGGTGGCTCGGATGAGTGACCCGGATCTGATCGAGGGCATCATCGCCACGGTCAGCATCCCGGTCATGGCGAAGGCCCGGATCGGCCATTTCGTGGAGGCGCAGATTCTAACCAGCCTCGGGGTGGACTACGTCGACGAGTCCGAGGTGCTGACGCCGGCGGACTACATCCACCACATCGACAAGTGGAAATTCACGGTGCCGTTCGTCTGCGGCGCCACTAATCTCGGTGAGGCGTTGCGGCGGATCTCCGAGGGCGCGGCCATGATCCGGTCCAAGGGTGAGGCCGGCACCGGTGATGTGTCCAATGCCACTGGGCATATGCGCACCATCGGCGGCGAGATCCGCCGGTTGTCGTCGATGGCCGAGGACGAACTGTTCGTGGCGGCCAAGGAATTGCAAGCGCCCTATGACTTGGTGGTGGAGGTAGCCCGGGCCGGCAAGCTTCCGGTCACGCTGTTCACCGCGGGCGGTATCGCCACCCCCGCTGATGCGGCGATGATGATGCAACTCGGCGCCGACGGGGTGTTCGTGGGTTCCGGAGTGTTCAAGTCCGGCGATCCCGCGGCGCGGGCGGCGGCCATCGTCAAGGCCACCACGTTCTACGACGATCCCGATGTGTTGGCCAAGGTGTCCCGCGGCCTGGGCGAGGCCATGGTCGGCATCAACGTCGATGACATTCCGGCGCCGCATCGGCTCGCCCAGCGCGGCTGGTAGCGACTGCGCGGAGACCGGGTACCGATGAGCCGCTTGCGCGAAGACCAGTAGAAGTATGGCGATCGAGGAAATCCTCGACCTCGAGCAACTTGAGGTCAATATCTACCGGGGTGTGGTCTTCAGCCCCGAATCCGGTTTCCTGCACAGGACTTTCGGCGGCCACATCCTCGGACAGTCGTTGGTGTCGGCGATTCGCACCGTCGAACCGGAGTTCGGCGTGCACTCGCTGCACGGGTACTTCCTGCGACCGGGCGATGCCACCAAGCCTGCGGTCTACCTGGTGGATCGGCCGCGCGACGGCGGATCCTTCTGCACTCGCCGGGTCAACGCGGTTCAGCATGGCGAGGTCATCTTCTCGATGGGCGTTTCGTTTCAGACCAAACAGGAGGGCATCGAGCACCAGGACGCGATACCCCCGGCCCCGCCGCCGGAGAGCACGCCCGGATTCCGTTCCTCGGGAAAGGTTTTCGACGACGCGGGTTTCTCCCAGTTCGCCGAGTGGGACATCCGGATGGTGCCGCGCGATGAACTCGAACTGCTGCCCGGTAAGGCTTCCCGGCAGCAGGTGTGGTTTAAGCATAAAGAACGGTTGCCCGATGACCCGGTACTGCACATCTGTGCGCTGACCTATATGAGCGATCTCACCCTGCTGGG
>Ga0114963_10002653_pt1 | contig 12230 bp, 5 predicted proteins | sample C_131016_EF_Meta_FD_87019 | JGI IMG/M metagenome (GOLD analysis project Ga0114963, IMG submission 87019) | Freshwater microbial communities from Lake Croche, Canada to study carbon cycling - C_131016_EF_MetaG | ecosystem: Environmental > Aquatic > Freshwater > Lake | place: Lake Croche, Canada...
AAGCCGGGGGTAAACAGAGACCAAACCAACTACTCAAACGAGGGCGGCTGGTATGCTTGCGACAAGATTCGGTTTCGTTCTGGTTTTCCTCAAAAGCTTGGCGGCTGGCTTGAATATACCGTCCAAAGGTTTTTGGGTGTTTGCAGGCAGATGTTTGCTTGGACCACAACCTTTACCGACAACTTTGTTGCTCTGGGTACGAACGAAAAGGTTTACATAGAGGTAGGTGGTTACTTTTACGACATCACCCCGCTAAGATCTACAACAACCGCCGGGGAAGTAACATTTGCCGCCGGATATAGTACCTTAAGTGCGTCCATGACCCCTGCTAGTTTAACGGTACCGGTAACATCCGCAACAAGTTTTGCCCCGTCTGGAATTGTTTTAATAGATTCTGAACAGATTGCCTACACAGGAAAAGCCGGAAACACGCTTACAGGATTGACAAGAGGTTATAACGGAACCACTGTTGCCTCACATTCTTCTAGCACCCTTGTTGGTTCTTACACAATTACGGTTTCCGATTCCGCATTTGGTTCTGTGGCTGGAGATTACGTAACTTTTAGCGGCGCCACGTCTTTGGGCGGCAATATAACCGCAGCGGTTTTGAACCAGAACTACCAGATTGTTACAAGAATCAACGCCAACTCTTTCACGATCACGGCAAAAAACCCCACGACGGGAGCCCCGGTTTCTGCAAACGCATCTGATTCGGGTAATGGTGGCGCATCGGTTATTGGTGCTTATGAAATTCCGGTTGGTTATGCTCTTGCAACTCAGGGATATGGGTGGGGAACATCTGGATGGAACGGAGCCTTTGGCTGGGGTCTTAGCTCACCAACGCCTGTAAACTTGCCGCAACAAGACTGGTGGTTTGATAACTTTGATAATAACCTTGTTGTTAACCAAAGAAACGGCGCAATCTATTACTGGGTTCGGGGCGCAACAACCAACCCCAGCACGGCACTAGCAACAAGGGCGGTTCTTTTATCTTCTATTTCTGGGGCAACTGATGTTCCCGCCAAAGCCTTTCAGATTGTGGTTTCCCAGAACGACAAACACTTGCTGGCATTTGGGTGTACCCCATATGGCGGTGGCAACGCAGACCCCCTACTTATTCGTTGGGCAAACCAAGACGAACCTACCAACTGGACCCCGGCAGTTACAAACTCAGCGGGCTTTTTAAGAATATCTCGCGGATCTCAAATTGTTGCGGTCAACGTGACCCGGCAGGAGATTCTGGTTTTTACTGAAGCCACGCTTTATTCTTTGCAGTATTTGGGCACAACCGATGTTTTTGGGCTCCAGCAACTTGCTGACAATATTTCAGTTATTAGCCCTAGAGCAACAGTTACAGCAAACAACGTAACATTTTGGATGGGGTTTGATAAGTTTTATGCCTACTCTGGACGGGTTGAGACACTCCCCTGCACCCTTCGTAACCACGTGTTTAATGACATCAATTACGCCCAAACTGACCAGATTATCTCTGGAACTAACGAGGGCTGGAATGAAGTATGGTGGCTTTACCCTAGCGCCAATTCAAACACCGTCAACAAGTACGTTATCTACAACCACCTAGAAAGGGTCTGGTACTACGGAACGATTGATAGAACGGCATGGCTTGATAGTTCGCTTCGCCCTTATCCTCAGTCTGCTGGATACGGCGGGATCATGTACGACCAAGAGCGTGGTTTAAACGACAACGGCTCTCCCATGACCTCTTACATTCAGTCTTCTGACTTTGATATTGCAGATGGCGAACAGTACATGCTCTCAAGAAGGATTATCCCGGACCTTAATTTTGATGGGTCAACGGCGGCAAACCCCGAGGCAACATTTACAATTACCCCAAGGAACTTCCCGGGCTCTAGTTATCAGACAGACCCATCGGATGCAAAGCGGGTTATCGAGAGTTCAATAGACAGTTACACAAACCAAATATTTATTCGTGCCCGAGCTAGGCAGATGGCCCTTAAAGTTACGTCAACCGCACTAGACACCCAGTGGCAGCTTGGATCCCCACGACTTGATGCACGAGTAGACGGCAAGCAATGACGATCAATAAAAACTTTGTCGCTCCAGCCCTACCGGTACCGCCACTTGAGTACAGCCAGCCTTATTCATCGGACTTGGTTCGAACCCTGCGCCTTTATTTTAACCAGCTAGATAACTACTTGAATGCCGCAAATCTTGTAATAAACGGAGCAACTGAAACATCTGCCCCAACTATAGCTAGCGCTGCAACCATAGCCCCAAAATACACAATTTCTTTTGTTTCTGGTACAACTACAATACAAACAATTACCCCTCCAGCACCGATAGCAAATACCGGAGGTCAAATTACACTCATACCTACTGGGTTGTGGTCTACAAATACAGCCGGAAATATAGCCCTAGGGACTACGGCGGTTGTTTATAAAGCGTTAATTTTGACCTATGATTCTGTAACAACTAAGTGGTATCCAAGTTACTGAGTGTGTAGACGGGTCTTGACAAATATAGGATAATTCGGATATGCAACTGAGCCAAGTTACCAATTTTGCCCCCAGCGGCGGCCCCCTACCAGAAGACACTTTTGATAGGCGAGATGATATGTACCCCGGATATGCGCATGGCGGAGTAGCCGCAGCTAAACAAACCCAGTCTAAAGGGCGCGGTCAGGACACGATGCTTGTCCACATGACCCCCGGTGAAGTTAAAGGTTTGCAAGCACTTGCTATGGCTCACGGCGGCTCTCTTACTATCAACCCCCATACTGGCCTGCCTGAGGCAGGGTTCTTGAGTTCCATTCTACCGATGGTGGCTGGTGTTGCTTTAACTGCCGCTACGGGTCTTCCGGCATGGCAAATTGGTTTGTTGGCGGGTGGAGCTACTACTCTTGCTACTGGAAGCCTTAAAAAAGGTCTTATGGCTGGACTTGGGGCGTATGGTGGGGCAGGAGTCGGACAAGGGCTAATTGGTGCTGGTGGAATTGAGTCTGCTGGATCTGCTGCAAATATGGCTTCTGCTGCGCCTACATCTGCGCCAACACCTACACCGGGCCCTTACGCTTCAGATATGTACAGCAGATATGCGGATATTGAAGGTGCTAGAAACTTACAAGCCCCCAGTATGTACGCTGCGGATGGATATAGTAAGTTTGCTGAAGCTCCGGGGGCCGTAAAACTTCCCTACACTCCTTCCGAAGGATATGCGCCCCAAGTTCCATACAACCAAGCAACAACTCCTACTGGGGACTCTTTTAGTAGAATGGGTAAAGGATTTGAAAACTTAGTTACAGGCCAAGAAGGCTCAACAAAAGCATTTATGGAAGGAATGAAGGAAGTACCGTATTCTTCCGCCGCCGGACTCGCCTCTACAGCACTAGGTGCCACAGGGGTTAAACCATATAAAGCGCCGGAATCAAATGCCCATATCCGACCGTATGAGTTTTCTTGGAACAAAGATGAGGGTGCTTTTACGCCCAGCCCAACTCCGGGGGATACTTCAGAGCGCCGATATGTTAACCCAACGTATACAGCACTACCTATTTATAAGGCGGCTAGTGGTGGCCTAACTGCACTTGCAGAGGGCGGCGTTGCTAAAAAACCAAAACCAACAAGAATGGGCGCAAACCCTTTCTATCATTTTGCAGATAGCCGTAGAGACTCTAGTATGGGTGCTGCAATCGAGCAAAACTTTGCAAGTGGTGGTATGAAAGATGCACTTCCACCGAGGTTCTTGTCTGGTGGTGGAGACGGTATGAGCGACTCGATTAAGGCCAACATTGATGGTAAACAAGAAGCCCGGCTTGCGGATGGTGAGTTTGTGGTTCCTGCAGATGTGGTGTCCCATCTTGGCAATGGATCAAGCAAAGCTGGCGCTAAGAAACTTTACGCGATGATGGACAAGATTCGTAAAGCCCGCACGGGTAAGACAAACCAAGCCCCCGAAGTAGACGCTAAAAGGTACATGCCCGCATGAAACTAGATATTTCTCTTGTTCCGTATGGAATGATTGGAAGTGTGGTACCCAATGTTTTAAAGTATTTAGAAGTATCAGAAAAGTGGAGTCGTGGTAGGTCTGTTGTAGATGACATACTTAGGTTTTTGTTTACTAATCAGATGCAGTTGTGGGTTGTGCTTGATGAAGAAAATATTTACGGGCACATAATTACTGAAATTAAACAGTACCCACAGGCCAAGATGTTTGTAATTCAGTATTGTGCTATGGAGCCGCACCACCTAGCCGCAGTTGAAGATCAGATGCAGGAAGTCGCCGAGCGGTTTGCCAAAGATAATGGGTGCGCAGGTATCGAATTTATGGGTAGGCCCGGATGGTCTAGGTCTATGAAAAAATACGGATATGACGTCAAAAGCGTGATGTTCCAAAAGTTTTTTAAGTGAGGCAAGAATGAGCCGTAAAAATTATGGTGCATTAGAAGCGGGCTGGATCCCGGGACATGAGGATGCGTTTAAGCCAAACGCCGTTGGAAAAATTCGCCTATATGACATGGGCGGCGGTGGCGGTGGCGGTCAACAGCAGCCCACAAATACCACTCAAACAACTATTCCTGAGTATGCTAAACCTTATGCGGAGCGCATGCTTGGCAAAGCAGAAGCCATTACTGATGCTCCGTATCAAACTTATGGAGGGCAGAGAATTGCACAGGCTACCCCAGAACAACAAGCGGCGCGTCAAGGTGTCGCTCAAATGGGGCCTGCGAGCCAATATCAAGCCGGTACTCAACTAGCTGGGCTTGGCGGTCTTTCTGCTCTCGGTTATGGTGGCGCTGCTACTCAGGCTGGTAATCAGTACATGGGTCTTGCTACAAGCCCAGAAGCACAACAGGCATTTATGTCGCCCTACATGCAGAATGTGGTGGATATTCAGAAAGCGGAGGCTATTCGTGATGCTCAAAAAGGACAACTTGCTCAAAACCTTGCGGCTGCTCGGCAAGGGACTTATGGGGGTGCTAGACAACTTCTGGCTGGGACTGAACGTGAACGCAATCTTGGTACACAACTGGCTCAAATCCAAGCAGCAGGCAGTCAAAAAGCTTATGAAGCGGCTCAGCAGGCACAGCAGTTCGGATCTCAGCTAGGTCTTCAGGGTCTTCAGGCTGGTATGCAGGGATCTCAACTCGCTACTCAGGCGGGTGCTACCTTGGGTCAGCTTGGCGGTGCGCAACAGCAATCAGGTTTGGAACTTGCAAAAGCACAAGAGCAGTTTGGTGGTTTGGGTCAGGCAGAAAAACAAAGGGCTCTCGACCAAGCCTATCAAGACTTTATTACTCAACAACAGTATCCGTACAAAAATATTGGATTCATGTCTGATATTCTGCGGGGTAGTGCAAACCTTGCTGGTACTGGCGCTAAAACTGTTTATGAAGCCCCACCATCTACGCTGTCTCAAATGGGCGGTTTGGGTTTAGCTGGCCTTGGCCTGTATAATTTAGCTAAGTGAGGCAATTATGCTGAAAATGGAAATGATGTCTCCAGAAAAAGTAGCTGAGGCTTATGGCGGGGACAAAGCTAAAATTGCTCAGGCCGCTAGGATGGGTGTTATTGACCCCACGACTGCCGTGATGGCAGGTATGTTTATTGATCGTATGCGCGGTGCCGCTGCCCAAGAGCAAGCCCCCAAAAGTTCTGTTGCCCAAGATGTAATGCAAGGACCAACCATGGAAGCTGGGATTGCTTCTTTGCCCGTTCCAGAGCGTGAGTATGCTGGGGGCGGTATTGTTGCGTTTGCTGATGGTGGCGATGTTGCATATGACCCCATGACTGGCTTACCAATATATGGAGAACCCCCAAGAAACACTAAAATTAGTTTGGGGGAGTTGTTTGGCACAGACACCCAGCAAAATCTTAGAGACTTTTTAGGTGTTCCACCAACAGATAAACCTAAACCTCCAGTCAATCCTCCTCCTGCCCCTCGTGCAAGCGCGGTACCAAGCAAAAAAGCTGCGGACTCAGATGTAAATTCATTTGAAGCCTACCAAGACTTGCTTAAAAAAGCCGGGGTTGATGGTAGTCTTGCGGCTAGGGTACGCCAACAAGTAGCAGAAGGCAGAGAAAAATCTACGGATGAAAGAGAAGATGCCCGTAATATGGCTTTGATAAACGCTGGTCTTTCCGTGCTTGGGGGCAAATCTCCGTATGCCCTTCAAAATCTTGGGCTTGCCAAAGCGGGTGTTGAGTCTTACGCATCTGATATCAAAGCTCTTAAAGCTGACGAGAAAGAGCGCCTTAAGGTTGAGCGTGACCTTGACATGGCTGAAGATGCTCGTAAACGTGGTGATGTTAAAACATACATGGAGTTTAGAGATAAAGCCGAGCAAAGAGACATTCAGCGCCAGCAAGCTAATGCGGCTATCGCACACTACAACCGACCCAGTCAATTTGCAGAAATGATGGCGGCATATAAAGCAGACCCAGAAGGTTTTGCAAAAGCAATGGCAGCACAAAAACCGGGGTTTGAAACCGCCGAAAACCAAAGAATTAAAAACGCCGATGAAGCACTTGCAAAAAACATGCTGTATTTTTCACTAGCAAGAAGCAAAAAGCCGGAAGACCAACAACGTGCTAGAGAAATAGAAAAAGCAACATATGCTAGATATGGGGTTACGCCGTCGGGCGATACTTTACGAACGGGGCAAAAGGCTAACTTTGTAGGGTTTGAATAATGCCCATCGCAAGATTTCAAATGCCGGACGGGCGCATTGCTCGTTTTGAAGTTCCTGAAGGTACTACGCCTGAACAGGCGCAAGAATTAGTTAACAGAGAACTTTTAAATTTAAACTTTCCAAAAGAAACACCACAACCTAAATTAGAAGATACAGGTTTCTTTGATATGGTTGGGCGTGCGGTAACTCGCGGCGCTAAACAGACTGGATCTTTGCTGGGCGACGTGCTTCCTGCTATGGCGGCTAAAGCTGTTGGAGCCGAAGAATACGCAAAGCGTCAGATGGAAGAGGCGGCGGCAACCCAAAAAGAAATAGAACAAAAATACGGGGCGCGCTACAAAGAACTTTCAGATGTTAAGGGTCTTGGCGACGTATTGCCGTTTGTTGCAGAAACTGTCGCTGAACAAATACCTAACTTAGCTACTGCAGTTATTCCCGGTGTGGGCGGGGCTGGGATAGGGGCTAGGGTTGCTGCTGGACAGGCCGCCAAAACTTTAGCTGCAAGAGAAGCTACTGAGGCAGGGGCTAGGTATGCGGCTATGAAAGCCGCACAGGGTCAAGCAGTCGGTGGCGGTATTGGTACTTATCTTGGGTCTTATGCACTAAACGCCCCTGAGGTATTCCAAAACATTTACGAAGAAACTGGAAAGATGGACGTCGGCGTTTCTGCGCTGGCTGGTTCGGTTTCTGCTGCTCTTGATTCGGTGCTTCCCGGGTATTTGTTAAAACAGTTTACACCGGGCATAAAAGCCGGGGTTGTTGAAAAAATCCTTGAGCGCTCTGGCATGCCCTCTGGAATTGCAAGAAAAGCAGCTGCGGGGGTTGTGACCGGTGCTGCCGCAGAAGGGCCGACTGAGGCCGCACAAGAAGCCATAAGTATTTTGGCTGAAAAGTTTGTTTCCGAAAATGGCGGGGCGTGGGATAGCAAAGATTTTAATCGCTTAGTTGAGTCAGGCGTGCGCGGCGCGGTCGGCGGCGCTGGGATTTCTGGAACTGTTGGGGCAGGTAAAGGGTATTTTGAAAAAAGGGCCGCACAAAAAGCTATAGAGCCAACACAACAACTTAGCGATAGAAATGCGTTTCAACAGGCAAACGAACCCGGCGTTGAAGAAACAACTGCAGCGCCACCGACTGTGCCTTCAGCTTTTGAAGACGTAGATAAAGACATTCCTTTTGGTGCGCCGCCAGAAGAACCAGAAGTTACAAAAGAAGAATTCAACGCCTTACTTAAATTAGTTACGGAAAAGCTGGGGAGAGAACCTACTTCAACCGAGCTTGAGCCCTTCTATGACGCACTAATTAGAGATAAAATAAGAGCGCAAACTCCCGAGGATTTATTTGATGAAGAAAAGCGCGATACTGGAGTTGACACCGGAACAGCTAAGTCAGGCATTTCTGTGTCTAGTGGGGAGGGTTCCGCACTGGGTGCTGCCGAAGGAGTTGAGGGATCTAAGCGACCTAGAGTGGGTGGCGCTGGCGGAGTGCCTAATGAGCCTGCAGGAAGAGCAGGAGAAGTCAACGCTGCAATAGACGAGAAGCTACTTAATGCGGGTGTTTCCGACGAAGAGCGGCGTGCATTCATAGAAAAATATGGTATTCGAGACTACACAAAGCCTCGGTTTACGTCGCTTACCCCAGAAGAAAATGCACTAACCCAACAAGACCTCATAGATGCTGGTATTGATGGCATAGAGGCTAACTATTATTACAGACAAAAGCTAAGCAGTAACGGCAAAAAAGTTAATGACAACGCCAAGGCGGCATTCGCAAAAGCTGCGGCTAATAAAAAGGGTGGGCAGGGGTTGTTGTTTTCTGGCCCACAGCAGGGTTTAGATTTTAATGCCCCAATCCAAGAAGGACCGGATACAACTCCAATTGCCCCAGTACAGCAGGGGTTAGAACTTGCACCTGCAGAAGGCGAAGTATCTCGTGAGGCGCCGGGAGAATTACCAACCGCAGAATTTAATCTTGCGAGGCCAGAAGGGGTCGCGGCAGGGGCCTCTCCAGAAACGGATAGGCAGCTTGGGGTTGATGCTTTCTTAGACGACCTAAAAGAGTTTGTTCATTCTGGCGGAATGACCCCAGAAGACCGCAAGAAAAATACGGATTTGTTTACCAAGTTTTTTAACAAACTTGGTTTTATTACAGACCCTAAAAAAGCTGCTGCGGTTTTAAGCAATCCAAATACTCAAGAAGCCCGTGACCTTGTAGACGAAATAACTAAAAGCTTTAGCCCGGATGCACTGCGCAGAGAGTTTAGCGACTTCTATAACCAAGAAGCCATAGAATCTTTTAAAGAGGGCTATACAAAAGAAAAAGCTGCTCTATCCCTTCTTGATGAAGATTTAGGCATGCCATCTGGTCGGGTAACTGCGGTACTCCGTGTTTTAGAAAACTTGCCAGAAAGCGCCAGAGACGCAAATGAAAGGGCGGCAGCCAACTACTTTGGTACGTTTAATTACAACCTTGCCATGAAATCGGCGGCGTTTGATATCGCTAACCAAACTCCAAACGGAGAAGTTATAAAAGGTCAAGGCGCTAAGCAAGCAGAACTATTTCGTAATTTTGTAGAGGAAAACTTTCCCGCAGCCGAGCTAGAAAAATTCGATGCTCTTGTAGATGCTTACCGCACTAACTTAAGAAAAGCAGCGTCTGCGCTAGATCGGTATAGCAACAAACAGAAAAAAGTTGCCGGGCTTGCAGAGTTAGAGGGTATGACACCCCAAGAAATTGAGAGCCATCTTTCGAGGGCTCCCCTACGTTCTGGAAAAGAAGCGGCTAGAAAACCCTTGCATCCTGCAATCGTAGAAAGAATTAGAAACAACGACCTTAGTGGCGCTCTGGCTTTTATTGCTAGGCTTGGAAGAAACAGCTATTACGGGGCTCTGGCTAACCGCCTGCTCGATATGAATCTACCCACTGGGGTTTATTTTGATATTCAACAAGAAGTAATTAATAGAATTGCTAAAGAAGTTGACCCCACTCTAGTTACGTTTGCAAAGTTTTTAGAGGCCAGCTACCCCGATGTTTATCAAAAATATTTTGCAAATGCTAAAAATGCTATCTATATTGAGCGTGCACTTAAAGAGATAAAGGATAATAAACTTGTTTCACAAGATGTGCTTGACGGGCCCGCTTTTAAACTTCTGTTTGATACTTATAGTGGGCTTGAAAAGTCAGCAACGTCAGATGGTTTTTATTCGCCAAAAGAAGACATTATTAATTTAAACCGCATGTATAGCGGGGATTCTTATTACACCCTGCTACATGAAACCATTCACGCCGCAACTGCGTACGCAATACGAAACAAAAACTCTTTACCCCCTGAACAGCAAAAAGCTGTTGAAGCGCTTGAAGATTTATACAAAGTTGCGCAAAAAGAAATTAAGGTTGATGTCTATGGTCTTACTAATTTAGATGAGTTTATTGCGGAAGCATTTACAAGCGAGGAGTTTCAAAAGCTTCTTAGGGCAATACCCTATAAAAATACAGATACTTCTATTTGGTCAAAGTTTATTAGGTTTGTACTTGGCGCTTTTGGTGTAGAGAAAAACAGCCTTTTGTTTTCTGCGCTATATAACGGCGACATCCTTATGTCTTCGCCAAGGCCCAGTATTAAGAAAAGCACGTTTGATAAAACGCTGCTTGGATCTAAAGCCCCTAAATCACCAAAAGGTCCGCTTAGTAATAATTGGCAAACCGCACCTGACGTAACTAGAAATCGTGCGTGGCTTGACTCAACCCTTAAAGGTGCGACGTGGGATTCCGTAAAAAATAACTTGCCTAGTTGGATTGAAAACCTGAGCGATACTACTCGTAAGTATTATCTTGGTGCGTTTACTTTAAGGCAGCTAAAAGATTTAGTCGGCAACAGAATACCCCAAGTAGGTAGGTTTATTGATGCAACTGAAGCGCTGCTCGATAAAAGAAATACTATCCTTCAAGACGTATCTAAGATAACTAAAACATGGGAGTCGTATCAATCTAAAAACCCAGAAGGTTCTAAAAAACTGAGCCTTACTATGATTGATGCCACTCTTAATGGAATTGACCCGGATCTACAGCCGGGTAAAAACGCTGCGCTCGATACCGAATGGGCATCCTTGGATGAAGAGGCCAAAGAGATTTACAGAAGAGTTCGTGACTTTTACGAAACTCGTTTAAATGCGTATAGAAATACCATACTTAAAAATGTAAATCTTGCTATGGTTGCTAATGGAAAAACAGATGAAGAAATAAACCAAACTTTAAATGAATTAAAAGATAAGTTTAATAAAGATACTGTAAAGCCCTATTTTCCGCTTAAACGGTTTGGTAAATATTGGCTTCAATTTGGTAAAGGTAAAGACAAAGAATTTTATATGTTTGATTCTGCTGGGGCTAGGAACGCATTTAGAAAGTCTCGGCTTGCTGAACTTGAATCAACTGGACGTAGCGTTGAGTACGACGAAGGAAACGATCTTTCTAAACTTGTAAATCAAAACATACAAGATCTGAATGCCCTAAAAACATTGCGAGAAATTGTAGATAGCGCCACTGAAAACGACCCTACAAAACTTAAAGAAAGTATTAAAGATAGCTTAGATCAGCTGTATTTACTAACGCTTCCAGATAAAAGCGCCCGCAAAATGTTTATTAATCGTAAGCAAGTTCAGGGTGCTAGTGCCGACATGCTTCGCGCATTTACAAGCTCTGCGTTTCATATGGCCTACCAACACTCTAGATTTGAGCACTCTAGGAATTTATATGAGCAGATTGATGCTGCCCGTGGTTATATAGAAGGTAAGCCCGCAGAAGAAAAAAAGGTAGATCGGGATTATATTGTAGAGCTTGAAAAACGGCTTGAATATATTATGAACCCGACAGACACCGGGACACTTCCTTCTTTTCTGTCAAACGCTTCGTTTATCTGGTATCTAACTGCTCCAGCGTCGGCCTTGGTTAACATGATGGGCGTTCCGGCTGTAGGCTTGCCTGTTGTGTCTGCTAGGTTTGGGTGGGGTAAATCATCTGCTGCAATGACTTCTTATGCCAAAAGATTTATGGGCACGGGGTTTAAAAATGCGCAGGGTGAGTTTGAAGCGCCTAGCCTAGAGCGGGCTAATTTGTCAGATGTTGAGAGACAAGCGTATAACAAGTTTGTTACAGACGGGGTTATTGATATAACTCTTTCTCACGACCTAGCCGGTATGACAGAAGTGTCGTCTAATTTATATACCGGTAGAACTGAAAAAGTTATGCGTGGGTTAAGCTATTTATTCCACAATGCCGAAAAATTTAACCGCGAAGTTGTTGCAATGTCTTCGTTTAAGCTTGCATACGATAAAGCTTTAGCTAGCGGAATGTCACAAGATGCGGCATTTGAGAAAGCAACCAACGAAGCAAAAGACCTTACCTATAGGTCTATGTTTGACTACTCAACGCTAAACAAACCTAGGTATTTCCAAAATGCATACGCAAAAGTAATCCTGCAATTTAAGCAGTTTGCTCAGCAGATGACATATATGCTTGTGCACGGAACTTATGAAGCGTTTAAAGGCGAGTCTCCTGAAGTAAGAAG
>Ga0114963_10002655_pt1 | contig 12222 bp, 5 predicted proteins | sample C_131016_EF_Meta_FD_87019 | JGI IMG/M metagenome (GOLD analysis project Ga0114963, IMG submission 87019) | Freshwater microbial communities from Lake Croche, Canada to study carbon cycling - C_131016_EF_MetaG | ecosystem: Environmental > Aquatic > Freshwater > Lake | place: Lake Croche, Canada...
CGTTCCATATGCTTATAGAATCTTTGGTTACACAAGTTTAGACCGATACTCTTTGCATTAGTCTTAACGTATCTTACGCACCAGTATTCAATATGGTGTACTCCTGTGTTCTTGTGACCGTAGACCACCTAGCGGTGGGCTATTCTCAACAGCAGTAGCTATGGTGTACTCCTGTGTGTAAGAACCAAGACCCACTACGTGGGTCTGTCTTCTCAAGCACCAGCAGTAGCTATGGCTTGTCTTAGATTGCTGACACTTACAGCACTAATCGCCGTACTGCTAAGGCACATGGGCAAAAGCACCACCATGACAAAGAAGGTCAGAAACCAGAGGAGATCGCCGGGTCTGGAAGAAAAGTAGGTTAATGCCAGAAAGTAGCAAGTGATGGCGACAAAGATGCTGAAGCCAAACACCATCGACAGCAGGCTGTAGTCTTTTGGGTCAACACCGGATAGATTTGAGAATAAGGAGATCATAATAATGATCACGATCACCAACACAATTTCAATAATCATCTCTATCTTAAGTTAACATTTATTGATCCGCCTTCTGAATCCACTGGCTGCTTGTATTGTAAGAATCCGTGAGTAAGACGGCAATACCTCCATTTCCAACAATGAGCGCAAAACACAGCATACAGATAGCGAGTACAAAATAACTGAGACCCGTCTCGTTGGTTCTGTAAAAGGTCGTCGCAATTCCGAACAAGCAGACGCCCACCAACAGACTAAAGGCAAGAATGAGTTGAAGCACATTGCTGTTTTGAACGGTATCCCGTCTTGCGATATACGACATAGTACAGAGTCCTAAGATCATGGGCGTAGCAGCAAAGAGGATCAGACCAAAGTTCGACGTCGAACTGATTGCTGACATAAATTGTTGGGTCCTCGGGTTCGTCGCTATACCTGTACTAAGACCCGTTATACGTGACCGGATTGCGTCCATCTCTACTAATAGACTCCTGATATTGTTGTGGGGGCTCGTCGTAATACACTTCCATGCGTGCCGGAAATACCGGGAGGGATCGTAAGGATGACGAAGATCCCTGTAAGAACCAGTAAAGAAAGTATAAAGGGAATGTAAAATCGTGTAAACATTCCGGTAGGAATAGGTTCGGCGCCCTTATCTGCTCGATTCATTCTATTGTCAGCATTTCTTTTTTCTATTCCTACAGTAAGAATGGGGGACTCACTATACCAGTGTGCGCCGGGTCGTTTGAAGGGCGCAAAGACGCAGGATGGTACCTGCCTTCCTCCCACGTCGATTCGTCGACTCGTCAAGTCTTGGAATAAGACTCATAAGAACAAGATTTCGACGAAAGGGACCCGTAAAAATGCTGCTGCGTTGTGGCACAAGTTACGGAGCGCCATGGCCGCTAAATACAAATGTGATACGGAATATTGTGCGGCAAAGAAGTTGGATACGCCCAAGGAGGAGTTAGTCAAGTATTTTAAGCCCGATCGACCCGCTGAATGGGACAAGGACCCCAAACTGTGGTTGGATACAGAAAACATTGAGAAGGTGATGAAACAGTATGAAGAAGCGGTTCCCGACTTTGCTTTTTTAGGTGCTGTGCCCATTGATTTCGATAAGACGATTCCTGAATGGGGCCAGTGTGTGAGCAACGAGATGTGTAAACTTAACCTGTCTCAGTCGTCTAAGAAGGGCAAGAACAAGATTGGTGTAGTCTTTAATCTCGATCCGCACGACAAGCCCGGATCGCACTGGGTGTGCGCCTTTGTTGACATTCCAAAGAAGTCAGCATACTATTATGATTCGTACGGATACAAACCTGAAAAAGAGATTCGTGATTTCTTACAACGGTGTCAAGACCAAGGATGTAGCCAGGTGTATTACAATGACATTCGTCATCAGCGTAGCCATTCCGAGTGTGGAACGTACTGTATGTATGTTATTTTGAACCTGTTAGCCGATCGGCCGTTTAAGGAAGTGTGCGATGATATTGTGAATGACGCTGTGATGAATACCTTTCGAGATGTGTTATTTGCGGAGGAAACACCCCGTCGTGAAGCGATTGAGAAGGCGCTTCCGATTTTACAAAAGTTGCGCCTCGTCTAGTGGCCTAAAATAGCAATCAAGACATAACAATAGAGGCATGTCCGGATCCAACCCTTTTTTGAATGGGCCGAATTATCAGACGATTGTCGGATTTTTGAGGCAAAAGTACACGCAACAGTTGCGTGTTCCTACAATTCCTGAAAAACTGGATCAACGAATTCAAAAGACGGTACAACATTATATGACGGAAATCGCACGGGCGAAGGGTACAAGTCAGCCGGTGGTTGCACTGAATCGGGATGTAGTGAAGGAGACAACGGCGTCTGTGGACGCTTATTTGAAGAAGGCGGATACAGTACCGCAGATGACCACTGTAGGAGCTCCTATAAAACCCGATGAGTATGCGCAGTTGTTTCAGGATACGAATCAGCGATATGAGGCAATGATGGCGGATCGTACGCCGCCTTCGATGCCGGTTCCTCCGCTTCCCGATTTCCGACCGACGGATCGGTCTTCAGCCAAGTTGGAAGATCCCGTGGCCTTGATGCAACGGGAGCAAAAGGCGAGGGAAGACCAGGCACGCGCAACGGGTGCTGCTTCGACAGGCGCTTCGACCGTCGCAAACCGCTTATCCAGTGTGTTTGGATCTCCCGGGCCCTCGACGACAGCCAATACGATTGATGAACCCCGTTTGGAAATCCGAGAAGAGTCGCTGTCCTTGATTCCGTCCCAGGCGGAATCTCCTCCTCCTCTCCTTGCGCCCAGGCCTCAGGAGTACATTATTAAGCAAGAGGACATCGTCAAGTATCGTGAAATGGAATACAATATCTTCATTACGAGCGCAGATCGTGATTGGTCTCGCAACACCTCCGAGAATCGTTACAACTTCTCGGTCTTGTTCAATACAGGAAGCAAGAAGGTAGGATACGGTTATAATACTGCCATTCAGGAGCGTTTCCGAAATATTCAACGCATTGAGTTTGTCAAGGCGATTGTGCCCATCGAGTCGTATACGGCCATCGTGAGGAAGACGGCTTCGAACACCTTTGACACCGGTCGTGTAGTGAACGTGTTCTCCTTACCCTTCGCCGCTGTTCGTATTGCGGAACTGAATAACAACGGCTTCAGTACCAACCCTATGGAGGACAACACCTTTGCAATTGTTCAGTATGATACTACCTGGTCATCGGATCTGGTAAGTCCTCAGGCTTATAGTACATCGGCGAATGTGAATCTGCCTGCGACCAAGTCGGGTTATGCTGGCTTGATTCCCAAGTTCTTGAAGTGTCAGAAGGTGTATACACCCACACCCTTGGCTACCCTACAAAAGTTGTCGATTCGCTTGGAACGTCACGATCAGTCACTGTTATCGGATAGCAGTGATGTGCTTCAGATTAACCAGATTTGCTTTGGTCGCACTCTTACAGCCTTTGGATCAGGTTCAGCCGCTACAAATTATGGCAATTCGACAAGTGATTACATCTTCCTTCAAACCAGCACCTATTTCTTATTCAGTGCTGTAGGAGAAGGTGATACCTTGTCAATACAAGGTGTTTCCATACCCAGAGGAGGAAGTGTGTTGGAAACAACCTTTGTTGACTTTGAATCCTTTATGAATGCTGAACAGTATGTTGTGGCTGTAGGGGTGGCGGATGGCACGAATTTGACACTTAACGCAAACAATGCAGGTTATGCGAATTGTATTATCTTGCGAAATCGCTTTGCGGATCCTACAACGGGTAGTATTGCGCGCAATAATTTTGGAGGAAATACCACACAGGACAATCTTTTGGCTACACAACTCAATGCTAGCACCTCCTTGACAGGTGCTGCGCTTCTGAACGTGAGTCGCCAATCCCACATTGTCTTGCGCATCATCACACGGGACATGGATTCGGGGTCCAACATCCGTCCCGATAACGTGTAAGGACACAATTTTAAGAACCAAACTAATGACGATCTTCGCCATAATTTAGGGTCTTCTAAGTAGGAAGATGAAGACAGAATTCATCATTATAATTGCGGCTCTTGTCGTAGCGCTGCTGTTTGTCTTTATGAAGGAAAAGGCACCAAAAGAAGCCTTTGAGACCTATAATGGAGCCACTGAATACGGCGGCTCGGTCTTTAACTTATTGGGGGCTCCGATGGATATTATGCGCCCGAACTTTGTTCAATCTACGGATCCGGCGACTATTCGGGCCGGTACAGCACTCATTCAAAAGGCGACCGTGACGTCTTCGATGACACCTGGGGGTCCGGCGTCAAAACAACAGGCAGCGCTTACGCCGACGAATCTTCAACTTCCCTTGAAAAGTGCGAGTATCGAGGAGGCGAAGAAGTGTGCCAAACTTGTTGGCGCCGGTGGTTGCGATTCCCTGGGTACCCCCGAGTATGCCAAATGCGGTGTCTGTATCAAGGGAGGCAAGGATTATACAGGGACCGTCACGAATTATGTAGGAGGACTTTATTTGAACCCAGATGATAAGGCAGATTTAGACGCAGCACGTGTCCCCTATGTACCCAGTATTGGACAATGCGATCCCATTAATGGGAATCAGATGTTCTTTACAGATTCGGCGACTTGTCGAAGAGAGGTGAATCGTCAAGGATGTAGGGATGTGTCTGATTTTTCAAGTCCCGGCGCCGATAAATGTGTGAAGGCCACCGCATCAAATACCTTTATCTATGAACCTACGAAAGGAAAACAGGTGAATGTAGCCTTTCGCTTTGCGGCTCCCAACGGTGTAAGCACAACGGTTAGTATATTTTCAGCGACAGCGCCTGTATGGCCAGTCGTACAGTTGTTTACGGGCACAAATTTTGAGGGACAATCTGCTATGCGTGCGGCGGGTTCCTACATCTATCCGAATATGGGGGTACCGAATGATAGTATTCAATCGATACAGGTAGGATCGGGTGCCAGGATTCAGTCCTACGCCGGCGACTTTGCTGGAAATGATCGTGTCGATTCTTCCTCACAGTCTGACTTGAATACGCTCAGCATGACCTCCAATAAATCGTGGGCCAATCAGATTTCGTCTTTCAGAGTCACCTTTTTAACCTCGCCCTTGGGATCGGCAACGGCAATCAATGGAGGAGAGGGGCGCATCGTCTTACAGAATGTAGTCGAAGGGACGAGTGTATATGTGCTCGTCCAACAGGATAACGCTGCTGTGAATGGCGGGCAAACACGTAGGGGGATTATTGGCCAGTGGGAAATGGAAGGAGTGTCGAAGAGAAAGGTGGAATTTAATCGTACGGTGACAGCCACTGTGACAAATAGTCGGACGACGCAGGGCACCAAGTTGCTCCGTAAGTTTGGATCCAAGGGAGGGGGAACGCAGTTAGTGGCCAACTCGGCGACCAACATGAGCCCTAATGCGATCTGGGTATGGAACAATCAGCAACAACATGCTGTGGCAGGCTTTATGTCCTTTGTGCCTGGATTCTACTCGGATCCGTTTTATACACAGGATACGACGGCCGCAGGAGCGGCGCCTCTCTTAGGTCTTGCTTCGACAGCAGCCGCCTTACAGGTGGGTCCCTGTATGGCAGCCGGTCAGGAATCTGGTAAGTATAGTCAAGCCTGCCTTGTCAATCTGTTTGAGGGAGCGGGCGGGGATTCCCTCAATGGCAAGCTAGCCCAAACGGGCTTAACGCAACTGAATGCGAAGGGCTCTATGGATAATATATCTGATTATCTGAACAGTCTGTATACGATTGCGACGACAGGTAGGAACAACGGGGGAACTACACAAACGATGGCCGAAATCAACGATGCCAGTCAAAAGATGTTTGGATTTGATGTAGGATCGCCCTGCGAAGATATAGATGAAGACGATTCTGGCAAGCTGACTCTGTCTCCGAAGGCTGCGCCCATCGATGCGACCTGCTTGAATTACCTGTATTTGAATACAGGAACCTCTAGGGAACGAGGGGATGAAGATCTCACACGAAAGACTCAATTGTATAATACCTACCAGACGATTCAAGATCGTTACAGCGGATTAAGAGATAACGAAGGATCTCCGGCTTCTCGAGCCGCCAAGCCGTTTAATGCCTGTAATTCGAAGGGAACCCTTGCGCCGATCAATGCCAATGGTGCTACGAACTACGGAGCCGTTACGTATGTGAACACAATTGCGAAATCGGTGTCCCAAGTCCAGAATTATTACAACCAGGTGTACAAGACGGCGAATTATACATCAGGAACCGGTGCTTCCACGGATGGCAACACTCAAGCACAGGCACAGGCCTTACAACAGTGTTATGGAGTCACGAAAGCCCCCGATTCTAGTTGTTCGTCATAAATTTGATAAGGAATTTTGAAAATTCATTGTCAAGGAATAGAGATGAAGTATGTGGTGATGTTGGCCCTTGGATTGGTGGTGATTTGTCTCATCGCCATACTCCTTCATAGCAGTAATGAAGGATTCGATGTGGCTCAATATGTGAGTCGTGCGAACAAGAATGACACTGTATTTTCGCAGACGATGCCGAACGGTGTGTTTACAAACAAGGGTCTCAACCTGAATACAACCGCACTGAACAAGGCGTTGGATCAGCCTGATTTGTATAGTAAGGACAGTCCCGCAACAGACTATTCCCCACTGTTTCAAGAAGACCCCGAGGGGCTCTTTCAGTCTCAGGATGAACAATTCTGTCAGGGTGTGACGGATCCTCGAAACCTTCCTAATAGAGGGTTGTCTCGTGTAGGATGTGGATGGGTGTTTCGTGCTGATCCGGCCCAGCAGTCCAAGGGCGCCATCGGCACTTCTAGGGGGCCTATCTTTCCTACAGGAAACCAAGGTCAGTGGATTTGGGATCTTACTACGGCTGCCGAGATGGAGGATATTAAGCAGTGTAAACGATTGACGTCCTGCGAGAACGTGGATGCGACAAATTTTTCGGGGAAGTGTGGATTTTGCCCGGATCTAGGATATGGGGTCCCCATTACAAGTACAGGGGCGGCGAGGTATACAGACGAGGCTTTAGGAGGAGCGTGTACATCAACGCCGGTGAGAACAGCGTCTCAATGCGCTTTGCCTTCGACAGAGGACGAGGACTCTCTTCCTGAAGGTGGAGGGAGCTCTTCGTCTGGAGGAGCCAATGTCTGTGTTGTATCTTCGAGTGGAAATCTTTCCGCAGCCTGTATCGTTCGCCAAGCAAAAGAGGCAGGAATGAGTGTAGGAGGGGCCTTCATTCTTCGTGTCTTGAATCCGACATCGGCTCGTTCGGAAACAGAAACGGAGGCCTTCGCAATCTTAAGTCAGGCGGGCTTCATGCTTCCTTCGTCTCCTTACAAGATCGATGCGATTACAGCCCTGAATCAATGTTCGGCGGTTGTAGCGGCGCAGGTATCAGGAGCCAATCCACAAATTAAGGCTGCCGCTGGCTATGTATCCTCAGGAGCCCTCTTTGAGATTTGTTCCTTGGAACCTACAGCCATTGGGCCCTTTAAGACCTCGTGCTTACAGCAGGAATTTAGAAAGGCGGGGTGTCAACCGGCGGGAGCAAATTTTCCTTCGACGCAGGATAAGGCGGATGCAGCAACCTTGGGGAAGACGATGGCTCAGGTTCGTACCATGTATACCGACTTGTTTAATAGTATGTCCTCAACAGACGGAGTTGTGGCGGATAGGGCTGTGAAGAATTGTTTGGGAATTACTGTGAGCCGACCCGCTGGCTCCACCTGCGATTCGTCATGGATTCCAAACGCATCGAAATCAGAGGGATTCAAAAGCAGTAACAATATCGAAGGATTTGCGTCACAGCAACTCTTCATGCTTCAGTCGCATAACTATCCGAATCATATCATGAGATCCATGGGAGCGAATGCGCAGACTCAGATGATCGTCGGGAAGGGGACGGGAAGTGTTCTGATGGTCGTTCCTGGATCTCAACCTGGAACGGTACAATTGACACCGCAAGCCCTCCCTGGAACGGCGATGACAATTCAGCCAAATGCGAGTGTCACAACAGCCTCTTCTCCTGTTGCGAACACGCTCAACACTTGGCGCATTGTGCCTGGCTTGGCTGATCCAAAGAAGATAAGTTTCCAAATGGTGTCCAATTCAAATCGATACTTGCGACATGCGGGTTTTATGCTATATTCGCACGATAATGATCGAGGATCCCTCTTTGCGGCCGATGCCACCTTTCAACCCTTGGATATGAACGGAAATCCTATAACGCTCAGTCTCCCTTCTTTAAATATGGGTGGATGGAACTCCTTGCCTGCGAATGCCGCCACAATCAGCATCGGAACCGATGATGCGATTTGGTATTCGGGCTCGGATGGATCCACGGGCTTGATCAAAGGAGCCGTTGTATCGACGGACAAATCCGCACCGTTTAAAACGTACGTGGATTGTGCGTCGGCCAAGAGTGCGGTGAGTGTAGGGAATAATGGAGTTCTGTATCAGTTGACAGGGACCAATCGTTGGTCACAGGTAAAGACAACGGGCCTTCCGATTGTAGCTGCGTCGATTGCGGCGGATGGAATAATAGGCTATGTGAATAAGTCGAATGAAATATTCCGTGGTTCACCAGGCAATTTCAAGCAACTGCCTGGTTCGGCCTTTGGAATCAGCCTTGGTCAAACAGGAGATGACATCTATGTTGTCGGAACTGACCGAACGATGTGGATCTGGCGAGAAGGCCGAAATAAATGGGAGAATATCGCTAATCCTCCAGTTACGCAGTTTCGGCAAATTGCCGTTAGCAAGGATGGTTTCAAGGTCGTAGCTCTCTCAACAACGGAGACGTTGTTTGGATTGGATGTCTTCAACAAATGGTCCGAAATTCCTGTTCCACTCCGTCTTCGGAGTATAGGTATAAATAAGAACTTACTTGTAGCGGCCACATTCGGTGAAGCGTATAAAAAGACGATTAAGGTAACAGTGGAAGGCTTTACAACGCCTCAAACCACGAATCCCTCTGGTTATGTAAAATCATTGGGTAAGTATCAGGAATCTGACGTGAACTTGGGATGTTTTACAAATAAAGGCATTGAACAGACGAAGACGGAATGTTCTAAAAATGCGGATTGCGCTGGCTTTAGTTATGCCAAAGATGGATCGAATGGCTGTTTTAAGAAGGGTCCCTTGAATCCGGATATGCGAGTGAATAACGCATACGATGGATTTACAAAGGATCCTATGCCAAAGTTTACACAACGGGCCAACCTTCCTACTTCGGTGACACCCAGGCAAGGAGCCATTATTGGAAACATCAAGGTGGTCGAGAACTATCGCCTGTCGTTTAATCTAACACCGAAGGGGCTTGTAGGAAATTGGGGATCCATCCTACATTTTACAACCAGTGGTGGCAACTGTTGTAATCCTGGAGATCGTGTGCCTGGAATTTGGTTTTTTCCAAATGGATTAATGCTCCATATCCGTATAGGAGATATAACAAACGGAAATTGGGGCATCGATGTGGCGGGATGTCAGATAGGAAGAACCTCGAAGGTGGTCATCGAATGCCGAAACAATATTGTAAAGGTATCGATTGATGGAAATTCCTCAACCTTGATACAACCTAGTAAGAGGCCATCAGGTCAGGCAACTGTGTACTCAGCGGATCCCTTTTATACCGCTGCGAATGCGCAGATCGAGAATTTGATGTACGAATACTTGTAATTTGCTACGTGAGTATAACACACTATACAAATTATTCATCGTATTTGGATGAAGATGACGAAGAAGAAGAGGACGATGAATGCGCACGGTTAGCCAAACGCTCATACGGTTGGACCGAAGCCTGCTCATACAGAGACGGATCGTATTCTGGAAAGTTCGAATCCGAATTATCAGGAAGTTTTGAGGATGATGATGATGATGACGAAAAAGAAGATGAAGGATACATCGAGGAAAAGGAGGAGGATGGCTCTCGGGGTTCCTTTGCCGGTTTGACAATGGAAGAAGAAGAAGAAGAAGAAGCAGAAGAAGCAGAAGCAGAAGAAGCAGAAGCAGAAGAAGCAGTAGCAGTCTTCACACTGGGAGTAACCGCCGCAGGACGAGTCAAAGGCCGAGACGTCGCACTCGCCTGTACGACTGACGCCTTATCTTCCAGATCAATTTCAACAATGGGATGAAAACTAATCGCCATGGAGGGCGTAGGGACCGTATAGCAAGAATAAGACCCATGTTCCGCCTCATTTAACTTACAATCGACGGCCGCCGCCTTCATGACCCCCAACAGACTATCGGCGAGTTCCTTCTTCTTGTTGGAAATGCGCAACATATCTTCATCCGTCGTCAAACTGTTATCAAATCGTACAAATCGATCGTCTACCTTTCCTGTACGAAGTTGTGATTGAGAAAAGGAGGTAACATAGGTGAAAATGGCGACATTGCGTTCCGAGGGTGGAAGCGCTGAATGCGAGCAAATACGAACCGCACGACCCTTTACCTGTTCCAAACGTACATAGTTCCAGAAGGGTTCCATCAAATGGACTTGACGCACATTGACCAAGTTGAGACCCTCCGCACCTGTTTGCGTAATAATCAGAGTTTTGACGATCTCTCCATGAAGATTGGTATCGGATTTCGCAATCGATTTGAGTTGTGACCCAAGATCGCCGGGTACACGGTCCCAACGCCCGTTGAATATGGCTAATAGAATCTTACGCTTCTTACTCGCATCGTCACCGGTATACGAAATATACCGTTTGACATCTGATTTACCAGCGAGTGTTTCGGGTGACAAGGTCCACGCACCGGCAGCATTTTGTACAATATCGAGACGTACATAATTCTGCTGAGTTTCGAGACAGATGCCGAAGAGACCGACGCCCTCCAGTTTCTTGAAGTTGGAGTATACAAGCACGGGTCCTTCGGATTTGGCGATACGATCGAGGGCCGCTTGGAACTTGGGAGAGTAGCGTGGGAGTGTTTCGGCCGTAAAGAACTCGTTGCGACGGGCTTTTAACTTGCGGAGGACCTGGTTGAGGGCGTCTTCGTAGGTGCTGGCGGCGACTTCCTTCCCTTCTGCTACAGAAGAAGAAGAAGTCGCAGAAGAAGCAGTCGCAGAAGAAGGGACCGATGCCTCTGTACCCTCTACATCAGGCGAAGCACCCAACTCATCCTCTTCCCTGGCCGCCACTGCCTCTTCTTCCGCCACACGGGCTTCTTCCTGCTCTTCGATTTCGACGACCCGTTCCGCTGTAATCTCTTCCTTGGGAGGGCCCGCTTTCTCATCGATTAACTTTAACAGATCCGCATAGTCTCGAGGGATAGGACGTTCAATATCCGAAGGAAAGGCAAAGTTACAGACAGCACGACTAAAGATCTTGAAGGTATTGCTTTGGGACGAGGTCGCCGCCTGGTACGCCGATTGCGTCTTCTTTTTCTTATCCTTGAGTTCCTTATCAATCTCCTCCTTTCGCTGTTCGGAATAGACATTGAGTTGATGGTCGCTCATCTGGACACGCACCACTGTATCCTCGGTCACCTTTGCCATCAGATCTGCCTTCGCACCCTTGTAAAAACTAATCAAGCCGGCTAAACGAGCGGAGAGAGACGGAAGCAGAGCCTGTTTGACTGTCACCTTTTCCGTATCAATAAACATATCACGGAACTCCTTCTCTGTATCGGGAAGACGGGTAACAGTCGAATATTTAATGCCGGTAATCCCCAGTTTGGCTGTATCAAACACGGGTGTAATATTTGAAAACCAAGCGGCTAGATGACGCTCTCGTAGAATTTCAGGCTTGGACGCCTCCATACCGAGATCCCGTGTAAAGCCCCGAAAGTTACCAGCCTTGTCTTGTAACTTACGGAAGCCACTAGGAATAGGCGTGATTCGAACCGTGCTGGTACGGGTTGACGCATTCGGAACAAATTCGAGAAAGTCGATTTCGGGATGTACATCTAATGATTTCTTGATGTCTGTAGGGACAGCGAGAACAGGGATTTTGAATTCTACCATGCGACGATCACCGGCCAACATATTGGCGAGGATACCGAGTTCCTGGGGGAAGTTGATGATGGGTGTAGCGGAGAGCGCAATAATCTTACAGCCAACAGCGTTGGCTAGCAGTCTGTACAGAAGATAGGACTTGGGATACTTGAAAGCGGAATTACAGTGTTTAGGATTGTATTGCGGCATGCTGCGAGGTTCATCTTCGTACATTCGTTCGAGATCACTGTTGTTAATACTGCGTACCATGTTGTGGACTTCGTCGATGACGACGGTGGC
>Ga0114963_10002656_pt1 | contig 12220 bp, 11 predicted proteins | sample C_131016_EF_Meta_FD_87019 | JGI IMG/M metagenome (GOLD analysis project Ga0114963, IMG submission 87019) | Freshwater microbial communities from Lake Croche, Canada to study carbon cycling - C_131016_EF_MetaG | ecosystem: Environmental > Aquatic > Freshwater > Lake | place: Lake Croche, Canada...
CCGCCTGCACCGCAAACTATGTGTGGTCGATGGGCAGGTAGCCTTTTGCGGCGGCATCAACGTGATGGATGATTTTCATGATTTGCGCCTGGGCACTTTAGAGTCTGCGCGCTTAGACTTTGCAGTGCAGGTACACGGCCCACTGGTGATCGACGCGCAGGCACTGATGCAGCGTTTTTGGTCCCGTCTGGACTTCGCACATGGTTTGGAATCGCGCCAGTGGTCTAAAACGCGCAGGCAATTGCAAACTGCGATGCGGCCGCAGCCCGCCCCCATGCATGCGCCCGCACCGCAGGATGCGCAAGCGAAGATACCCGCTGCGCTGGTGCTACGCGACAACCTGCGTAACCGCAGTCGCATCGAGCAAACTTACCGCCAGGCTATAGGCCAGGCCCACCATGAAGTGTTGATTGCCAATGCCTATTTCATGCCTGGACGTAAGTTACGCCGCGCGCTGGAACATGCGGCGCAGCGCGGTGTACGCGTGATATTGTTGTTGCAAGGCCGCTATGAGTATTTCATGCAGTTCCACGGCGCACGCGCGGTCTACGGCAGTTTGCTGGCAGCGGGGGTAGAAATTCATGAGTACCAGGGCGGTTTGCTGCACGCCAAAGTGGCGGTGATCGATAGTGTGTGGGCGACGGTGGGTTCGTCCAACTTGGAGCCATTAAGCCTGCTACTGGCACGCGAAGCCAACGTGGTGCTGCGCGATGCTCACTTCGCTCAGCTGCTGCGGCAGCGCCTAAGTACGGCGATTGCGCAGCAATCGGTGCAAATGGACCCGCTACGCTATGCACAGCGCGGGCGCTGGCAGCGCGCGCTCGATCTGCTTGCGCTGGCGATCATGCGCATGGGTTTGTTTGTCGTGGGCCGCCGCTATTGAGCCGCGCCAGCGACGGGCCAATCCCGCGCGGACTGCGCGTGCTTTGCGCCCGGGCCTCGGGGCGACAAGAAAACGCTGGTAATATGGTTTGTTAGCCATCATCAGCACAGCGCCATGAATCCACCTGACGAGGACGTTGGAACCCCGGTTTCCGTCAAAATCCGCGAGCGCATACAGGCCGCACGCAAGCGTTTTAACGCGAATGACAATATTGCCGAATTCATCGCCCCAGGCGAACTAGAAGCCTTACTCGATGAGGTCGAAGGCAAGATGCAGGGCGTGCTGGGCAGCCTGGTGATCGATACCGAGAACGACCACAACACCGGCAATACCGCGCGCCGGGTGGCCAAGATGTACCTTAACGAAGTGTTCCGGGGCCGCTATATAGCGGCGCCTGCGATCACTGAATTTCCCAATGCAGAACACCTCAATGAGCTGATGATCGTCGGCCCTATCACGGTGCGCAGCGCCTGCAGCCACCATTTCTGTCCTGTCATTGGCAGTATTTGGATCGGCGTATTGCCCAATGAACACACCAATGTCATCGGCCTGAGCAAGTACGCACGCCTGGCCGAGTGGGTGATGGGAAGGCCCCAAATTCAGGAAGAAGCAGTCGTCCAACTGGCTGACCTGATCCAGGAAAAAACCCAACCCGATGGCCTGGCTATTGTGATGGAGGCCAGCCACTTTTGCATGTCCTGGCGCGGCGTCAAAGACATGGACAGCAAGATGATTAATTCTGTGATGCGTGGCGTATTTTTGAAAGACCCGAATTTGCGCCGCGAGTTTTTGTCTCTCATTCCCAAGAAAGTCTAAACCATGTTGGTCCGTTTACTTTATGCCAGCCGTGCCCTTGATGCGGCCACCGCCGAGATCGAATCCATTCTTGCCCAATCGCGCCAAGGCAATCCTGGCCAAGGCATCACCGGTATTCTTTGCTACGGTGGCGGTATATTTTTGCAAGCCATAGAGGGCGGGCGCAGTGCGGTCAGTGAGTTGTACGGCCACATCCAGCGCGACCCGCGCCACAAAGATGTGATCTTGCTGCATTACGAAGAAATCAGCGAGCGGCGCTTTAGCGGTTGGACCATGGGCCAGGTCAATATGTCCAAAATCAATGCTAGCATCTTGCTCAAGTACGCTGAAAAGCCCGAGCTTGATCCTTACAGCGTATCGGGCAAAGTGTCCCTGGCCTTGCTGGAAGAACTGATGGCCACTGCGTCCATCATGGGCCGGGCCTAAGCGGCGCAGCCATTGCCCATGGCCTTGCTGCTGGGTTGCGATTTTTCTAGCAGCCCGGGGCCGCGCAAGCACATCGTCATCGCATGGGGGCATAGCGACGGTTCCCGCCTGTGCTTAGACAGCCTAGAGCGCTTGCACAGCCTGGATGCGTTTATTGCTGCACTTCAGTCCCATCCAGCCTGGCTTGGTGGGTTTGATTTGCCTTTCGGCCTACCGCGTGAACTCGTAGAGCATTTATCCTGGCCCACGCGCTGGGAGGACTGCATAGCGCATTACGCTGCCCTGTCCCGTTCGCAGATTCGTGATCTATTCGCTGCCTTTTGTGACAGCCGACCTGTGGGCGGAAAGTTTGCCCACCGCGCCACCGATGGCCCGGCCGGCTCTAGCCCCTCCATGAAATGGGTCAATCCGCCAGTGGCCTATATGCTGCATGCAGGCGTGCCCGCCATCTTGGCAGCGGGCGGGTATTTCCCCGGCTTGCAAACTCCTGATAGGCAAGGGCCGCGCATTGCCCTAGAGGCCTATCCGGGCATGCTGGCGCGCGAGGTGCTAGGTGCGCAAAGTTATAAAAGTGATGACAAAGCCAAACAGACCCCCGAACGCTTGATAGCCCGTAAGGATCTGATCAACGCCTTGGAGTTGGGGCAGACGCGCTGGGGCACACGCCTCAAGCTCAGCCATGCGCAACGCGACGCATTGGCGCAAGATGCCAGTGGGGATGCCCTAGATGCCGTGCTCTGCCTGGTACAAGCCGCCTGGGCACAAGCTGCCCACGCGCTGGGCGATCTGCGCTATGGTTTGCCTGCAGACATGGACGCTTTGGAAGGTTGGATACTGGGCGCTTAGGTTTTTTTCGAAGCTCCCAGCGCCCATGGGCATTAGTGTTTCTCAGCGCAGACCGTGCAAGCCGGATTTTTTTGGACCCGCAACCGCGTCCATTCCATGCTGCGCGCATCGAGCATCAGCAAAAATCCGCTTAGGGATGTGCCGGTGTGCGCCAGCAATTTGAGCGCCTCCAGTGCTTGCATGGCACCGATGACCCCTACCAATGGCGCTAACACGCCCATGGTGGAGCAGCGCGCCTCTTCAGGCGGGGCATCGGGCGCAAATACACAGGCGTAGCAAGCTGCCTTTGCATCGCGCGGGTCGTACACTGCAATTTGTCCATCCATGCCTATTGCCGCGCCGCTGACCAGCGGTACACGCTGCTGCACACAAGCGGCGTTAATAGCGTGCCGGGTTTGAAAGTTGTCACAGCAATCGAGCACCACATCGGCCTGCGCAACTAGACTTTGCAACCGTTGGGCATCGGCGCGTGTTTGCAGCGGCCGCACTTGCACCGCAGGATTGAGTTGGGCCAGTGTGTTTTGTGCCGACAGTACTTTCGCTTGCCCGATGCGATCGGTGCTGTGCATGATCTGACGTTGCAAGTTGGTCAGATCGACCGTGTCGTCATCCACTATGGTGATGCTGCCCACCCCCGAGCAGGCCAGGTACATGGCCGCCGGTGAACCCAAGCCGCCTGCACCAATAATCAGTACGCGCGAATGCAGGATGCGACCTTGGCCCTCAACGCCGATGTCATCGAGCAACAGATGCCGCGAATAGCGCAGCAGATCCGCGTCGGACAAATCCGGCTCAGCCACCGGAGTGCCTCATTCCTCTTTTTTCTCGGCGCTGCGCTCCACTTGCGTTTTGCTGATCAGCACCGGCTGGCCTTTGAGCTTTTTCAGTGCCTGGCCCAGTTGGAAGTCTTTGGCCGAACCGAATTCCGGGGCGCGGCGTTCCGCCACCGGTTTGCGCGATTCTTCTTCCAGGCGTTTTAGGGCCTCTTCGCGCGCTTTCTCACGTGCGGGGTCTTTCACTTCCTCGCCTTGGCCGCTAGCGAGGTGTTTTTCCAAGTCGGCTTCACGGGTGCGCAGCGCTGCAAACGGGCTGCCTTCCTCGGTGTCATCGACCATCAGATCGGGTACGATACCCTTGGCTTGAATAGAGCGACCACTGGGCGTGTAGTAGCGCGATGTGGTGATCTTCAGGCCCGTATCACCGCTCAAGGGCCGGAAGGTCTGCACCGAGCCTTTGCCAAAGGTTTGCCCACCCATGATGGTGGCGCGCTTATGGTCTTGCAAGGCGCCAGCCACAATTTCACTGGCCGATGCGGAGCCTTCATTGACCAGCACGATGAGTGGAATATTTTTCAGCTGCGCCGGCAACTTCTTGATGGGGTCCGCGCCCATGCGGCCCATATAGTCGCGTGCATTGGCGCGCAGGGTTTGCTTACTTTCTTCGGTCTGCCCATTGGTGCTGACCACCGTCACGTTCTCGGGCAGGAACGCGGCAGAGATCGCCACGGCAGCATTGAGCAGCCCACCCGGGTCGTTGCGTAAATCCAGCACCATGCCTTTGATCTTGGGGTCTTGCTCATACAGGTCATTGACTTTCTTCACAAAGTCATCGACGGTGCGTTCCTGGAACTGGCTCACGCGGATCCAAGCGTAACCTGGCTCGATCAACTTGCCGCGCACCGACTGTTGTTTGATCTCTTCCCGGATGATGGTCACGGGGAAGGTCCGATTCTCATCTTTGCGAAATATAGTCAGTACCACTTTGGTGGCCGGTTCGCCGCGCATACGCTTGACCGCTTCATTGAGGCTCAAGCCCTTCACGGCGGTGTCGTCGACCTTGACAATCAAGTCGTTGGGCTTGAGACCCGCACGGTCGGCCGGTGAGCCCTCTATGGGCGAGACAACTTTGACCACACCCTCCTCTTGCGTGATCTCAATACCCACGCCGACAAATTTGCCCGTAGTGCCTTCACGAAATTCCTTGAAGGATTTTTTGTCGAAAAAAGTGGAATGGGGATCCAAGCTGGAAACCATGCCCGTGATCGCGTCGGTGATCAGCTTTTTTTCGTCCACCGGTTCCACATAATCACTTTTGATCAGGCCAAATACGGTGGAAAGTTGCTGCAACTCTTCCAAAGGCATGGGCGCCAAGGTATTGCGGGCCACGGTTTGTACCGACACCGTCGTCAGCGAGCCGGCCAATGCACCCAGCATCACCCAACCTGCAATCTTTAATTTTTGACCCATAGTCGTTCCCGTTTCCTTGTATCCCTGTTTGCCCACTGGTCAAAATACCAGCGGCGAGGGTCTATTGTGCCTTTGAAAGCAGCACATGGCGGACACGGGGGCATCCGCAGAACCCGGCGCCGCCTTTAAGCGGTGTTGCCTTGTGCTGCCACCGCTTGCGCGTCACCCAAATAGTAATGACGAATCGGTTTCAGCTGTGCGTCCAATTCGTAAACCAACGGTATCCCATTAGGGATATTGACGCCCACGATGTCCTCGTCGCCAACCTGGTCCAGGTATTTCACCAGCGCGCGCAGGGAGTTACCATGCGCCGCGATGATGGGACGCTTGCCTGCACGCAAAGCTGGAGCGATGGACTCCTGCCAAAAGGGCATGACCCGCGCCACCGTGTCTTTCAGGCACTCGGTCAGTGGTACCTGTCCCGGCGCCAACTTGGCGTAGCGCGGGTCTCCGCCCTCGCAGCGCGGGTCGCCAGGCTCTAGTGCCGGAGGCGGCACGTCAAAGCTGCGGCGCCACAGCAGAACCTGTTGCTCGCCGTACTGGCGCGCCATATCGGCTTTGTTGAGCCCCTGCAAAGCGCCGTAATGGCGCTCGTTGAGCCGCCAACTGTGCACCACCGGTAGCCAGGTGCAATCCATTTGGTCCAGGCAGTGCCATAAGGTGCGGGTGGCGCGCTTGAGCATACTGGTGTAAGCCAGGTCAAAGGTATAGCCTTGGGCTTTGAGCCAACGCCCTGCGTTTTGCGCCTGTTCGATGCCCGTGGGCGTGAGGTCCACGTCAGTCCAGCCGGTAAATCGGTTTTCAAGATTCCAGGTAGATTCGCCGTGGCGTATCAATACAAGTCGGTGCATGGCAAAAATTTGGGGCGAATTGAAGGGGATTGCAAAGGCGCGCGCTGGGCGCAATGGATGGGCATTCTAAAATGCCGGATTGTTCTGACCCTAGCACCCCCAAGGAACCCTAGTGAAATTTATTCTCGACAACTGGATGTTGATCACCCTGGCGCTGATTTCCGGCGCTTTATTGCTGGCACCGGTAATGCAAGACGCGGCCAGTGCAGGGCTTAGCGCCAACGATGCGGTTTTATTGATCAATCGGGAAAAAGCAGTGGTGATCGATGTGTGCGAGCCCACAGAATTCGCCTCCGGACACATCGTGGGTTCGAAAAATATTCCGCTGGCCGACTTGCCTGCCAAACTCGCTGCAGCGGTCAAAAACAAAGGCTTGCCTTTGATTCTGGTGTGCCAGTCAGGTGTGCGCTCGGGCCGCGCGGTGGCTGCGGCCAAAACCCTGGGCTATGAACAAGTCCATTCCCTTGGTGGTGGTCTGGCAGCTTGGAAAAGCGCGGGACTACCTCTGGAAAAAGTCTGAACCCTCTCCCTCAAACCTCATGTTGCCACTGAATCGATAATGCAAAACGTCAAGATGTACACCACCGCAGTCTGCCCTTATTGCGTGCAGGCCAAGCGTATTCTCAAGTCTAAAGGGGTGGAGTTGATCGAAGAGATCCGAATAGACACCAACCCGACCGAACGCAGTGCCATGATGGAGCGCACGGGGCGGCGTACCGTGCCTCAAATTTTTATCGGCGATACCCATGTGGGCGGCTGCGATGACCTGATGGACTTAGACAGCCGCGGCGGCCTCATGCCCTTGTTGCTCGGGTCCTGAGCGGGCGGACAGCCCGAGCGGCCCTGCTGCGATAATTCGGGGTGCTTCTGCCCTTTCGGGAACGAGCGCCTCATCCCGTAGCCCGCCTTTTTTACCCTTGGGCTTTGTTTTCATTTGAAAGATACACGCAATGTCAGAACAAGCACCGGTTTTCCAAATCCAACGCGTTTACCTCAAAGAGGCGTCGATGGAGCAGCCCAATTCACCGGCCATCTTGCTTGAGCAAGAGCAGCCTTCGGTGGATATCCAACTGGGTATTGAAGCCAATCCGGTGGCCGAAGGTGTGTTTGAGGTCAGTGTTACCGCGACCGTGCATACCAAAATCAAAGACAAAACCGTGTTTTTGGTGGAAGTCAAACAGGCGGGCATTTTTGAAGTGCGTAACCTGCCCGAAGAACAAATGGGTCCGATCATGGGAATTGCCTGCCCGCAAATCGTGTACCCCTATCTGCGCGGCAATGTCGCCGACCTGATTCAGCGCAGCGGCTTTCCGCCTGTGCATTTGTCGGAAATCAACTTCCAGGCGATGTACGAACAACAACAAAGTCAGGTGGTGCAAGGTAGCGCTGCGGGCACTTTGCCACAATAAAGCGCTAACTTCTGCCCGATCGCGAGCCGCTGCTAGCGTATGAAAATCAGCGTATTGGGTGCGGGTTCCTGGGGTACGGCCCTAGCCTTGGCCGCGGCGCGTATGCCGCAGCATATCGTCACTTTGTGGGCGCGAGACGCACGTCATCAGCGCGCTATGCAAGGCGAACGCAACAACCCGCGCTACCTCCCGGGTCTGGCATGTCCCGAAGGTTTGCGTGTTAGCCAACTCCAAGGCAACTACTTGCGCGCGCACCTGGCTAGTCAGGACTTGGTGGTGATTGCCACGCCGATGGCGGGCTTGCGCGATATGCTGGTGGTGGTAGCGGAGTTGGCGGTGCCCGTGGCCTGGTTATGCAAAGGCTTTGAAGCCAGCAGCCCCCAAGGAGTTCAGGGTTTGTTGGGTCATGAAATACAGGCCCAATGTGCGCCAGGTGTTTCGGCAGGCGTGCTTAGTGGCCCCAGTTTTGCTATGGAAGTGGCCTTGGGTCAACCCACGGCGCTGGTCGCTGCCAGCGCGTATGCCAGCGTGCGCGGCGCCCTGGTCGATGCCTTTCACAGTCCGCAATTGCGGGTGTACGCCAGCGAGGATGTGGCGGGTGTGGAGGTTGGCGGCGCGGTCAAAAATGTTATGGCGATTGCTACCGGCTTGTGCGATGGCTTGCAACTGGGCCTCAATGCGCGCGCCGCTTTAATTACCCGGGGTTTGGCCGAAATGACCCGACTTGGGCTGGCGTTGGGCGCCAAAGCGGAAACCTTTATGGGGCTTAGCGGCTTGGGTGACTTGGTCTTGACGGCTACTGGCGATTTGTCGCGCAACCGGCGTGTTGGCTTGGCACTGGCGCAAGGCCAATCACTGGAGCGGGCGGTGCAATCATTGGGCCATGTGGCCGAGGGTGTGTACAGCGCCCGTACTGTCTTGCAGCGCGCCGATGCCTTGGGTGTTCAGATGCCGATCACGCGCTGTGTGGTGGCCTTGTTGGAAGGGCAATTGCAGGCGACTGAGGCGCTCGCGGTTTTGATGGGTCGCGAACCCGCCGCCGAAGTCTAAGCAGGAGGTCTGGCCCGGTATAGGCACTTGTCCGATGGTCTAGCAGTGCGGCGCTTACAAAGCCTCAATCCGGGCGGCAATATGCGCCATAGCCTCGGGCACCTGGTCCACCAGCACCAAACATAGCTCGCCGGGTTGCAAGTGCGCAAGGGCGGTGTCAATCGCTAAAAACTCACCATAAATTTCGCTGCGTTGCGTGGTCTTCTTTGCGCCGGCCAAGCCCTCGCGCAGCAAAGCCATCACCTCGCCGTCGGAGCGCCCGCGCTGGCACTGGTCTTCGTACATGACCACTTCGTCGAAAGCGTCGCCCAAGATCTGTGTGATTTGGCGGATATCTTCGTCGCGTCGGTCGCCCGGCCCGCTGATCACCACCGAACGCCGGCTCGCCGGCATCGCTTGCACCGCTTGCACCAGCGCCGCCATCGCATCGGAGTTGTGGCCGTAGTCGGCAATGACAGTGGCGCCCTTGTAGTCAAAGACATTAAAACGACCTTGCGCATTGTCGTTTTCACTGGAAAAACTAGCCAGGCCCGCGCGCGTCGTTTCCCAGTCCAGGCCCAAGGCCCACACGGCTGCCACACTGGCCATCACGTTTTCCACTTGAAAGCCAATGGCGCCACCCAGCGTGATAGGGATTGCACTCAAGTTGAGGTAATGTTTTTCTGCGCCTCTGGCGGCTACGATCTGGTCGTTTTCCACATAGACCACCGCATGGCCCTGCGCGCGATGTGTAGCCATCACCGGATGGTATTGGTCGAGCGCAAAAAAGGTGACCGCGCCTTTGCATTTGGCAGCCATGGCGGCCACGATGGGGTCCGCCGCGTTGAGCACCGCAGTGCCTTTTGGGGCCACGTTTTGCACGATGACGCGTTTGAGCACCGCCAGCTCATCGACGGTGGTGATGTAGTTCAGGCCCAGATGGTCGCCGCTGCCCACATTGGTGACCACCGCCACATCGCATTTGTCAAAGGCCAGGCCTTCGCGCAAAATGCCACCACGCGCAGTTTCTAGTACCGCCGCATCGACATCAGGATGGTGCAAGACGTTTTTGGCGCTTTTGGGCCCACTGCAGTCACCGGTATCAATGCAGTGGCCGTCCACATAGACGCCATCGGTATTGGTCATGCCGACACACCAGCCTTGTTGGGCCAGCAGGTGCGAAATCAGGCGCACTGTCGTGGTTTTGCCATTGGTGCCGGTGACAGCGACCACGGGTATACGTCCGTCCTGCCCATTTTTGAACAGGCTGGACATGATGGCTTCGCCCACGGGGCGGCCTTTACCAAAAGAGGGACTCAGGTGCATGCGCAAGCCCGGCGCGGCATTGACCTCCACCACACCGCCACCTTGCTCCTCAATGGGCCGCAGAATGCTGTCGCACACCAGGTCTACGCCGCAAATATGCAGGCCCACCATTTGCGCCGCCGTCACCGCGCGTGCAGCCACATCGGGATGCACGTCGTCAGTGACATCGGTTGCTGAGCCGCCGGTAGACAAATTCGCGTTATTGCGCAAGTTGACGCGTTGGCCTTTTTCCGGGATGGAGTCGGCCTCAAAGCCTTGGCTGCGCAAACAGCTGCGGGCAATATCGTCAAAACGGATTTTGGTCAGCGAGGTGGCATGGCCGTCGCCCCGGCGCGGGTCGGCATTGACCAGGTCTACCAACTGCGCCACGGTATGCATTCCGTCACCCACGACCTTGGGCGGATCGCGCCGCGCGGCGGCCACTAGCTTGTCGCCTACCACCAGCAAACGAAAGTCGTTACCTGGCATGTACCGCTCCACCAGAACCGTGTCGCGAAACGCGACGGCTACGGCATAAGCTGCGCGCAATTGGACTTCGTTCAGGATGTTGACCGTCACGCCCTTACCCTGGTTGCCGTCCAGTGGCTTGATGACCACCGGCAGCCCGATCTCTTGCGCAACTTTCCAGGCGTCGTCGGCATCGCGCACCGCGCGACCTCGCGGCACCGGCACGCCCGCGGCATGCAGCAAGCGTTTGCTTAGTTCTTTGTCTTGCGCGATGGCTTCGGCGATGGCACTGGTGGCGTCAATTTCCGCCGCTTGTATGCGCCTTTGTTTGCTGCCCCAGCCAAATCGCACCATGCTGCCATCGGTCATGCGGCTGTAGGGAATATTGCGCGCCAAGGCGGCGTTCACTACCGAGCCGGTGCTGGGGCCTAGGCGCACGTCCTCGTCAAGTTCCTGCAACTGGTGTAGTACAGCGGCTAGGTCAAAAGGCGTATCGTTTATGGCGGATTGACACAGGCTTTGTGCAAGTTCCAGCGCAAGGCGCCCGACGGCCTCTTCGCTGTACTCCACTACCACCTGGAACACACCGGGCTCCGTGGTCGGCTTGGTGCAGCTGAAGGTGACGGGGCAACCGGCCTGTGCCTGCAAACCCAGTGTTGCTAGTTCGAGCACCCGGGCCAAAGGTACGGCATCTTCGTGGCCTATGGGCTGGAAAGGGCTGATTTCAGGGAAGCGCGCACGCAGCCGGGATTCAAAGCCCAGCAGGTCTGCAATCGCCCCCTCCTTGGGAGCGCAGTGGACCACCGCTTGGATGGCAGTGTGATGGCTCCAGAGATTAGGGCCGCGCAAGGCGCGAATTCGGGTGACTTCCATGGTGTGGTCCGGTAGGCAGATCAGCGTGTGCGTGTAACAGGGCAGGCTAGTAGGGCGCTTTTTGCGGATTGGACTCAAACGTGCGCAAACCTGCGGCGATCAGTTCTGGCGTAATGTTCAGGGCCCAGGCAGTGGCGACTGCCGCCATCACCATTTCGGGCTGCGCTGCCTTGGCAGGTTTTAAGCTGTCTAGCCGCAGCAAGGGTCTTTCCTGGGCGCCATGGGCCAAGACGATATTGTTTTCGCGCAGGCAGACCACTTGATGGCCTTGCCCGCGGTGCGCCAACAGCGTCGGGTGATCGGATGATAGGGCGTAAAAAATGACACGTCCGTCGCAGAGTTCGGCCAGCGCGAGCGCCTGCGCATCCATGGCGTTGATTACCGCCGTGCCGCTGGGCAGCACCACATCGACCTGGGTGCGCGCGACTTTGAAGTTCTGCTCGGCGTCTAGGATGTCAAATTCGCGCAGGCCCTCGTGCCAGCTCACATCGGTGACCACGCCCACTTGGCATCTGTCGTAGGCCAGGCCTTGGCCCAAAATCGTAGAGCAGGGGTTTTCAAATACAGCGGCCTGTACCGAACGGTTCATCAAAATGCGCTGGCCCGCGTCCCAGGTGCTGCTATCGGCGGCGTCCACCTTACGGCTGTCCAGGTACAAACCTTCGCTGCAGGCCAGGCCCACATGTTTGCCGCTGATATGCACCAACCAGGCCACCAGGCGCGCCATGCGGCCGGTGTTGTGCGTTCCGGTGATGCCGACCACCGGTATGCGTCCATCTTGCTTGCTATCAAACAAGTGGCTGATGATGACCGTACCTACCGGCTGGCCTTTGCCGTTGACCGGTTTGATATGGGCCAGCAGGCCGGGGCTGGCGTTGACCTCGATGACTGCGGCGCGTTGGCTATGCAATGGCTGGCGGCAGTCTTGCAAGACCATATCCACCCCCGCGATATCTAGCCCCACTACTCTGGCAGCGAGCGCGGCGGCGGCCGCTACGCTGGGGTGTAACTGGTCGGTCACGTCGAGTGCGACATTGCCATTGCGTTGAATCAGCACGCGTTGGCCCG
>Ga0114963_10002657_pt1 | contig 12218 bp, 12 predicted proteins | sample C_131016_EF_Meta_FD_87019 | JGI IMG/M metagenome (GOLD analysis project Ga0114963, IMG submission 87019) | Freshwater microbial communities from Lake Croche, Canada to study carbon cycling - C_131016_EF_MetaG | ecosystem: Environmental > Aquatic > Freshwater > Lake | place: Lake Croche, Canada...
AATTAATAAATAAAAAATTAGAACTCATATTGAAAAATATTAAGAACAACTAAAATATAAAAATAATTATGATATTTACAACATGATTTTTTAATATAAAAATTATTTTGTATTAAAAATATTAAATTCTATATTAAATTTGAAAAAATATCAGTTATTTTAGTTTTTTAACTAATTAAAAAATTGAAGATTTAAAATTAAATAATACATATATTATTATAATTAAAAAAATATACATAATGGATTTTATTACTTCTATAATAGAAAAAGGAGGTAGAGTATTTTTAGTAGGTGGAGTAGTAAGAGATTTATATTATAATTTTATATATAATACAAAAAAAGAGATAAATGATATTGACATTTTAGTTAGTAATATAAAATTAGAAAATTTAATAGATGTATTGAAAAAATTTGGTAAAATATATGAAGTTGGTAAAAGCTTTGGTATTATCTCTTTTGTATGGAAAAAAAATGGAAAAACATATGAGATTGCATTACCAAGAAGAGAAACATCAACAGGATCAGGTTATAGGGATTTTAAAATAGATTATGATAGTAATATACCAATTCAAGATGATTTTAATAGAAGAGACGCTACTATTAATGCAATGGCTATAGAATTATTTAATTCAGATTATATAGAAAATATTAATGAACTAAAATTAGATAAAATTATAGATTATAATGGAGGTGAAAATGATATAAAAAATAGATTATGGAGATGTGTTGGAAAGCCTGAAGAAAGATTTTTAGAAGATCCGACTAGAATTTTAAGAGCTATAAGGCAATCAGTTGAATTAGATTTTAAAATAGAGGAAAATACATTAAATGGAATAAAATCATGTTCTAATTTAATAAAAACATTAATACCACAATCATATGTTAGATTATTTACTGAAATTTTAAGAATGATAAAACATCAAAATTATAAAAATGGTATAAGTCTCCTTTTTGACTGTAATATTATTCAAAATCTTCAATTAGATACTATAATATTAAATGATAATAAGGATATTATTATTAATAAATTTAAAAATATCAAAAAAGAGGATTTTTTATTAAAATTATGTTGTCTTTTATTAATTAAAAATCATGATAGCAAAGATATTTATAATTTTTTAATGTCAAGACAATTTACTGCAACAAATTACATATCTCACATAGAAGTAAAAATATTAGCAAATGTTTCAAAATATTTTGAAAAAATTATTAACTGTAAAACATTATATAATTTTTTAATTTTTAGGCATGAAATTTTTAAAGATATAGGTGATAATAATTCAGTTAACATATGTATAGAATTAATATATAATTATTATAATAAACATATAGATTTGATTGAATATTTTATTAGTGAATCAAAAAAATATATAATATCAGAAAATGAATTAAATATCAATGGTAATGATATAATGAATATAATAAATAAGAAAGGAGAAATAATAGGTAAAATAAAAAATGATATTTTAATAAATATTTTCAATAATAATTTATTAAATGATAAAAATGAAATAATAAAATTTATTAAAGATAAATATACTTCGATTCAGATTCAGGATACATTAATATAGCATATCCTAATAAAATAGGAATTAAATACCCTTCTTTCTCTATTATTTTTTCATGATATTTTTTTAAATAATCATCAAATTTTGACAATTTTATATCATAACCTGTTATAGTATTTTTTTTTACATCATTTCCTATTATTATACTTGTATTTATTTTTTTTTTCCCTTTATATTGAATTAAATAAACTAATGTTTTTGGATGATATTTTTTTTTTAATTTAATATTTGTTATATTGTTAATTAAATTTGATTTATAATAATTTTCTATTGGTATTACATATTTTAATTTCATATTTGTTATTAAATATATACAGTCTGGATTATCAAGTATTGAATTACGTAGTGTACATATTTTAACAGACATTCTTTTATTTGGATATATTTCTTTTTGATTATCTATTTTATATCCTATATCAATTGGAATTAAACTATTTGTATCATCAACGAGAATCATTCTATTATCAATATAAGTTTTAAATTTATATAAACCTTCAAATATTGTTGTTCTTAATGTTAATGGACATACTACTAATGTAATATCAATTTTTTTATTATCTTCATTATAATATTTTGTATAAAATATCGAATATGATAACATAATATCCAATTTAACATTAATCCATTGTTTTCCATTATAAAAACTAACAACAATATCATCTAAATTTAAAGATTCTGGTGGTGAAGATACATATTCATAATTATTAAGATATTTAATTTTTATATTTTTAATTTTTTCCATTATACTATTATTTTATAAAAAAGTTAGTTAATTAAGTATTTTTTTCAATTAAAAAATTGAAAAATATAGTATATAATATTAACTGTCTATAATTATTACAATATAAATACATAATGGATAATTTAAATAAAGAAACTGTTATACCCTTTATTAATACTATAGAAAAGGGGTATCAATCATTTGATAAGACAAATATATTTAAAAGTGAATTAAATCCATATAAAGAATTAGAATCAAGAATGTATGATGATAATTCAAATAGTTCTATTAATTCAAATGATACAGAGGAATATGATTCAGATATGAGTTATCCTAGTTTGATTCCTGTTATAAATTCCTTAGGAGAAGACATTGATGAACCAATTAATGATGAAGATGGTACAAGTGATATTCCAAGTGAATATAAAGAATCATTATTATATAATTTAACACATGGAGATTACGAATCTAATAAACCATCAGCACCACCTAAAGAAGAAAATAATTCTATTATTACTCATCCATTATTTAATGAATATCAAATAAGTAGAGCTTATTTAGATAAAATAATAACAGATGCACTTGAAGAAAAAAATACAAGAATATTCGATGTTAATATTGAATCTCTCCCTGAAATATTTTCAAGTATGATAGGAATGGAAACACTTGCTATCATTAAATCTAATTTAAAAAATCTTAAAAACCTTCCTCCAAATTTAAAAAAATTAATTATTGATGATAATGATATAGAAAATTTAGATGGAAATGATTTACCAGATTCTCTTATAGAACTTTCTGTTCAAAATAATAACCTAAGAACTATAATTAATTTGAAACCGGGTTTAATTAGATTAACTTTATCAAAAAATAAAATAAAATCTTTAGATAAAACTATTTTTCCATCATCATTGCAAATTTTTATATGCAGAGAAAATTTATTGGAAAAAATGCCAATTTTTAATGATGGTATTGTTGAAATTAACCTAACAGATAATTTAATAGAAAATATTGATAATATTCCAGATAGTTGCGAATTATTAGATATTTGTAGAAATAATATTAAAAAAATAAATAAATTACCATCAGCATTAAAAATATTCAAGGCATACAAATGTAAAATAGATCAGATTACATGTTTATTACCAAATACTATTACAGAACTTGATTTGTATGATAATAACTTAAAAACTATTCCTAATATACCAACATCATTATTAAAAACAGATTTGGCATTAAATTTATTAGAAACTATACAAGATTTTCCAGATTGTACAAAAGATATAGATATACAAAAAAATCCTAAATTGAAATTGACTGAATCACAAATTACTTATTTTAAAAATAAAATACAGGAAAAATGTGATATAAAATTTGATATAAATTCAAGTCCTGTCCAATCTGATTCAGATATCTTGCATTTTGCAAATACAAATGATTATTTTCAAATACCAATAGCAAGAGAATTAGCTACAAGAAATAATCAAGATAGCAAACCCCCTACATTTACAGGTCATAATATTACACCTCCTGCAACTTTCGGATTTGGATTTCAACATAATCCTGATATATCTAGACCTCAATATAATTGGAGAAATAAATATTCATTATCAAATCCTAATTATGTACCACATAAATATTCAATACCAATATAGAGACTGTTTAATTTAGGCTCTTTAATCTTTTTAACTAATGAAAAAAATTAAAAATTCCAAATTAAACAATCCCTATATGAATAAAAATTGAAAATATCTATCTTAAATTATTTAAATATAGTATATAATATAATAATATGAATATAGATAATGTCGGTATAAAAGAAAAACAGATAGAAATAGAACTTGATAAACAAATAGTTTTAAAATTTATGAAAGAAAAAAGAACAAAAAGAACATATATTTTTGGACTACATCATTTTTTAAATGATGAAGAAATAGCAACATTATGCAATCGTATTAAAAAAAATTTAGGTACTGGGCACTTAATAAATACTGAGGGAAATGTTGTGTCTCATGGATTTCAAGGAGAACATATAAAAACAATTTATGAATTTTTAATTAAAGAGAAAATTGCACCTCCTAATAAAATAAAACAAATGAATTAATAATTTCTTTATCTTAATTTATATTATAATATAAATGGCAACATTATATAATGATGATGATTTAAATAAAATAATATTACAATGTGATTATGAAGATAAATATGATAATCCTATAAAAATGGTAGATTCCAATGGAAAAAATATATATGCTTATGTAACACTTGTAATGCTAGGTGATAGATATATTCCTGCAGCTATAGTACTTGCACAATCTTTAAAAAATTGTGGTACAAAAGCTGATCTTGTTGTATTAGTAACACCTGATGTATCAAATGAAGGAAAAGATATATTAAATAAATTTTTTGATGTGTTAAAAGTTATTGAATATGTTACAGTATCTAATTGGAGAACAAAAAAACAATATCATCGAAAATATTTAGAATTAGTATTTACAAAATTTCATCTTTTTAATTTAGTACAATATAAAAAGGTTATTCTTATTGATGCTGATGCAATAGTATTAAAATATCCCGATCATTTATTTACATTAAATACACCAGCTGGTTGTTTTCTAGAAGATAAAGATTTATTTATTACTTATGATAATAATGGTAACTATGTTTTACCATTAAATGGTAAAATAGAATGGTATCAAAAGTATTGTGATTGTTGTGGCCATGGTAAAAAAATACCCAAAGAAATGACTGATAGAGTTAAAACAAATTTTAAAAATTCAGGAATAGGTGGGGGATTAATTTTATTAGAACCTAAAGTTGGTGAATTTGATGATATAATTTATGATATATCTCGTGGACAAATGAAGTACCTATTAGAAAATAAATTTGTATGGCCGGAACAACAATATTTAACATTAAGATATTCAGGTAATTGGACTAGTATTAATCCTAGATTTTTTGGATTACAAGGTTATCCTCATTGGAAAGTAGTTTTTGGTTTACAATATGGGGGTGATAAACCTTTTATGTTAGATAGTAAAATACCAATAAATATAAGAATTGAATATCCGGATTTTATTTTATGGCATATTTTATATCAAAATATATTAGCAAAATATCCGTATTTTAATAATTTAAAAAGTTTAAATGAAGTAAATACTATGACAAAAAATTTTAAGGTAAATTTAAATACTAAAATAAATAGAACTATTATAGAACATAATAATAATATTATTGAAAATACATTAGACCAATTATATTCTATTGATATTGATGATATTAAAAATAAGAAAAAAAATGTTTTTAAATACTATCATATTGAAAGAGATATTGGTTATATTCCTGTAAAATTTGATGTTATGTTTGAAAATATTAAAGAATATGATTATTTGGAACCTATTAATAAATTATATCAATATTTTGGTAATGATAGTTATTATAAAAAAATTAAATCTGTTTGGAATATTCCATTAACAAAAGAACCTTTAAATTCATATGATATTATTGATACTATTGATAGAGATTTAATAATGAATGAATATATTAAATGTAGATCTAATTCATTTATATTAACATTATGGCCTACTGTAGGCTCTATTGATGTAGTAAATAAGTTTGTTGATTTTTTAAATAAAAAAGGTAATATTTATTATGTAAAAACAGTATCTATGAGTAAAAATGCTATAAGAAATTTAATGTTTTGGATGTATAATGATTTTACATTCTCAAAAAGATTAGATTTCATAAATAAAAAATTACTATATTCTAAAATACTGGAAAAAAATAATCAGGTTACTTTTATTATTTTTGATAATGTTAAAAATCTTGATTTGTCTGACCAATCATCAAAAGAAAAAACTATTTTTAAAAATACATTACTAGAACTTTTAGAAATAAAGGAAAATAATAATATTACTGGTGATGATGTATTGTATATTAATGACTATTTCTATCAAACAGTAGAATATTGTAATGTTATATTAAATGAAAATTCTTTAAATCTTCTAGAATATCAAGATATAAATAAATATTCATCTGCTTTCTTTTCTGATTCGCATCTAAGATTACAAACATATAGAAAATGGCAATATTTATCACTAACCCCTTTAGAAAGATCACAGTTTATAATTATTGGTGGTAATTTACTATTTATTTTTGGTATACGAAAATCTAATGATATTAATGCATTAATGATTTCAGTTGATAAAACAGAAAATCAACCTAATATTGACGATGAAATAAATACTTTGTTTTGTAAAAATAATCCTTATAGATTTATTAATATAGATAAAAATATATTATCAGATAAAAATAATCAGATTGCTAATTTCTTTGGTTGTAAAAATTTTAAAGAAATTATAACAGATCCAAAATATTATTTATATCATCAAGGAATAAAATATTGTTTATTAGATATGGAAATTGTAAGAAAAATATATAGAAATAAAATTAAAGAAGATATGACAGATTTTATTATGATTAATCTTATAAAACCTGAATTAATTGGAAAATATGTTTATTTTGATAAGAATAGAAAAATACAATATAATAAAAAAGATTTAAAAATAGATTATGATCCTCCTATAATTGATTATAAAGGATTATATTCAATTAGAAAACAACTTGAAAAAAAATACCTTAAAATTGATATAAAATTATTTGAAGAGTTTCAAGAAAATAATTATTCAATAATCTCTAATCTACAAAATACACCAAAATGATCAGATGGACATAATGATAATATATTTTCTTTTTTATTATAGGGACTATTTAATTTAGACTCTTAAATCTTTTTCACTAGTGAAAAAAGATAAGAGTCTAAATTAAATAGTCCCTATATGAATATTCGTATTTTTTCCTTCTACATTTTTAATCCCTTTTAATTCATAATCCACTATAGGTATTTCCGATTCTGTTTCAGGATTATTACAATCTTCTTTATTTTTTTTACATAATCCAATTGAATCACTTTTTATTGTACATAATTCAGGATATGTATCACTACAATATGATGAAAATTTTCTTTTATCCTCTATAGATTTTTTTTCATAAATATCCTTCGTAAATGATTCAGAAATATTATCTGAAAAAAGTGGATATATTCCTCCTGTTTGATTAATTTTATACTTTTTCATATATATATTATCTATATATATGAAAAATTGAATTTATATTTATATATTATCCATAATATATTAGTAAATTGTATAATTATGTCATCCAACCAATCGTCACATAGATCTTCAGCGCATAGATCTTCATCACATAGATCTTCATCTACATCATCTATACGATCTAAACCACCTACACCACCTACACCATATACATCACAATCTAAAACAATTGGATCAGATAATTTTTTGTTTGGATTTTTATTAGGTTCTATTATGCACAGGCCACGTACAACACATCATATAGAAACTAAAGTAATTAAAAAATCTGTTTACTATCAATCTACAGATAATTCGAATAATCAGAATAATAATATCGAGGAACCAAAATACAAGGCAAAATATTTGGACTGTGATGATTTATTAAAAGATATGAATCAACTTTATATAAATATCCTTATTCTTGGATTAAGGAACAATATACAGTTTGTATGGAGAAATCAAGAGAACTTCAATAATTTATTTATTAAAAAATCTAATTCATTATCTAAATTTACAATATGTTCAAGATTTAGTAAATAAGTTGTAATTTCTGTATTAGGTTTGAAATTCGGAACATCTATTTTATTAGGATCTATCTTATTAGTTTCAACTAAATAATATAATATTGCTCTCTTAATTCTTGCATCATGAACCTGTTTTGTATAATTGGGTAATTCTTTTTTTATTTTATATTCTACATCTTTTACATATTGTATAAAATTTATATCTTTCGAAAAATTTTTAATATCAGATAATTGATATTTATTTATTAAATTATCAACATATAATCTTTTTGGTAAAGATGATAATTCATATAGATCTGCATTACTTGTTATAAAATTTGTTATTGATTCATTTGGTATTTTATTATTTTGTAATAATAAAGATTGTGAATGTCCAAAATCTATAGGAAAAAATAGATAATTTATTTTAATATCATATATATTTCCATTTATTTTATATTTTAATATTTTTGTATTATCTAATTTTTTATAAACAATATTTTTTGGTTTCATATCAGCATGATACATTTTTAACATTTTTTGCATAATATTAACTGAATATATAATCTGAAATATCATTGTCCAAATATCATATTCAGTTTTATATTCTTTTATCCAATTATTAAGATTACCATCAGCTAATTCCATTATTGTTATATGTTTTGTATTATCTATATCAAATTGATCATATACTTTTAAAAAATTATGTGTTTCTCCTTTAAATACTAATTCACTTGTCTTATTTAATAATGCTATTTCATTTTTACTAATTCCAGTTGATACTTTTAATACAACATTTTCATAATTCATTGAATTATCATTAATATCATTAATAGTTAGTTTGAAAGCTACCCCTTGTGCACCGTGTCCTAAATAAATAAAATGTAATATAAAATTATCAATAGTAATTGTAATATCTTCTCTATTACTTTTATTTAATTTATTAAAAAAATTACTATCAATATTATTTATAGATCTTATTTTTGTTATAATATTATTTATTTCCATTATAAATTTAATATCTATATTTTATTCCAAATTAGATAATAAATTTTTTGAATAATTTCTTTTATTGCTTTGTATTGTTTGTAATATTGTGAATAAACTAGGATTTTTTAATCTAAAATGTAATTTATTTTTTATCACATTTTTATCACAAAATTCACTTATTTTGATCCATTTTATTTTTCTATTAAATCCATCATGTTCTTCTTTATCACCAAAATCTGCAGAAACCATTTTTTCCTGTTTTTCAGTAGCTTCAACTATATATACTACATATTTAGCCTTTTCTGAATATAAATATGATATATTATTTTTAATTTGTCTTCTTAATGCTTTTCTCTTTATTAATTTATTTGATTCCTCATATGCCTCTCTTACTATAGTATCTATGTAATTTGAATCCTCATTATCAGTACATCCTCCAAGATCTTCATAAACTATTCCATATGAATGTTCATTTTCTGAAATTAAAACCTCTAAATCATCTCCATTCATTTTGTATATCAATACTCCACCTGCTCTAATCGGTTTTTCTTTATTATCATCTAAATAAAATGTAGGTCTAATATCTTCTTTCATTTAATTATATATTTGGTATATAATATAATAATAATTATGATAGATTTTTATTATATCAATTTTTTAATAAAAAAACTATTAAAATACAAAATATACCATCGCACAGATAAAACTTAGAATCATAAGCGGATTTTGTATTGTATTTGATAATGCACCAGATGTTGTTGTTGTAGATATTAAATTGACATTACCATTTCTTAGATTTCCTGTTTTATCAATATATGTTGTATTTAATGTTACTATATCAAAACATCTATGAGAACCCGAAGATATCTGCAATCTGATACAATCAGCTGATATTGGCTTAAAAGTACAATAGAGAATAGTAATAAATATAAGCAATTTTGTAATTGACTTCATTTTTATGATATAATATAATAACATTGTAGTATGATCAATATATTAAAATATTCAATTTTTTCAAAAATAAAGGTATTAAAAAATTGATTTAATAATATTAAACATATATATATTATTATATTATATCATAAAAATATTATTAAATGCATGGATAGTAGCACTGATATTGGATCCGATTCAGAAAGTATTTGTTCTCTATTTGAAATGTTCGGTGATATATTAATAAATGATAAAGTTAAATATTGGTTATATCCTATAGAAAGTGATCAATGGTCAATATTATATAAATGGATAAAAAAAAATAATATAAAAGTATTAACATCAATTTGTAAGGATAATATTAAAAAAAATGATGTTGTAATTATATATCATAAAAATACTACACATAATAAAAGGCATTTGGGACATGGTATAATAGGACTTGCGCAAGTATCTGCTGAACCTGATGCAAATTATAAACATAAAATATTTATTGATAAAAGATTTCAAAAGATTGTTGTTACTTTAAAAGTTTTAACAATTCATAATAGAGCTTTGAAAATAACTGAACTTGAACCTTTTATTAAAGATCATAAGGATTATAAATCTGAAATTAAATTTTATGATAAATATGTTTTCAACTCCTCAGAATTTCTACCATTAGATAATAAATTTGGTATAAATTTTGTAGAAGGCTTTACTGAATTATCACAAAAAAATTATAAACCCCCTTCTAATAAAAAAATTAAAAATGTTTCTATTGATTCGGTACCTTTTACTACACCATCTACTAATAGTGAAGATAATGATAATGATAGTGTAGATAATGATAGTGAAGATAATGATAGTGAAGATAATGATAGTGAAGATAATGATAGTGAAGATAATGATAGTGAAGATAATGATAGTGTAGATAATGATAGTGTAGATAATGATAGTGTAGATAATGATAGTGTAGATAATGATAGTGTAGATAATGATAGTGTAGATAATGATAGTGAAGATAATGATAGTGTAGATAATGATAGTGTAGATAATGATAGTGAAGATAATGATAGTGTAGATAATGATAGTGTAGATAATGATAGTGTAGATAATGATAGTAAAGATAATGATAATATTAATAGTAATATTTTTACAAAATTTAGTAATAAAGAAATTAAAAAAGATAATATAAATAGTAATTCAAGTGATGATAATAAAAAAAATAGTCTAAGTAAAAATAGTAATTTAAGTGATAATAATAAAAAAAATAGTCTAAGTAAAAATAGTAATTCAAGTGATGATAATAAAGAAAATAGTAGTTTAAACATCAATAATAAAAAAAATAGTTTGAGTTTTAGTAAAAATAATAGTAAAATAAATAGTTTAAGTGAAATTAGCAAGAATACAAAATATGATACAGATAGTAGTGAAAAGGACAAAAAAAAAATAATAAATAAAGATAGTGAAAATAATAATGATAATATAAGAATAGCAATGATTCCTATTATGATATGTCCATGTGTTAAATTTGCAATACCCGATGTAAAAAATTATTATAAAAAAGAAGATAGAGAAACTATAGTAAAATATTTTAAAAAACATTATTTAAGTTGCAATGATTGCGATATTACAAATAATAATAATAAAGAATTATCATTTTATTTTGAAAAAGCTGATTTTGATTATGATGAATCAGATAAATATGATAAGGAAATTGATGATGAAATTGATTCATACCAAAATTGCATCCCAATATTTCCAGATGATGATTCAAAAGAATTAGATACTCCTATAATAAAAATAAAATATATAAATAAAGAGAGTTGTTACAGACATTGTTTATTAATATTATGGACAATATAGGAACTGTTTTAAAGATTTTAAATTAAAAATTAAACAGTAAAATAATGTAAAAATTGAATTAAATAATATTTAATATATTCTTAAACCTACCATACAAATATAACACTATGCATTCGATAGGATTTGGTACTTATCAACTTAAAAAGGATGATTGTTATAACAGCGTTTTAAATGCTCTAAAGATAGGATATAGATTAATTGATACTGCAACATTATATAAAAATCATAATGAAGTTGGAAGGGCTATTAAGGATTCAGGTATTAATAGAAATGATATATTTATAACATCTAAAGTACATTTTAAATATATTGAATCTGATACAGTATTAGATTCAATTGATATAATTTTAAAAGAATTGCAATTAGATTATATAGATATGTTATTATTACGGACGTGTTTTAATTAGACTTATTACTATTTTAATATATACTATTTTTATATTTAATTATACTTTTATTTATTTAAAAATATAAAAGTATAACTATCTACTTATAAATTATTTAT
>Ga0114963_10002665_pt1 | contig 12206 bp, 19 predicted proteins | sample C_131016_EF_Meta_FD_87019 | JGI IMG/M metagenome (GOLD analysis project Ga0114963, IMG submission 87019) | Freshwater microbial communities from Lake Croche, Canada to study carbon cycling - C_131016_EF_MetaG | ecosystem: Environmental > Aquatic > Freshwater > Lake | place: Lake Croche, Canada...
GGGGCTTGGCTGGAACACGAGGAACATGGGGGTCGGCGGGAACACGAGGAACGTTGGGGTCGGCGGGAACACGAGGAACATGGGGGTCGGCGGGAACACGAGGAACGTTGGGGTCGGTCCTAGAAGATGGGGAAGGTATTTCAATTCTTCAAATTATTACCCAGGTTTTAAAAGAACCCGTAATTGGGAAGAGGAAAACTATTATCCATCAAATAGAACATCCAATCGCAACTATTATCCGTCAATAAGAACATCCAATCGCAACTATTATCCGTCAAATAGAAAACATCGTACCTGGGAAGGAAATTCAAACTATTATCCATCAAATAGAAAACATCGTACCTGGGAAGGAAATTACCCGCATTCGAGAACACCCAATCGCAACTATTATCCATCATCTAATAACAATGTATCAGTCAGACGCAGCCCATCTGTGAATGGTAGAACTATGCCCCACTTTGAAGGTAACAATGCAAACAACAGTGGTGGGAACTTTCAAAGCAGAGGTATGCCCAAATTCGAATCTGAAAATACCGCCCTAAGGGGAACCCGTTCTCCCAATACGAAAACTTTACACCCAGGTATGGGTCTCAAGGTTCTCAAGAATGTTCTTACTACGACCCCAAAGAGATACCTGAAAAAAGTAATCAAGCGTGATGCATCTGCTCGTAAAGCCAAAAAATTACTTCCAAAGAAGAAGAAATTCCTCATCAAATATGTCCAAGCAGAAATTCGTCCAAAAAAAAGAAAGTCGAGTGCACAGGTTCTGGTATAGATTTTATAAATATTCACAAGATGTCGGATAACAAAGCATTCGTAAGATCTCTTATACGGGCCCGTGACGGATATATATCGGAAGTGAGACCTTCGTATGTCAGAATAACGACAATCACTTCTTTATGTAAGTTGGATTGTGGTGACATTGATATTCCATTTGTGATTGAGAAATTCAAGGATCCTATCCGGGTCGGAAAAGTTGATTCTAAACAGAGTTTCGAGTGGAACCGCAAAGAGAATGGGTTTTATAACCAAGTCACTCTTGAGTACTCTGACTATTATTCCAAAAAGTCTGTAAAAATTTTTCCGAATGGTTCGGTTCACGTGACTGGATGCTACAATCCAAAAGATTGCAAGAATGTTCTAAATCAACTTTGTTGCATTCTTTCAAGCGTTTCAGATAAAAAGATTGGATACACAGAATTCCGCATCGTAATGATTAACGCAAATTTTTCGGTCAATATGACTTTGGATCTCAATAAGGTTATGACGAATATGAAGAGTCTCGGATGCATAGTATCATTCAATCCAGAGACGTATTCTGCAGTCAAGATTAAATTTTCACCAGGCCCTAATATGAAACAGGTAACCGCCAGTATATTCAGTTCGGGTAAGATTATCATCACAGGGGCAGTAACCCTGAATGAAATAGTCTCAGCATATTCCTTTATTCTTGGGGCACTCAAGCCGGCCCATATAAAACCAACCGACCAGACAGATACCTTCGACAACTTTATGGGCTTTACTTTTGAGCAATGGAAAGGCGTAGTTTCTTTTCTTGAATAATTACAAACATGTCTCAGCGTATGGGTATGGCTGATTCTAGATGCACTGATTTTTTGTCTTCCCGTCTCTTTAACGATGCCCTTATAGCAAAGATAGGTATAAGCCCGGATGATGCTTATGCATACCGGATGGCTCTTCAGGATGCATCTCCAGAGACCATCTTTCCCGAACCAACGTGTTCGATTTTTTCATATAAGGAAATGAGCCCAGAAATGAATAACGAATGAATACCCGTATAGTTATAGATGGTAATATAGGATCAGGGAAATCTACCCAGGTGAAACTCCTTGCACAAGAAGGTTACACTGTACTTACAGAACAAATAGATGACTGGCCTCTAGATGATTATTACAAGGATCCTCCAAAGTTTGCTCTGGCACTTCAATTGGCCGTACTCAACTCTTTCCAGGCTCAGGGAGTTCAGGTCTATGAAAGATCGCCAGAATCATCCAGGGAGGTATTTTGGAAGATGCTTATGGATGAAAAGACAGTAACTGAAGAAGATGATGACAAGTACAACCAAGCATATAAAATTAGTGGATGGTATCCAGATGTACACATATATATAGATACTCCGCCGCAGGTTTGCTTTGACAGACTTGAGGCCAGACGACAGGTTGGTGACAATGCCATTACCCTTGACTACATCAAAAAGATAGACCGATACTACAAAAGGTACCTTATGGTAGGACGTGCTCATAGAATCGATGGTAGGCTGTCCCAGACCCAAATCCTTGAACAAATACTCTGGGTGATTCGTAAGAAGGATGAGCTGTACAGGACTGACAGCGAAGGGAGCGAAATGTCGCAGGACATCTAAGTGTCAGTGGCACGTACCAATTGATTGTACCATCTGTATGGACGTTATCCATCACGGAAAGGGTTTCGTTACGAGTTGTCGTCATCACTTTCACGAAAGTTGTCTAGTCGCATGGTTTCTTGAAAGCAACGTCTGTCCAGTGTGCAGGGCAGAACAAGATAATAAATTTGTGACTTTCAAAACCCAGATCCAGGAGAGAACCGCCGAAATGTACCTAGAGGTTATAGAAGGGCTCGAGGAAGATCTTCGGAGAGCAAGACGTAGGCGTGCCCAAAGAGCAGAATAAGAATGTCTGTCTTTAATTAGTATGGCACTCAGATGCGAGGCTCTCACCAAATCAGGTACTCAATGTAAAAGAGGTGCCGTTACAGGTACGACAGTTTGTTATATGCATACAGGTGAAACATGCTCAGTCTGCATGACTCACATGAATGATACAAATTCAAGAACTCTGGGGTGTTCCCATACCTTTCACAAAAATTGCCTAGATAGGTGGAAGAGGAGAAGTAATACGTGTCCAGTTTGTAGGGCCCCATTTGACGAACCGAAATATAATATAAAAATATCAATAGAACCGATTGACGCTATTCGGCCCCCCGAAGAACCGAGCCTAGCTGGTCTATTTAGTATAATAACGAGTAATCTATTACCTTTTACGAGTATGTTTGGACTGGATCCTCATCTTGAAAATTTTTTCACTGACATTCGGTTTCAGGTGAATGACGATGCAAGCTTACGAGAGATTCTAAACTCACTTGGATTTCACCAGGCCGGTCTTGGCGCCAGTGGCCTTCACACAGTAGGCACTGCAGAACTTTGAGTAGTTGTACCCGTACTTTCTATTAGCCCTTCTCGGATCACTGATTGTTTTTCCACTCGCATCTACAAGCTGGGGACCAGTGGCCCATCCCTGTTTGTGGCTCCATAGATTTACAGGGAATGTTATAATACGACCAGGTACCAGTGGTTTCCCGGACTGTGGGAATCTAGGAGTCCCATTTGCAATCTTACCGTTTAGTGAATTTGTAGGCCGGACCTGATTACCGAGTGCCTTTTTTATAACATAAGGAGTGACCTTAAAGAAACGCGCGAGTCCAGTCACCGTATCGCCCGTCTTTATTTTATACTTGACTGCCCTGTTCTGTCTGTACCAGTGAAAATCTCCAGTAGAGTTTCCGTACACGTTACTAGGGGCCACGAATGCCATAACCTTATAGTAACCTCTACGACACACTTTATTTGGGTCACTGCATCTGTACACCTTACCTGGGTTATCAGCAAGCACTCTTTTTGAGAACCCTTTGCAGTTTGTAAAGTTTGAGTTTGCGAACCTATTTGGGGACCTATCTCCAGGCACGCTCTTTTGGGTGTGCTTCTCGTCATCATTAAACGCATAGTCGTAACAATTATCCCTGTGTTTGCCTCGGCCCCCAAATAACTTGTAGCCGAAAACTTTTTCAGATCCAGTCTGAGGGAGTCCCATTTTTTTTATTATCTACTATTAAAAATGAAAAGTATTGTAGGTTCCCGTAGCCCAGCAGACCTTGCTTACAATGTGATGGTGTTTCTCCTGTACCTGTTCATCCTCACTTTCATCCTTCGCTACCTGTGGAACTCCACTCTCGTGAAGCACTTCACAATCCTCAGGCCGATTACTGGCACCGGTGTCAAGCCCCTCCTTGATACCTTCCTGCTCGCACTTGCCATTTCCATGTTCAAGCTCTGAGTCTGTAATTACGCACGAACCTATCAGTCTTTCCACGGTAACCACGGGGAAGTAATTTATTCAGGGTAATAAGACCCGGTGTATTATTTTTCTTAATCATTTGTTGCCTTAAAGAATTTAAAAAAGAATGTATATCATATTTTGTATTTGATTTATTTGTAATACCATATCTAGGAATTACTCGAGGAGTTTTTCCCGTTAGACGTGTCAATTCAAAGTCAGTCAGTCTCACTCGACCTTGATCGTCTAATAGGACATTACCCAAGTGTAAATCATTGTGCCTAAATAAAGGAAATTTTGATCTTATTTTTTTGAGTATGTATTTTATTTTGTACACTAGGTTTCGTATTTGAACAGGTTTTAAATTTGTTTCAAGTTTATCCAGTGATTTATTTTTGTAAAATTTCATATATATTCGGTTTTTTTGTAATTTTATTGGTCGTGCTATAAATCTTGGGAAATATTTGTACAGTATCTTTTGGGTATCAAATTCATGTCTAGGATTTCGCGATGTTTTTATGAGTATTTTCATTCCTTAGTATTGGTCAGGTTTTTTAGTCCTGGTCCTGGTCCTCATCTCCCCCGGACTCGGTCGTTTCAATGTTCTTGAACGCAAAACCCTTGAGCTCGTTCGTCGGGAGCAAAACTGCCTGCACAAGGCGGATACTCATTCCAAACTTGTTATCGATGACCCAGATTTGATTAATGTCTACGATTGTCGCAATCTTCTGGCCCTTCTGGAGAGTACCGAGATCGACCAGCTCCTGCTTCGTATTGTAAGCCTCTGGTACAAATCCACCATTACGGTCAGTCAGAACCTTGATACGAAGAGTCGGTGCGTACTTGCCAGGCTCTTTTCCCTCACGAATATTGCTCTTGAAGAGATCAGCCGCCTTGATAACATCTGGAGTATACACTTTCCCGAGAATCTCTAGAGAGTTCTTGGCGACGTGATCGAACACCGCCTTCTCAAACTTGCGGACACCCTCCAGGATCTCGGGGTTATCCAGAGAGAGATCGATGCTGTACGAAGTCTTGCCGGTCTGAGAGTCAGTGTAAGAACTCAGCCCGAATGGTGTGCGGAGAACGGGAAGCTCGAAACGAGCCTTTCCACCGACAGTGTTGATATAGATGGTCTTACCGGCATTGCCAGCGTTCTTCTTGAGCTCAGAGAATACAATTGATGATGAGTCCATTTCTTCTTACTTAGTAAACGCGTCGAAACTTTAAATGTCTGTAAAGAGGTAAGAAGAAATGGAAAATGTAAATCGAAATCTTCGAAATAGGTTACACAATAATATACAAAGTTACACACGTGGAAGAGTTAACAGAGGGTCAGCAAATTCTAAAAATTTTGTAAACACTATAAACGAAATTATAAACGTAATACACCGCGGCAAGGTCCCTGGACCCAGGCCCGGGAACAACAACCGTCAGCTCTCTCTGAGGCCCGGGAACAACAACCGTCAGCTCTCTCTGAGGCCCGGGAACAACAACCGTCAGCTCTCTCTGAGGCCCGTGAACAACAACCGCCGTGCTAACATGGGATCCGTGAACAACAACCGTCAGCTCTCTCTGAGGCCCGGGAACAATAACCGCCGTGCTAACATGGGATCCGTGAACAACAACCGCCGTGCTAACATGGGATCCGTGAACAACATTAATAGAATTTTAAATGAAAATGCTGATTTTAGAGAATTAATGAGTACTAAAGATCCAGAAAGAAGGAAGAAACTCCTTCGAAAACTCCAATTTAAACATCATCCAAATAAAGGAGGGGTTAATGCAGTGTTCAAACGACTCATGCAACGTGCCGAAATCTCAAGCAACAACCGACCAGCTACTCGTAACAACAACCGTCAGCTCTCTCTGAGGCCCGGGAACAACAGCCGCGGTATGAACCGAGGCCCTCTCAGACTCATGGCACCAAATCGTAAGAATAACAATGGATTATCATCTCTTCCATTTTATGGTGAGGCTGTACCTATAGGTAATAGAACAGGTAATATAAGAAATCCTTTAAATAGACTTTCAAACCGGTCCCGGTACAAATTCTTTGGTTTCTAGAATAAAATCTCAGTAAACAATAAATGTCTTGCCCGTGCCTGTCTAACCAGAAAAAGATTGTAGCTTCCATCAAGGCTGTTATCCTCTTTTTGATTTTCGCCAGCCCGATGACCTTCAAGGTTGTCCAGAGCATCTTTGGCAAGTTTATTGCCAACCAGTACGGTCTCCCGACTGGCCAGGGCCTCATTGTTCACGCAATTCTGTTCGGCCTTGTCACCTATGCGCTGATGGGCGGAGTTAAGAACCCCTTCCCCAAGACTACCAAGGCCGCAAAGGAGGCAACCTCCGAAGTAACCGGAACTATCCACAGCTACAAGCTCTAAAAATCCTCATTGAAACGGATTGAATCTCCCTCAACCGGAATGTGTCGAGAATAGTCACCGACCCTCTTTTCGAAAAAATTAGTCTTGCCTTCAAGCGAAATAGTTTGCATCCAGTCGAATGGACACTCTGATCCCCATATAATTGGCTCCCCGAGCTGTTTGAGTATCCTATCAGCAACAAACTCTATATACTGAGACATTTTTGCTGCGTCCATGCCTATAAGCTTTACAGGAAGAGCATCGGAAACGAATTCTTTTTCGATCTCAACGGCCGACTCTATAATCTCACGATACTTGTTACAAGGTTTCTGCAAGTGCCCAAGAAGGGTAATTGCAAATTCCTGATGAAGCCCCTCGTCCCTTGATATCAACTCGTTCGAGAAGCACAAGCCTGGCATAACCCCTCGATTCTTGAGCCAAAAGATTGCACAAAAACTTCCAGAGAAGAATATTCCCTCGACGCACGCAAACGCAAAGAGGCGATCCTCAAAAGGTAAACTTCTATCAAACCACTTGAGGGCCCATTCAGCTTTTTTCTGTACACATGGAACATTTTCGATGGCACTGAATAGTTGAATTTTCTCGACCGGGTCTGTAATCAACTTGTCGATCATGAGAGAATACGTTTCATTGTGTACATTTTCATTGAAACTCTGATATGAGTAGAAAGCTCTGGCTTCGGATGCATGAACCTCCTTGAGAAAATTTAAATCAAGATTTTCAAATACTATACCATCACTTGCTGCAAAGAATGCCAGTACCGTTTTTATAAAATGTCTTTCACCATCTGTGAGCTTTTCCCAATCAACGAGGTCTCCTGAAAGATCGATTTCTTCTGCGGTCCAGAATGTGGTCAGTGCCCTTTTGTAAAGATTCCATAGGGCCGGGTGTTTAATTGGGAACATTGTATACCTGTCACGAGACTCTGTGAGAATTGGGTCCCCGCTCATTCTTTGTATATACTACCTTAAAAATTTTAACTTCTTATAGTGTAGGAACCATGAACGATGAGAGTCTCCGAAAATTTGTTCTTCGATTGAAGACCCGTAAAATGCTCGGAAGTGCAGTTCATAATTGTGGCCATTTTCTTAGGAACGAACTGAAGCGCAAAGGAACTATAGTACAGGGATACTGTATTACACAGACCGCCGAACCAGAACGGTTCCAGTACTATTGGGTCGAAGATCTCGCGGGTAACAAGTACGACGTTTCTTTTGCAGTTGCATGCGTTACAACGCCAGAAGTTCACGGGATGCGTTTTTTGTTGACCAAGGATGCTCCAGAAAAGTTTGAGTCCGATCCTACAAATACAGATGTATATAAACAATACATAGACGATCCAAAGACATTCTGGGGCTCATTGAAACATTTTTAGGCGCAGAGTATAGGAGATGGACGAGGTCCGCGTCGAGACCCATGGACCCCCGACAAGGACCGTATCTGTACTGGGTACTCCCTCTTCTGTAAAATACGCAGAGTCTGAATTGAGCCTCCTCAGGGCCTGGAGAGACAAGGCGGGTGGATGGAGATGGTTACATTATCACTCTATGAATCTCTACAAAAAGATAAATTCCAGGTTCACATACTCCAGTATAGTACTCAGTACTCTTGCTGGGGCTGGTGGATTTTCTACAGCCGGAAACTCGGGTCAAACAAAGGATACCATAGAGGGCCAAGTTCAAATCTATATGGGATATGTTATAGGGGCTACGAATGTCATTATAGGTCTCATTAATAGTTTTCAGAGATTTGGGAAAGCGGCCGAAAAAACTGAACTTCATGGGAGTGCCGCTATGCAGTATGCTATGTTGTATCGTCTCCTCGAGACTGAAATAAACCTGACGGATGAACATCGCCGTAATGATCTTGTTTCTACAGTACGTCAAGAAATGGACAGATTACTTGCACAGTCTCCTTCGATACCCCAAAAGATAGTCAATGAATACAATGAGAAATTTCCCGGAATGCTCAATAAACCAGACGTGTGTAATGGTCTTGGCGGAGAGATACCAGAAAGTACCGACGGAGGGACCCCGAGTCGCATGAAACGCATAGCAAATCTTTTCATGACGACGTTCTAGCTCAGAAAAATAAGCTTGGCAAAATCGGTCGGTAACAGATTTTTAAACCCAGTATACATAGAAAGATTCATCGTATTCATATGAGTCACGTGTATTTCATATGGAACAGCGCTGTCCAATTCATTTACTAGATCGTGTGTCAAGAATGCCGCAAGTGTAAAATTAAGTCTCTGGAAATTAAGAGCTTTATCCATATCAAATACTATACGCTGCTTTGTGATTTTGTTAGAGACCGTGTACCTATTTATCATTTTTATATAAGGTATCCATTGCTTCGCACGTTCTTTCACTTGGGTCCGTGTCAGTGGCTGTTCTTCTACGTACTTGTCCAAAATTATTTCTATATAAAGAACCCCATCAACCGGATAAAATTTTGCAAAGTTCATTCCTCTCTCTCCTATAATTTTATATTTTTTAATTATAAAAGATGAATATTCTTCCGGACCAACTCTATAACCTGATTTTCATAGTAGTGTGTCTGTACCTCATGTTATCAGGACTCGGTGACATCCTCGACAATGTTACTACATCCGGTATAACAAAGGGTCTTCGCTTCCAGACATGGACCGAGGCACTCTTTAAACTTCTCTCAGGACTCGTACTTTTTTACTTGATGTATAGCTCTTGAAAATTTTAATACCAGTTAAATAATAAAATGAAGGTGTCTACCCTGAAAGCCATGGCTGTTATTTTGGGCCTCCTTTTGTCTATGCATGCAATTGCAATGATGGTGAACAATAAACAAAACTCCAAGAAGGGGTACCAGAGCCAGAACCTGATAGTTTCCGTTTTTTACCTTATGTTTGCGATCGCCCTTTTGTTTGGGGCCATTACTGCACGTGGACCATCTTCCGGTGGTGAATATTATTCTCCATTGTAATCATATCCTTTAGAAATACATCCCGACACAGCTTTCTCGATGGATCCGTTATTGCGCGTTTCCAGTGCCTCTTTATAATTTGGGCCGCGTGCCACAGGTGAGTCTCATCTCGGACCCTTATTACGTTTAGGTCATATCCATCTATCTTTTTTGGGAGATCCACATTCGTGAATGTAGGATTTCTTGAGAGTCCTTTCAGGTCCCATTCTACACTACCATATGGTCCATGGTAGTTTATTATCTCTGAAATTTTTCTCATATTGAGGTCCTTTCGATTCCTTGCGATGAAATCAGTATCACATGTACACAAATCACCTGGTCTCCATTGTATACTTCCAAGGTCCCATGGCAAGTCCAGGTTTTGTTTTATAATAGACCATGATGCGTGCCTTGTGTGGTCTTTCCAATCGAGGGGAGTGTATCGGTCCTTGAACATCCTCAAGTATCTTATGGTATCCTTGTTTATATTTCTAAAAAATAACTCACCAATTACCCATGGAAAGTCTGCATGAGACATTATAAACTCTATTGTGGAAAAATCGTTCAGAGTAAGTACGAGCCAATCCCATGGTTTTTCACTAAAATGAGAAATTTGCCAACACGATGTAATTTCGTGAGAAAGAGCGGCCCAATTCCAAGGACTCTCTGGCATCTCGTAGACCCATCTCCACACAAAATCTTCATGAAACTGCAAATGTTCCCAGGGCCACGGTTTATTTGGTAGTCTTTGGACCCATTCCCATTTGAAATTCCGGTTGAAAGGTATTTTGGACCAGTCCCAATCTGAATCAGGAAACATTTCTAGTACTCTTAAAGTGAGATCTGGATGTCTTGAAAGGACCCCAAAATCCCACTTGAAATCCGGATGGGACTTTATAAACCGGCCCAGAGATTCATCTCTGTAAATAGATAACTTACTCATTATATATTCTGGCCTTCAATTCTTTATAATCGAGATATGCATACCATTGTGCAAGTCTTGTTGCGCTCTCGGCTGAAATCGCCCATATATTAGAGTTTTCGACACGATCAGAAAGTCGAACTATCCAGTTTCCTCCATTTGGTGAAACGCTCTGGAAACTGTTCATAGACTTTTTAAGAGTATCCAGTGTATTTTCTCCATCCATTTCTAGTACTACAGAACCATAAGGAAGTATTTTATTTCGTTTACGAGTACCACTACAACACTTGAACATTAAGGGACCTTCTTCCTTGTAATTCCGAGTGAACTCTCTAAGGTACCCTTTGACCTCTCTAATGGTTTTTCTCTTCTAAGTTTCATTGTTCCCACCTGGGGCAATGCTTCAAACTTACTCGTTGTTATTTTCACATCAGGTAGTTGGTGTATCTCACCCGGCATGATGACTGTAAATCTCTGGGGCTCTTTTCTAAACTCTTCTATGTTCACGGGGCCCCCAAACATTTGCAGGACCTCTTTCCTCGGTGCAGTTTGTGTGGATTTGACAGGAGGTCCCTCGAGTTTTAGGCGCATATTCGTTATGAATTCGCACGTGTTTAATTTATTTTTATCGATCGCATAGGCCTTTACACACTCCCACGAACAAAAGTACCCAGCCGAATAGTACTCTTTTGTCTTTGGTAGGTATTTGTACGGCCAATGTAAAGGTTCCCATTCAAATGGATGACAGCACCACCAACAATGTGGCTTCATTGTAAATTAAAGATCAGTCTCTTTATTTAAAGAGTGATGATCATTCTTAGCATTGATGTAGGAATAATTAATCTTGGAATGTGTCTCTACGACCAAGGTTCCAAGAAAGTACTCAATTGGACAGCACAGGGTGTTCCTCCTAAACATTCCGATGGTCTTTATGTGACTCTTAGGGACCACCTCCGAAAGCTTGATACGTGGACTCTGAGAGCAGATAAAGTCCTCATAGAGAAGCAACCGGACAAAAATAAAGTAATGAAGTCTGTAGAACATTTCATTACGGCATATTATTTATGCAAAGACATCGATGTTCAATTATGGGACGCGAGACACAAAGTACCAGACGTCGTTGGGCCAGGAAAGGAAATGTATCGCAAGCGCAAGCTTACTTCAGTCACAAGGGCCCTTGAGTTCATAAAGGAAAACTCACCCGAATGGGTCGATTGGTTCTCTAAACAAACAAAGAAAGATGATTTGGCAGATTCTCTCATGCAGGCCCTTAGCTACAGGATTGAATCAGTTCCAGAAGTCTCCAAGAAACCCAAGCCACGTAAGCCCACATTGAATCAAACAAATACAAGGTACTCGCGGTCGAATCTTGCATGGCTCGTAAAAGAAAAAGACCCAGTCACAAAGACCAAAAGATTCGAAAAAGATCTTAAGAAGTATTACACAGGACTCGATGAACTTATAAATGAGTATGGTATCAAATAGTAATCTTTTTTTATCGGTTCTTATTAAATATGGCTGATTCGAGACCTATTATCCTAGGATCACGTGGCGGTGGCGGTGGTGGTACATCCATAATTGTACTTTTTATTGTGATTGGAGCAATACTCGTTTATATATTCAGGTGTAAACTTTTTAATATAGATTGCCCTAGTCCTGGACGAAGCACCGGAGGAAGCACTGGAGGAAGCACTGGAGGAAGCACCGGAGGAAGCACTGGAGGAAGCACCGGAGGAAGCACCGGAGGAAGCACTGGAGGAAGCACCGGAGGAAGCACCGGAGGAAGCACCGGAGGAAGCACTGGAGGAAGCACTGGAGGAAGCACTGGAGGAAGCACTGGAGGAA
>Ga0114963_10002666_pt1 | contig 12202 bp, 4 predicted proteins | sample C_131016_EF_Meta_FD_87019 | JGI IMG/M metagenome (GOLD analysis project Ga0114963, IMG submission 87019) | Freshwater microbial communities from Lake Croche, Canada to study carbon cycling - C_131016_EF_MetaG | ecosystem: Environmental > Aquatic > Freshwater > Lake | place: Lake Croche, Canada...
ATAGCAGCAAGCATCACCTGTGAGAGAGCTGGTTGTGAGCCTCCTACTTTGGAGGAAGTTAGAGAGTTTTCGTCGGCGAGCTAAAAGTGGATAAGTCTCAGGTGGTACGTAAAATAGCACCATGACTCTAAAAGCCGTAGACCTGTTCGCTGGAATAGGCGGATTCCATGCCGCCCTTAGCGCTTTGAAAATTGAAACCATCTACGCTTCCGAATGGGACGAAGCTGCTGCTGCGACATACTCCAAAAACTGGAAGTTACAACCTAAAGGAGACATCACCGAGCTGGCAAACGATAAACACATGGATATCCCGGCCCACCATGTTCTCACGGGCGGTTTTCCATGCCAGCCTTTCAGCAAATCAGGTAAGCAAAAGGGAGAATCTGAGTCTCGGGGCACCCTATTCTGGAACATAGAGCAGATCATTATCAAGAGACACCCAAAAATTGTATTACTCGAGAATGTTAGAAATTTATCAGGCCCAAAGCACATAGATACATTCAACAAAATCATTGGCATTCTGAAGCGAGAAGGCTATTTGGTCGCATCAGAACCACTAATTGTGTCCCCACACAAAATTCACCCCAAATTTGGTGGATCTCCGCAAATTCGCGAGCGTCTTTTCATCGCAGCAACGCTGGCAGACTCCAAGATTGTTGACAATGGAAACCTCGACGTGACTCAGCTTGATTTGAGTCATCTCACAGGAAATTGGGACCCGCAAAACTGGAAGCTTTCCGATTTCTTAGGCTTAGGCGAGAAGGTTAAACCGTCTACTCTTCGAAATAAGATGTCAGGGGCTCCGGAATTAGTGCCAGAACAAAATGCAAAAATCAAGCCCTCTAAAGTTGGCGCTAGTGCATCAGGACTTCCGGGTTTGGCCTTGTCCAGTGAAGAAATCACTTGGATCGATACATGGGACACATTTGTGGAACTAATCCGGGGCAGCAACAGGTCAATACCTGGATTCCCCCTCTGGTCACAATACTGGGGGGTAGATGCCCCTTTGAAACTGCAAGAAAGCGACCCATCATGGAAGAAAGACTTCATACTTAAGAACACAGAATTCTATACAAAGAACGAATCTTTGCTCTCACATTGGCTAGAACATTCCGGCGTTAGGGATTTCCCACCTACAAGACAAAAATTCGAATGGCAAGCGCAAGATGAAACAAGTCTGTGGAATTGCATTATGCACTTTCGGCCTTCAGGCATTCGAGCGAAGAAGGCCACCTATGTTCCTACGTTAGTTGCGATAAACCAAACTACCGTATATGGCCCAGGTAGGAGAAGGCTCTCTGTGTACGAATGTGCGAAGTTGCAGCAAATGCCGCCGTGGTTTGATTTTGATGGCCAGAGCCCGGCAGCTTCCTACAAACAACTCGGGAATGGCGTCAATGTTGCTGTGGTTTACCACGTACTTAAGGCATTAGTAAAACGAGATCAAGAGCACTTCAAGGGGCAGCATTTGGAGCTAAAAACCTCAATCCTCAGTTCCCCAAATAAACCATCTGTCAAAAAACCTAAACAATAAATCTACCCTTCGTCTTGTTTCAATAGAGAATTCGCAGTTTCTCCGTTCGGGGAATAGAATTTCAGCAAAGTTCGAGGAGATGGAATTGAACGCCAAGCAAACAAACGACTATCTTGATCTCAATAAGTGGTGCGGAAAGATACTTTTTAAGTCACAAAACGAACACACTCGAATTTACCTTGATTTGGATAGGTTTCAAGACGAGAACGACTTTGCGGAGAATTCTGCGGATAAGAAGAGTTTTGAATCGATTTTGACCAGCACCGTGGCAGGAATCGTAATTCATAAAGCGCACAGCACAGATCGCATTTTTGACGTCGTGGATCATCAGGTGCGCCTTTGGAAAGCCCGCAGCCGGACAGCGGGATACCAAATTGCTGAACCACCACCAGTCATCCCAATATTGCTGGCTTTTGTGCTTGCCGCAGAGAAAATGGGTGACGATGGCCGCAGTTCACTTGACTACTACAGCCAGCTTTTGAACGTACTTTCACTTCCAACTCGACTAAGGAAAGATCTCGGCAACGAGTATCGCACGTACGCGGTGGGCTATTTTCAACTGCTAGCTGACTGGTTAGATGAGTTTGAAGGTCAGTTTGGGATACCTTCCTTTCCTGATAAGCGATCTTCAGACGAACATGTGGAAGTTTCTATTCGACAAGCGCTCATAAGGTCCGCAGACAGGAGAAAACTCGAGAGGCTTTTTCAAAAATCTAATTTCACCGCAAATCAAATCATGTCTGCTGAGGAAATCGAGTCCTACATAGAAGAGTGGGATGCCTCCTACGCTCCTCTATCGATCTACTTCTGGAGGCATTTCAGAAACAATAAAACGAGAGCTGTAATTGCTGATGCCGTGGTTGGCGAACTTGCTAACTGGAACGGAACCTCTGAGCTTAAGGTGCAGTCTGAGGATGAAAATTTCAGGCTACTTGCGTCGGTAGCCTTCACTCAGGGTATTTTTGGCATTGAATTTTCAGTGAATATGATTTCAGAAATGCCCCACCAACTCATCGACTCTGATTGGGAAATGGCGGGACAAAAATCAACGGAAGTCTGGTTTGAGGCAAGGAGCCAGGGGACTGTAGGATTACGTGCGCCCAAAATCTTCTGGGAAGACCTGCTCAAATCGAGCATGGTTCTAACTAACCCGCAAAACAAACATCAGGTAATAAGAGAGCCAGACCAGCTCTTAGTGTTGAATTTTAACTCCATCTCTGGTTCGTTCATAGAAGCCAGTTTCGTTTCATCTGGTGAAGAGAGTCTGGTGCTTTGTGTTGACCTGAATGAAAAAACAATATCTGATCTGGAATCGTATCTAGCTTCGCACGCTAGAAGCGGGTTTAAAAAATTCACAAACTCGGAGGTGTCGACGCTTCCTGCAGGTTGGGTTCTCTTTTCCAAAGTTGAGATCATCCTTCAAAGTGAAGAAACTCCTTTTCTCAAACTATTTCCTCAATTATCATTGCAGTCCACCAAGCCTATTTTGAAGCTGGAGGGTGGTGTTGGTCTTAGGGACAATACAAACACGTACATCGAAGGCTACCTTCCTAATGTAACTGCTATCTCTTCAGAGTACTTAGTGCTAAAAGTTAAAGTTGTGAATGGCACTACCGGTGGGGTCGTAACTGAGTACTCCTCGATGTCGGGTTCGCTTTCGGAAAACTTAAACAAAATCGAAGGTTTAGGGGGATCTGTCCATATCCAGTTGTTCCTAGGCGCTGACCCTTCACCTGTGAGATCCACGAGGCTCTTTATCAAAAGCCGCGCTTGGATAAATCAAAACCATAATTCAAAACTAATCAAGCACTCGATTGCGCCTTTAAACTTGCTAGCGGCCATATCGGGTGAATTTACAGTGACAGAACCAGGTAAAAATTTAACTTTCGTAGATCTGTTTGCAGGAACTTCGGTGACCGCACTGGGTAATACGCTTCCTCCAGCCGAGCTTACGTATTCGGAATTGCCTGGGTCGAAACAAGGCAATTTGCTGGTTAACCAGAACTTGGCACACTGCTGGGTCAGGGGTAGCCACATTTGGAAGTTAGAAGACGCGACTGGGGAGAAAAGGGTATGGGACGAAGCCCGATGTACAGAGTGTAAGAAAGAAACACGTTTCAAAACAAAGGGAAAATTGGCGGGCTCTCTGACTAGTCGATCAGAGGCAGCAACCCTTCAGGAGTCACTTTCCCATCAAATACTGATTGAGCACTCGCCCCAAGTGGCGCTAACTCCAGCGTTCGATTTAGCTTCTATCAGACTTCTGCTGGAACTAGTCGGCAACGGAACTTATCAAAAACTTAGCAAACTACTAGAACAGTTCACCTATGCCTCCGATGTTAGAACGATAGTTGGTTTACTTGATTCAATGGGCTTCATCAACACTATTAGGGATAGTTACGGTCGCCTAGAATACTGGTCCGTAAATCCTGAAATTTCCCCAACCAGCGAATCCGAGAAAGAACTTCGACTTGATGCAAGCCGGCACTTAGCGTCAATAGTTCCTAATTTGTCTCAGTTGGCAGACAGAATTCCAAAAACCACACTTGCTAACTCAACGGCAATGGAGCGATTCGATCCTGGCTCGCTAAAGTTCTCAAAGGTAACCCACGCACAGTTACCTGGAGCTTATCGTTTCATAACAACCACTGGAAATTTGTATGCTTTCCTAGGCGAAGCAACAAGTTATCAGGGTAACCTGCAATTTGGTTCACCTCAATTAGTTAAGCACCTTCACGGGCTACACGAAGGAAAACTTCTGATCTCCTATAACTCGCTGACTCAAAAAGCTCACATACCTATTGGGTGTGAGCTCCCAGGCCTTTACGGCAAAATTCTGGGAGTACTCGACGAAACTCCGCCGACTAAAGTTAGAGTGGGGGGTTCCTATTTTTGGGAACATAGCAATATTCCCGAGGACATCATGGTTCAATTGTCGAGCAAGTTAGGAAACTAGTAAAGATGAAGCAAGTAAACCCGACCGATTTAGCCAAACATCTCAAAGACTCCTACATAAGATATTTCGACACTGCGTACTGGCTTGACAGTCCTGATCTGATGGCTGAGCGACGCGCTCTGCTAAACGAGAAAAATCAACTTCTCTCCGACATTTATCTTGAACCAATCATGAAATATGGGGATACGGAAGACTACCTAGAAATTCTCAATAAAATTGGTGTCGAAAAGGAGCTCGGCGTCAGGCTATTTCAAGCTCTGTTTATTGATCCTTCAGATGCAGACTCGAGTGATCCCTCAACATATCGATTGAGGGCACATCAAGCGGACTCCATACTGCAGAGTTTCTTACCTGGAACAAGCCCTGGTCGAAATGTTGCAGTTACCTCAGGCACAGGTTCGGGAAAAACCGAAGCTTTTTGGTTTCCGGTATTGCTGCGACTCCTGCAAGAGTCTACAACTTGGGAAAAATCACGGCCGTCTTCCTACTGGTGGAACTCAAGCGAAGATGTCGCCTGGAAGTCTGTGAGACACGGTGAAAATAGGCCCGCAGCAATGAGGTGTATGGTGCTTTATCCGACCAACGCCTTAGTCGAAGACCAAATCTCAAGATTGAGGAGGACTGTTAGCAGATTGTGGTCATCGGAATTACAGGCGCCAATCTGGTTTGGGAGATACACAGGCGTAACTCTTGGCGGAGGCAAAATGCCTCCAGAAAAAGCGAGGCTAAAAAGTGTTAGGCAAGAAATCATAGACTCCGTCTCTGAATACAAAAAACTTGAGGAAAATCAAGAAAACGATGCGTTGTTGGATCAATTTAGCGACGCTCGTAAATGTGAATTAGTTTCACGTTGGGACATGATTAGCACTCCACCTGACATCCTCATTACGAATTATTCGATGTTGAACATCATGTTGATGCGACAGTTAGAAGGGCCCATTTTCAGTGATACTAAAAACTGGCTTGCAGCGTCCGAAGATAATGTGTTCACACTAGTTGTAGATGAACTTCACCTATACAGGGGGACTCCTGGTTCAGAAGTGGCCATGGTGGTTAGAAATCTCTTGAACCGCTTGGGGTTAGAAGCTGACAGTCCGAAACTCAGAATAATCGCAACAAGCGCTTCCATGGGAGATGAAACTAACAGCAAGAAATTTCTCTCAGAATTCTTTGGAGTGAACCCCGAAAGTTTCTTTATCACCGCCGGAAAACCGAATAATGTACCGGATCTTGAGAACTTGAAAAGTGCCATAGAGAAAGAGAGCTTGTCTCCCGCCGAAGCCTCCCAAATTCTTGCTGCCGCTTGCAAGAACGAGGACCACTCCGTGTCTGCAAAATCGCTAAGTGTCATTGGCCAAATGGTTTGGCCTAATTTAGATGAGGCTCAGCAATTTGAAAAAACTGTACAACTGCTAGATGTCATTTCTAGCACGGATAAAGTTCAGGAATCAGGCTTTGCTATGCGTTCTCATCTTTTTGCTCGAACAACCAGGGGGATTTGGGCTTGCAGCAACCGGAATTGCGAAGGTGTTTCCGAGGAATTCGAATCTCCTATACGACAGATCGGAAAACTTTATTCAAGCCCAGTAAATACGTGTTCACACTGCAGTTCACGTGTGCTCGAACTTTTGTACTGCTATGACTGTGGAGATGTTAGCCTAGGCGGATATATAAATGAGAGCATCGCGGAGTCAGATACTCAAAAACTAGTAGGTCCGACAGATAGGTCCGGAAGAGGTTCCGGCCGAATGCTAAACACTCGCCAAAGTAATGAATACATTTGGTATCGGCCTGGAACGCTCAGCTACGCACTTAAGGGTGGGACACAAAACATCCAAGATCGAAATGTTTCATACGACTTCGTGCCTGTACGCTACCACCACGAAATCGGTTTGATAGATCTCAAGGAACAAAGTCTTGAAAACGCCACTGGATATGTCGTCAAGTACGACACCACACAGGTTCTTCCTGCGCTGCCAAAAAAATGTTTGAGTTGCGGTAGTGAACGACGAGCACCGGGCTCTACAGAAGATTTTAATGAGGGCAAAGTCTCGTCTCCGCTTGCAGGCCACACTGCAGGTATGGGTGCAGCGACTCAACTGTACGTAAGTCAACTTTTGAGCAAATTTTCGGAAGCGCAGGATGGGCTAAACGGTAACCCTACAGACATATCGACAAATAGTGAACACGAGCCTGCTAAAACAATTATTTTCACCGACAGTAGAGATGCAGCGGCAAAGACAGCGGCGGACTTGGCCCTCAATCACTCTCGAGATCAAAGGCGTCAAATAGTAACGAAACTGATACGTAAGAATGAAGCGGAAGTTGATTTTGAGAAAATACTCACCCATTTGGTGGAACACAAGCCCGCTAATGACCTCGATACATTTGCCGAGCGCGAAGTGGCCCTTAAGCTTGCCACAGATTTCAAGCTATTATCCAAATTTAATGAGACTCGCTCAATAGATGACGTTGAAATCAAGTCTGCACTCAAAGAGTTAACCTCTCCGAAGATGCCTTTCCCCGCTCTTGTAAGGCAGGTTATAGAAGAGTCTGTGAGATTAGGGACTAACCCCCTCGGGCCAGATGCTACCCTTCAAGAGATTACAGGTGGAAGGCCATGGTGGACGGCTTACTCACCACCGCAGGGTAACTTATGGAATTTTGAGCCAAACCCCTCTATTACCAGCGTAAACGAACAGCGAGTGGGAGCTTTGATACTTCTATCTATATTCGATAAGGCTGGAAGAGATTTTGAAAGCGTCGGCATAGGTTACTTATCGCCAATATCTGCAAACATGTCTTTCTCGGGAATCAATGGAGACCAGGCTGTCCAACTTTCATCGGCAGTTCTGCGCACTCTCGGTTTAAGCCAATTCTTCGCAACCTATGACATTCCAGTTAAGTACACTGTGGACACAACTTCACTTACTCCTCCGACAAGGCTAAAAGTATTTCTCAAGAAAATAGCTGAGAAATACGGTCTGAATCTGGATGTTCTAATTCAAGAGGTCAGAAGTTGGCTACTTAACAGCGGGTTAGTGATTGGGGATACATGGGCACTTAATTCTGCGATTCTAAATGTTTTCGTCGATAAGGGAGATGAAGGCAAAATGTGGATATGCAATGATTGCTCATTCGTCCACTTACACCCGACATTACTGACTTGCTCCAACCACAAGTGCTCCTCGATCAATCCTCTTGCTGAGGTAAAGCGATCAAACGTAGAAGATGATTATTTTGGTTGGTTAGCGGGTCAACCTGCCATCCGAATGTCTGTGGAGGAGCTTTCTGGTCAGACGAGTTTGTCGGAGCAGCGATCTCGCCAGAGAAGGTTTAAAGGCGTCCTGCTGCCGAACCCTATCGAAAACCATCTAACCTCGACTTTAGATATTCTCTCCGCAACCACAACACTAGAAGTCGGTGTCGACATTGGGTCTCTCAAATCTACGATTATGGGAAACATGCCTCCTCAAAGATTTAATTACCAACAGAGAGTCGGGCGAGCAGGGCGAGCGGGACAAACACTCAGTTACGCCCTAACAATTTGTAAGGACAACACTCACGACGACTACTATTTCAATAACCCAGAAATGATGGTGGCGAGTACTCCACCTGAGCCATTCCTGGACATGAAGAGGGTCCAAATAGTAAGGCGCGTTATTTGTGCTGAAGCACTTAGACGAGCATTCCTTCAAGTTTCCCAAGTTATTCCAGCATCCAACAAAGAAAGTTTAAATGGAGAGTTTGGAAAGGCTGAGCATTGGCTGCAAATGAGAAGCACAATAGAGGGATGGCTAAAAACTCACCCCGACACTCAACTCATCGTAGACAGAATGTCTGTTTTCACAACTTTGACCATTGAGCAGAAGAATGAAATTCTCACCTATCTACAGAATAATCTGGTGGAGGATGTCGATTTAATTGTAAATGACCCTGAATACCTTCAGGAATCCCTATCAGACAGGTTGGCCGCCGCAGGTATTTTGCCTAAATTTGGGTTCCCTTCAAAGGTTCGTTCTCTATGGGCAATGCCAAACGCTAGCGATAACAGAACTATTGAGGTAAGCGATAGAGACCTTGACATGGCAATCAGCAGCTACTCTCCTGGATCTGTGATTGTAAAAGATAAAAGAGAGTACGTTGTCACTGGGCTTGTCAACAAGATTAACACTGGAAACAAAATTCTAAACGGCAAAGTAGTTTCCTATGAACGCTTAGTGGCAAAGTGTGAAACTTGTGGAGTCGAGTTGCTGAGTAATGCTTCTGACAAATGCGTAACATGCGGAAAGCTAGTTCAAAACTTTACGCTCATAGAGCCAAATGGTTTCCTCAGTATGTCGGGTCGAGATTTCCAGGGAAGAAATTCCAGGGGCACCAATGCTGGATTGTTACAACTTGTGGACGCAAAGTCCCAGATTTTTGAAATCTCATTAAAAGAGTACTCGCTTGTCACTTACGAACAGGCCACTACCCTTCTAATGAACGATAATAACGGCAAAGGTTTTGAGTTTAATGAGGTTGAGTCCACAAGTGGTAACGGACCTTGGATGATCCCAAACCATACAGACAAAGGCCAACCACTCGGAAAATCCTTCGCATTAGCTTCAATGAAAACAACCGATGTTCTGGAACTAAGATTGGGCAGTCTAGCTATACCGCATGACCAATTTGATGTCTTCGCAATCCCAGCTGGGAAAGCAGCTCTGACGAGTTTGTGTGAAATGTTGAGATTGTCTGCCTCTGATGTTCTTGACATAGGATCGTCTGAGATTCAGGCTGGAATTCGAATTTCAAAGTCACAAGGCGGGCTCGTTACCTCCATCTTCCTGGCTGATACTCTGGAAAACGGTGCGGGCTATTGCGTGGAACTGGGTAAAGTAGGGAAGTTCGAAATTTTATTGGAGAATATTGCGCAGTTAGGTTTACAAAAATGGGCAGCCTCCTCTCACTCGAATAACTGTGATAGTTCGTGTCAAAATTGCCTGAGATCATACGAAAACCTTAGGTTGCACAGTCTATTGGACTGGAGATTGGGCTTAGATATGGTTGACCTTGTATTAGGGCGGGAGGTTCCATTAGACCGTTGGTCATTGACACTAGAAAAAACATCGAAGTCTCTACTTTCTATGATGAAGTCTTGGCCTGGAAACCTCGACAATGGGCTTGAGCTTACTTTTCCTGATGTTGGAATGGCAACGATTAAGAACAAAGCAAATCGTAAAGCGTTGATGATTATTCCCGCATTCTGGTCAAATGTTTCGGAAAACCAAATGCCGTCTCAAAAAACTATTCATGAGTCTCTTCTGTCAGAGGGTTATGATGTAACCCAAGCAGATATTTACACGATATCTCAGAGCCCATTAAGTGCTTTAATGACTTTAATTGGAGTTAAAAAGTGACGCTAATAGAAGACTTACTCAAGATCCGGGAACTACATTCTGAGGCTAGAAAACTCAATAATTTCAAAAATGCACCTGAACTCAGTAGATTAGCCAACGAATTCCCTGAAAAAGCAAGCAAGATAATTTCGCAAGCTGACAAGATTGCTATAAAAGCTAGTTTAGGTTCAGGCACTTCTTCTCACACTCCCTTTATAGGCTTCTACCAAGCACCTCAGGCTACGAGTGCAACTAATGGCGTGTACATAGTAATTATATTCAGCGCTGATGGTGAACGCTGCTATCTTGGCCTGTCACACTCTGGGTTATGGGGTGGTCATACAAAAGATAGATCAAAATTTAGCAAGGCCTACATTTCTTCGTTGAAGAATAAACCTGAGTGGGAGTCGGCTCCACCCGGGCTCACTGCACATGCAGAAATCGCTGGTGGGGCCCCTACCGGAAAAGATAGCCAAGCTTCATTCATCATGGGGTTTGAAATCTCTGAGGCTGACACAGATGAAGATTTTCTTGCATATTATGAATGGTTGCGAAGTTGCTTGCTGGCAGTGCCAATTGAGACTCTTTCAAACTATTCAAATATCGTAGGCCTAATTTCACCGTCAAGTTTTGATTTCGCTAGTGACTCGAGTGTGATTGAATTCCTGGCAACTAACAATCCAGATATCGATCTGCAATCATCGGCTACAGGTGCTCTATTTGTGCTAGAAGACGGTCAAGTGACTATGTTCTCTGGTGAATTACACCAGCGAGAAGGTGGTGGCGATAAATACAGGATCAGCCAAGTAGTTCGCGCAAACTTGAAGGGCAGCCAACTAGAAGTTGCGAAAGGGTTGATCCAGAAATGGTCGGATTCTCTTTGCTTTCATGAAATAGACATACGAACTTGGGGCAAATTGACGGGAAAAACAGTGAATAATTCAAGCTCCGACAAGTCAGAAATAGCCGAAACTCTTTTGACTTATCGAAATGTAATTCTGGAAGGCGTCGCAGGCACTGGAAAAACTTTCTCACTCAGGGAAATTGAATCAACAGGGATCTTTGAATCCACCACATTGGTTGTTATGCATCAGAACTACAGTTACGAAGACTTCGTTGAAGGGCTTAGGCCTGTTGGTGCTAACTTCGAGGTCGCGGATGGGGTATTCACGTCAGCCTGCATTGAGGCCGCGAATAACCCCGACAAAAAATATCTGCTGGTACTTGACGAGATCAACAGGTCAAACACAGCAAAGGTGCTAGGTGAGCTTCTGTATCTGATAGAGCCATCCAAACGCCAGGATCCCGAAGACGCCGCGAAAGTTTTGGCTTCCCAGAACACAACTGTGTTTGGAGACTCCGGCGTACTGTTAGGTCTGCAAAGACCCAAACAAGACGGGGGCTCTTTCCGATTACGCCTGGCAATGCCATCCAATTTGTATTTACTGGGAACAATGAATACCACGGACAGGAGTGTAGGTTCTTTGGACCTTGCTCTAAGAAGGCGATTCGTATTTAAGCGTGTTGAGCCGCGCACTGCACAAGAAATGGCCAGCATGTTGGAAGACTCGGACCTTTTGTCTTGTTTGCTACCTTGGCAAACACTAAACGAATTGCTGGTAGAGCACATAGGTAGAGACGCCCAAATCGGTCACTCTTACTTCTTCGAGGCTGAACAAGCTAAATCTAGAGCAACAGCAGATGATGTTCACCTGTTTAAGGACCTCATTCTTCCTCAGCTATGCGAAATTTTGATGACTTTTGGAGTTGTTGGATTAGTCGAAACAGAGGAATTCAAAGAAATTGACTTCAAGGGCTGGACCGTGGAACTTGAAGGCCGCGGGTTGGATCGTTTACCTTACGTAACAAACAAATAAGTGCCGGTCAAGAATCTAAAAGTAAGCGCTAACGGGAATGGCGTTGGGCAGATTATTTTAAGCCACAAATCCATGCAGGGCCAGACGCGTGTCACTCTAGATATTCATCCAAAAATGTGGAATCCCAATCCTAAAATTCGCATTTCCAGGCTGTTTATTGACGAATTGCACAGTTCCTCCCAAAACCATCTGCACTGCTATGAAACCCAGGTGATACAGGTTGTTTCTAGTGATTTAGATGATCTAAATAGATTCGCTGCTCAACTAATTGCTATCGAATCAGACGAATCTACCGGCGAAGAAAACAGCAATATATCTACCCTGTTTACCGAAGTCGGAAGTGTTTCTGGCGAGGTTTTGCCAATTACCCTAATCGAACCGCCTGCAAGTTCGTTATGGGACTTGCTAGAGGAGTTAGACGAAAAATCTCAGGAGTTGGTAGCTGGCCTCATAA
>Ga0114963_10002668_pt1 | contig 12200 bp, 13 predicted proteins | sample C_131016_EF_Meta_FD_87019 | JGI IMG/M metagenome (GOLD analysis project Ga0114963, IMG submission 87019) | Freshwater microbial communities from Lake Croche, Canada to study carbon cycling - C_131016_EF_MetaG | ecosystem: Environmental > Aquatic > Freshwater > Lake | place: Lake Croche, Canada...
AACCTATGAGATTTCAGACTCCTGCTAATGAGAATGTAAATTTGCCAACCATTGCTTTTTGAAAAACCGCGTTTCGCGGCACCGGCCAATCTGTAATCTCGAAATTTTCAAACCGCCCTTAAGAAGGTTGCCAACAGCACATATTCCACCATCTGAATATCGTGTTGAATCAAGATCTTTTGTTTTAACATCAATTCCAACTATTCGGTCATTTTTTCGAAAAGCAAAATCGAAAATCGTGCGCCTTCCTGGGCGATCCAATGCATCATATCCAAGGTCATTGCATATACGCACCCAATTGTCTGTGATTCGCCTTTCAATCATAGCACCAAATGCGCGGGAGTCTTCACGTTCAGCCATACCTGATCTCAATTCATCGAAAAGGGCAGAAATTTTTACCTCTACTTCATGTGCTATATTTTTCTGATTCATAACTTTGTCGAAGGTTATTCCGTTATGCAAGACTCCCATTTATTAGCAAAGCCAATAAAAAAGTGCATAATTGAATGGATTTTAGCCCTTCATCTTGCGATACCTACGGATGAGCGAATTTGTGCTGCTGTCGTGTTTGAGTTCAGGCTCCCCTGTGGATTCGAGTTCGGGGATTATGCGTTGGGCGAGGACTTTGCCGAGTTCGACACCCCATTGGTCGAAGGAGTTGATGTTCCAGAGGACGCCTTGGGTGAAGACGCTCATTTCGTAGAGGGAGACGAGGCTGCCGAGGATGGCGGGGGTGAGTTTTTCGGCGAGGATGACATTGGACGGGCGGTTGCCGTCGAAGACGCGGTGTGGGGCGAGTGCGGCGGGGGTGCCTTCGGCTTCGACTTCGGCGAGGGTTTTTCCGAAAGCGAGGGCCTGGGTTTGCGCGAAGACATTGGACGCAAGGAGGTCGTGATGCCGGCCGAGCGGGTTCAGGGACTTGGCGAAGGCGATGAAGTCGCAGGGGATGAGCCGGGTGCCTTGGTGGATGAGCTGGTAGAAGCTGTGCTGGCCGTTCGTGCCGGGCTCACCCCAGTAGATCGGACCTGTTTCGGCATCCACATGGGTGCCATCGAGCTTCACATGCTTGCCGTTGCTCTCCATCGTGAGTTGTTGAAGGTAGGCGGGGAAGCGTTTCAGGTATTGGTCGTAGGGCAAGACGGCGATGGTCTGAGCGCCGTAGAAGTCGTTATACCACAGGGCGAGAAGGCCGTGCAGGACGGGGATGTTTTGGTCGAACGGCGCTGTGCGGAAGTGCTCGTCCATTTCGTGGAATCCAGCGAGCATTTCGCGGAAATTATCCGGACCAAGGGCGATCATGTTCGACAGACCGATGGCGGAATCCATCGAATAGCGGCCCCCTACCCAATCCCAGAAGCCGAACATGTTGGCGGTATCGATGCCAAACTCGGAGACTTTTTCGGCATTGGTGGAAACGGCGACGAAGTGTTTGGCGACGGCGGCTTTGTCACCACCGAGGCCAGCGAGCGACCATTCGCGGGCCGTGGCAGCGTTGGTCATGGTCTCCAGCGTGGTAAAGGTCTTGGAGGAAATGATAAAGAGCGTCTCGGCAGGGTCGAGGTCGTGAGTGGCTTCAGCGAAGTCGGTGCCATCCACATTCGAGACGAAGCGGAAGGTGAGCGAACGATCGGTGTAATGGCGCAGGGCCTCGTAGGCCATCACGGGACCGAGGTCGGAACCGCCGATGCCAATGTTGACGATGTTTTTGATGCGCTTTCCGGTGTGGCCTTTCCACTCGCCGGAGCGGACGCGATTGGAAAACTCGCACATGCGGTCGAGAACGGCATGCACCTCTGGAACGACATCTACGCCATCTACTTTGATCGACGCCGAGCGCGGAGCGCGGAGGGCGGTGTGCAGAACGGCGCGGTTCTCGGTGATGTTGATCTTGTCACCACGGAACATGGCGTCGATCTTCTCGCGCAAACCAGCGGCATTCGCGAGATCGATCAGGCAGGCGACTGTCTCGTTGGTGATCAGGTTTTTAGAATAATCCAAGAAAAGCCCGGCGGCTTCGAGTTGAAACTTCTCAGCGCGGGACGGATCGGCAGCGAAAAGCTCGCGGAGGTGAGGAAGGGATTCGGATTGGATGGAAAGGGTTTCCCAGGCGGGGTGTGTGGTGAGCATAGGAGTTTTAAGTTTTAAGGGTGAAGTTTTAAGTGGGTTGTAGTTTGGGAGTCGTTGAGAAGCGGAAGCGGTTTATTGGGAATTAACCACAATCGAAAAGGCGGGGCCTTTGAGATAGAGCAACCGAAGGTTGGCCCGAAGGGCGAGACGAGCGGGAGCGAGCGAGTCAAAGGCCACGGAGAGCATGGAGGTTGAGGTAGAATTAATTAGGTTTTATGTGGTTTTTAGCGGACTTCGATGAGGAGTTCGCCGAGATGGAGGTTGTGTTCTATGGCTTCGATCCGGGGGAGAATCCAATCCAGAAGAGCGCGGCAGGAGGAGTTGCCGACTCGCAACCAGATGATTGGAGGCGAGACTTTTGCGACACCAGCACGCAGGGCGAAGTCTTCATCTTTCGTAACAATGATGCTGCCATGGCTAAGGGCATGGTTCCAAATTTCGTTGTCTGTCTTATCGCGTAAACCCAGCTCTTGAACATGGCTCGCTTCATGACCGCGGGCGCGGAGGAATTCAGCGAGAGCTGGCGGGAGTTGTGCATCGATAATCCAGCGCACACGAGGTATTTCTTAAGCAGCGACTGATGTTGGTCCGAGAATCGAGTGGTCGTTCTGGGCAGCAGCATATTGCAGGCAGGCGTCGATGTCTTGTGGTTCAAGATAGGGAAAATCTTTCAAGATTTCGGACTCTGGAACACGGGATGCCAACATTTCCAAAATATCCTTCACGCGAATTCTCATGCCTCGGATGCACGGACGACCGCCACACTTGCCAGGTTCGATGGTGATGCGATCGAGAAGTTCAGATTTCATAGGTTTAGATTTCGATATCGATTCAAAGGTCAGCGAAAAAATCTCAATTTCAACTTTTACTTATCCGCATCTGTGAACTCATTGCTTTCAATATTATCCTTTTTATTCAAAATCAATATATAAAACTTTGTTTTTACACATTAGACTTACCGCTTACTCCCCTCCTCTGTGCTCTCTGTGTCCTCTGTGGTCAATCCTTCTTCTCGAGGTGGCCGCCGAATTGGAATCTCATAGCGGAGAGGAGTTTGTCTTGGAATTCTGAATCGCCCCGTGAGCTGAAGCGTTCGTAGAGGGCGGTGGTGAGGACTGGAACGGGAACGGCTTCGTCGATGGCGGCTTTGATGGTCCAGCGTCCCTCGCCGGAGTCGCTCACGCGGCCGGTGAAATCTTTGAGTTCGGGGTCTTTGACGAGGGAGTTGGCGGTGAGGTCGAGGAGCCAGCTGGCTACGACGCTGCCACGGCGCCAGACTTCGGAGATGTCGGTGAGGTTGAGGTCGTATTGATAGTGCTCAGGATCGCGGAGCGGAGTGGTTTCGGCATCGATTGTTTGCGATTTTTTGCCGATATTGGCATTTTTTAAAATGTTCATGCCCTCGGCATAGGCGGCCATGATACCGTATTCGATGCCGTTGTGGACCATTTTAACGAAATGTCCGGCGCCGTTGGCTCCGCAATGGAGGTAGCCGAGTTCGGCGGTGCCTTGATTTTCGGGACGTCCCACGGTGCGGGGAATGTCGCCGATTCCTGGGGCGAGTGTCGAAAAGATTGGATCCAAGTGGTCGACGATTTCTTTTTCCCCGCCGATCATCATGCAATAGCCACGATCAAGTCCCCACACGCCGCCGCTGGTTCCCACATCGACATAATGAATGCCTTTGGGCGCGATGTGCTTGGCGCGGCGGATATCATTGATATAGTAGGAATTGCCGCCGTCGATGATGGTGTCGCCTTTTTCAAGGAGCGGAAGGAGTTCCTCGATGGTGGAGTCCACCGCAGCTGCTGGCACCATAAGCCAAATGGCGCGAGGGACTTCGAGCTTGGAAACAAAATCCGCGAGGGATGTCGCACCGGTGGCGCCCTCCTTGACGAGGGAGTCAATGGCGGTTTGCGAGCGGTCGAAGACAGTGGCTTTGTGGCCGTTGCTAAGGAGACGGAGGACCATGTTGGCCCCCATACGGCCGAGGCCGATCATACCGAGTTGGGACATAGGAGTTTTAAGGATTAAGGGTTAAGCGGGTGGTGGTTTGGGTTTCGTTGGGGAGCGAAGGCGGTTGGTCGGGATTGACCACAGAGGACACAGAGAGCACGGAGGAGGAGATTTCGCTTGGGATCAATTTTTGTTTATCTGGTTTTTTCGTTTAGGGAATGCCGTTAGAGGTGGTGAAAAATATAGTTTTTAATCGTGGATGCAAAAACTTAAATGTATTTCTTACACAATATTTTCTCTGTGCTCTCTGTGTCCTCTGTGGTCAATTCTTTGCTTTGCGTGGCAATGTGGTGTCGCGGGCGGGGGGGATGCCTTCGGGGCGGAGGGAGATCATGTAGTGGACGAGGGCTTCGACTTCGCTGGGCGAGAGGTTTTGGCCGTAGGCGGGCATGTTTCCCCCACCCTGCACGACTTGGCGGACGAGTTGGGGCTTGGTGAGGCGAAGGCCGACATCGGTAAGGGCGGGGCCGCGTTCGCCGCCGAGGCCGTCGATGGCGTGGCAGTTGCGGCACTGTTTGTATTGGAGGGTGATGGCGCCTTGGAGTTCGAGGGGCGTGCGGTTGAGGATTTGGGCGTCGGGTGTGGTTTCGGCGGACCAACCATTCATAACGGGCGACCATGGAGATGTGACACCGAGGTAGGTGAGCATTCCAAGGGAAATCCAGACGAGGATCGTGACGATGACGGCCATGGGGCGGCGGCGCCAGCTTTTCTCACCGGTGCCGTTGACAAATGGAAGGGCGACAAGGACAAGGCCGATAACGGCTGGCCCAACAAGCAGGGCGAAGGTCTCAATTTCCGCCGGCATGAGGGCGGCTACGGAGAAAATCCAGAGAAACCAGAAATCAGGCCGTGGGTTTGCGTCGATTTGAAGGGGGTCGGCAGGACCGCCTGGGCCTTTCGGACCGAAAAGAAGCGCGCAGGTAACGATTGCGCCGATAACGAATGCGGCAGTGATGATATCTTTATCAATCGCTTTGGGGAAAAATGGAACGCCTTCTTTTTTGAGGATGGCAGCATATTCTTTGTCGTAAGTCTCACGACGAACAACCATTCCAGGAACCGGGTATTCGTTGATGCCCTTGGTGAGGACCATGCGGAGGTGGAGACTCACGAGAGCGATGACGGAACCCGGCAGGACGAAGACATGGAGTGCGAAGAAGCGTGAGAGGGTCTCGGAGGCGATGATCTGGCCACCGAGCATGAAGTCCACAAGTTGCTGGCCGATAAAGGGAACACGTCCCATGATGGCGGCACCGATGCCAAGGCCCCAGTAGGCGTCCTCGTCGAAGCGCAAGACTTGGCCGGTGAAGGCAAGGCCGAGGGTGCAAACGAGGAGGGCAAGTCCCGAGAGCCAAGTGATTTCGCGGGGGTATTTGTAAGCACCGAAGAGGAAAACTTGCGTCATGTGCAAGAGCATGATGCCCACCATGAAGTCCGAACCCCAGTAGTGCATGGCGCGCAGGAACCAACCGAGTTGCTGGTGGTATGTCAGATACTCCAGTGTCGCATAGGCTTCGTCAGCGGACGGCACATAGACGAGCGCGAGCATGATGCCGGTGACGAGCTGCAGCATGAAGCAGAGGAGCGTGGCGCTGCCGAAGACATAGAACCAACTGCCTGCACTTTGCGGAACATGATGGCCTGCGGTGGATTCCCAGATTTTTTTGACATGCAGGCGGTCGTCCACCCAATTGAAGACGCCGAGACCGAGGTCGGTAAGTTTTTGGATCGGAACCTTCATGCGTTGGGCTGGGCAAGTGTCGGCAGGGCTCCTGCGAGGATCATGAGGTTGCCGTTATCGATCTTGAATTCGTAGGTGAAAAGGCCGCGAGGCGGGGGACCGGCAGCGTGCTGACCGTCCTCGTAGTAGGCTCCGCCGTGGCAGGGGCACATGAAAAGTTTCGACTCTTCAAACCAGCGGACCGGACAGCCGAGGTGGGCGCAATTGATAGCAAAAACTTGGAAATCATTGCCTTTGATGCGTCGCACCCAGCAAGGAATGTCGGCAGTCGAGCCATCCCAGGAACGGCGGATGGGATTTTTGTAATTGCCGAGGCGGGTCTTGCCTTCGGGGAATTTCTCGACAGGTCCGAGGCTCACCCAATCGAGTTGATGGGGTTTTAAAAATGAAGACAAGACATAACCGAGGAGCGGGATGCCTACGGCGGCGCCTGCGACGGCATTTAGGCCGAAACCAAGGGCTAGCATGAACTCACGGCGGGTCTTTTTTTTCGGATCCTCGCAGGGTGAGGAACCGGAGCAAGCACAAGGGGCCTGATCTTGAGGATCTTGAGCGGGGTCTTGGTTCATTTTTTAGCGGGAGCTGGCGTGATGGGTTGATTGAATTCGTTGACGCGCTGGGAAACGAGCCAAGAGGTGATATCCGAGACGGCGGCCGGCGTCATGGGCGAACCAGGCGTGCGATGGGCAAAGTCCGGGCAACCGAGTTCGGGACGGCCTGCGATGGTTACGGTGCGGAGATATTGGTTGCTTACGAGGTTGAGGTAGTCACGGTCCACAACGGAGCCGGCTTTTCCGCCCTTGCCATCAACTCCGTGGCAGGAGGCGCAGGATTGAGCAAAGGCGGCTTTACCCGCGGCGACATCGCCGAGCGGGGCGGTGTAGGGCGGGAGAGGTGCGGCGGGGAGTTTCGAGGCATCTTTCCAAGCAACGAGGCCTTTGACGATAGTGTCAATTTGTTCGTCGGAGAGAGAACCTCCGTTCTCCTGGGCGAAGGCTGGCATATTGTAGCCGGGGACGCCGTTTGCAATGACATCGCGGAGTTTTTCCTCGGGGATGATAGCAAGGTAGAGGGGATTTTTGAGCGCGATCGAGCCGGCGATGGATTTTCCGTCACCATGGCAGGCGATGCAGTTTTGGGCGTAAAGCTTCGTGAAACCCGTGACATCGGCTGGGGATTTCCATTTATCCGCAAGCGTGGGTTTTCCTGGAGGCTTACAGGAAACGAGGACAAGGAGTAGAATTAGAAAGAGGCTGCGTTTCATGGGTTTTCCTCCGGAGCCTCGATGCCGAGCTTGGCGGCGAGTGAGAGCGACTGCATGGTTTCCACTTTTTCCTCCTTGAAGACGACATAGCCGCAGACCATGCCGAAAGCAACTTGGCAAACGACGAACCATGGCCAATCGACATGAACCGCGAGCGCAGGGTTGATGAAACGGATTGTGGCGAAGAGAAATCCGCTCCAGATGAGAGGTGTCATGATGCCGCCCCAGAACCACTCGAATTTGGCGGGAAGCATGGGAAGGAGGACGATGTAAAGGAGTCCGATCATGATGGATACCGAGCCATGGCTGATGACCGCCACGAGGAATCCCACGAGGTGGAATTGAGAAAGAGCGGTCTGGGAGGCGTCAGCAAGATCGGGAACGGCGGCTGCGGCGAGGAGGTTTACTGGATACCAGATGCTGTTGTATTTAAAAAATCCCCAGGCACATGCCAGAATGGCCATGGCAACCGCTCCCACAATGCCACCCTTGACACCAGCCATGAGGGGTGGGACTTCAACAGGGAGGCGCATGCGGTGCCCACGCTGACCGATCTTGAGGTATTTGATAGAACGAGCTGTGGTGTGAGGTTGAGGTGCTTCTTCAAGCGCAATGGTGAGGTGTTTAGGATGTGGAAAAACATCCAAGAACCAACCGGCAAATCCAGCGATACTGATTAGGACGCCGATGAAAGTGATAAAAAAGCTGGTCACCAAACCGGCGAAGAGGAGCACCAAGCCAAATGCAGCGATGATCGGCCAGCCGGTAGGTTCGGGAACTTCGATGAATTTCGGGTCTTCCGAGTCAGGAGTATTCATTGTGGGACGCGGACGCTGAGGATGTAAACGACAGTGAGGACGACGATCCAGATGCAATCGACGAAATGCCAATAGTATGAGATGGCTTCGACATGCTCGGTGTGGTCGGAATGCAGGCGTCCGCGAAGAGCGGAAATAAGAATTCCAATCAAGAGGAGGACGCCAACAATCACGTGAAAAGCATGGAGACCGACAAGGGAGTAAAATGTGGTGCCGAAAGTATTTGTGGCGATCGTGAGATTTTTTTCGAGGATGAGATGATACCATTCCGCTCCGGTGAAGTAGATAAAGAAAATACCAAGAGAGGTAGTGATGCCCCACCAGAGGGAGAAACCGGGCTTGTTGCCAGCGCGGAGGCAGCGTTCGGCCAAGAAAATCGTGCCACTGCTGCTGAAGAGAGCAAGGCTACCAAGAAGAGGAAATTCCAAAACATCAGCAGGATACGGTCCGTTGAGGCTTTTTCCCATGTAAAAAAGGTAAGCAACGACGAATATCGTGAAAAGAGCCGACTCGGCGAGGATGAGCGTCAGGATGCCGAGTTTCCTTGCGGATGGCAATTTCCAGTCGGCTGGATTTTCTGTGGTGGCGTAGTTCATTCGTGTTTCCAGTCTGGATCTTCTGGATGTTTGGCATCCCAGAGCGGGCGGCGGCTTTTGACAACGGGGAATTTTGCGAAATTGTATTCTGGTGGTGGAGATGTGGTCGCCCACTCGAGTGTCCAGGCATCCCATGGATCATCGCCTGCTTTTTTGCCCCAGATATAGGAGTAGATGAGATTAAATACGAAGAAGAGAATGCCGGCAGCTTGGATGGCTACGCCGATGGTCGAGATGAGGTTCATTGTATCCCAACCTCGACCATCTTGATAGGTGTAGATACGGCGGGGCATTCCGAGGAAACCAAGGAAATGCTGTGGCAGGAATGTCATGTGGAAGCCAATGGAAAAGAGGGCGAAGTGCCAGAGACCGAGTTTGTAGTCCGGCATCTTGCCAAAGGCTTTCGGATACCAGTAGTAGATGCCCGCGAAGATTGTGAACAACAACCCACCGATCAGAATGTAATGGAAGTGGGCCACGACGAAATAAGAGTCGCTGAGCTGCCAAGTGAATGGTGCCACGGCCAGCATGACCCCCGTGAGACCCGCGATGAGGAACTGGAAGAGGAAGCCGATGCAGAAAATGAGCGGCAACTCGAAGCGAAGCTTTCCTCCATACATCGTTGCAAGCCAGTTGAATATTTTGATACCCGTCGGCACAGAAACGAGGAGAGTGGATGTTACGAAGAAAGCATTCGCGAGTGAAACCATGCCGACGCAGAACATATGGTGCGCCCAGACGCCTAAGCTAATGAACGCAATAGCCACGACGGCGGCCACCATGATCGGATAACCAAAGATCGGTTTGCGGGAGAAAACCGGAATAACCTCGGAGGTGATCGCAAAAGCTGGCATGATGAGGATGTAAACTTCGGGATGGCCGAAGATCCAAAAGAAATGCTGCCAGAGCACGGCATCACCGCCAGCTTGGGTATCAAAGAATTTTGCTCCGAGGTAGCGGTCCAACGAAATCATGATCTGGCAAGCCGAGAGGCAAGGCAGGGCGAGGATGACAAGAAAAGACAAAACGACCATACACCAGACGAAAATAGGCAGGCGTCCGAGGGTCATTCCTGGGCAGCGCATGCAGAAAACGGTGACGAGGATGTTAAGCGCAGTCGCCACGCTGCCGACGCCTCCAAGGAGCAGCGAAAGTGTCCAGTAATCCGTGCTATGTCCACGAGAAAAGGCCTTGGCAGTGAGAGGCGAATAAGCAAACCACCCAGCGTCGGGCGCCGAGCCTGCGGCGTAGAGGCCTGGAGCTCCGATATAGCTGAAATACAGGAATAAACCACTGAAAAAGAAAACCCAGAAGCCAAAAGCGTTTAAACGCGGAAACGCCATGTCTCTGGCACCAATCATGAGGGGGACGAGGTAGTTGGCAAAGCCAAAAGCGAGCGGCATTCCGACGAGGAAAACCATGGTTGTGCCGTGCATGGTGAAGCTCTGATTAAACACATCCGGTGGAAGGAAGTGGTTGTTAGGGAATGCTAACTGCATGCGCATGAGCGCCGCGAGGAAGCCGGCGATGACGAAGAAAAGCAGCCCTGCCCCGATATACATGAGGCCGAGTTTTTTGTGGTCTACCGTGAAGATCAGTTGTTGAAAGACGCGGGTGAGCGATCCGGTTTCCTCCCCTACCCTCACGGGTTCAGGCATTCGGTAGTTCGCGTCAATGGTAATTTCCTGAGACATGGTGCTGTTGGCTACTTGAGAGTTTGGAGATAGGCCACGAGCGAGTCGAGTTGCTGAGGCGAAAGTTTCATATCGGGCATGTAGCAACCGGGTTTGAGTGCGTCGGGGTCGACAAGCCAGGCGTGGAGATTTTCCGCTGTGTTTGCAGCAACACCAGCACCGAGTGTCTGGCGGATGGCAAATTTCGTGAGATCCGGACCAAAAACGCCCTCGGCTGGGGTCGAATCGATTTTGTGGCAGGACACACAAGAGAGATCGTAAAAATCTTTTTTACCCTGAATGGCAATGGCGTCTTTAGGCTCAGACGGGAGTTGCTTTTGATTTTCCACCCATTTTTGAAAATCCTCCGGCGTTTGAACGATGACACGCAGGAGCATGTTAGCGTGTTGTGTGCCGCAATACTCAGCGCAATTACCCAAGAAGACGCCGGTTTTGAAAGGCTCGATCCAAGTGTGATTGACGCGGTTTGGGACGAGGTCGGTTTTTCCTGCGAGTTGTGGCACCCAGAAGCTGTGAATGACATCGGCGGACTCAAGAATGATGTGTGTCGGTCGGGGGGGGCCGTTCTTGCTGCTCACTGGGACATGAATCTCGTTGGCTGTGATGATGCCGAGGTCCGGGTATTGGACTTCCCACCACCATTGATGCCCGATGAGTCGGATTTTTAAAGCATCCTCCGGCATGGGTTGGTCTTGAATTTCCACGATTGAGCGGGCGGAAACCAAGACGAGCACGAAGACGATTAGGCAGGGAATGACCGTCCAAGCCATTTCGATATTGTAGCTACCGTAAACTTGGGGAGGTTCCTCAAGGTGGTCTTCAGGCCCGCGGGGGCGGAATTTGATGAGGACGTAGACCAGCACGCCCATGACTACGATAAAAATTCCAAGGCAGATGAGAAGCACGAGATACGTTGGCTCGAGAAGCAACTCAGCAGGGCGAGAGAGCGGCGCAAAGATGTCTGCGATACGATGAATCTCAGAGCTCGGCGAAGCTTCTGGTTCGGCTGCGAAAGAGGCTGCGCCCGGTGCGAAGAGCAAAAACGAAGCTGTCGCAGTGGGGATGAAAGGTTTTAGAAAACCCGAAATGTAAGACCTGATCGGCGACACATCTGTCATCCAAAATGGGAACGCCGGATGTTGGAAGATTTTTTTTTAGAAAAAATTCGTAACATTTCTCCGCGCGCCGACTGCCGGGCGAGGCATCGTCGCGCCTGCGGACGCCGCTTCGCGGCTGAGGTTGGGGTCATGCCGGCGGATGCCCCTCCCGCTGGTTTCACAGTAGCGCGGCGCTTTATTTCAGGGTTTGAGGATGGCGAAGGTTTTTTGACCCGAGCGCTCCAGGAGGAGAAGCATGCCTCGTTCGCTGTCCATGCCGCCCAAGATGGTTTCAAAATCCTTCTTGCTGAGAATGGGTCTGCCGCCTGCCTCGGTGATGATGTCCCCGCGCTCTAAGCCGGCTGCCGCGGCGGCACTCGTAGGATTCACCTGTGTCACGAGGACGCCTCCACTGGATTTGCGCTGGATGTTCATTTCCTGCAGCAGTGCCGGAGTTGCATCGCTCACGGTCAAGCCAGGGCCGACGGGATGGGCATCGCCATTTGCCTTTGGGACTGGCAAAGGATTGGGCTTTCTGCTCGGCGAGCGCATCGAGGCTCGCACAAATTTGTCAGGCTGCTCGGCAGTTTGCACCGTGACCCGCAAAGTGCGGCCCTTGCGCCAAACTTCGAGTTCCACGGACTGGCCGATTTTTTTCCCAAGAATCTCGCGTTGGAGATCGGCCGAGACGCTTACGGATTTCCCGTCCACTTTGGTGATTACATCTCCCGGGATGAGATCACTGCGCTGGGCCGGGGCTCCAGGCTCGATGCCGCGCAGGACGACGCCTTCGTCTATGCCGGGAAAGAGTTGGCGAAGTTGGCTGTCCTCTTCCAGACTAGCT
>Ga0114963_10002670_pt1 | contig 12191 bp, 34 predicted proteins | sample C_131016_EF_Meta_FD_87019 | JGI IMG/M metagenome (GOLD analysis project Ga0114963, IMG submission 87019) | Freshwater microbial communities from Lake Croche, Canada to study carbon cycling - C_131016_EF_MetaG | ecosystem: Environmental > Aquatic > Freshwater > Lake | place: Lake Croche, Canada...
CAGTTTTGAGATTACTGAAAAAGGCAAGGAAGTTCTTGAGGCTGGTAATCATGGGGAGTACTTCTCCAATGAATCCTTTGACGAGTCGTAGAATTTCTTGACTAAGGTATAATGTTGTTATGGCTGATATTAATTTAACTCCTAGTGATGGGATGGTTGCTGCTGCAAAGCGTGCTTTGAAATGGCATGAAGACGGCAAGCGCGGAGGGACTATTATTGGCGTGACTCGCGCAGGACAGTTGAGTCGCAGAGAAAACCTATCTCCTCGTACTGTAAAAAGGATGTTTAGTTTTTTTAGCAGACATGAAGTAGATAAGAAAGCAAAGGGATTCAATTCAGGAGAAGAGGGTTTCCCTTCCCCCGGTCGCGTCGCATGGGATATGTGGGGCGGAGATGCCGGATTCTCTTGGTCAAGAAAGAAGGTGAATCAACTAAATGGATAATAATCAACAAGACAACAACCCAGTACAGCCAGCATCAGGACCAAATAACCTTGGAACAGGAGTAGGTCCAGATAACGCTGACGGTTACTCTCTTACAAATCGGTCACTCTGGGACGGTGGATACAATTTTCAAGATATCGGAATCAACGAGCCAAAGACAATGACAGGTAATAGCGTACAGAGTCCTTTCACTGGTCAGGATGTTTCAATGACAACAGGTCAGCCTTTTGGCGGACCAATTGTTTCAACAGAAACAGAGCCAAACGTTCGTCGTGAAGCAGGCCCGTACTAAAATGCCAGATAATCAAGGTAGACTTTCTCCTTTAACATCCTCTAGCGGTCAACGCCAAGAGGAGCCTGACAATTCTGTAGAGTATTATGTTAAGGCATCTAAGGAAGAGTCTGAGTATGTCGATGCAGCAAACAACAAGAAATCACTTTATTGTTGTACATGTAAGTTTTTTGTAGCCTCTGAGGAGGCTTGCACTGTTGTTGCTGGTAGAATCGAAGATAAAGCATATTGCAAACTTTATATTGAAGGTGGTGAAAAAATGAGTGATAAAGGATTAGACGTTAATGAATCTATTACAACAGACAATAGTTATGTACCGAATACATCAGTAGAACCCGATCCCCAGAGCGAACTTGCCATGCAGAAGGCATCAGTAGTTGGTGGTCCAACTTACACAGAGCCAGCAAAATTAGATGGCACTGGAAACTACAGCACCACAGCCAATTCAACAACAGATGCTCCCTCTGCCGGTGAAACTACAGAGCCAGATGAGGTTAATAAGTCAGATGATAACATGCAACTGTGTAACTGTGCAGGTATGAGTAAGTGTATCGGTTGTGCATGTTCCGGTTGCCAGACTTGCGATGGTTGCGACGATAGCGATGGAGAATGTTGTCAAGGATGTTCCTGTGAACATGCTATGTCAAAGGCAGATACATGCAACTGTTGTACAGATTGTGGATCAGATTGCGGTGGCGATTGCTGTTCAGATTGTAGCATGACTACCAAGGCTGCTTCTAAAGAAGATGAGAAGTCAGAGCCAGCACCGGACGTAGAAGAACTTGAGAAGTCCGTAGATAAATCTCTGTGGGGAAATGCTTTCTCCCCCGGAATTCCACGCGCTGCTGTTAATTTTATGTTCAAGTCAGAGTAATTTAATTAGTTAATTAAATAGAGAAGCGGTCTAAATTGGGCCGCTTCTCTATTTCTAAGGAGAAATCATGAGAGTATTGGTTGTTGGTAGTCGAAACTGGACTGACTACAATGAAGTTATGCGTAATCTAACTATTGCTATTGAAGATGCTTCCATCTTTTCCCCCGATGACAAACGCATTGTATTTGTTCATACGGGTGCATCTGGTGCAGAAAATATGACTACTGAATATGTGGGCAAGGTGGAAAAATACATGCGTCAGAAAGAATATGCAGTTAAAGAAGAGTTAGTTAATAATAGATTGAGTGGTAACAACATAGACAAGTTGACCGCCGACTATGACACTATAACTTCTGGCATTGACTCCGCTGTAATCTTCGTTCGAGGTAAAGATCGTCGTGCAGAGTATTGCATCAGTATCCTTAAAGAAATGGATATTCCTACCAAAGTTGTAAGGGACAAGTCATGAATGAATATCAACAGGGCCGCGAAGACGCGGCTAGAGATGTTAGAGAAGCCCTAATGGCTTCATTTGGTATATTGTATATTGATACATGTGAACGTATTGTAGCGGCTGCGCTGGGTGAATGATGCTATGGTCTTGGATACTGGCTGCGTTTGGCGTAACAACAATGTTCTTTGCCGGTCGTATGAAGTGGTGGGCTTGGCCTATTGGTATTTTTACTGAGGGTATGTGGATTTATTACTCCATTATTTCTGAGCAGTATGGATTTATTGTTGCTTCTTTAGCATACATAGTCGTATACTTAAAAAACACAAAGACGTGGTATCGGAAAGGCAAAACAAATGCTTCAGGAGAGTGACTCGCAGTTGTCCAACAGGGACCGCCGCTATCTTAATCTTGCTAAGAACGTTGCCATGTCGTCATCAGAAAGAATGATGCATGGCGCGGTTATTGTAAAGAGTAATCGTGTTCTTAGTGTAGGTATTAATAAGTTTCGTAATCATCCTGACATTATTCCAGAGGAACAAATTAAAACTTCCTGTTCTGTTCATGCAGAGGCAGATGCTCTTCGTAAGATAAAGGATGCAAAGGGCGCAACAATTTATGTGGCAAGGATTAATAGGCGTGGCAAGCAAAGACTTTCTCGCCCCTGCGATAATTGCTATAAAGCAATTAAAGAAGCAGGAATAAATAAAATTATCTATACTGATTGATTGACTAAAACCGTATCAAACTGATACAATTAATACATTATAACTACTAGCATTGGGAATAAAATGCCAAATTATGCAGATTTAAATTATAATCAAGCCCATGAGTTTGTGGAGAACAACGCATCACGCGGGTTCTACTGGAATGGATGGGACATTGTAAAGTGGACAGCCAATCCTAACGGTTGCACACAGAAGAATGGTATGTTCCGAAATGGAACTTGGGGCTTTGCAATGACTATTCCATGCTCCGATAGTGGAACATGGAAGGTTCTTACGAAGTATGTCTGATTTAGTTAAAGAACTTGGTCTAGAAGAAGATAAGGTTCAATGGTATCACCTCGCAGCATGCAAGAACACAGATATTAATTGGTTCTATGATAACTATGAGACTGATCCAGAACTAGCAAAACAGATTGATCAGATGTGTTTGCATTGTCCAGTTGTCAAGCAATGCTATGAGAATGGCGTGCAGGGCAAGGAGAAGGGTGTCTGGGGCGGGGTTTATATGGACCTTGGACGTACTGACCATGATTACAATAAGCACAAGACCCCCGAAGACTGGAAGGCGCTAAAGAAGTTACATGGGAAAAATATTCTATAACGTCGATATGGCTCAGGCTATACGTCGAATTAAGCGCCCCGTCAAGGGGCTTGTAATGGACATCAAGGGGATGCCACATTATCTTGCTGTCACCGTGTATGAAGAAAATGTTATGGAGTACAGGGAGAGCGAGCGGGAAGCAATTATGAGTTACTTGTTAATGGTAAAAGACGTAATTGAATCTTATGGAGTTCCTTGTGAAATAGTCGGCGGTAAGAGTATGCCCCGTGGGAAAAGCGTATGATGGATTCCTACAAAATTGGCCCCCTGTCCTTTTTAACAGCGAGGCGCGAACCTAACAATTATTCATTTTCAATCGACATTTATAGTATTTATAAAAATAGTAAAAAATGGTGGATAACAGTTATTAATTTTGGAAGTATTCATGTGTTGTTTAAAAATAAAAATTTGGAGTTAAAATGATAAAGGATGATTTTGGATATCACTTTTTCCCATTTAAAATTTTTTATTTTAAATTTTGTAATGATATAAAAAATTCCGTAGGGTTTGGAATTACAATTACCCCTAAGCGAAAGATTAGGTGGGACGCCCACCTTTCCCTGTTTAAGTATAGATTTTATATTAGGCAGCGGGTAGAAAGTGATGCTTTTCGGTGGAAAAATAGTGAAAAAACATTAGGAGACAGTAGTGAACTGTTATAGTTGCAGTAAGCAAAGAAATCAATTGCACCCCAAGAAATCTGATATCATTAAGGGAGTGACTGTATTGATGTGCCAGTCATGTATTGACGCTGGTTTTGAGCCACGGTGGATTGTAGTTTTGGGCGGCAGGCAGAATGGCCCTGTTGCTATTAAAGATTACATTACTAAGCGTAGATACATTGGTGCTGAGATATCTGCTCATGAATTAATGTAAATAGGGTGATCGTATGGATACAGCAACAATTGCTGCTATCGTTGGTGTTGTCGGGGCAATAGTCGGCACACTTGGAACTAAAATAGTTGATATTTTTATAACTAAGAAAACACGTACACAGGACTTGGCTTCACAGATTCGTTCAGAGCAAAGAGCAGAGATTTTAACTCTTCGTTCTGAATTAGATAGCACTGAGGAAGACCTTGATGACTGGAAAACTAAATACTTTGAACTAAAAGAAGAGAATGCTCGTCAACAGATCATGATTGATAATCTTCAGGATCAGGTTAATGAGTGGAAAAACTCGCACCCGTAACTATTATTAGGAGTATCATGGCAGAAGTACCCGTAAGCCTAGGCGATATGGAAGAAATTGTTGGTCTATGTGCCATAGATTTGGCAAAGATGTGGGCTATCGAACAGGACATTAGTGAGTCGGAAACAGAAAGCCTTGTCAACCTTGCGGTTGATGTGGTGCATTTTGTTATTTCTCGTTATATGGAGCATATGAATTTGTTGATGGATGAGAAGGCGCGGGATGTCGGAATTATTGACGCATGATGTGAGTTGTCCGTGTAATAATGCTGATGAGCGTGGATGTTTTCTCATTAGTGAAAAAACTAATAGATGTGTGTCTTGTATATGTGAGGAGAAAATTATGAATCATGATCCGTTGTGTGTAGAGGCTAATTTGCAGGCGTTGAGACCAGTTAGTGATGATGTTCCTATTGTGTGTAAGTTTGAGGCGTTGTGTGTGTGTGATTTGATTGCTCGTGTCCGTAAGGATGAGCGGGAGAAGGCTATTGATAGATTGTTTGGTTATCGTTCTGAGGCTGCTAAGGTTGATGGTAGTTTAAGAATGGTGTTTATTGCTGAGGAAGTTATTGCTGCTGTTAGGGGTTCGTGGTGACTGATGAACAACGTATTGAGGCTTTGGAAGAAAGAGTATCAGTTTTTTTTGAAGCATTTCACATTCTTCTTTGGGATTATCACAGTAAAAATCATAAAGATGACGCTAATACTGGTGGATATATGGCTTGTATTGAGTGGCCTTGTCTTCAATTTGCTTTAAAAATATGGAAGAATGAATGATAAAATAGTAATAGGTTGTTGTTAGGGTTACCTAATGGCAGCCAATTCATGCATCTGTTGATGCGAAAAAGGTGATTACTATAAAGAACTTCTTCTCAAAATTAAATAATTGGGCAGAAAGGTTCGCTGATAAGATGTCCGACTGGTTCGGGCACCCTCTATTCCTTTTAGGAAATATGCTCGCATGGGGCATATGGATTGTGGCGGGAGCGGAACAATTCCCTTACGGGGGATTGACGTTACTTGTGTCCCTAGAGGCTATATTTATGTCTATTCTTATTCTTAATACGTCTACTCGTAAAGGTCATGCAGATACTCGTCTCATGATCAAAGACCTTGAAATATCTGAAGACATTCAAGACGATATTGATAATATTCATGATCATATCGCTGAATTGAAAGAGATGTTGGAAGATGAGGAACGGTAAGCGGGGCGGGGAGAGAGAATATCTCCTCAAACTCATAGATACTATAGATGATAAGAACAAGACAATAGTCGATCTACTGCTTGAAATATATCGTTTACGAAAGATACTTACAGAACATAGCATAGATTATCGACGCAAACAGAATAAAAGACTGTTTGAATCACCAACAAACAAAGCAAAACATACACTACCAAATAAATAAAATACACCATATCGTGTAATATGCTTTGTTTAATGATATTGGGCAACCTTGCCTTATCGTAATCTTGTTAGTCATTATTGATAACATCATATGATAAATATCACAGGGAAATGGGGTGCAATTCCGGCCCCATTTCTCTATTTTTTTATCCATTTTCATCCTAAAATAGCATATTTTATATCGAAACAATACCAAAAGTGTTTATACCTATGTAAAAAACCTATCTTAAGTACTGCACGTTTAAAAACGGGGGGAAAAACAGAAGGTATCGTAATACCTTATATGTATATACCTATAGTAGAACAAGGGGAATCTTTCATGTCCCCGCCCATTTGTAGAAGTGAAAAATTCAGGGTATCGTAATGTCCCATATGATAAACAAATTCTATTTTGATCGTAGAAGTGAAAATAATGCCCAATCGTAATGTTTATTTTAAGAAAAATAATTGAAAACGGCTCCCACCGAATATCGGACACAAACTCCCAGCAAATTTTATGCGATATCGTAATGTCTTTACTTGACAAAATATATGAAAGCGGGCCACCCCGCCACGCGGGGTTTGTCAAATGAAAAGGAGGGGCGATTTCTCGCCCCTCCTGTACTAACGTGGTCCATCCGCACTTGTTTATAGGACTTGGCAGTCACCTGATAGCCCGACCACAAAATAATTATATCAGATTAGATTTATTTCTGGTGGCTTCATAGCATTACCCGTCACGGGAATACTCTGCCCCGACATCATGTCATACTCAGGCTCTAGAATCTCATCCACGATACGGAATGACATCTCTGCCACATGCTCTTGATTGGGTGTGTGCATGATGCCAATGCGATAGCGTGCCCAACGGTTATACAGATACGCCGTGACAAAGCCCCACAGATATGCCTGTAGGTTATCGTTACGATCTGCTTCCTCTAGTATTCGATTCATAGAGTGTGCGTATTCTGTGCGAGTATCTGATAGCCCGTCGATTACTGCCTTAGTCAATTTCTCTGTACTTGTTGCCATGTTGATATTCCCTTCACCTAGAGGTCGATTGTACCATGCGAGACTGCACTCTGACAAGGGGATTCCTGCATGTTGCTACAGAAGACGGCGCGGTAATAAGTGGACACCCACACCACATCATATGTTCATTACACTTGAAACAGATAATGAAACCTATCTTATGTCCTTCCTTATCATACCCATATAGTTGTTGAGAATCTCTTAGAGGGGTACGTACGATCTTTTCTGATAGTCCCGCCGCATTTATCTCATGCGATAAACTAATCCGTGTTTCTTTGCCCTTGAATGACTTGAGCGCCTCCAGCATTTCTGCTGAGAAGCGCCCCCGTTCTCCTACCTCGAAGCCTTGACTTCGCAGATATTCTCTCTTATCCATTATGCCTCCAACACCATCGGAATTGCGGTATGCGAATCCAAGTACTGGCCTTCGATACCTGTTGCCCACGCTTCGCGTGCTTCTTCTATATTTGCGGCATCGACAAACGCTTCATAGCGAATAGTCTCATCCCAAATAAGTCTATACATCTTGTTATCCATTATGCCTCCTTATTATGAGATAGCGTGTAAGTCATAGTATTCATCAACAGTATGTATGACATATTCTAGACCAGCAAGGTCATAGTATTCCAACAATTCTCCGAACGTTCTTGGAGCAACGTGGGCTATCAACTCACCATCCTGATGAACCTGATAAGTATTAGGACCACGACCATCATTATCTATTTCATAAATGTGAATCATGATAGTTCCTCCATTGTGTCAGGGTCTACTAAACTGAATCCCTCGCCTAAGTCATCATAGGCCATAGTGTCGATGAAGTCAATGATCTCTACCTCCGTCCACTCAGGGTGGTCTTCTCGGATAATGGTAGTGTCGTAGGTGAATGTCTTTATAGCAGTAACAAATTGTGGAAGCATTATGTCTCCTAAAGGTTCATTGCGTAGGCGGATACGAAACCAAGGTCTTCTACATACCGCTGCACCTCAAAGTGTGCAGACTCACCATAGAACAGTTTGCTAGTCTTCTTATTCGTTTCATGATTGACATGAGTAACACGATAGAAGTCCCAGAAAGGATCGGCACGCTGAACAGTAACACTCTGAGGTTGATTGACTTTCCATGTACGATCAACGCTGTGAGAGAATACGATACACCAATTCTTTACTTCGCTGACCTTGGGACGGCGGGATGGGAAACGGTTCATGATACCTCCTGTGGAATAGGGAATGTGTCTACAATATATTGTAGAGTATTGACTAGGGTCTGGTCAAGGGCATAGTCTTGTGACTTGTATTCAGGATAGAAGAAACCATAGTTAGTTTCTTCTAACATCTCATCGGACCACACGTTGCCCTCGGGAAAGTAGGCGGTGGTGTCAAGTTCGACAAACCACTTCTTCATCTCTGTATCATATCCAACTACATAGTGATACTGCATGTCAGACCTCCCTTATGTCTGGAAAATCATCTTCTTGTGAGTCGTACGGCGGGTTGTAGGTATACTTATCAGGATCATCATAAAACATATCTTCAGCCTCTTCATATGAGTCAGCCTCATACTCTTTCTCAAAATAGTCAGTACGATGATACGCTACTTTATAAGTTGGCATTACCGTTCTCCTTCGCATCCACAGTCGCAGACAGCCTTGCCTGCACGAATCTGGCGGGCATGAAACATTACATCTAATGCTGAATCTAGAAACGCATCATAGTCAGCACCCTTAGAAAGAACACCTTCACGTCTCAACGTACCTAGAATCATTCCACGGTAGTAATCAGACATGCCTTCCCAATGAATACCCATCTTGATAGTCTTGACAGTCATACATCCTCCTATTAGTCGATAACCCTACAATACAGTACACGACTGACATTCACAAGAATAATTGTGGACAAAATTAAAATCATCGTAATCGTAAAAGACTTGACAAACGCCCCGAACGGGGCGCCCCGCCTTGTGCCCAAGGTGGGACTCGAACCCACACTGAAACGATTTTAAGTCGTTTTCCTCTGCCTTTGGGATACTTGGGCGGCGGTAGTGCTATTCGTCTTCGTCTTCGATTGTTTCTACTAGAGTATGAACCATCTGCAAGTCACCAGATGAAACAATATCTTGCCAGATGTCTTGCCAATCCATTTCTTCATCATAGATGCGTTCGGCAACAAATGATTGCCCCGAACCTTCATCGCTGAATTCGATCTCATATCTATAGGTCGCCATCTTTGCACCCTTCTGTCAAAGTTGCCATGAATTTGTCGGTTGCTTCTTCTAGAACAAAAATCTGTTTTACATCGGGCTGTGATGCAATTTGCACCGCGCCTGAAACAAATACTGATGTTGGAATGTCAAGAATCTGTGACCAATCCCAATTACTTGGATTGCCGTCTGATTCATCAAGGTCTTCCAAGATAAGCACGACTGCATAGGTTTTCATGATTCTCCCTAGATAGGTTGGAAGTTAGAGTATATACGAGGGATATGGGTGAAGTCAAGTGTTCCGCGAACATTGTCAGACTTGCGAGTCACGATGCAGGTGGAATAGGCGGCAAAGCCTAGAACCTCAAAGTCCTCAAGCAACTCATCTCTAGTGGTCCATTGGGTACGCATAACGCTCCTAGATAGTAGGGGTGAGCAGTTTGTAGTCATGCTCAGGACTTAGAATCAGACCTTGCGGTTGCTGGACAGAAGTCCGGTGAGTGAAACGTTGTCTACGATCTTGCCCAACTTGTCGCGGGTGACCAGACGAGTGGACGTGCCATAGCGGGTATTCCAATTCTCCAACGTGCGGTAGAACGGGCGGGTGTAAACAGACTTCGACATGTTATCTCCTTAGGTTGTTGTAGATATAACTTTACAGTGGTGAATCAGCATTGTCAAGAGAATCTTGAACAGTTTCTAGCAATCTTTCAATGATCTTGCCCTGCTCCAAATAGCCATTGTTAAAATAGTATTGCATTTGTTCGCTGATGACATCAAGAATCAGATCAACAGCATCTTCCCACCCACGGGTGAAATCAACTTCGTTCATGCTACTCCAATACGATCCGTTAGGGTCTTATCAGTCACGGCAATAATCTCTGCCCGACCTTTAATATTTGACCCAATTCTAGCACAAAGATTCTGAATGGAGGCAATGTTATGAGATGTGATTTGCACAATATTACCCTCCATGTATTCAGTCTCAAGACCAGATTTGAAACATTCAAACTGTGCATAGCGGGCGGTAGACAAACTGTCTGCTTTAATAGTCACAATCATTTTCTTCCTCCTTATAGGTATAAGAGTATAGGTTAGGTCTGACATGTGCAAGGAAAAACTCCGGTCATCTTAATACATATCGTAAAAGGGTCTCTGATATGACAACCGGCCCGCCCCGCGCAGCGGGGTTTGTCAAGTCCATTTGTGCCTGATGTTGGAATCGAACCAACCATGCTAACGCGACGGATTTACAGTCCGCTCCCCCACCTTGGGGGATATCAGGCAAAGGGTGAGCAGTTTATCCTCATGCTCAGGAGTAGTGACTACTTTATGCCCGCGACATCGCGCACGATAGAGAGCAGACGACCCTTCTCCGCGTTGGTCACAGGATCGAATCCCGATGCAGCCGCCATAGCGTTTTCTGCGGCGCGAGTACCGCGACCCGTACGGAACCAGTCAAGGCGCTCCGTCATGGCATTGTATGCACCCCACGCGGTGGTGGCAATCATGTTGGTTGTGTCAGATGTCCAGATGTCTTCGATCTGATCGACCTTGTTTGCCCACTTGCTAACTGCACCCTTGGCATCCTTTTCGGGACGGGGGTATGCAGCCGCAACAATCTTGTCAAATGTAGCCTTGGTGATCTCAGTCTGAATCATAGACTGTGCAAGGATATCGAACTCGTCCATGTAGGCATGAGCAAGTCCAAGAGCCTCACGCGCTGCCGCAATCTTGCCATCGACAGTCTGAGTGTGGCGAATCTTGTAAGTCTGCTTCACGCCACGCAGAGCCATGTTTAGAGTGTTCTGGCACACGACACGGGTGGGGGTAACAGATGCCTGCACAGCGGTAGAGCCGTCGTGCGAGGTGTGGACGAGCAGATAAGACTTTACGACATCTGCAACGCCGTTGGGGTCAAGGACAGTCTCACGCTCAAGCGCAAGCGAACCGAACACAACGCGACCGTCCTTGATAGAACCGGCAGTTTCCCAACGCGCACCATCAAGCAGGTTATCACCGAACGCGAACAGGTCATCATTCTGCACAACCTTGTAACGCTGACCGACAGTCGCAAGCACGTCACGCTGACCGGACTCGAATGGGTTGTCACGCACGACCATGAAAGAATCGGTGACGAAATTGTAATCGGGAACGAGATCAGAGACAGACTCTAGACGAACGTTCCAGTTGTCAAGATGTGCAAGACGCAGCATCTCAGATGTGGTGACCTCAGACTCAAAGACAGTGCCAAGACCATGCCACGCGGGTTCGCGCAACGATGCGAAAGCAACCTCGCCGTTCGCGCCAGACTCTAGTGCATGTGCCATAATTCCTCCGTAGTTAGTAGTTATAGTGAAACTATACATCACAAGACTGACACTCACAAGGGTTTTTGCCGGTTAATTAAATATTCTCAACGTGTGTAATGTCACATCGTAAAAGGCTTGACAAACCCCGCTTCGCGGGGCGGGCCGTTGATTTGTGGGATAGATAGTCGGAGCCAAGTCACAACTATCTACCCTCGCTGACATGGAAGGATTCGAACCTTCAACCCTTCGATTAACAGTCGAATGCACTGCCGTTGTGCTACATGTCATGAGGGATATAGCCGCCCCATGAGCCACCTTGGGGTCTTTATGGCTTTTGCTATATCCTTTGCGCCCCTGACGGGATTCGAACCCGCGATCTCATCCGTGACAGGGATGCGAGATTACCGCTACTCTACAGGTGCTTGGGTGGTTATGGTATCTCCTCTACGTTCCATAACCAAAGCGGCGCTTACCTAGGAGACCGCTATAGGGAAGCGAGTCGAATGGGTCGCATATCCCTAAGTCCTCTATTTAGTTATCAAGTTATTGTAGCATTACTCGCTGACAATTACTTCGTAGATTTGGAGATGATCTTCGTGAGAGTCATACTCGTAGTCGTTGCAGTCTAGCGAGAAGTAGCAGTTTTCGACTGCCGCTCGTGCTTCTTCTTCATCTTGTGCGTCTAC
>Ga0114963_10002671_pt1 | contig 12191 bp, 11 predicted proteins | sample C_131016_EF_Meta_FD_87019 | JGI IMG/M metagenome (GOLD analysis project Ga0114963, IMG submission 87019) | Freshwater microbial communities from Lake Croche, Canada to study carbon cycling - C_131016_EF_MetaG | ecosystem: Environmental > Aquatic > Freshwater > Lake | place: Lake Croche, Canada...
CCTTGGATTTGGAGTTTGATACTGCCCGAAAGCAGTTTTTGGAAGAGGTGGAGGTGAGAGCACGGGAGGTTGGACTCTTTTATCATCCGGAAGAGGACGCGGATCTCCAGCAACCGGAGATTGCCGCGAACGAGTATCGGTTAGCCCTCTATCGGGCTCCGCCCAGTATCAAAATGCCGGATCAGTTTGGTTGGATTGAGAAAAAGCTGAGTGACTGGCACAAGTTCGAGAAAGATTGGAACACTCGTTACAAGGGGCTAAGTACGAAGGCGAAGCAGTTGCGTAGTCCGGCTAGCACGAGCTTGGATGAAAAGAAGCAAAACGTGAATATCCAGAAGCAGGAGTTGGATAAATTTCGGGGTGATGCAACTGCAATTCAGAAGGAGATCGCTGGTTATGAGGAGAGGTTGAAGGAGTTGAGGGCGAAGGAGACGGAGGCGAAGGGTCCGTTTGAGGAGGATGTCGCGGCCATTCCCGATGCTTTTCTCTGTCAGCGGGTACCCTTGAATGCAGACGTCGCGGAGGTTGTGGTCACGGGAAAGGTGGCGGCGGCGGCTCCGAATACCTTACGGCTGGTGATCCGTGGAAAGCGTGGGGGGCAAACGGCCTGGGTGATTCTGCCTTTTGAACCGATGCCGCACCAACGGATCGAGAAGGTTGTGCGAGACGCGGATTTCCATCCGGTGGACGACTGGCTGGACGAGTAGTAGCGGGTTAGCGGTAGAGACGGAGAATGCCGAAGAAGATTTTGGCGGCACCCAAGGAAAGAACCATTCCGATCCCGGAGTAGAAGAGCCAGTTCGGAATGCCTGGATCAGGTTTTTTTGGGGTGGGAGTTTGCGTTTTCAGAAGATGATTTCCAGAGAAGGTATTTTTTAACATCCCGGGATAGCAAGGCGAGAAAAACCCCAAAAACCAAGGTGTCGTCGACGATCCCAATGATGGGAAGGGCTTCGGGGATGAGATCGAGGGGATTGAGGATATAGAGGATGGAGAAGATGCCTCCCGTAAGCGTTCCCCAAGGTGTCTTTCGGTATTTCCTTTTTAGAGAATCTCGAAGCATCGAAGGAGTAGCATGGAGGAGGGATGGAATTTCCCCCACCTTGGGCATGATCGAGAAGCGACTCATGGAGGAATTCTCCCACATCCTGCGGTAGGTGGGAAGGGCGGGAGCGAGTGTTATAGATCGACGGGGAGGAGTCGTAAGGTAGGTTTATTTTATGAAAATCAAAACCGGTATCTCATTTGTTGCCCTTGTTCTCAGTCTCTTTACCTCCTTTTCCATGGCGCAGGCGCCTGCAGCGAATAAGGATGCACTTCTTGAAAAAGTTACTGCAGCGATCAATCCTGAAGCAGATGGAGATCGGAAAGAGCTGATTCGAAAGGGCTTGGCTGCTTTGGCTGATCTGAATGCAGCTGGAACAAAACCTGAAGATTCGTTGAGCCAGGCCAAAGCAAAGGGAAATTTAAGCGGGGGTAAGACGGAGAAGATCAGCGAAACTCTGATGGAGATGTGGAACTTGAACACAGCACGGATGACCGAACCGGCCACTTTGGAGGCCTTACGTCAGGGCAAGATGCCTGAACCCGCGCTGAAACGGCCTTAATCGCCGTTCGGACCAGAAACTATTTCCCGTGCCGCTGGGGAAGCCAACCTGGCTTTTCCGGGTTTGCCATGTTGGGGGGGCGCTCGGCCGTGGGGGTCAGGTTGCTGGATGATTCGGAAGAATCATTACCGCTGTTCTTGTCTTCTCCATAAACGGGGGTGAGAGCCATGGCTGCAAGGAGACAAAGGATTTTCTTCATATGCTCATCCAAGCGGTTGGATTGGCTTCGTCAAGGAACAGGCTTGCGGAAAATCAGAAGGGCATCAGTTTTGGGAAAATGAAGTGGATTAGCTTTCCTCTGATTGGACTCCTTTCATGGCTCTCTTGGGGCGAGACGGCCGAACTCACGCCTAAGTTCAGTAAGGAGTTGCGAGAAAAAGCCGACGATGGGGATGCGGATGCGCAGTTTCAGCTGGGGGATTGCTACTTTTTCGGGTTGGGGGTGCCGAAGGACATGCGGGAGGGAGTGAGTTGGTATCGGAAAGCGGCGGAGGCGGGTCACATGAAGGCCCAGTTCAACCTAGGGGGATGTTTTCACGAGGGAATGGGGGTGGAACCGGACCTGATGGCTGCGATTCAGTGGTGGAGGAAGTCGGCAGGACAAGATTACGCGCCTGCGGAGATTAGTATTGGAGACTGCTATATTTTCGGGAAAGGCCTCGCCCAGGATGAGGCGGAGGGGGTGCGCTGGTTCCGAAAAGCTGCGGCGCAAAACTATCCTGCGGCCCAGCATCGTCTAGGGAACTGCTACTACCATGGACAGGGGGTGCGAAAAGATCTGGTGCAGTCGATTCAATGGTATCGCAAGGCGGCGGCACAAGGGTATCGCCCTTCCCAGAAGGCACTGCGGGATCTAGGAGATGACGGATCGGATTAAGGTGCGCGGAGGCGGAGATAGCTAAGAATAAAAACAATCAGGCTGATTCCGACTGCTCCTACTCCTATGAGGAGGGTAAAGAACCAGCTGCGTAAATCAGGACGGTTCATCATAGATTGAGATTAAAGCACGGAATCATGGAGGGAAGTCTGGATTGTTTCCGGATGCCAGAATGGGAGAATCATATATGCATTTTATCCGAAAGGGGAAGGGAGGTCGGGGAATCGTTGGCTTCCATGGGTGGAGCGGAGATCACACTACTTTTCTGCCTTTGATGGAGAAGTTGCCTGAGGCGGTTTCGTTCTACAGTTATGATCTGCCAGGGTGTGGTCGATCCGCTGAACCTGCCCAATGGGAGATTCGGGAGGTGGCGAGGAGTGTCGCAAAGGAGTTGGTGGCTCTGGAGAAGGAGAATCTGACCTTGGTGGGTAGCTGCACAGGAGGATTGATGGCGGTATTCGTGGCTAGGGAGTTGGCGGAGATGGATCGGGGAAGCGTGGTGGGACGACTGGTGATGATCGATCCCTTTGCGGAGTGTCCGTGGTATTTCAGAATCTTTCTGATTCCCGGGTTGGGAGGGTTGATGTATCGGACTGCATTTGCCAACCCAATAGGGCGATGGATTACAAATCTGCTGCTCAGGCAGAAAAGAACGGGTGAGGTGAATTTGACCGAGTCATTCCGCAAGGCGAACCATCGGGTGACACTGGATTATTTGCGGATGTTCGAAAAGGCTGGTGCCCCCGAGCAGTTTCAGGGGTTAAAGATTCCGACGGAGATTGTGCGTGGGGAAAGGACCTTTGGGGCGGTAAAACAGGCGGTGGAGCGGTGGCGACGGGTTTGGCCTGAAGCGAATGTGCATGTGCTTTCTGGAGTGGGGCACTTGCCGATCGATGAAGGAACAAAGATGGTAGAACGGATTCTCTTTGCTGGTGTAGGAGAGAGAAAGACACCGAAAACAAAAAAGCTTTCCGCCCAGCAAGCAAGGGAGTTGAGAGAGTGGAGGAATGAGTATACACGTGGAGATTAAGGATCGAGGGAGAGTGGAGGCTGGCGGGATCATGAATTCTCTTGGTGGTAAGAGCAAAGAATCGCAGAATTAGAGTATGGGACTGAGTGTTAGTTGGAAGGTTCTCGCTGTGCTTGTGGTCTGGCCACTAACTGGGATAGGAGAAGATGCGGTTTCGACGGTGTGGAATGAGTTTAATCAAAATGGGGTGGTGATGGTTCAGCCATCGCCTGGGTTAGAGACGCCTGAGTCTAAGGAGGCTCGATTGGAGCGGGAGAAGCAGGAGGCGAAGGATGTGGCTTTGAATCGCTCTTTGGTAAGGCAGGAGATCTACTGGCTGGAGGGGCGATGGGTGAGGAAGGGGGAGGCGCTGGAGGCTCCTCGGTCCCTGGTCGAACTGATCGATTCAGACCATGACGGATTTGACGACTTTACCGAGGTGAAGTTTCACTGCGACCCGACCAATCCGGATTCGAATCCAGCCCACTACTTCGAGGTAAAAGGGAGCAACCGAGTCATTTTCTACTCCACCAATGCCAAGGCTGTTCATCGGTGAGAAAACTCTGTCTGGCTTGTGGATTACATCTCTTGGCTTTGGGGGCGGGGTACGCTCAAAAACTGGATTTAATTCAAGAACCCTGCATTACGGGAGCGAGTTGCCGTTGTCCCTGCACCCGGGAGGGTAAGAAATGCCCTTGCGAAAAGAAGTGCGGCCCAATCGATAAAATCATCAACGAACTAGTTCCATAGGAAATGGAAGGTATTGAGTGATCCGATAGCGAATACGATATTTCCCTTGCTCTTTCTGGCGGGATTATGAGAATTAAAGCATATGAGAGTGGTATGGCTTTTTCTTGCCCTAGTTCCACTACTTAGCGTTGCGTCTGCACAGATGCTTGATGATGGGGTGAATTATCGCCTGTCAAAACAGGAGGTAAACGACCCTCTCTACGCAAAAAGACCGGTACGAACGATGTCGGATCGGGAGTATTCGCAGTTTTATGAGCGTGAGGTTATTCGACCTGCCGTGCAACAGGGGATCTTGGCAGGGGCACTAGCTTTTGATCTTCAAACAGGTGAGATCACATTTTGTAAAAAAGCTCCGGAGCCTTCCTCACTCTCCCTCTTGCTTATTGGTGGTTTGGTGCTCTCTCTGACTCAATGGAAGAAAAAATCTTTCCCCATTCTCTCGAAAAGCCTTTAGTTAGCCCTTTAAAAAAGTTCCCGCTACGGCAAAGGAACTAATTCAATTGGTCGTATCCTAGGTTCATCCAGCCTAGACCCTCGAGGATAGTGATAAGTTTGTCTCCTGCATCCTCGACATTACTTGGGTTTTGGGCATTCAGTCTTCTAGATAAGTCCGCGTCTAGTGTGATCGTAATGGCGGTAGCATTCATGGCTGTTTGATCGTATGTATTCACCCCAAATCCAAAAGGGGACGTGAGTCTTGTCGCCATCTTTCGGTAGCTACCTCCACTGACGAGTTGGACGTTTGAGGCTTTGCCTTGTGGGAAATATAAAACGGTTTCCTCCGGATCTATTGCAGCTAAAACCGACATCTCCATAAAACTTCCTTTGCCGATATCGAGCAAATAGCTCGTACCTGAGTAAAGGGGATTTCGATTTGAATTTGGTGAGAAAACATAGCTCGAGCCGCTTTTCTTCGCTTCCAAAACTCCACAGACAGCAAGAGACCTTTGGAAAGAGTCTGAAAAATCAACCTCACAAACACAGAAGTACCGATATTTATGAGAACCTTTCGAGGTTCCTCCGCCTCCGTAATAGGCCTTCTTTGTTCCGGGCTCACGAACCACAACCGCATATTCTGTTTGTGCGTTCAGATGAGCTCCGAAGACAGTAATGAAAAGTGTGGCAATTATTGAGACAATTCGAATATTCATGTTCAAAATTATTCTCCTTCCACATCGGGTGTAAGTTCTGTGTAGCTCGGGTTGAGGTTGCTGAGCAACCAGAGGACCGCATCGGCTTGGTCTAACCCAAGTTGGTTAATTGATTTTGTTGAAGCGAGATCCAGATTAAGCGTGGCAGATGCGTTTTTGGTCTGCCTTCCATCTTGAGTTGTGGCAAATGTTCCGGAGAAGCCACCATCGACTCGCCAAATCTGATAACTCATCTTCATAGCGTAATAACCCGAGCGTCCTGTCCCAATATCCAGCCAGGAAGCTGGTCCATGTCCTACCCCGGCCCCAGAATCGTGTGCACCATCTGCAGAAGTTTTACCATCTCTTTGGAGGTCAAGCACGGTAAACACCCTCTTGCGATCCGCACCATAGGATCGACCATAAACGGTATAACCGATATTAGGGAAGAGCCCGCCGTAGGCTTGTTTGGTTTTGTTCTTGTGGTCAAAAATGGCCTGGGTGGGGTAAAAGGTTTTTCCTAAGTAATTAATTTGTCGCTCAGCGTTGGAGGCATCAATTCCGTTTAAATCGAGAACCAGGTACGTATCGATCGTCTTCGGGATTCCTGGCCAAGATTTGGAGGTCTGACCATCGTCAATCTTTGTTCCTTTGACGCTGCCGCCGTTTAGTTTGTAAACAAGGATCTCAGAGTGAGCCTCGCCAAGTAGAATGAGTGAAAGAAATAAGCCGACGGAAAAGATGTAGCGCACTGAGAGTGTCGATGCCATTACAGAATTAGAATTACGCAATTAATAAAACGAGTCAAGACCACTCTTGTGTTTCGAAAGCGGTGGATAAGAAGAACCTTACTCACCAATCAAAAACCTTTCAAAAGGTAGATATGCGCAAAACGAGTCTTATCACGAATTAGCCCTTTCAGAATCTATGACTTTTGCAGTTTATTTGTTAAATACTGATCACTAACCACTTGTGGGATAAGTAATTAATTCCCAATCGGTGATTTGTTCAGATAATATTTTTTGTAAAAAGGGAAGGGGGGGGGTAACTTGATTAAGTGAATGCTTTTGTGACTTTGCGATCTTTGCGCTGTCTTTTCTTTGCATTGATTCTTTGCAACTTTGCGAACGTCGAAGCTCAGACAATCAAGAGTCAAATCGTACCATTTCAAAAAGTCGGTGACTCTGTTCAGTTTGCCCAGCCTCAGGGGTCCGAATCGTTCCTCCTTCAGTCTCGGGCTAATTCACGTGCCGCTTGGAAGACTTTGAGCACTACGCCTGCAAATGTAGCGACCCCCATCGTATCGCTTTCAATCCCTGTCCAAGCACGGAACCTTGGACTGAGAGTGGTCGCTTTGGTAAAGCCGCTTTCCGGCGAACGTAGGCCACTGTCGTTCTCTGTTGCCTCGAATAAAAAATTCCTGACGTTTAAAACGATACGCCAAGCCCGTCTTTACTCCGTCGAGTACTATCAGCCCGCCAAAAAAGTCTGGTCGCGCGTGAGCACGGTGGCTGGATCCGAGCAGTCCGGCCGAGTCGTTCGTGTGAATCTGCCTGCCAACTTGGCGGGAAGCCGAGGCTTGTCCCTCCGAGTCGCCGCTGTGATCGGTGATGCTCCTCCATCTGCTGACTTATCTTCTTCTGTTCCTACGGCCCTTCGCACTGGAGTTCACAAATTCAGTGCCCGAACTGAAAAAACTCCAGCCTCCCCGGCTCCTGTTTTGAGCGCTGCTTCTAAAAGCCAGGAAGACACTGGCTACTCCTCCGATGTTGCAGTTGAAGAAGCTGATGTTTGGAAAGTCCGTGGGCGAAAGATTTACATTTTCAATCAGCTCCGTGGTTTGCAAGTGGTGGATACCGCTAATCCCAAGCAACCGGAGATCGTCGGTTCCTGGTCCCAGGCTGCTGTGGGCGAAGACCTTTATCTGCTGGGTCCTTCGCAAGGAGACGCCACTGGGGCGCTTTTGCTGACGCAAGTCCCCTGGCAATCGGATCAGCCAGCAGGGACACGTCTCATTCGTCTTGGCCTGAATCAGGATATTCCAACCTACGAAACCTCGATCGACCTCCCGGGGAGTTTGCAGGAAAGTCGCTTGATTGGGGATCGTCTTCATTTGATCACCACCAGCTGGCAGGATGAGCAGGGGAACTGGTCGCCCAACACTTTTGTCATCACGCTGGATATTTCCCAAAACGGTTTGCTTGTGGAAGAGTCCAGAAAAACAGTGCCTTACTATGCCTCTGTGGTTGGAAGCACAGACCACTATTTGTGGTTGGCAGGTTCGGGCGTCTCCGATTGGTCTCGTCACGACCTCACCGCATACCCCATCCAAAACGACGGGAGTCTCGGGAATCCGCAGGTCGCAAATTTGGGGGGAGTGATTCAGGACAAGTTTAAAGTGGGTGAAGTCAGCAATGGCCTCGCCGCTGTGGTTCAATCGTGGAAAGCTCCAGATGGATCCTGGCAAAATCAGGTGGTCCTAGAATCGTATGCTTTCGGCGGTAACGGGGAAATGAGCCGTCTTGCTCAGCTGGATATCATTCAGAGCGAATGGCTCTATGCGACACGTTTTGATGGGAATCGGCTCTACGCTGTCACCTTCCGTCAGGTGGATCCTCTTTGGTTGGTCGATCTAAGCGATCCGCAGAATCCAGCCATCACTGGCCATCTTGAGGTCCCGGGTTGGTCTACGTTCATTGAGCCGATCGGGGATCTGTTGGTTGCGGTCGGTCGGGAGAGTGGTCAGGTTTCGATTTCCCTTTTTGACGTTTCGAATCGTAGTGCTCCGCAACTGGCGAGTCGGATCAATCTGGGAGATTCCGGCTACTCTTGGAGCGAGGCTGAATGGAACGAAAAGGCGGTGAAAATCCTGCCGGAATCGGGTTTGATCCTTGTTCCTCTGACGGAATGGAAGGACGGAGCGTGGAGCAATAGCGTCAGGATCCTTGGCCTGAATCGCACCGACAAAACCGTCAGCTCGCTGGGGACGATTCGTCATAGTTTTTCTCCCAGAAGGTCGACCCTTCTGAAGGGAGAAGAGGTTGCATCCATCTCCAATCGGGAACTGGTTCTGGTGGATATAAGTGATCGCACAGCCCCTGCATTGCAGTCGGTCGTCACACTGGCTTTTGGGGTGAATCGCTTGGCGATCTCTTCCGGGTATCTGTATCAGTTTGAAAATGCCAACGCGTGGGCAGGGGGATCTTCGACAGCGGTGATGCGGGTGGCGCCAGCGAATGATCCCGATGCGGTTGTGGCGGAAATTCCGATGTCGGCAGGCACGGTTTCGGCTGCGGAGGTTTTTGGCAAACAGTTGGTTGTGGTGGAAGGGGGGCAGTCCTATCAGTGGGGTCTTTGGATGCGATGGGGGGAGCCTACTGCGACTTCGGATACCGTATCGGTCAGTGTATGGTCCCTGCAGAATCCTTCGCTTCCGACCCTTTCAGGAAGAGTTTCACTTCCGGGAAGCGCTGGGGGCGAGGTGGCGATACTCCAAGCTTCGAGCGAGATCGCAGCGATTACGCGCAAGTCGGGGAGCTGGAATATCTGGAGGGGGGGAGGAGCGGTTGTTGTGGCAGATGCAAGAATTCCGTCTTCTGGCTGGAATCCTTATGGATACAGCAACGACTCCTTGAATGTAGACGTCGTTAGATTGAAGGGAAGACCAGCCGTTCTGGGCTCATGGAGCCTGAACGATCCAAATATAGACACGATTTCACAGGTGTATGCCTTTGGGGATTTGTTGGTTCTGGGATATGAAAAAAAGGAGACCAACCCTGTCCCTGATGTCATGGATCCAATCGTTGTGGGGGATGAACCGATCGCTGTCTCTCTCCCCCGGATATCCAGCGGGGAATTTCTCAGTTGGCAGAAGCGATGCTGGTTGCAGGTGCTCGATTTGGCCGATCCTATTCTTCCCTCTCCTTGGGCACCTGTTGAGATCCCTGGCTCACTCTTGGGTGTCTCCTCGCTCGAACGAGGGGGTGGAGTGCTCTTCACGCGAAGCGGAATGGAAGACAATTGTGTGTATGCACTGGGTTTTGACGGCGAGAAGGCGGCTATTGCGGCCGAGGTGAATGTGGGGAGTAACCATGCTGTCGTAACGAGTGGCAATTCCGTTTACGCAGCAGGGGATGAGGTGGTTCTGCGTTGGGACTTTTCTGATGCAACAAGCCTGTTCGGACCTCCGGTTTCTTGGGCGATTCCCAATCCCGGGCCTCAACAGTTGGAATTGATAGGAAAACAGCCGTTTGTTTTAAGTGAACAAGCTCTTTATCGGTTAGATCCGGGTGCGGTTACGAGTCTTGGTAGACCTCCAGGCTGGCCCTCTTTGGGATTGGTTCGCTCCGTGAATGGCATCACGGCCATCCCAACGGGTGATTACGGGACCTTTCTAGGTCAACCTGCTCGATAAACTCGAAGTAAGCTGCAGATAACGGGTAACCAGCCCCTAACATTCAGTGCCTCAAGGATAGCCCCTTCGGCACATATGCAGGTGGCTAATAGCTGGCTGGTGAGGATTGTGAAAAGGGCAGTGAAGTGCTTAATTAAGTAAGTGCGAAGTCTCCTTCTCTTCAGTGTTATCTTGGCATGTGTTTCTCAGAACTCATTCGCTGAACTGCAGATCGTAAGGCAACCCCAGAACCAGATTGTATGGAGTGGGGCACAGGCATCATTCAGTGTGGCGGCGAAAGGCGCTAAAAACCTCACCTACCAGTGGCAAAAAGATGGTGTGAATCTTTCGGGGGAGACGAAAAGCACTTTAAGAATTAAAGCAACGAAAGCGTCCGATTGGGGTCAATACAGCGTTCTCGTTTCTAGTGGTGCTATTACTCTTGAGAGTCAGTTAGGCATTCTAGCTGTTCAGGATAGTTTTAGGGCTGAAAACGAGGACTTTGAAGATCCTGATTCAATTAAAGGTATTCTGCTAGATGGAGAAAGAGGCTATGGCAGCCTCTTTCCTGAGATCTCTACTGGTGCGCTTCGGTTTCAATATTCCTCAGGAATCACGTTTGAGGAGGAAACTTCATACTGGATTTGGAAAAAATCTCCCCAAGGAAAGCAAAGCTTTGATGTGCGCATCGATGGAAATAATTCCACCAGGGGAAGGCTTCAGTTTTGGATAGCCTGTGCTCCTGGTGGTCTTAATTATCGAATCGAACACAATGGAAGATTAAATACTTTTAATGCAGGAAGCTGGGAGTCGCCTCAAAAAATCGTAAAGGCATCCTATCCAACTAGCTCGACCCAATTTTCGTTCCGTGTTGCTTACGATGCCGCATCTAAAGTACGAACCCTGAAGGCCTATTACGATGAAGATGGGGCTTTAAACGGCGAAAACTGGGTTCTTTTGCAGACGGTCAAAAATCCTAGCTTTAAAACCGGCAGACCCATTTTGATTGTGGTTTGTTACAATAACAATGAATCTGGCGATGCGCTTGATGGCAACAACGTCACGGCTGATAATTTCCAGGCCCGCTAAGTCGGTAGACTCTGTGTTCTGGACGACCTAATGATCACGAAGAACTCCTTGGGGTTACAAATCATGAGTCGTCTAGTCGTCCTGCTTCTAGTTGGAATAGGTGCTAGTTCTGTTGAAGCGGATACGGCCAACTACAAGCAGGTGGAGACGTATCGGTTTGTTGATCTGCGCCAAACGAGTGCCAGCGGTCCAACGATACGCAACTATTATGTGTATTCTTCAATCGGTCTCAGGCAAAGAGACTCTGCTTCATCGCTTAGTCTTATCGTTCCCACGGGGAAAAAATATGGATTTCAACGTTCTGCATATAGTACGGGATGGTGGAGTGGATATTTTGGTATTAACTCTGGTCAAGCGAAGCACCTATCTCTCATGCCAGGGGGGCGCTATGAAATTCAGTGTAATGGCGGAGTATTGTCAGGTCAGAAAGTTTCTTTTGATCTTCCGGCCAACCTCCTGAATCCATGTCTACCCTATCTTGAAAAGAACTCCTTCACTCTCCTTAGTAAGGGAAAGTTGGATAGTACCAAAGACAACACACTTCTCGCCGCCAGGGTTATAAAAACTGGATCACCTTTTGTTGTCACACCGCAGCCCGCTGGGAGCCTAAATCGGCTAACTGCGCAGATACGGGATGACTCCGCCACAGGCGACGAAGTATTTATCTGGAATGCTTCTGTGGAGTACGACTCTTCGGGGATTGGTTCTTTCACGATTCCTGCTGGGAAGCTGAAAAAGAATAAAATCTACGCACTTAGTCTTCAAACCGATAACGACTACCTGGCCGGAACTGCGACAACCCCAGAGGGTCAAATTCTCAGTAGGCTTAGCGGCATAACCTATTATGAACTTGTCTTCAAAACATCCAAATAAAGGGCGTTATATAAGAAATATGAAAATCCGAACAGTTCGTGACTTAACTCCATCGATTAGAAACGCTGTTCCTAGCTTGGTGTGTGCGTTGATTCTCTTTTCCATTCACTCCTGCGCAACAGTTCCGACCACGAACGCACAAAGTCAGGGCAATCGGCTGAAGAACTCGGAAAATCAGAAGGGGAGCGAGGATGAGGAACTCAACCTGCCTGCTGGCCTGACTAAAGCGGAAGCGGTTAAGTTTTCTCCTCCTGCAGGAATGGCGAATCTTTATATTATCCGCCGTGAAGCTTATCTCGGTTGTGCTTTTAACATTGGGATCAGTCTTGATTCCCAGCAAATTGGTTCTCTCCAGACGGGAAGTTTTCTTTTGAAGAACATATCTCCTGGAAATCATATTTTGTCTTCGTTCACACAAGGTGAGACAGTGACTAAGACTTTTAAGGCCAGCGCCGGGCAGAAC
>Ga0114963_10002672_pt1 | contig 12190 bp, 8 predicted proteins | sample C_131016_EF_Meta_FD_87019 | JGI IMG/M metagenome (GOLD analysis project Ga0114963, IMG submission 87019) | Freshwater microbial communities from Lake Croche, Canada to study carbon cycling - C_131016_EF_MetaG | ecosystem: Environmental > Aquatic > Freshwater > Lake | place: Lake Croche, Canada...
GAACCCTTCCACCACGGTGATGTCGGAGGGCAGTTTCGCATTGAGCGCCCGCACCCAGACCGCCGGCTCGAGACTGCTCGCGGTTGTGAAGCCCACCACCTGCCCCAGAGCGTGCACGCCGGCGTCGGTGCGGCTGGAACCCCGCGGCAGGATCGTCTCCCCCGTCACGCCGCGAATCGCCTCGGCCAACGCCCCCTGCACCGTCAAACGGCCAGGCTGCACTTGCCAGCCGGAATACCGCGTGCCCTCGTAGACGAGAGTCAGGCGGATCGTCCGCTGCAGGCCGATCAGGCCAGTCAACCCAGGAGTGTCTGTCATGCGCGCGAGGACACAGTGCCGACGGAGTGGTGCAGGAACGGCCCGACGAGCCGCCGCAGGACGGTGGCCGGGACGAACGCCATGTTCGCCACCAGCATCGCCAACCCAAACTCCATCATGCCCATCGCGAGGCCGATCCCCAAATGCACCGGCACCGCCATCGCCAGGTAGAGCCGACGGGTGAGCCGGGGCCAAACCAGTGTCGCATAGGAAATCTCCCACCAGAGTGTCCCGAGCGTGAGCGCATTGACGAGCAACGGATAGCTGGCCAGCCAGGTCAGGTCGAGCGTGCGGTATTGGACGTTGGCGGCCGCTCCCCAGAGGGCCGTCCCTTCCCACCAGCTCGCGCCGAGCAGCTTTCCGCAGCCTGAGAAGAGATAGATCACGCAGAGATGCACCTGAATCAGCCGGATCGCCAGATTGGCCCGTACCGACGGTCGGGCGGCAGCCTGATCCGGTGCCAGCAGCCGGTCGACCGAGAGAACGGCTCCCGCGGGGCCGACCACCACCGGGATCAAGAGCATCCCCAGCGTGTCGTCAAATCCGAAGACGTTCAGCGGTGATCTGTTGACGGCGCTGATGAAGCCGATGAGCGAGACGATCGCCGCCAGCGGCGTGGCGATGCCGAGCGTGAGCATGACGGCTGCCGCCAGGGTGATCCCGGCGAGCAGCCGGGCTGTTCCCGGGGAGTTCGTCAGGAAGTACCAGCTCCACTGCCAGGGCTGGTCGTTCATCCGCCACACATTCTCGGGCCGCTGCCAGCCGTCGTTGCCGAAGAAGGCCTCGGCATCGAGGAGCCAGACCAAGCTGGTCCACACGAGGAGCGCCCCGGCGCAGATCCTTACCACCGCCAGCGGTAGTGGATCAGCTGGGGTAAACCAAAAGCGGTTCCACGCCTCCAGCCATTCGCCAAGCCAACTGCTGCTCCGGGGGAATTCTTTGCTCGGCATCGAACTGCTCGTGGTCATGGGCTGTTCGCCCCCGCCAATGCGTAGGTGCCCAGCGGCGTGATCACATCTCCCCCCTGCTCCGCTCGGAGCACTTCTTCAGGTGCGGGCAGGTAGTGTTCTGTCATCTGCAGCGTCACCTGGCTGCCGCCATACCGCGAGAGGAGCTGGCCGGCGACATCTTTGACGAGCGGCTGCCAGTCCCCCCTGCTCCGCTTCCGCACCTCCTCTGGTGCGTCTGGCGGTGGCACGACCGCGGCGATTTTCTCGCTGATCATGAAGCGGCGATGGTAGAGCAGCCGGGGCCAGTCAGCGTCGCGGTCTGGAATCGAGCCCGTGAGCGCTGACCCGTCGGCCAGTTGCATCGTCCACTGGATCGAGTGGCCTGGGCCTGGGTCGGGGGCGAAGAATCGATAACCGTGGCCCAGGAACAAGCCGCCGACGAGCGGACGCAACGGCTGCAGTGCCGCCACGGCCAGTTCGCTCGCTGGTGGCGGCCCGGCCAGCGGAGGCACGACGACAGCGGCAAAGTAGCCTAATAGCGTTAGCGACACGACCAAACGAATGGCCGGAGGCCAGTGGGAGAGCCCTGCGGAACGTGGAGTGTCCGACGTCATAAGGCTCTCTTCGACCCGTCACGGTCCCATTCCGCGACCCGCCCCGAAGATGACAGCCTATGAGGGATCGGGAAGCAGGGAGGTTGGTCCTGGTCGTCCTGAGAAAAAGAAAAACTCCCGCGCGGCACGCGGCCGCGCGGGAGTCATGGACTGCACAGGTTGACCGGGTCAGCCCCGGACCCAAGGATTCCTAGCGAATCGACGCGGTCGCTTCCGTCGCGGCTGTCCGCTCGGACGGGTCGAGCGACAGTTCGACCGTTTGGCCGGCGGCCAGATTGATCACCTTCGACACGACCTGCTCGCGGCCGTCAACAACGGTCGCCACGCGGATCTCGTAGTTCTTCCAAGCCTGGCCGGCGGCCAGGGTCGTGGTCTGAAACTGCCGAGTGGCCCCCGCCGAGGCGGTGACATTGCCGGCCAGCCAGACCTTCGCGTCGGCCGGCACGTGCAGCGTCAGGCTCGTCTTCGGGGCCGAGGCCGCGGTGGCATCGGTGAAGGAGAGGCTTGAACGACCACCGGCGACCAGCGACACGACCTTGGTCTGCTCGCTGCTCTGGCCGTCACGGTCGACGGTCATCCGCACCGAGAACTCATACGTCTTGCCAGCGACAAGACCACGCGACACAAACTGCCGGATGACGCCTGTAGCGGAGGTCTTCATGCCGTTGACATGAATCGTCGCACCGGCGGGCACTTCCACCGACAGCATCGCCGCATCGGCGGGAACGATGCTCGTCGTGGAGTCGTTCGAGATCGGATTGATCACGCTGGGAGTCTCGATGATCTCGCCACCGGTGACCGAGGGAGCCTCGCTGATCACCCGGTAAGATTCAACGCGTTCGCTGTAGCCGCTGGAGTAGGTGGCAGCAGGCACTGAGGAGCCACCGTACGAACCGGTTCCGTACGAACCACCACCATACGAGCCGCCCGACGAGCCGCTGTAGGAGTACGACCCACCCGAACTGCCGCCGGAGCTGCCACCCGAGCTACCGCCGGACGAGCCATGGCTCGAATGACGGTAGGCCCGCCGTGCCATTTTCGCGGCATGGTGCGAACCCCAACTGCCGTGCGAACCAGCCGAGCCGGACGAGCCGTAGCTGCCGCCGGATGAGCCATAGCTACCGCCGGACGAGCCCGACGAGCTATAGCCACCCGAAGAGCTACCGGATGAACCCCCCGAAGAGCCACCGGATGAGCCGCCGGATGAGCCGCCGGATGAGCCACCAGAGGAACCGCCCGAGGAACCATTACCGCGATAACGATGATGCCAGCCAGCATCAGCATCGCAGGCCGTCGCAACGACCGCGACAAACGTGACAACCCCAGCCACCCGCAACCACCGACGATTGACCAACATCTGAATCACTCTCCCTTGAAAAGTGTGGATCGCCCGCTGTTCAGCCGCACGCGGCTGGGACCTTAAAAACTGCCGGCTCGAGCCAAGAATAGTTTGCGGATTTGGTAAATCAAGAAGTCTGGGAAATATATGCCGACTCCCTCCATCTGGGCTTTGGAATCCCCCTGGCAGCGGTGAACGAGCCGTCCCCGGCCCTGCTCAAATCGCCAAAACAGCAGGAATCAGCGGGCAATTACCGACACCCGGACGTCATCCACGTCGAGCCGGCCGGTGGCACCGAGCAGTCCGACCTGAAGAATCGCCTCGCGGGCCCAGACCGGCACGGTGACCGTCCCGTCGACCCGTCGCCAGGGGCCGTTGTCCTTCCATGGTCCCACCTGACCGCTCACTGAACGGCTGCGTTCGTCGTTGAAAAAACGCACCACAATTCCGGGGAAATCCTCGGGACCCGGCCCGGCTCCGACGGCGGCACCGCGAACTTCCAGCGAGAATGTGACCCGGCCAACGGCCCGACCGTCGACCGGAAATCCCTGAAAGAGTTGCGCGGGCCGCCCTGGCTGGGAATTTTCAAGCCGCAGATACCGGCTGCCCTCCGGTGCATCTTTGCCCTCGACAACCTCGAACTGTCGGCCGTAGTACCAGGCGGCCGGCACTTCGGAATCGGGCAGCAACTCCTCGAAACCGCCGTTGTGAAGGGATGGCTTCGTACCGTCGGGCTGCACCCTCCTTCCCTGCTCTGCGGCGCCGGTCATCGGCACGAACAGACTGGGCACGAGCGACTCTCGCTCCATCACGCCATTTCGCTTCGACAGCAGCATCAGTGTCTGCTCGTAGCGTTCACCGACCGGGATGATCATGTGTCCCCCTTCGGCAAGCTGGTCGACAAGCGGCTGCGGGATGTTTTCTGGAGAGCATGTGACGATGATCTTGTCGAACGGCGCGTGCTCCGCCCAGCCCTGGAAGCCGTCGCCGATCTTCGTGACGACGTTGCGGTAGCCCAGCCGTGCCAGGGTGCGGGCTGCCTTCTCACCGAGCATGCGGCTGATCTCGATTGAGTAGACCGTGCCGACCAACGACGAGAGCACGGCGGCCTGATATCCGCTGCCGGTGCCGATCTCCAGCACGCGATCGGTCGGCCGTGGCTTCAGTTTCTCCGTCATGTAGGCCACGACGAACGGCCCGGAAATCGTCTGCGCCGCCCCGATCGGTAGGGCCATGTCGAAGTAGGCATAGGGCCGCTGCGGGGTCCCTACAAACTCGTGTCGCGGCACGAGTCGCATGCTCTCGAGCACCCGCGGATCGGTCACCCCACCCCCGGCGATGTCATCGCGGACCATCCGTTCGCGGGCCTCTTCAAACCGGTCGGTCACGGGGGGCGCCGCGCACACCGGCATCGCGGCCACCATCGCAGCTGCCGCGACCACACCGGCCAGCCACCAGGCGGGCACCGATGCCTCAGCATGTATCACCGTCACCCCTGCCCTGCCCCACATGGAGAATTGCCTCACTTGGACGGCAGCACGTTCACCAGTTCAATTTCGAAAACCAGCAGTTCGTTCGGCTCGATGACCGGCGGAGATCCTTCCTCGCCATATCCCAACTGCGGTGGCAGGTAGATCCGCCACTTCGCCCCCGTCTTCATGAGCGGCAGCGCCTCCAGCCAGCCGGGCACGACTCCGCGGAGCGGAAACGCCGCGGCTTCTCCCTTGGGATCGGTGGCGTCGAACTCCCTGCCGTCGAGATGCGTGCCCCGATAATGCACGGCGACGGTATCGTCGAGTGTGGGGCTCCCGCCCGTGCCCGCACGGAGCACCTCATACTGCAGCCCGCTGGGCCGGGTCGTCACGCCCGGCTTGTTGCCGTTGACCGCGGCAAATTCGACCGCTTTGGCCAAGTTGACCTTGGCGGCCTCGCGCATTCGCAGGCTGAATTGCCGTTCCCGCTCCTGCATGCGGGCATCGAAGGCCTCGAGCGCCTGCCGGATCTGCTGTTCACTCAGGCGGGGACGCGCCTCGAGCACGGCGTCCGCCAGGCCGCGGGCAAGCGCTGCAGTATCCACAGGTGGTTCCTGATCTTTGAAGTCGGCGGCGATGCGGCTGCCGATCCGCAGGCCGAGCGAATAGCCGAGCGTCGCGGCGGGTGTGCCGAGTCCTTCCCCACCCGATGACGCCGCAGCCGGAACTGCCGCCGGCAGTTCACCCGGCGCGGGTTCTGCCGCGCCCGTGGTGCTGGCGGCTGACAGTGTGGCGCAGGCCGCCAACAGGAGGACCCAATGCGGCAGACTACAGAGCGGCAGACTCCCGGTTCCAAAACGTTCGTTCATGCAGCACTCCTTTGCTCTGACCATGAGACACCATTCGATGACAAACCGTCACGATTCTACGGCCGCGGTCCGGCCCGGCCGACCAAGTGCGCCCTTCGTCAGTTCAAGAAACGCGGTCTCCAGGTTGACCTCCTGTTCCCGCATCGAGATGAGCCGATGTCCGTCGGCAATGAGCTTCGCCGCCAGCGGGGAAGGATCTTCCACGCCATCGGCGAGGGTGACGAGGATCTCACCGTCGCGAACGGCGACCCCCGCCGCCTCGGGCGACGTCTCCAGCAGGCGTGCCGCCTTCTCGGGCGGTCCGGCAAGCTGAAAGCGAATCACCGGCCGACCGCGGACCTGTGCGAGCAGGTCCTGCACGTTGCCGCATGCCAACAGCCGGCCGTATTCGATGATGCCGACCCGATTGCAGATGTCGGCCAGTTCGGGAAGGATGTGGCTGGAGACGAGGATCGTCTTGCCGAGCCCTTGCAGCCGCTTGAGCAGGCCGCGCATTTCGATTCGGGCCCGCGGATCGAGCCCACTGGCAGGCTCGTCGAGCAGGAGGACCTGCGGGTCGTGCAGGAGGACGCGGGCCAGTCCGAGCCGCTGTGTCATGCCGCGGGAGAGACTTGTCACCAGTTCGTCCCGCTTGAAAGCGAGGTCAACCAGTTCCAACGACCTTTCGGCCACCCGCCGCCGCTCGTGCCCGTCGATTCGGTAGGCGGCCGCGAAGAACTCCAGGTATTCGATCACCCGCATGTCGTCGTAGACGCCGAAGATATCAGGCATGTAGCCGATCGCACGGCGGATTTCCCGCGGGTGGGTGTAGATCGAGTAGCCGCAGACATAGGCTTCGCCCCATGTGGGGGCGAGGAGCGTGGACAGAATGCGGATCGTGGTCGTCTTCCCGGCGCCGTTGGGCCCGATGAAACCGAAAAGGTCCCCCTTCTCGAGCTTCAGATCGAGCGATTCAAGCGCGTAGAAGTCGCCATATTTTTTGGTCAGGTCGATCGTCTCGATCATGCGACAGTTCAGTCCGTGAAGGTGGGTGTGGGGGTGGGAGGCGGAGACGGCGTGGTCGCTGGAGTGACTGCTGCCGACGGAACAAGAGGGATCACGATCCGCCACAGTGAGGGCTGCTCTTTCGTGGCGGCGATTGTGGACGACAGATCGGCGGCGGTGAGCGATCGGGGCCGGTACTCCCAGTCGACCAAGGACGGTCCGCGGCCCACCAGCACGGCGCGATCAAGCGGCAGGAGCGGCGACAGGTCGAACCGGGCGAGCCGTCCGGGCTCCAGGGACGTGTATCCGCTGCCACCGGCGGCCGCGTGGAAGCCAGCGATCTCCAGGATTCTCAGCGGGTTCCGCTCGGCGAGATCCCAACGCAGAACGAACTCGCGTTCCTTGTTCAGCGTGCGGCGCGTGATCGCCCCTGCCAGCGACCGGGGACCGCGATCCACTCCCGGCTCGAAGGTTTGCCCGGGTGCCAGCGTGCCCACCTCGTAGAGCCAGCCAGCATGGGCGAGCACGCAGCCTTCCAGTGGAAATAACAGCCTGCTGGTCACGGCCCCCACAAGAGTCCCCTGCCCTTCCTTGGCGAGCGTCGACTCCACGGCCGGCTGTGCCGATGAGCCAATGAGCTCCGCCTCGAACAGCCGACTCGAGGATGCTGCGATGGGAACGTTGTCCAAGAGTTCGGCCGATCCGCCATAGCCATAGTCGTCGGCCGCCAGCGATGGATGGGGGGCGGCGGCGTCGGTGCCTCCGATGCCCCGGCCGCAGGCCGCGAACCAACTGATGTCTGATGCAGACCAACTGATGTCGGATCGAGACGGCTGGGAAGCGTTGGTTGGGCCGCTGCCGGTGAGAACCGAACCGGGCCTCACCGCCAGATCCAGCCTCGCATTCACCGGCGACCAGATGCCCGTAAAGGAAGCAGACCGTACGAGACCGCTGCCGACATCGAGATCGACCAACGAGGCCGCGGACGTCTGCCAGCGCGTGCCCTTGAACCTCTCTCCGGCGGACCAGGTCAGCGCGCTCGCAGCGGCCACCAGCAGCGGCAGCGACAGCCATGCCAGCCAGGAAGATCGCAGGCCACCTGCCGGACTGCCGCGACGACCGCTGGAAACGAGCCACCAATCGAGTGGATAGAGGCAAGCGACATACAGAATCCCCAGCCCGGCGATCACTTCAAACGGGATCGGAGAAACTCCTGGGAATTGATCGATCGCCTGCCGCAACTGGCCGGCCAGATCGAGTGTGCCGCGAGCGGTTTCACCGGCCCGCCCCGCATTCCTCGCCGCCCGCCGGCCCCGCAGGGCTTCGACGAGCAGGGAATCGCTCCCCGACCAGTCACGAAATGGAGCTCGATCGAGATCGAGGCCGATCCACACGATCGTGCCGAGACCATGTGCCCGCCGCACGACCAGCGGGAGATCTGCAGGCCCCCGTCCATCGAAGGCTTCGACAACGCCCTCGATGTCCTGAGGATTCTTGAAGAGTGGCACTTCGAGCTCTGTTACCGCGGCTTTATCGAGCGGCCGACTGGCTCGCGAAAACGTTTCGATGGCATTCCCGCGGCGCAGGGGCACCAGCTTGGAGACCGGATTCGGGAGCCAATCGGCCGTCAGAGAGGCCCCGCGGCTGATCTCGAGCGCGCTTGAGCCCGCGGCAAAAATCAGTTGCCCGCCCTGCCGCACCCAGCCGTCGACGCCGAGAAGCGTGGCTGGCTCGAAAGCCGCGACCGACCGACCGCAGATGATGATCGAATCGGCACCATCGAAGTCGTGAGCCGTTCGGCCAAGTGAGATCGTCCCTCCTCCCTCTGGAGCACTCGCGGGGGCCTTGATCGTCACCACCCGCGGCATGGCCCCGTCTTCGCGGGCCATCAAACGTGAGGACCGCTCCGCGGCAGGGAGATCGCCCAAGACAAGCATCACCGTGTCGGTTGCTGGAATCGGGGCCGGAAGCGACTGCCGCTCCACGCCCCTCTGCTCGAAACCCTTGTCGTCCGTGAAAATCTTGTCGTCCGCGAAAACCCGCTCGATGTTCACGCGTCCGGTGGGCCGGCCGAACCGGACGGTCAGCCGTGCCACCGGCCTCCCATCGGCATCGCGTTCGACGGGTGCCACGGGCGAGCGGACAAATTGCCCATCGGGATCTTCCACCCATGCGGCCACCGCCTGTGGAACGGTCGCCGCCGGCGCGTCGCCGGGCGCCGGAAACTCCAGCGTCAGCGGTGTCCATGAGCCGGTGCGGTAGACACCGTCAAATCCCACCCGCAGATCAAAGGCTTCCGCAGCGACGGCGTTTGTCGTGGCGATGAAGACGAGTGCCAGCACAAGTGCAATCATGGCTTCTCCGCATCCGGGCAGATGCACGCCAGCTTGCCGCAGCCGGGGCAGCCTCCGCCATATTTCTGAGCCACGGCCGCCTCGAGATCGACATCGACAACGTTGGCGATCGTCGCCAGCCAGGCGAGCACATCGGCAAATTCGAGCGACCGCTCCTCGTGGGTGCCGCTGCGAAGTGCCGTGGCGAGTTCGCCGATCTCCTCCGTCAGCCACATGAAAGTCCCCTCCACGCCCCGCGACGCATCCTTGTCATGGTACATGCCGCGGATCAGTTGTTGGAATTCGCGAAGCGTCATCTGGCGGAGTTCCTCTGGAAAAGGAAGAGTATGTTCATGCCGCTGGAGTGTGCCAAGACCGAGCCCGGGGCACAAACCATGGGTAAATAGCCGGCACCACAAAGGCGGTCAGCAGCGTTGATGTGACAATGCCGCCGATCACAACGGTGGCCAGCGGTCGCTGGATTTCCGCGCCGGCGCTGGTGGCCAGCGCCATCGGCAGGAAGCCGAGGCTTGCGACCAACGCCGTCATCAGCACGGGCCGGATGCGAACCTCTGCCGTGGCAATCGCAGCCTCGCGAGGAGCGAGGCCGCCCTGCCTCGCATGCTCCGCTCCGGCCACCCACACCAGCCCGTTGAGCACCGCCACGCCGAAGAGCGCCACGAACCCGACACCGGCCGCGATCGAGAACGGCATGCCTCGCAGTGCAAGCGCCGCGATGCCGCCCGACGCCGCCACCGGCACCGCGAAGAAAATCAGCGACGCCAGTCGGAGCGACTTGAAGCTCGTATACAGCAGCAGCGCGATCAGCCCCAGCACCACCGGCGTGATCAGCATCAGTCGGCGGCTGGCGGAGAGCAGGTTTTCAAAGTCGCCTCCCCACCGCACCGCATAGCCGGCAGGCAGACGGACCTGCTTCGCGATCATCCGCTGCGCCTGCTGCACGAAACTGGCGACATCGCGGCCGCGGACATTGGCCGACACGAAGGTGCGACGGCGTGAATTTTCATGTTCGACAGACGGCGGACTCTCAGACGAACGAATGTCGGCGAGTTCTCCCAGCGGCACCGGGCGGCCGCCCGTGGCACCCACCGGAATCTGCGGCAGACGTTCGGCATTTTCCCGCCATGCCGGGGGAAACTTCACGACCAGCGGGTAGCGGGGTCGACCCTCGTAGATGACGCCGGTCTGGATTCCGCCCATGGCCGATACGGTTCGCATCACCTCGATGCCATCGATGGCGTGCCTGGCCAATTGATCGGGCCGGGCATCGATCTGCACGGTCGCCACATTTGCCTGCCAGTCGGCCCGTACGTCGGCGGCGCCGGGGATGCTCCGGAGCAGACTCTCGATCTGTTTGCCGAGGTTTCCCAGGGTGTCGAGATCGTCGCCATAGATCAGCACCGCCACATCGGACTTCACGCCCGCCACGAGTTCGTCGACCCGCATCTCGATCGGCTGACTGAAGCCAAAGTTGGCGCCCGGCACCGCAGCGGAGAGCGACGCCGACATCCGTTCAACGAGTTGGTCCCGCGTCACGCCGGCCGGCCACTCGGCATGCGGCTTGAGCATCACCCAGACGTCGGTCTGCTGGACACCCATGATGTCGTTGGCGATCTCCGGCCGGCCGGTCTTGCAGAAGACGGTCTTCACTTCCGGATACGCGCCGAGCGTCTTTTCGATCCGCGTCGTGATCGGCACCGAGTCCTCCAGCGTGGCACTGGGCAGGCGGACGACCTCGATGAGCAGGTCTCCCTCGTCGAGCCGCGGCATGAATTCTGCCCCGAGATTCATCGCCACAGGGATGCTCGCTGCCACGAGGCCGGCGGCGATCAACGACACCAGCACCGGATGGTAGACGGCCAGTTTTGCCAGCGGGTGGTAGGCCCGGTGGAACAGCCGCATGAGCAACGGCTCGTGCTCTTCCTCGCGGGAGAGCACCGTCGCCGCCAGCACCGGCATGAGTGTGAGCGAGATGATCAACGATCCGGCCAAGGCAAAGAGCACCGTCAGGGCCATCGGTCGGAACAACTTCCCTTCGGTGCCCTCGAGGAAGAGGATCGGCAGGTAGACGATGGCGATGATCAACTCGCCAAACATCGTCGGCCCACGAACCTCGATCGCGGCGTCACGGACGATGGCGAGCTTCGATTCCGTCGGCCCTGCCAAGCCAAGGCGTCGCACGCAGTTCTCCACCATGATCACGGAACTGTCGACGACGAGCCCGAAATCGATCGCTCCCAGGCTCATGAGGCTTGCCGAGATGCCCGTGGCCCACATGAGGTTGGCGGCGAACAGCATCGACAGCGGAATCGCCAGCGACACGATCAGCCCGGCGCGAACATTCCCCAGGAGCACGAGCAGCACGCCGATCACGAGCAGGCCGCCTTCTGCCAGGTTGTGGAGCACGGTATCGAGCGTCCGCGCGATCAAGTCCGAGCGGTCGTAGAGGATGTCGAGCTCAATGCCCGGCGGTAGGGATGCTCGGATCGCGTTCAGCCGTTCCTTGGCCGCCGTCACCACCTTTCGGCTGTTTTCGCCGCGGACCATCATCACCATGCCAGTGACCACCTCGCCGCGTCCGTCCCGCGTGGCGGCGCCCTGCCGTACCAGCGGGGCGATCCTGACGTCACCGATGTTGCGGATGAGCACCGGCACTCCTCCGGGCGGGCTCCGCACGACCACGTGCTCAATGGCATCGGCATTTGGCAGCAACGCCTGTCCGCGGATAAACCGCTGTTCGCCATTCTTGACGATGTAGCCGCCGCCGGTGCTGACGTTGTTTCGCTCGAGCGCCGCCAGCACCTCACCCAGCGAGATTCCCTGCGCCGACATCCGGTCGGGATCGACGCGGACTTCGTAACTTTTGGCATAGCCGCCATGGCTGTTGATGTCGGTGACGCCCGACACTTCACGCATCGCCGGTGCGATCTCCCATTCCAGCAGGCTGCGGAGGTCCATGAGGTTTTGCCCGGATCCCCTCACCTCAAACTGCAGAATCTCCCCCAGCGCCGTGCTCAGCGTGCCCAGCATCGGATCGGCATCGGCCAGCGTGATCCGACTCTTTGCTTCTGGAAGACGCTCTGCCACGAGTTGACGAGCCAGAAAGATGTCGGTGCCTTCGTGAAAGACGATCGTCACCAGCGAGATGCCGAGCCTGGAGATGCTGCGGATCTCCTCGACGTGAGGGAGGCCGCTCATGGCGAGTTCGACGGGATAGGTGACGGACCGCTCCACCTCCAGCGGCGGAAGCGTGCCGGCTTCCGTCACGACCTGCACCTGGATGTTGACCA
>Ga0114963_10002673_pt1 | contig 12190 bp, 15 predicted proteins | sample C_131016_EF_Meta_FD_87019 | JGI IMG/M metagenome (GOLD analysis project Ga0114963, IMG submission 87019) | Freshwater microbial communities from Lake Croche, Canada to study carbon cycling - C_131016_EF_MetaG | ecosystem: Environmental > Aquatic > Freshwater > Lake | place: Lake Croche, Canada...
ACTCAACGAGTTTGTCCAAAACACCCTGAGAAATTTATCTCAGGGTGTTTTCTTTTGTAAATATCAGTATGGAAAATACCGACACTCAACTCACAATCAACGACATCGCCCTCACACGCGATGTGATCGACCTTGCTTGCAAGCGCGGAGCCTTTAATGGTGCCGAGGCTCGCCAGGTTGGAATCTTATTTGAAAAACTGGATCAGTTTATCAAAGCTGCATTAGCACAGGCTGAAGCAGAAAAGCAATCTGCGGCTGGAGTGCCAGAATCAGATGCCGCGCCAGAAACTCAAGGAGAATAACATGGCATTTTTGAAACACATTGGTAAACATGCTGACCGTAAAGTGGCAGTGATTTTTAGACAGATTCCCGGAGACGATCACATGTGTTTGTGTATCTATCCAGACCTGTTGCCAATCAACTTACATGATCCTTTGATGAAGGTATTGGAAAGCCCAGTAGGCCAAAGTGCCGAAGAGTTTGCCGATGCGTTGAATCGCAACATCTTCCCTGATGGTCGTAACATGTTGCAGACCTTGCACACAGAACGCCTGATGAAGCGTGTGCAGACTGAACAGATCTTGATGACTCCCACCTTGCAATCAAATGTTCGTCTCAGCGAACTCAACAAGATACTGAACGAGATGAAGAAGGGTGAAGATGCTGTTCGCAAGATGGCTGAATTGGACGGTGCTCGTGGCATGGTTGATCCCAAAGCCAAACGAGCCGCAGAAGCAGCATACAAAGCCGGACAACAGGCTCCTCGCAGTTCAGTAGAAGCAGGATACACTTCAGCACCCACAGATGGTGCATTGGATGACCGTGCTATCGCTGCCAACATGCTCACACAGGCCGTGAAAATGCATAACGAAGCCACTTCGCTAATCAATGAAGCAGCCCGGATGAAAAAGGAAGCAGAAAGAATGTTTCCAGGCGTGAAGATGATGGACTTGCCCAAGATGGCACCAATCCCACAGGTAGAAACAGAAGCACCAGCTGCTCCAGTAGCAAAACGAGGCCGCCCGGCCAAGGCCAAGGCTGCTGCTCATGCCACTGAGTGAAGAGTTTCTTGCCAAGTGGGATCACATAATCTCCGAGGTTGAAAAGACTCAGGTTCCGTTGAAATGCATAAACAAGATGGTGATCAGGATTGCCGGGGGCCGGCAGAAGACCATCAATCTTGCCAGGCTGAGAAAAGACGGACTTGACGATGACGAGATCGAAGAGATCATGAATAGAAATATTTTTGTGTTGGGCGATTTAGTGAACAACATTGATTTTATTTTAGACGTCAACACCGTGGCTGGAATCATACAACCAGCCACAGACAAATTATTGAAAAGTTTATGAATGTTCGATTACTCAGTCACTCACAACCAACACAAGAATTTGCAGAACTGGGCATCCACGATGCTCAAGAACTCATCGCGTATTGCGCCCGTGTGTCCAATCCCAGCAATCAACTCAACACAGAAACATCAGAACGACTCATCCGATACCTTGTCAAACATCAGCACTGGTCACCATTGGAAATGGTCTCAGCCTGCTTGGAAATCACAACCACAAGAGACATCGCCCGCCAAATACTACGGCACAGAAGTTTCTCATTCCAAGAGTTCAGCCAACGCTACGCTGACCCAACGCAGGATCTCAGTTTCGTACTCCGGGCTGCTAGACTCCAAGACGCCCACAATAGACAAAACAGCATAGAGATTGATGATGCTGGTCTTCAGCGCCGTTGGGAAGAGCAACAACAATTTGTTATCAATTGCGCGAAAAATGCATATGAATGGGCTATCGTACATGGTATTGCCAAAGAACAAGCCCGTGCCGTATTGCCAGAAGGCAACACTGTGAGCCGGTTATACATGAATGGCACATTACGATCATGGATCCATTTCATTGAACTCAGATCCGCAAATGGCACACAACGAGAGCATCAAGAAGTTGCCGTGGCTTGTGCTCAAGTGATAGCACAAATTTTCCCAATGGCAGCAGACTTGGTTGCAAAGTAAGAGACTGTATGCTATACTAGCATATGGCTAAACTACTAAGAGATCTGAGTCGAGAACGAGAATACAACCAACACGCTAAAGGTCCGGAACACATGATCATCAATGGTCAGGTAGTCAAGGTCTCGGACATGGTTGTGCATAGATTCCGCATGGGAGATGTTGAAGATCCTGTGCTGTATGCTGCTCAACCTATACATGCGTGGCAACAGACTGAAGCAGGCAAGTTTGTGATGGAGCATGCCATGGAGTCTCCTTGGTGGGTGCGGCACATGGATCCATATGACTATGGATATCAGTTTGCCATCGTGGCCCGTATGAAAGAATCTGATCAAACTTTTTACACACTGAAATATGTTGGAACCACAAGTTGAATATCTAGACGAACGAGACGCAGTTCCTCGACCCCCTGTAAAAAAACAAATGTGGGATGGTGAACGGTTTGTGCCAGTCACACTATACAAGATAAAAGGGTTTGTAGGCGTGGTAGCACACGATTCGTTATCCACAACTTTTGGACCCGCTGGAATATACCGGGTTGGGACATATTGGGAGTATAGCAAATCTGGCGACTTTACCTTGATGGACGAAAAGGTGTATTTTTTTTACAGACTGAAATGGGAGGGTAGATGAAAATACTGGTCACCGGAGGACTTGGCTTGATAGGACACAATGTGGTCAAACGACTACAAGAGCAAGGCCACACCACAAGCGTGATTGATAATCGCACCACCTACGGAATGATCCCACAGGCAGAACTTGACTACTTGATGTCAGAGAGACTGAAGAAGATCAATCTATCACCATCTCACTTGTACAATCGAGACATCTGCGATAGAGAATCCATCGACGACATATTTGAGATTGAGCAACCCGATGTGGTGATACACATGGCATCATTTCCCAGGCAGAAAGTTGTGAATGCTGACCCTGCATGGGGTGCCAGGGTCATGATGGAAGGCTTGATCAATGTGCTTGAGAGTGCCAAACGACACCATGTGAAGAAGGTTATGTATATTTCCAGCTCAATGGTGTATGGTGACTTTGAGAATGATGTCACTGAAGACGCCGTGTGTAGGCCACAAGGCCAATACGGCATAATGAAACTTACAGGAGAAGAACTTGTCAAAGATTATACTCGCCGTGGTTGTTTTGATCATGTTATTATCCGTCCCAGTGCTGTTTATGGGCCACTTGATGTTGAAGACCGAGTCGTCTCCAAATTCATGCTCACAGCAATGCGCGGCGGAGTGCTCGGCGTTAATGGAGCAAACGAAACACTAGACTTTACTTATGTGGATGATGCTGCCGATGGTATTGTGGCTGCTGCTACAACGTGGGTGGGTGAGTGCCGAATATTCAACATCACACGAAGCCACAGCGTGAGTCTATTGCAAGCTGCTGGCATGATCATTGAGCTTGTTGGCAAGGGCACGATCGAACTACGCGACCGGGACGCAGACTTTCCTTCACGTGGTGCTTTGAACATAGATCGTGCTAGAGCCTTATTGAAATATGATCCCCAGGTCGATGTAGCAGAAGGATTTGAGAATTACTACCGCTGGCTTAGCAATTCATCTTACTGGAAATCTCTATGAAGATACTGGTGGTATCAGCACACCCCGATGATGCTGAGATCGCTTGCGCGGGCACTTTACGACGGTTCCAGCAGCAAGGTGCTGATATTGCTTCGGTGATTACAGTACGTCCCAGTGCCGAAGATCGTACTGGGCGAGACAAATTGGTAGTCGAGTCGGAACTTGCTGCCAGTTATCAGCAATCTGGATTTGGCTTGCGTGTTCTTGAAACTGATTTACATGCTGATGGTCGTCCCAATTTAGTTAGAGACAATGCTACCATGTCTAAACTCAATCAACTGCTGGAGCCTTGCGACATTGCTATCTTGCCCAATCCCGAAGACACTCATCAAGATCATTCTAATACCTATCATCTAGCATGGCCTGCTGTAAAGAAGTTGGCCAAGCAGGTTTGGGTCATGCACCAATGGCCATATTGCCACTATCATTCTACCACGCCTAATTTGTTTGTAGAAATACAGGATCATTGGGAATTCAAAAAAAGTTTATTGATGTGTTACAGAAGTTATCTTGGTCTCAAACACATAGAAGATATACGTGTGACCAATCAATACTGGGCTCAACATAATCAACAGTCTTTGGCAGAAGCATTCACTGTGATAAACAATTATTTCTAGAATGATCACGTTATTTCAAAATAAACGAAACTGGGAAATCATATGCGAACAGGTATGGCATCTGGTCGAGCAAGATCATGCACAGGGATTGGCACAGAATAGTGAGCTGGTAAAAAAATTAGAACAGAGATTGGCTCGGCAGTTTGACCGCAAGTATTGTGTGACCACTGCCAACTGCACCGATGCATTGTTTTTGTCTGTCAAAGCGTTGAATCTTCCACCACGGTCCCGTGTGGCGGTGAGCAGTTACACATTCACCGCCACAGCACATGCGGTGGCACGGGCCGGGCATGAAGTTGTGCCTGTGGATGTGGGCGATGACTATTGTATTGATGTGGGCAAAATTTCTGATTGTGCCGCTGTGGTGGCTGTTGATATATTTGGTAATATGAGCCAATGGCAGTCACTAGATCAACTGGGGATTCCTGTAATCAGCGACGCTGCACAAAGTCTGGAAAGTCACGATGGTCGATGCTGGAGTGCTAAAAATGGCACCATCAGCTGTGTGAGCTTTGCTCCTAGCAAACCCATCAGCAGTTGGGGCAGTGGCGGTGCTGTACTCACAGACGATGCGGATATTGCTGAATCGTGCCGACTATTAAGATTACACGGCAAGAATCGTAACTCGGATCTTGCCATCGATCCAGGACTCAACAGCATGATCAGCAGTTTTGAAGCAGCCTGCGTATGGGCCGGATTAGATCATTCCGGCTCTTGGCAGACACGCAGAACCAAAATAGCCCAGTATCTCCTGGGCCAGAGTAAATATCAATCAGGCATGCAACAACATCTACAACAACACACTTACAGCAAGTTGGTATTTCAATCAGACACCAGAGATCACACCATGACAGCACTTCGAGATGCTGGAATAGAGTGTGCTGTACACTACCAACTGCCAATACACCATGAATGGTTGTACCCAGGTGTGGCCATCAACAGTGATCGTCTCAGCAGAATCAGTTTTAGTGTGCCCAATCAACACACATTGAACGATGCAGAAGTAGAACACATAGGAAAGCTATTGGCATGAACATATTGATATTAGGCGGCCACGGATTCATCGGACATCACACAGCCCGGGCCTTGGCAGATCACAATATCACAGTGGTGGACCGACATCACACTTATGGAGACTATCCCGAGTGGGAATACAACCCCATAATTGAACAACGTCTCGGCTACATGCCACAACATAGTTTTCTTTTTGGTGATGTCACTGATCTCAAATTCATGCAATCTGTGTTTGAAACACAGTCATTTGATGTGGTGATTGATCTAGCAACCTATCCTAATGCCAAGATGGTCAAGCGCAATGTGATTGATGCCACAGAAAACATGATCACTGCCACAGCTATAGCATTAGATCTGTGTGTGAAACATCATGTAAAAAGATTTGTGTTGGCCAGCAGCAGCATGGTATATGGAGAGTTTGGGTCGGCTGCTCCTGATGAAACGGCTGTATGTAATCCATTGACTCTGTATGGCAGTTACAAACTTCAATGTGAACAGATGTGTAAAATCTGGCACAAAGAATATGGACTGGAATACAGTATCCTTAGGCCCAGTGCATTGTATGGTACCAGAGATACTGTGGTACGTGTGATATCAAAAATGGCAGTGGCTGCACACTCCCAAGGTCGGATACAAGTGCATGGCCCAGATAATCGGTTGGATTTTTCCTGGGTCACCGATGTAGCTGCTGCCTTTGCTACTGCTGCCACACATGCTAATTGTGCCAATGAGATTTTTAACTGCACAAGAGGTCATGGTCGGCGTATCTTGGAAGCCGCCGAGATTATACAGCATCGTATCCCCAGCAAGATTGATTGTTTGCCGCACGATAGTTTTTATCCAAATCGTGATACATTGAACAGCAGCAAACTACGCAATCTCACTGATTGGAATCCTGTTATAGACATCGAGCAAGGTATTCCTGAATATCTCGATTGGTTACTCACACAATCTTATCTACATAGATTCTAACCAAGGCCGTTGGTGATACAAGCTGAAATAATAGTCTTGTAGCCAGGCCCAATCAAAGCTCAGTTTTAATCCGGCATAATCGCCATTGATGGATTGATAATATTGTTGTGCATCGGCTGCACCTTGCAAGCACCATTGGGCATTTTCACCATGTGCCACTGTGAGCCAAGTGTTGAGACGGTATTGTATTTCGACATCTGCGCCTTGATCTACTTCTCTCTGTAGCTTCAACACTTCTCTAAATGCACTGCGCCATGTTACCCAGGGATCAGTATTGAATCTTGATATGCTGGCGCAGATAGGAACCACTTCGTGTGCTGCACTCAAGGTAAAATCCAAACCTGGTTGTGTGTCCAGCACCAACTGGCGATTGTACAAGTTGATATTCATGGCACCATACTCTAGATTATTCACAGGATTCTTGCTGTGGAAAATATAGTGCTTGGGTTGTTGCATGCGGTCGGGTTGATAATCAAATTTAAAATCAGACAAAACTTCTGTTTTGGCAAACACAGCAAAAAACCAAGGTGTTGTGCTGAGTCGTGCAGCGGCTTTGTATGCAGCTTCTCTACCTAAGATTCTGTCGCTTCGACGAGCACGACCACACAGGCCCAGCAACTGTTGCCAGTTGGCATCAGCCATGCTTTCTCCATTACTGATGAAGATCACATCTGATTCTTGATCGGTTCGGTTATTGCGATGTGTTTTGTCTATGTTGGGATAATCGTATAGCTGTGTCTTTATGTGTGGAATCGCCGCCTTGGGTACAATCACATCGTTGGCACCCAGACTCAGCGGAACAATGGTCTTGGTCTTTTCTCTCCACAATGCCACAGCAGGCGGCCGATGTCCCCGACTCTGGCTGCGCTCAGTTGAAAATACAGCCAGTGGGCCTGCAAAGTCTTGAGTACGCACCACATCAACATGGCTGTCTTGGTCGTGTTGTATTATGGGCATGGGTCTACGCGGAACCGACATCAGCTGACCAACAAAGTTTAGATCATACCATTCCAGCAAGGCCTTGTGTTCTGCTGACTTGGCAAATGTAGGCACATGCATGAAGAATGTGTCACCAAACTTTTGTTCATCGCTGGCAAACACATGCAACATGGTGCTCTGCCATTGTTCAGGATGCCAAGAAAAATCAAAATTGGTATAATCACATATGCTGGAGCACACCCATACAAATTCATGTTCTGTACCTATGCTCCTGGCCAATCGTATCAAGGTGTCTCGGTAGTTGTCAAAGTATCTTACACGGCGTGTGACATTGGGTATCTGCCCTGCTGCGCCATCCAAGTGATCAATTTCGTAGATGGCTGTGGCCACACGATTGGTGCGTATTCGTAATTGATCCACAAATTTTGTATCTGTGGCACCACACACATGATATTGCGGACCCCCGGTTCGTTGATGTTGTGTTCCGAATTGATATATGTAAGGAGGATCTGTGGCATCCGGATGCCAGGTGTAATCAAAATCTTCAAACTCCACTCCTGCAGGTATCTTCCAATCTGGGTCTACAGATCTTTTGTTTGCTCTGGGTGTGTTGACAAATTTTGTATGTGTGGCGCCTGGAACTGCGTACACCGGCCCATTCGTTTTTTGCCATTGTGTTCCAAATTGATATATGTAAGGAGGATCTGTGGCATCCGGATGCCAGGTGTAATCAAAGTCTATAGCCGCAGGCATGGTCCAATTGTCTGTTGAACTTTGACGACGTAAAGTGGGTCGCAAATGATAATTTGTATCTACATAGCCTGCTTGAGGAACAAGATAGGTACCAGAATCTTTCTGCCATTGGCTGGGCCATGCATGTCGTTGATGGGCTTGCCACGGTGGTGGTTCATAAAGGAAATCAAACCCTGTGTAATCCACTAAGTATGAGACCACCCAAAAGAATCTTGTGCGCGACTGTTGTTGTGCTTGATCAATGGATTCAACCTGTTGTTCGTGTGCAAACAGATCGGGCTTGGGTCCAATATAAAATACATCAAACATGATCAGAATAGACGAGATTTACGAAAATACATTCTTGCCCTGGGTAAAAAAGAATTTGCCCACAACTGCTCTTTACTATCATGATCCATTTGGTCACAGTGATCCGGACAGCATTTTCTGCAGAAGTCATATAGATCCCAAGGAGGAAACTAATTTCATTTATTTCTTTGACCAAGAGCCCTTGATTTTAGATTATCATTCAAAAACATTCGACAGTGTTGATCAAAGGAATAGCAGATACAATCGAGAAAATCGCAAAACAGACAGGAAACCAGGAATTATTGTAACCAGTGAGACCAACAGTGACAATATAGATTATATATGTAAACAGCGAAACTTGCAACCTTTTTATTACTTCTTTCATGGATGGGCTGCACTGGATTGGTATCGCGGTTACGATCGAACCTTTTTAATAACTCCTTGGCAACAACGAAAGATTAAGAAAACGTTCTTCAGTGCAAATCGAATCATTGGCGGACTTAGACAACATCGAGTGTTGATGTTGTATCATTTTGCAAAACTAGATCTCATGCATAATTGGATAAGTGCTAGTTCGCTGTGTCCGGCGGAAAATATGCCTATTACAGAAATAGCCATGCACTACTCTAATCGATATCCTGACATCGAGGATGTGATTGGCAAGTTGGATCTACCCAAATTATTCCCTGGAGAGGACACTCCCAGAATGAGCAGTTGTTGGTTGGATCAATTTGATCCGTGTGCCGAAAGCCTGGTATATCATGTGAGCGAAACAGTATATTACGGGCGTAGACTACAGCTCACCGAGAAGTCGTTCAAACCCATTGCGTTAGGTATGCCGTTTATATTGTCAGCCACTGCTGGAAGTTTAGCATACCTGCGCGGTTATGGATTTAAGACGTTTGGTGAATTCTGGGATGAGAGTTATGATCTGGAGACTGATGATTTTGCGCGAGCCAAAAAAGTAGCTGCTGTATTAAAACAATTAGATGATCTCTCTGAACAAGAGAAACAAGAACTTTTTCAAAGGTGCCACGGCGTGATTGAACACAATTGGAATTGGTTTTATCATGGTGGGTTAGAATCAGTGTTGTGGAAAGAACTCAGTGAAATGTTAGATTCCATTAAGAAACATTTGTTGGTATGATTTCAATCTCTGTTGATCATATACACCCTGTCACACGCAGACCCATGCCCAATGGTGTGCCGGTACACTTGCATGACCATCTGGATTCCATGGACGGGCATCGACTGGATTTTCCTCGAATCATCTACTATCTGCGTGATTGCAAGATTCCAAGTCAGATTGTATTGACCAAGCATGCACCAATCAATTCATGGTATCCAATCGTGATAGGATGGTTCGATCATGATCAAGATTATATCGCACAGATCAGCAACGAAGCATTGATTAAAATAAAATCAAAAGAGATGAAATTGATTGTTACCTATCACGAAGGCGATCACCCGGGCCGCATCCGAGATAGACTGAATGTTCTTTGCGACCAGCACGGAATCGATCGTGAAATCACCTGGTTGATATCTGGCAATTCTTCAGCAGATCAATACACAAACACGGTATATTGGCCCGAACTTGAGTTCATGTATTGGAGAACTGTGGATCGAGACTCAGGTGCTCAATTCCACTGCGACCCACGCTCTCGTGCATACACTGGATTGTGCAGGATAGATAAACTGTGGCGAAAGGTATTCATGAGCGATCTATGGAGTCACGATTTGCACCAACCTGGATACTTCAGCTACACTCAACACTTGCTGGGGGGAGAAGACGATTATCATGGGTGTGCATTGAGCAACGATTATCTGGCTCAATGCCAGCCCAGAGTAAATCAGTTCATCAAGGCCGGACCATTCCGTGTGGACGATCTAGACACTCATGCACACAATACCTATGACCAGAACATGACTGATTTGTATTCAGACAGTTATTTCAACATAGTGCTAGAGACCATGATCGACGTTGATGATTCAGGTGGGCAGTTTGTCACGGAAAAAACATTCAAACCCATATTCAATAATCAATTCTTTGTGGCAGTGAGTTCGGCAGATCATCTCCGACACCTGCATGATCTAGGATATCAGACCTTTGGGCGATGTATAGATGAAAGCTATGATTCCGTTACCGACAATCAACAACGGTTCGAAGCTGTGTTGGATCTTACCAAGTCGTTAATCAAGTCCGGGCAAAAAAACTTACATCAATTGTATCAGGATCTTGCACCCGAGATACAACACAATGCTCAGGTATTCCGTTCCGGCATGGCTCACAGGTTGAAAGCCGTTGTGGATCGCATCAACTACACACCTTGATTCCGTAAACCCGCTGGAATCGATCAGCATCTCTGGGATCGTTGACCATGGGCTCACCACGTATGTTTAGACTGGTGTTTAGCAGCATAGGACATCCGGTCATCACATACCACTTTTCTAACAGTTGGCGAATGCCTGATCCATCTCGAGACACAGTCTGTACTCTGCTGGTTCCGTCCACATGCACGATAGCAGGAAACTGGTCAGGATCACGACATTCTGCTACCACCTGCATGTATGGGCTGGTATTGAAGTTAGGCGGCATGTGAAAGTATTCTGCTGCGTATTCTTCCAGGATCACCGGAGCGAATGGTCGGAACTTTTGTCGCCGTTTGATCTCATTCACCCGGTTCTTGATTGCGTGTCCTCTTGGATCTGCCAGTAAACTGCGATTGCCCAACGCCCGCGGCCCAAACTCTGCACGGCCCGATGCCACACCCACTATCTTGTCTGTGACCAAGTGATCTAAGATTTCATTTACCGGGTAAGCACCGGGTATATTGTGTCCCAGAAAAGCGTCTCGCCAATTAACACGGCCACCATGAGCCAAACAACCAGCACCGAGACTATTGCCAGCATCCCCAGGATTAGGCATGATCCAAATTTTTTCATAGTATTGCCCCAAGAATCTATTGGCCAAGCAGTTCAATGCCACACCACCGCCGTATACTAGATTACGGCTACGGCCGTGCTCTCTGGCTTTTTGTAGAACATCTCGTATCATGCTTTCCACTAGAAATTGTGCTGTGCTGGCAATGTTTGCAGGATCGGCATTGGGCAAGAAATCATCTTCAACACCAATGTGTAGATTCTTTTTAAAATGTAAGCTGTTTGATAGATCCAGCAGTTGCTTCCGTATCTCGTCAAGATACACAGGTTCGCCATACGCTGCCATGCCCATGAGTATGTATTCTTCATCCATGGGTTTGAGTCCCACCCGGGCAGTCATAGCCGAATAGAACAGTCCAATGCTGTCAGGATATCTCAGGCTCCATACTTTCTTGTATCGTGCTCGGCCGTTTTCATACCATGCATCCCAGATGGTCACAGTGTCAAATTCACCAATGGCATCTATCACCACCACAGTAGCATCGTCGAATGGGCTGGTCTGAAATCCTCCTGCTGCATGACACAAGTGATGCCCATGGGTGTGTATCTGAGGTCGCCCCGTGATTCTGTATGCGGATCCAAGCAATCGATTCCAGCTGGGCCATTGAAATCCTTCACCACTGCGTAGTTGTCGCATGGCTTTGATCCAAGGACGTTCGTAGTAGTGATACTCCAGTCTGTCAGAATCTGTATGCGCTAACGCATCTAATATGAGATGATCACAGAGATCTCGGTCGTGCTTTCGTTTGCTGTAGCGTTCACTGTGAGCAGCAAATAATATATCGCCGGCCTGATTGACCACACTCACAGCGGCATCATGGAAGCCGGCAGAGATACCTATGTAGTTCATTTGTAGATGAAAGGGTCGCGTTTGCGAAGTTCTCGTAGTTTTTTGCGATAGCGAATCTCTAGTGTGATCTTTGCCCACATACGTTTAATCCAATTCATAGCATGCTCCTTATTTGTTGTTGTTGGTAGTCTGGATTGCTCCAATGATATTTATATGTAGCGGCAACGTCACCGATTCTGATTTTGTACACATCAAGATGATCGGCC
>Ga0114963_10002674_pt1 | contig 12184 bp, 14 predicted proteins | sample C_131016_EF_Meta_FD_87019 | JGI IMG/M metagenome (GOLD analysis project Ga0114963, IMG submission 87019) | Freshwater microbial communities from Lake Croche, Canada to study carbon cycling - C_131016_EF_MetaG | ecosystem: Environmental > Aquatic > Freshwater > Lake | place: Lake Croche, Canada...
CTGCACGGTGGAACGAGTTCCTGGTTTCACCCCGCCCACGATCCGTGGCAGATCGCCGGCTTTGTCGATCGTGCGGCCATCGAACTTGGTGATGATGTCGCCCGCCTCGACACCCGCCTTGTCAGCCGGGCCGCCCGCCTCGACGCTGCGAACCAGCGCACCGGTCGGCTTGCCCAGGCCGATCGACTCGGCGACTTCCTTGGTCACCTGATCGATCTGCACGCCGATGCGCCCGCGCACCACACGACCACTGGACTTGAGCTGATCGGCCACGCGTGTAGCTTCATCGATGGGAATGGCAAAGGAAATCCCCATGAAGCCGCCTGAGCGGCTGTAGATCTGTGAGTTGATGCCCACCACCTCGCCGCGCATGTTGATCAGCGGGCCGCCCGAGTTGCCCGGGTTGATCGCGACGTCGGTCTGAATGAAGGGCAGGAAATCACCGGTGTCGCGCGCCTTGGCGCTCACGATGCCCGCAGTGACGGTGTTCTCAAGGCCGAACGGTGAGCCGATGGCAATCACCCATTCACCCACCTTCAGCCGACTCACATCACCCAGACGGACCGCAGGCAACCCGCTGGAATCGATCTTCACGAGCGCCACGTCGGTGCGCTTGTCTGCACCAATGATCCGCGCCTTGAACTCGCGCTTGTCGGTGAGCGTCACGAACACTTCTTCGGCGCCTTCGACGACGTGGGCGTTGGTCATCACGTAACCGTCAGAGCTCAAGATGAATCCCGAGCCGACGCCTCGCTGCTGAGGCTCGCCTTCGCCCTGCGGGGGCCGCTGTGGCGCAGGGCGCCGGGGGTTTTGCTGCTGGTTGGGTATCGGCATGCCGAAACGCCGGAAGAATTCCAGCATGTCCTCGTCGAATTCAGGGCCGCCGTTGCCGCGGGGCGCCCTCGCCTTTTCCGTGGTTCGGATGTTGACCACCGCCGGCCCGACGTTTTCGACCAGCGTGGAGAAGTCAGGAAGGTTTTGTGCGTGAGCCGGCGCGGGCGCCAGGCCCAGCGTCACGCACGCCGCCAGCATCAGCGAAAGCAGCCCCCATTGAAGTCGCTCGGACAGCGACCGGCGCGGCTGGCTGAAGGAATGTTTCGGGGTGTCGATGTGTGGCGCAACTTGCATTTGAACTCCTATTGCCAAGCAGAACAATTCGAACGGTCGCAGGCTCATTTCCTGCGATCCAGTGACTGGGAAAAAGCTTTCAAGGTAACGGCGGGGACGTCACCTACGACCGTGAGCCAGTAATCCCCCCGACGACTCGTCATGGTGTGCGTCGCGCCACTCGAGCTGAGCGTCGGATGCAGGCCTCTGCCCTCGCTGTAAGGCTCGATGAACACCGACACATAGGTGATGCCATCGGAAAACACCGCATGAAGCGCCGACGTCGCCAACGAGCTTGCGTCCGATTTCAAGCCCAGCTCCAATGGCCGGCGAAAGCAGCTCAGCGGCCTGAAACCGGTCACCTGATTGCGCAACTCCCAACCCTCGGCGTCCAGCCTTGTCGGCTGCATTTGCGGCTTGATGACGCGGTAGCCAGCAGGCGTTTGCATCGGCTGCAAAACGAGTTCGGGCTGGGAGCGCACGCCGATCAGCACATCGGAGAAAGCGGAGACTTCCAGCACCTCGCCGCGCTCGTCAAACACCTCGGCGCGCAACAGCAGGCCGGTTTGCGCATCGGCCCACAGGCGATAGCCGTAGCGATATTCATCGCGTGGCTTGAGCAGCAGCACGTTGGCGTCATGTCCAGCGGCGCGATCGGATCTGAGCGTCTGCACGTCGTAGGACTCGGAGATGTGGTCGTCACGGCCGAGCAGGAGCGAGGGAAACGAAATCGACGCATCTCGCTGCTCGATCAGCACCACCCGCATCGAGGGCCAGACCGTGTGAACCTCGTTGTTGTGGCGCAGGACGTAGCGCGCCTGACCGTCGAGCGGTTCGATCCACTCGAACTGATCGGAACCTTCAAAAAAATGGAAGATGCGCGCGCTGGAGACCACTCCGCCAGAACTGACGACGAACGTGCCCTGAAAGTTGCGCTGGCTGGCTGCGTCATGAATGCGCATCAACCATTGGCGCACCTCGCGCGGCTCGATGGACACACCTGGCTCGGCAAAAACCAGGCACGGCAGAAATGCAACGGCCCAAATGGCCCGAGCCGCCAGACGCATCCGCGAGCGAATCTGCAACATCACGGCGTCAACGCGCTGGGACTTCAACCGCCGCATTGCGCAAGAAGCCCGAGGGTGCCCCCAGCACGGAACTTCCCGCGAACTGCTTGTGGGCAAGCAGGTACTGATCGAGCTGGTGGTCTCGAATCAACTCGCCAACGGCCACGGATTCGGCAACCGAAGCACCGCCTTGCGGGCGCAGGGCCACCACCGCAGTCGGCGACTGCGCCGATGAAGCGCTTGGCGCGAACGCTGCGAGTTGCACTGGCTCGGCTGCAGATCTTTGCGGCGCCTGAGAGACGGCCACCAAGGTGCCTACGACCGCCACAAAACCCGCAGCCACAGCGGCAGGCGCCCACCACGAACGGCTGTTGGCACGCTGACCCACCAGCGGGGCCGCCCCCACCTCGGGGGAGACGCCGTCAGGGATCCGGGGAGTGGAAGGCGCCAGCACCACAGGCTCCTGCGCCAAACGGGCTCGCAAGTCAACCAGAAAACGCTCATCTCGCGGGGCTGGGCTGGCCAGATCCTCGGAGCGCATCACATCGCCGATCAGGCTGAACGCATGCCACGTCTCGCGCACTTCAGGGTCGTCGCACCACGACGCGCAAAGCCGTCGCAGCGCATCGCCAGACGCCTCGCCATCGAGCAAGGCGGACAGTTCCCGCCGCTGATTGACACTCGCCTCGCCATCAAACTGATCAGACATGCCGCACCCCCATTCGCTGAACCCTGCCACGCCCGACCCATGCCCCGACTCGGGTGTTCATCTCCATCACCACCGCTCATCCAACCGCGTCCCCAGAAGCGGGCGCAAACGCAAGGCGATCGCCTCACGGGCTCTGAAAATCCTCGACCGAACAGTACCGATGGGACAGTGCATCAATTCGGCGATTTCTTCGTAGCTCAGACCTTCGATCTCTCGCAAGGTGATTGCCTGGCGCAGATCCTCTGACAGCGCTTCGATCGCAGAGTTCACTGTCATCGCAATCTCTTTGCTTGCCAACAACGACTCAGGGGTCTCGCCGGACGTTAGTTCGTTCTCGGTCCGGGAAGTTTCGTCCTCGTCGTCGCGTGATGCGCGCGAAGATTCGGTCACCAAGAGATCGCGCTTCAATTCGCCCAGGGCTTTCTTGGCGGTGTTCACGGCAATGCGATAAAGCCAGGTGTAGAACGCACTTTCGCCCCTGAAATTGGGCAGCGCGCGGTACGCGCGGATGAAGGTTTCCTGGGCGATGTCGGGCACCAGATCCACATCGCGCACCATGCGACCAATCAGACGCTCGATGCGACGCTGGTACTTGACCACGAGCATTTCAAACGCCTTGACGTCGCCCATCTTCACGCGCTCGACAAGCGGCGCGTCGGCATCGGTCGATGGGATGGGCTCGGTCAATTCAAGTCTGCGAGTTGAGGGGTGTGCGCCTGGATGGGATGAACATCGCGCGCATGGACGGCACAGCGCACGGCATGCCAGTGTGCACGCAAGCCATGTCGCTGAAGTGGCAAGCACACGTGCCTGAGCGGCATCGCGGGGTCGTCGGCATCGAGCCTCAGCAACATGAAGCTCCCAAGATCAAGCAAAACACGCGCACGCCAAGGACCACTTTCAAGGTCGGCATTCACCCCATGACTGCAAAACCAGCGCTGGGAATTCCACCTCAGCCCGATGGGGACTCGGCGAACGCTGGTGATCAGACCAAACAAGGATACCGACGTGGCCAACGCCAACAGCACGAATGTCCAGGAAAAGACCTCTGTGCGACTGACGCACAACCATGCACCGGCGCAAAGACACACCAGCGCCCCGAGACAGCCGACGAATCCGTTCCACACGCAAAAGCGTTCGACCGTTACCCGAAATGGTGACGTCGCCCGCATTCGATGCGAAATTCAGACTCGCTTGAAGACAAGCGTGCCGTTGGTCCCGCCAAAGCCGAAGTTGTTCTTGGCTGCGTATTCGATCTTCATGTCACGCGCCGTGTTGGCACAGTAATCAAGATCGCACTCGGGATCCTGATTGAAGATATTGATGGTCGGCGGCGACACCTGATGCAGCACCGCCATCGCGGTGAAGACCGATTCGATGCCACCCGCCCCACCCAAAAGATGGCCCGTCATCGACTTGGTGGAGTTGACCACCAGCCGACGCGAGTGATCGCCGAAAGCCAGCTTGATCGCATTGGTCTCGTTCACATCGCCCAAGGGGGTCGAGGTGCCATGCGCATTGAGGTACTGAACCGCATCGGCTGGAATCTGCGCATTTCGCAAGGCAGCTCGCATGGAGCGCTTGGGGCCGTCCACGCTGGGCGCTGTCATGTGGAATGCATCGGCACCCATGCCAAAGCCAACCAGTTCTGCATAGACCTTGGCCCCTCGGCGTTTGGCGTGCTCGTACTCTTCAAGAACCATCACGCCTGAGCCTTCGCCCAGCACGAACCCGTCACGGTCCTTGTCCCACGGACGGGATGCGGTGCTCGGGTCGTCGTTTCGCGTGGAAAGGGCACGCGCTGCCGCGAAACCGCCCACCCCCAGAGGAGACACCGTGGATTCGGCCCCGCCGGCCACCATCACATCGGCGTCGCCGTACTCGATCATCCGGCCGGCCTGTCCGATGCAATGCAGGCCCGTGGTGCAGGCAGTGACGATCGCCAGATTGGGGCCCTGGAAGCCGAACTTGATGGACAGATGGCCGGAGATCATGTTGATGATCGACGCCGGCACGAAGAACGGAGACACCCGACGCGGACCACGCGACACCAGTTCGGCGTGGGTTTCCTCGATGAGTGGCAAACCGCCTATGCCTGAGCCCACCAGGCAGCCGATGCGTTCTGCTTCTTCTTCTGTCAATTCACTACCGGTCTTCAGCCCGGAATCCCTGACGGCCTGAATCGATGCAGCCAGACCGTACTGCATGAAGACGTCCATGTGCCGGGCTTCCTTGGCCGGGAAGTAATCCTCGACATTGAAGCCCTTGACCTCGCCCGCGAACCGACAGGAGAAGTCGGTGGCATCAAAGCGCGTGATGTTGGCAATGCCGGAGCGGCCGGCAATCACATTGGCCCAGCCTTCCGCCACGCTGTTGCCGACAGGGCTGATCAAACCCATGCCAGTGACGACGACACGCCTGCGGCTCACCGACGCGCCCTTGAGAAGAAGAGAAGATAGACAAACGCAGGACCCATATCAGGCCCAGGAATCAGCGGAAAAGACATGCCGTAGGGTGCGCGGATCAAGCCTTTTGATGCTTCAAGGCGTAATCAATGGCCAGTTGCACCGTGGTGATCTTCTCGGCTTCTTCATCGGGGATCTCGATGCCGAACTCATCTTCGAGTGCCATCACCAGTTCCACGGTATCAAGCGAGTCTGCACCGAGATCGGCGACGAAAGCCTTTTCATTGGACACGTCGGATTCGGGCACGCCGAGTTGCTCGGCAACGATCTTCTTGACACGGGATTCGATATCGCTCATGACTCCTCCAGGAGTGTTGTATGGAAACAGTCCGGGATTCTAAGGGCTGCATCACGCGCCCTTCAGCCGGCCAGGCAGGTCCGGTGGGTTGATAGACGAGCATGCCCGCCGTCAGTTCATGTACATGCCGCCATTGACATGCAACTCGGTGCCCGTGATATACGCGGCACCGGCCGACACGAGGAAGGCAACAGCCTGCGCCACGTCATCGGCGCTGCCGAGTCGCCCGAGAGGAATCTGACCCAGCAAGGCCGCCTTCTGGTCATCGGCAAGTGCGTCAGTCATGTCGGTGGCGATGAAGCCCGGGGCCACGCAATTCACCGTGATGCCTCGGCTGCCGAGTTCGCGCGCCAGCGAACGGGTCAGACCGGCCACACCAGCCTTCGCCGCCGCATAGTTCGCTTGGCCGGCATTGCCGCTCGCACCCACCACCGACGTGATGTTGACGATGCGGCCATGCCGCTGCTTGATCATCGGGCGCATCACAGCGCGGCTGAGCCTGAACACCGACTTGAGGTTGGTGTCGATCACGGCATCCCAGTCCGCGTCCTTCATGCGCATGGCCAGGTTGTCGCGGGTGATGCCGGCGTTGTTCACCAGCACGTGCAACGCGCCATGCTCCTTGAGAAGCGCGTCCAGGGTCGCATCGACGCCGGCCGCGTCATTCACATCGAGGCACGCTCCCTTGCAGCCGGGATAGCCTGCCAAGGCCTCATCGATGGCACGAGCGCCGGCCTCGGTCGTGGCGGTTCCGATCACGATCAGGCCGCGACGTGCAAGCTCCAGCGCGATCGCTCGGCCTATGCCTCTTGAGGCGCCCGTCACGAGAGCGACTTCACGGGCACTGTTTTCTGTTTGGTTCATGACAGCAGGTTCCTGGTCTCAAGCAAGGACGCCGGATCGAAGATGGCACCGGAGATGGCCTCGGCGTCGATGCGTTTCATCATCCCGGCGAGGACCTTGCCCGGGCCGCATTCGATCAGATGCGAAACGCCCATGGCGCGAATGGCGAGGATGGTTTCAGACCAACGCACGGGCCCGAATGCCTGACGATAAAGAGCATCACGAATCCTGGCGGGGTCCGATTCGGCACGTACGTCGATGTTGTTCAGCACGGGGATCGCAGGCGGCTTCAACGCAATCGACACCAGCTTGCCTTTGAGCCGCTCGGCGGCGGGCATCATGAGCGAGCAGTGGAACGGCGCCGACACCGGCAGCGGCAGCACCCGTTTGGCGCCGGCAGCCTTCAAGCGCTCGCCCGCTGATTCAACACCCGCCTTCGACCCGGATATCACGGTCTGCTTGGGATCGTTGAAGTTGGCGGCTTCGACCACCTCACCAGTCTCGCTTGCCACTGCGGCACACACAGCGCTGACGGCCTGCGGGTCCAGGCCGAGCACGGCCGACATGGCGCCCATGCCGACCGGTACAGCTTCTTGCATCGCTTGCGCGCGAAAACGCACGAGCGGCAACGCATCGGCGAGCGTCAGCGAGCCTGCGGCCACCAGGGCGCTGTATTCGCCAAGGGAATGACCGGCCACCACGACCGGGGACAGCCCGGTATCAGCCATCCAGGCGCGATAGCAAGCTATCGCGGCAGTGAGCATCACTGGCTGAGTGTTGGTTGTCAGATCGAGTTGGTCCTTGGGTCCCTCGCGCACGAGACGGCCGAGATCGCACGACAAGGCTTCGGAAGCCTCGGCCAGCGTGTGGCGCACCGCGGGGTGCTCGCCCCAGCCATCCAGCATGCCAACGGCCTGCGAGCCTTGGCCAGGAAAAACAAACGCAAAGGATGTCATTGCAACGTCTCAGGGTGTCAAGAGCCTGCGCCTGCGAGGCGGGCTCAGTAGTCGAGGAGCACCGCGCCCCATGTGAAGCCGCCGCCCACGCCCTCGAGCATCACGGTGTCGCCGCGTGCGATCTGGCCAGACCGCACGGCCACGTCAAGCGCCAGCGGGATCGAGGCAGCCGAGGTATTGCCATGGTCGGCCACGGTGACGATCACTTTTTCCATCGGCAGCTTCAGCTTTCGCGCTGTGCTTTGCATGATGCGGATGTTGGCCTGATGCGGAATCAGCCAGTCGATGTCACCCTCATCGCGGCCCGCCTTGGTCAGCACCGAGCGCGCCACATCCTCGAGCACCGTCACTGCCAGCTTGAACACCGCCTGGCCGTCCATCTTCAAGGTGGCATCACCGCGCAGCACCCCGCCAGACACGCCACCAGGAGTGCACAGGATGCCCACGTGGCGACCGTCCGCGTGCAGTTCGCTGGCCAGAATGCCGGGCTGGTCGCTGGCCTCCAGCACCACCGCACCCGCGCCGTCGCCGAACAAGACGCAGGTCGTGCGGTCACCAAAGTCGAGCAGCCGAGAGAAAATTTCCGAGCCGATCACCAGCGCGCGCGAAGCCGCGCCGGTGCGGATCATCGAATCGGCCAGCGTCAGCGCGTAAACGAAGCCCGAGCAGACCGCCTGAACATCGAAGGCCGGACAACCCGCGATGCCCAGCCTGTTCTGCACGATGCAAGCGGTCGAAGGAAACACCATGTCGGGCGTCGATGTGGCCACGATGATGAGGTCGATGGACTGCGCACTGCATCCGGCAGCATCCATCGCAGCCCGCGCGGCGGCTACCGCCAGATCGCTGCACAACTCGTCGTCATGCGCAAAGTGGCGCGACTTGATCCCGGTGCGTTCGGTGATCCATTCGTCGGAAGTCTCCACACCCGCAGCCGCCAGCCGATCAGCCAACTGCGCATTGGTGACACGGTTGTGAGGCAGATAGCCGCCGGTTCCGGCAATGCGAGAAAAGCGAGGCAAGGATGAGGCCGACGTCGGGGCAGAGGCGTTCATTCAGTGGTGTGCGGGGCGCTCATCTTGGGTGGCTCGACGGCGCCGAAGGCGGGCATCGCCTGCAACGTGTCGCGTATGCGCTCGTGTGCCTTGTCGAGCAGTCCGTGGCGCGCCGCATCATAAGCGCGGTCAAGCGCATATTCGAACGCCACGGCGTCCGCAGAGCCATGGCTTTTGAAAACCAGACCGCGCAGCCCCAGTAACGCCGCGCCGTTGTAGCGGCGGTAGTCCACCTGAGACTTGAAGCGCTTGAGTACCGGCGCCGCGACCAGCGCCGACAGCCTGCTCAAGACATCGCGGCCAAATTCCTGCCGCAGCGCGCCAGAGAACATCGTGGCCAGGCCCTCAGCCGCCTTCAGCGCCACGTTGCCGACAAAACCATCGCATATGACGATGTCGACCGTTCCCTTGAACAGGTCGTTGCCTTCGACATTGCCGTAGAAGTTGATGTGCCCACCGGCCGCCGCCGCACGCAGCAATTCGGCAGCCTGCTTGATGACCTCGTTGCCCTTGATCGCCTCTTCGCCGATGTTGAGCAGACCCACGGTAGGCTGTGGCTTGCCTTCAACCGCCGCCAACAGCGCGCTGCCCATGACCGCAAATTGAAGCATGTGTGCGGCAGTGCAGTCGACATTGGCACCCAGATCAAGCACCGTGGTGTGCCCACCCTTCTGGTTGGGCAAATCGCCGGATATCGCGGGCCGGTCGATGCCATCAAGCGTCTTGAGCACATACCGCGACACCGCCATCAACGCGCCGGTGTTTCCCGCCGACACGCACACATCGGCACCGGCTGCGCCTGATTCATCGGGCTTGACGAGTTCGATGGCCAGTCGCATCGACGACTGCTTCTTGCGCCGCATGGCGACCTCGATGGAGTCGTCCATCTCGACCACCTCGGTGGCCTCCACGAAAGTGCAACGCGGCCACTGACTGGCGGGTTTCAACGGATCCAGGCGCCCGACAAGGATCAACTCGGCATCGGGGTGACGCGAAAGGAAAGCCTGGCAAGCAGGCAGCACGACCGAGGGGCCATGGTCGCCGCCCATGCAGTCAACAGACAGCCTGACGGGACCACGCGAGGGGACGTTTGTCAATTTCTCGTCGGCGAAATTCATGTCAACCCGTTCAGGCCTGTTCTCGGCACGAACCGAACGAAAAAGCCCGGCGTTGCTTGGATGCAGGAGCCGGGCCGTCTGGGGCTGCGGGGGTCGCCGGCCAGCGCAGCCAACAGGGCAGCGTGACCATCATGGCAGCGTCAAGATTTCAGGCGTCGGCCTTGGTCTTGAAGATCTTGCGGCCACGGTAAAAGCCGTTGGGGCTCACGTGATGACGCAGGTGCAATTCGCCGGTGGTGGGCTCGATGGCCGTGCCCGGGGTGGTCAGTGCATTATGGGAACGGTGCATGCCGCGCTTTGAAGGCGACTTCTTGTTTTGCTGAACGGCCATCTGTTTCTCCGCGAACGTTGGATTTGTGGCGCCGGGCTACGGGACTGAACGGGCCCTGTAGGCGCTGGCAGCGGGGGTGATTCGCAAAAACCGCCAATCCCGCCACTGCCAAAAAGGTTCGCGAGTGTATCAGGCCAGGCGCTCAGTTCGGCGCGGTCTTGCGCTTGAGTTTCAACTCGCCCAGGACATCGAACGGGTTGACACGCTCGTCAAACGCCACCGCATCGGCAGCGCGCGCCAGAGGCTGCGGACACATTTCGTGGCGAGGCACCAGCGGCAGCGCCAACAGCAACTCATCCTCGATCAGATCCACGAGGTCGAAGCTTCTTGAAAGCACCAGCACATCTTCTTCGATGTCGGCATCCATCGCCGCGGCCTGTTTCTCGTCGGCAACGAAGCGGAAGCTTCGCTCGACGCTGAGTGCGGCCTGCACGGGCTGCAGGCATCGCTGGCATACCAGCGAAAGACAAGCCACGGCATGCAGGTGCAGCCAGATTTCGCTGCCACCGGCACGCACCGAGCGGGCCTCTGCATGGGCTTTCCAGTGAACCTGATCGGCGGGGCCTGGCAAGGCCTCACGGTGCGCTTCGCCACAAAGCCGGCCCAGACCCGACAACCCGAACGTGCCAGAAGCAGCATCGCCTCGACGCGCAAACGCCGCGATGTCCACGCTGTGGGGATTGAAGTCAGGAGAGTCCATGGTGAGCCAGTTTACGGCCCGGCGGCTCACAAGGGCGACGCACACCGGATGGGACAATCGCGTCGAATGCCCCAACAGCCCACCTTGCTCCTGGCCTCGACCTCGATCTACCGCCGAGAGTTGCTGAGCCGCCTGCGCCTTCCTTTCGGTGTGGTGGCGCCAGACGTCGACGAGACGCCCGGATTACAGGAGCCCGCGGCTGAAGTCGCGCTTCGCCTGTCACTGGCCAAGGCGCGCGCTGTGGCGCAACGGCACCCGGGCGCAGTCGTCATCGGCTCGGATCAGGTGGCCGAACTCGACGGTCTGCTGCTGGGCAAGCCCGGAAATCACGACAACGCCGTGCTGCAACTGCGCGCCATGAGCGCGCAGCGGGTGGTGTTCCACACGGCGGTGTCCGTGGTGTGCATCGACTCGGGATTCGAGGCGAGCGATCTTGCGCGGGTCACGGTGACCTTTCGCTCGCTCACCGAGGGCGAGATCGAGCGCTACCTGCGGGCCGAGCGTCCCTATGACTGCGCCGGCAGCGCGAAATCAGAGGCTTTAGGCATCGCCTTGCTGCAATCGGTGGAATCTGACGATCCGACCGCGCTGATCGGGCTGCCGCTGATCCGCACCTGCGAGCTGCTGCGTCGAGCCGGGGTGGATCCGTTGAATCCGGGGCCACCATGAGCGGCGTGCTCTACCTCGTACCCAATGCCCTTGACTTCGGTGTCGACTCGACCGGAGCCGGGGCAGTCGATCTGCAAGAAGTGCTGCCCCTGGGCGTGATCCGGATCGCGGCCTGGCTGCCGTGCTGGGTGGCCGAAAACGCCAAGACCACACGGGCATTTCTCAAGCGGGTGAACGAGATCGTGCCGCTCGCGCAGCCGCTGCAGTCGATAGCCATCGTCGAGTTGCCGCGACCACGCAAGGGTGCGCCGGCGGCACCCGGTGGCGACCTCAAGGCCCTGCTGGCGCCGGCGCTTGCTGGCCAGGACATGGGGCTGATCTCGGAAGCCGGCATGCCCGCGATCGCCGACCCGGGCGCAGAACTGGTGTCGGCAGCGCATGCCTTGAAGTTGCGTGTGCAGCCCTTGGCGGGTCCGACTTCATTGCTGCTGGCACTTGCCGCGAGCGGACTCAACGGACAAAGCTTTGCGTTTGTCGGCTACCTGCCGATCGACGCAGCGGCAAGGGCGGCGCGGCTTCGAGAGCTCGAGACCTTGTCGCGCAAGATCGGGCAAACGCAGTTGATGATCGAAACGCCCTACCGCAACCCGGTGCTGCTCGGCGCCTTGCTGAGCTCGCTGTCGGGCAACACACGGCTGTCGATCAGTTGTGGTCTCACGCTGGAGTCGGGCTGGAGCCGCACCGACACGGTGGCCGGCTGGAAAGCATCACAGGCCAACTTGCCCAGCGACATCCCGGCGGTTTTCGCGCTGCTGGCGTGAAGCCCCAGCCGATGTCGCTTACTCGCTCGGCTCGGTCGCCTTGGGCGAGCCAAACAAGGCGGCCACACGGCGTTTTTGCTTGATGTTGGGCGACAGGCCGCGCGC
>Ga0114963_10002675_pt1 | contig 12183 bp, 9 predicted proteins | sample C_131016_EF_Meta_FD_87019 | JGI IMG/M metagenome (GOLD analysis project Ga0114963, IMG submission 87019) | Freshwater microbial communities from Lake Croche, Canada to study carbon cycling - C_131016_EF_MetaG | ecosystem: Environmental > Aquatic > Freshwater > Lake | place: Lake Croche, Canada...
ATTGCGAATCATGGGAGGGCCTAAATGCCCTCGCCCTCGCCTTCTGGCCAATGCACTTAAGTTGATCAAATTTCTAATTCAACTTCGCTGCCAAGGTTGAAAGATTAACCAAAACACTGCTTTAATCAAGAACCACTATTTGTCTCACACACGCTGACGTCGGACAAAGTCCAGTTACGAAAGGATCAAACTAAAGATTCGATTTGATTGTTTCAAAAATAAATCTTTACCCAACGGTTGGCAGAACTTCACCTCGGTTCTCTCCAAAACCTATACGAGCAAAACCTTCACGATGACACCATCCACGCAGAATAACCGCATCACCATCCTGCAAAAAAGAGCGCTTTTCACCATTAGATAGAGTAATTGGTTCCTTACCACCCTTTGTCAGCTCTATTATTGCTCCCGCCTCCTCCTGCGTAGGTCCGGAAATAGTTCCGCTACCCAATAAATCACCGGTTTGTAAATTACAACCCCCAACAGTGTGTTGGGTAACCATCTGAGCAAAAGTCCAGTATTGATGTTTAAAACTAGTCTTGGTTATAGTTGAAGCAGCTTGTCCTAGTTCTCGGTTCCGAGCAGATTCAATCAAGACCTCCAATTGAATGTCAATGGATCCGTGTTTGCGATTTCCCTCATCTTCCAAGTAAGCTAAAGGCTGTGGCTCATTATCTGGCCGTGTGAATGGAACGCGATAGGGTGCTAATGCCTCCATAGTCACAATCCAAGGCGAAATTGTTGTACAGAAATTTTTACCAAGAAAAGGCCCAAGAGGATCCATCTCCCAAAACTGAATATCGCGAGCAGACCAGTCGTTTAGAAGACAAACGCCAAACATGTGGTTTTCAGCTTTGGAAAGATGAATAGGATTACCCAATGCATTTCCATTCCCAATAAAAAGTCCCAACTCCAACTCAAAATCCATGCGCAAACAAGGGCCATATACGGGGGCTATGCCACCCACCGCCATGCTTTGACCCATAGGTCTGTGAAATGGAGTACCACTTATAACCACACTGGATGCACGTCCATGGTAGGCAATGGGTATCCATTGAAAATTAGCTGTTAGCGGATTATCAGGTCGTGCTAAGCGACCAACATTTCGCGCGTGATGAATAGATGTATAAAAGTCTGTGTAATTAGCAACGTTAACGGGCATTCGGTACAAAGTATTGCTTTGTGGAATAAGACATGACTGAACTACATTCTTAATATCTAATCCAACGGAATGAAGCAAAAGACCAAAAATCGCTTGACGAAATGCTGTCCAATATTCTTGCCCCAAGGCCATAAACGAATTCAAACTTGGAACCTTTTGATCTTTGTTTCGAATATTTTGAATCGCTTCCGCTGCAAATCCTGTCAGTAGTCTTTTGTCACAAAGAGCATCCAAATCAAGCACCATATCACCAATAGCTACTCCAGCTCGCCAATGATCGGCCCTATTCGCCTCAGTAAAAATGGCAAATGGCAAGTTTTGAATTGGAAAATTGCATCCAGGGTCATTCGCAGAAGCAAGCCAGCTTATTGCTTTGGCATCGTGGGTATGATTAATGGTATTCATGAGGGTTTATAAAAATTTATAGTGAAATAGAGTTGATAGGAGTAATTAAATTTGGCTTGCCAAAAAATAAAAAGTGTGGAAAGCTTACTATCATGAGTATAAATTTCTATTATTCCTCTTGCCCACCTTAGCAACTTCACCAAGATATGACTTCATAACTTCGGGGTTATTTAACAAATTAACCCCAGAGTCTTCCATAGAAATGTGACCACCTTCTAAAACATAAGCTTTTTCAGCAATAGAAAGCGCCATGTAGGCATTTTGCTCAACCAGTAGTATTGAAATACCTCTTGCGTGAATTTTTTGAATAATTTCAAATATTATTTTCACCATATTTGGCGCAAGTCCCATTGATGGCTCATCAAGCAAAAGCAATTGTGGACGTGACATCAAGGCTCGACCAATAGCTAGCATTTGCTGCTCCCCACCAGACAAGGTCAAAGCAATTTGCTTTTTGCGTTCACTCAAGACAGGAAAACAGTTGTAAATCCATTCCAGATCCTCTTTTTCATTGATATTTGATATATTTGAATAAGCACCCATCTCTAAATTTTCTAAAACCGTCATTTGCGGAAAAATTCTTCTTCCTTCTGGGGATTGAGAAATACCTAAACTAACAATCTGAGCAGGATCCTTAAGAGAAATTTCATTTCCGAGGTAACGAATACTCCCTACCAGTGGCTTCAAAAAACCAGCTATAGAATTAATTAGAGTGGTTTTTCCAGCACCATTAGCACCAATCAAAGTAACTATTTGATTGCGCTCAATACTAATAGAGATATCTTTGAGAGTTTGAATATTCCCATAGGAAAAACTTAAGTTATTGACTTCAAGAATATAGTTTGACATAATCCTCACCCAGATAAGCTTTTTTCACGTCTATATTAGTTTGGATTTGATCAGGAAAATCCTCGGCAATTTTAATACCGTGATCAAGGACAATAACTTTATCTGAGATGCCCATAACAACATTCATGTTATGCTCAATTAACAATATTGTTATTCCAAAATTATTATTAATGTCGAAAATAAGATCCACGCATTCATTACTTTCAGAGGGGTTCATTCCAGCAGTAGGTTCATCTAGTAGAAGTATTTTAGGGTTAGTGGCTAGCGCCCTAGCAATTTCAAGTTTTCGTTGTTCGCCATATGACAAATTTTTTGCCAAATAGTCTGCCTTATTAAGTAATCCAAATCGATCCAGTATGCCCTGAACTTTCTCTAGAGTAGCCGCCTCTTCCCGTTTTATAAATGGAGTTCTTAAACATGCTTGTAAAATATTACCAGAAGTTTTAATTTGACAAGCGACAACAATATTATCAAAAACGGTCATCCACGGAAATAACCTTATATTTTGAAATGTTCTAGCAACACCAAAATTTGCAATTTCATGAGGAGGCAAACTAGATATATCAATATTATTTAGGAAAACACCCCCAGAGTCTGGTTTTGCGAATCCAGAAATTAAATTGAAAAACGTAGTTTTACCCGCCCCGTTAGGGCCGATTACTCCAACAATTGCCTTTTCCGGAACGGAAATATTTACATTATTAACTGCCGCAACACCTCCAAAACTTTTGGAGAGATTTTTTATCTCTAACTGCTTGCCTTTAAACATAATAACCTAATATATTATTAAAATAAAATGTTCATTTAACTTCCTCTATCCCCAATTCAGCTACATATTTCTGATTGAATTTATTATTTAGAACATATACCTTGATCCGTTCATATAAACCAGCAATTCCTGAAGGAAGAAATACTAAAAGTATCATAATACCAATTCCAAAAACAAGCATATTGTATTTCTCAAGGCTTTGCAAGTACTCATTAGCGAGCACAATTATGGTCGCACCATATATTGGGCCTTTTAAAAATCCTGGCCCACCTAAAACAACCATGATCAAAAGCAAAACTGAATCACTTAAAGGAAAAGCCTCGGGAGCAACATATCTAACCAAATGAGCATATAAGCTGCCGGCTAGCGCAGCGAAAACCGCACTAATAGTAAAAACAAAAATTCTAGTCTGCTCAATATTTACCCCCAAACTTGATGCAGCTATTGCATTGTCACGCATAGCAATAACAGTTCGGCCCTGATGAGATTTAATTAAATTACTGTAAAGTAAATATATTATCAGACAAACCGAAGCGATCAAGTAATAAAAATTTTCCTCAGACTTTAAATTCATTCCGAAAATTACAGGATACGGAATACCTGTAACACCTGAGGCTCCACCTGTAACAGAGTCCCAGTTCAAGAATACAACCTCCATAATTTTATGAAAGCCAATGGTTGCCATTGCAAAATATGATCCTGCCAATTTCAAAGTTGGATAGCCAATAACCAAGCCTGTAAATACACCGCTTAACCCAGCGCATAAAAAGGCCGCCATGAATGGAAAACCGAAATTAGTACTCATTAATGCCGATGTATAAGCCCCAATTGCGAATATTGAAATATGTCCGAATGTAAGAGCACCCATATATCCAAATACAAGATTTACACTTATTGCCAATATAGTAAATATAAGAATCATATTTAAAATATGCTGCCAATAATGCCCTTTAAATATCGTAGGCAGTATTGCAAAAATTATTATCGCCGATAAAAACCGAACTAGATTTGGAAATCTCATTCACTACACCTTTTCAAGTTGTGGTTTCAATAGTAAACCTGATGGTTTTAGCAATAAAATAAGAAGAAGAGTTATGAAAACAATTGCGTCTTTATAAGTAGAAGAAATAAATGCAGTTGAAAGATTTTCTAGTATCCCCAAAAGAAACCCCCCTAATATTGCTCCCCTTATCGATCCTAGCCCTCCTAGTACAGCGGCCGTGAAACCTTTTAATGTGAATATTAATCCCATATAAGGAGTTACAAATAAAATAGGAGCAATAATCACACCCCCGATTGCACCTAAACCAGCGCTTGCTCCAAAAACGAAAGCATCCGCAACATTAAGATTTACCCCCATCCCTTGGGCCATGGCTCTATCCTGAGCCGCAGCCCTAAAGCCTTTACCAAGCTTGGTCTTCTGGAGAAATGTATTAAAAATAACCATAATGATAATTGCCGATACACCTACCCAGATTGTTTCTATTGGAATTAATACACCAAATATATTAATAATTTCATCTGAGAAAAGCTTGGGAAACCGCCATGCATCAGGCCCCCATATTAAAGAAGCAGTATTTTGCAAAACAATAGAAGTAGCAGCTGTACTCATAAGTACAAAACTATGATGAGATTTCCAAAGGGGCTTATAGGCTATTTTTTGAAAACCAATACCAACAAGGGCAACACAAATAGTCGATAAGATGATTGCTAACCAGAAGGGGAATCCAAATATTAAATAAAAGGAGATTCCGGCATACCCACCTAGCATAAAAAAATCACCTTGCGCAAAGTGAACTATATTGCTGGCTCTAAAAGTCAGGCTGAAGCCAAGCGCTAGAAGCGCATAAATAGCGCCAACAGATACTCCGCCAATAATTTGTTGGGCTATTTGCGCAATTTCCATGATAGTTGTATCCTTTGAAAAAATTGACGACGATAAGGCGTCAATGTTTTCATATCTTAAATGTGGAAATCGTTGTAATTATGTAAGTCAGAATTAGAAATTAATTGATTTCTATTCAGAGGCCCAAACAACGACTGGGGTACCATTTTTAACCTGGAGTATTAAGGCACTTCTACCACATTGACCAACTTTATCGCATTCCTGAGCTCCAATAACACCCTTATATTTTGCAGCTTTAATTTCCTTCATGACTCGCTCCTTATCTGGGCCCCCTGCTTTTTTCAAAGCATCAATTAACATATTGATCGAATCGTAGCTAATACCTGCGCCTGCTTGAGGCTCGTATTTAAATCTTTCTGTATATTCTTTAACAAAAGCTTGGATGTGCGGTGCAGGGTTCTTAGAAAAGAAATAAGTCTCAAGATACATACCTTCCGCATCATTACCAGCCAAATCAAAAAATGCCCCTTGTAGTACCCCAGAACCGCCAAGGATAGGAATATTTAAACCAAGTTGTTTTGCTTGCCTAACAATCTGTGCTCCCTCAACGTACAAACTCCATATAAATAAGCCATCTGCACCAGAATTCTTAATTTTATTTAATTGGGCTGCAAAATCTTTATCGCCTTGGTTATAACTTTCGACTAAAACTGGTTCAATGTTATATTCTTTCATTTTTGCAATCAAGTCAGCCCTACCCCCTTTTCCGTAGTCAGTACTTTCGCTAAGAATTGCAATCTTTTTTAAGTTTAGTTTTTTGGTGGCAAAAGTAACATAATGTGCACCTAATATTGAATCAGAGGGTGTTGCCCTATACAACCAAGGATTATCCATTTCAATAATTTTTTGAGCTACTCCGGCAACAAAGTGAGGAGTTTGTGTTTCCTTGGTAAGTGGAAGAACTGCAATGCTTGATGGAGAGTAAGTAGTTCCTAATGCGAAAACTTTATCTTGATATATCAATTTGTTAGAAACATTCAGCGCTGTAGCCGGCTGATTCTTCTCATCCATGATAATGAGTTCTATTGTTTGGCCTTTGATACCACCAGCAGAATTAAATTTCTCGACTGCAAGGGTCGCGCCATCACGCATATCCCTTCCCATCATTGAACCAGGACCAGTCATGGGCAAGGCAAGTCCAATCTTTATTGGATCAATTGCATATGCATTGATACTTATAACACCACATATTAGTGCAATTATATTTAGTAAAGTTTTTTTCATTTTCCAAATCTCCTTAATTTGTTGATTTATTAAAACAGAAAACACAAGTGAGCATGCGCCTCATTGACAAAAATCATTAATTGCTTATGATTTTTTATATTTCTCTTTGACCTCTTGAACTGAAACATAACCTTCCCTTAAATCATGATCAATCTGAGTTTGACTTCTTTGATAAGGATCACCGTATCCACCACCACCTGCTGAAAATATTACAGCTCTATCTCCTTTAACGAGTTCTAATTCACCCTTAAGAACAGTTACTGATTTACGACCATCAGAATAATGAATTTCAACCTTTCCAGATTGGCCGTCATGGCCTCCGCTTGCTCCCCACGGAGGACAAATTGTTCTCTCGAACTTGACTCCAACTTTACAATTTGCGAGCGTCAAATAACATTTCTCAAGTCCTAAGCCTCCCCTGAACTGGCCAGCCCCTCCAGACCCTTCTCTCAGTTTCACATAATCTAATCGATAAGGATACTGAGCTTCTTGAAGCTCAACGGGAACTTCCAAAGTGTCGCCATGCGCAACGGATCTAAAAGGGCCTGTTCCGTCCCACCCAGGACCTGCTCCCCAACCTCCTGCAGATGACTCCATGTGTTGAAACCATTTATTGTTTTCATTTTTCCCAGAAATGGTGTACAGACCGTAGGTGCCATGGTGCGCAGCAGGTAATCGATCTGGTAAGGCTGGTACCATCGCTTTAATAATAGTGTCCACCACAGTTGGAATTGTGCTTCCAGATCCACCCATGGCAGCAGTTGGACCAGCACTTAATAATTTGCCTGGTGGACATACAACCTTTATCGGCCTAAATGCTCCTTCATTCGCTGGATCTTCTGGAGAAAACATGTATTTACATGCGATTCGGGCGGCAGCAACTGCGCCACCCTGATAGCCTGCGTTGATTGGGCCTAAAGCCTGATTTGCAAGACCACTCAGATCAATTGTTATTTCATCGCCATCAACTATTACCTCAACATTAATAGGGATTGGTACTCCGGGCAGTTGAGGATCATCATCGAGAAATGTACTTGCTTTATAAGTACCATCAGGTATGGCACGAATTATTTTCCTTGCAGACTCTTCACTTCGATTCCAGAAAATATTAACAGCGTATAAGACCGCTTCTTTAGTGAATGTATTAACTACATCGAGAACCATGTCTCGACCCATCAAACATCCTACAAGTTGTGACTCAAGGTCACCCATAACCATCTCAGGAAAACGAGTATTACATTCAATCATTCGAAAAATTTCTTCAACACGATTTCCATTGGATAATAATTTTATGGTGTGAAACTGAATACCTTCTTGAAATATATCGGTAGAGTCATCGGACAAAAAGGATCCAACTACCATCCCACCTACATCCATCCAATGCATAACAATCGCAGAAAATCCAACCAATCCATCATCATCTTCCGACGTACGAATAGGTGTGTACATAACGACATTATTAATATGCTGACCCATCGTACCAGCGTGATTTGAAATTACAACATCTCCATTTTGTAAATTTTTCTTTCCGTAAATCTTTAATCCGTCACGTACACCTGCAGATAAGGCATTTGCTATGAAAATTGGCAATCCCCCTCTACACTGTGCTATTAACGACCCTTCAGAGTCAAGAATACCAACTGCATAATCTTTATATTCTGAAATTAAGACACTAAAAGCCATTCTTGCAATATCTTTATCGATAAGATTCGGTATAGCAGCTAATCTATTAATAATAACTTCCACTTCAATTAGATTAATAGGTGGAGATATATTTTGATTATTAATTAAGTTTTTATTCATATGATATTTATTCTCTAATACTAATTTAAATTAATACTAATATCTAGCTCTCCATATTCCCCTATTTTAAGGCTATCACCGATTCCTAAAATGGTAGTTGAACCAAATTCTTCAATAATCGCGGGACCTTCAATTGAAAAACCAATTGAAAGACTAAAGCGGTTATAAATTGGTGTACTGATTCTTTTACTAGCTTTTATAAAATAAACGTCCCTGTAATTTGGTTCAGTTACGGGCAATGTCCCCGCACGATGTAATCCTGAAAGCTCGGGATGTTCAGTTAATGCAATACCTGTGGAGGAGGCCGATATTATTTCGACCTCGTTCCTAGCATCAACATATGCATAACGTTTCGAATACATATCAAAGAATTTTGTACGCAGCGTATTTGCATCGCCATTGGTATCGTCCCTAGGTACGCGAAGGGATGAACGTTGTCCTTTAAACCGCATTTCTACAAATGATTCAAAAATTATTTCAGATCCAGAAAAGTCCCTGAGTAAATTTGATTTAACTAACTCACGCATCCCAACTAATTCTTTATCTAAGCTAGCAACATTCTCATCATTAAGACTGAGCAATAAAGTTCTACTCTCGTCCAACCTTGCATCAGCGAATAGCATACCAAGGGCAGAGAAATTTCCAGGTTCAGGCGGGACGATAACTCTTGGAATATTCAATTGTCTTGCTAGCTCAATTCCATGCAAAGGACCACCACCACCAAAAACAAATAATATAAATTCACCAGGATCTCGCCCACGCTCAATAGTAATTTCCTTAATTGCATCGGCCATTTGTGAGTCAGCCAAGTTAAGTATTCCACCTGCAACGGTATCAGTCTCACCCTCACCAAAACCTAACAAACCGCCAACTCGATTTAGCGCATCTTTGGCAGCTTGGATATCAAGTGATAAACGCCCCCCCAAAAATGCATTTCCACTAATTCTTCCCAACGCCAAATTGGCGTCAGTCACCGTTGGTTCTTTACCACCTCTTTTGAAGCAAGCAGGGCCCGGCTCTGACCCAGCACTACGAGGACCAACTTTAAGACTATTTCCATCCTTCAAATACGCTATAGATCCTCCCCCTGTGCCAACTTCCACAATATCTAGTACGGATGCACGAATTGGAAAACCATATTCATACCCCCCAACATAATATGTAGGTTGAACCTCAAATCGAAAATCTTCAATCAAAGCGCATTTTGCGGTTGTACCACCCATATCAAATGCAATTACCTTTTTCAATCCCATTGCGCGTGCGTAAGCAGATGCTCCGACACCTCCCCCTATCGGGCCTGATTCAACTAGTGCTATCGGTTGTTCTTTAGCTTTTCTGGTTGAAAGTACTCCGCCATTGGAAGCCATGATGTAAAACTTACCATGAAAATCTTGTTGCGCTAGTTTTTCTTCGAACCTTGTTAGGTAGGACTCCGTCAACGGTCCAACAAAGGCATTTGCTGCAGCTGTCGCTGTTCTTTCATACTCAAACCACTGTCGAGATAAATCTGTACCCGTCGTAACGTAGCACTTTGGTAAACGCTTCTTGAAAAAATCTTGCGCTTCAATTTCGTGTGCTGTATTTTGATAAGCATTTATAAATGAAATAGCGATCGCAGCAATACCCATTTCTTCAATTTTGCATGCGAGTAGTTCCAGTTCCTCGTGATCAATCGGCTGAACAATTGAACCGTCATAGGCGATTCTTTCGGATAATTCAAACCGAAACTGACGGCTGACCAATGGAGGATTCCGCTGATAGTTCATCTTAAAAGCTATTGGCCTTCCAGCTCGACCAATTTCCAACGAGTCCCTAAAGCCCTTTGTGGTTATCAGAGCTGTTTTTGCGCCCCTTCTCTCAAGCAAAGCGTTAATTACCTGAGTACTGCCATGCTTTAGCACATCAATATCAGTTATCTTCAAATTCACGTCATTCAAGCAACTTAGAACAGCCTCAACCAAGTCAGTAGACGTTGTTAATCTTTTTCCAAATACTAGTGACTTTGAAACAGAGTCGTACCCTACGAGATCAGTGAAAGTTCCTCCGATATCAGAACCTACAAACTTAGTCATCTCTTTCCATTTCTATTAGTTTTTTTACTCATTAGCAATCCCATTATGTGTTTCTCAAGACTCGAGTGGTGTTTTAAAAACCTTCTAAAACATCCTGTATTGAGTTGCTGAAGCTAGTAAGTGTCTTTTCATAGATTACCGATTCCATTTGGATGGCTTAAAAGACCATGTCTAAAAAGTCCCAACAAAACCTGCGCCCATCAAAAAGTCCATTTTTAGCCCCACGCTTTATTAAATTGTTATTTTCTCTTTAGATGATCGCTGAAACACAGAATATTTCATACCCCATTTTTGTTCTCTCACTAGTGCAAAATATGTACTAATAAATTCACTAAGGGTATCGGCATGATCAATAAATTTAAGGCAGACCCAGAGGTATTGGAGCTTTTCGTCATGACAGTGGAAACTAGCAATATCGCAGCTGCTGCAAGGAAACAAAACCTTGCACCTTCATTGGCGACTAGAAAAATAGCGCAACTGGAAAAATCATTGGGCGTTCGTATCTTTGAGCGCACCACTCGCAGCGTCAAAATTACAGAAGCCGGCGCCATTGCACTCCGGTGGGCTAAGCAATCTTTAATTGAACAGCAGAAGGTCCTGGATGAGCTCAGCGCCCTTCAGCTTAGCCCATCAGGTTTAATTCGCATAGTTGCAACCCAATATGCTGCAACTGAGCTACTTCCTAGCGTTTTGAACCAATTCAATGAGCTTTATCCTGATATTCAGTTTGCAATAACTACAACAGACAGCCTGTTGAATTTAGTGGAAACTAGGTATGACATCGCTATTCACTCAGGATTGGTGCCCGACTCAAGTGTAATTGGACATCGATTACATAAGTATTCGCGTATTTTGTGTGCCGCTCCTAGCTACCTTGCAAGATATGGCACACCTACAGCACTTAAATCACTTGCTCAGCATCATTGTCTCGTGCATTCAATCATAGAAGCCAGAAACTGGTCCTTTAGACGCGGTAATCGCATACAAACGCAATTAATAAACCCGTTTATTGAAGCAAATAATTATTCTGTAATACGAGAACTTGCGCGCCAATCCCTGGGTATAGCCAGATTGGCAGCTCCTGTTGTAAAAAAAGATATCGAAGACGGCCGACTTATACATTTACTTCCGGACTACGAATGCGTTTACCCAAACGGTGAAAAACCGAGTCTCTGGATTCTCTATCCCAATCGACATATTTTGAGTCGAACTAGGCTATTGATAGACTTCTTAATTGAGCATCTTCCAATTTAACCGTTGAACGATCCGACCCTTCTAAACTAGCGCAAGCGGCCACAGCAATAAGGATTCCTCTCCTCCTTAAAGTGTTTTTAATCATTTATCAGATAAGCAGCCTACCAACTACATGCCAATTGCACGACATATGACACGGTTTTCAATTCCTGGGCTGCTCAAATCAATAAGTTCGACTTCCGAATGTAGAACCGAACTTTCGCCATAACTGGTTCGAGCCCCGCGCCTAGTGTCTAACTTTTTTACGTGCAATTTTTCGCACATACTGACCACCAAGAACCGCTTTCTTAAACAAGCACAAAATCCGTTTAAGAAATATTTTTCTCATACAGATCAACGACTTATAGAAGTCGAACCAAGAGTGTGGAAGCAGTGTGGAAGAAGCAGTGAAATTTGCTTGGTTTTTAAACAAATTTAGGCAGTTTTTAGCAGCCAAAAACACTTGAGATTTGTTCTGAGTTAAGTGAACAGAGAATTCGCTGTTTCACTCGAGATAACTGCTTTTAAATACATGCATTTGCAGCTAAAAAACATGGAAAAAGCGACTCGAATAAGTCGCTTTTTAAGTGGTGGGCCCACCTGGACTCGAACCAGGGACCAAAGGATTATGAGTTCCCTGCTCCGACCAACAGTTCTTTTGTTCTTAAACCTAAGCAACTTTCTCCGTATTACGCAACCTAATATGCAACTCGCGTAATTGCTTTTCATCCACAGGGCTCGGTGCTTGCGTAAGCAAACACTG
>Ga0114963_10002676_pt1 | contig 12181 bp, 7 predicted proteins | sample C_131016_EF_Meta_FD_87019 | JGI IMG/M metagenome (GOLD analysis project Ga0114963, IMG submission 87019) | Freshwater microbial communities from Lake Croche, Canada to study carbon cycling - C_131016_EF_MetaG | ecosystem: Environmental > Aquatic > Freshwater > Lake | place: Lake Croche, Canada...
AAAAATCATCAACTTTCTCCTACACCACCTACATTAAAATTACCAGTAAATGTTTTATTTGTAGATCGTTCAGGAATATTTTCAATTGGAGAAACCGTTTCAGCATTAGGTTCAGACGGTTCTACTGTCGTAACTGCTAAAGTAGATTCAGTAAATAATAATACTAATATTATAATTTTAACTGAAGCTTCAGGCACATTTGGTGAAAATGTAGTTTTAACAGGGTTAAGTTCTGGGGCTCTTGCTACTATAAAAAAATTCGATCAAGCAACAGCTACAACAACAGTAACTTCTGTTTTAGATACTGCAGGCACTTACATAAATCAAGACGGACAAGTTTCTGAAAATACAATGAGAATACAAGATAGTTTATTGTATCAAGACTTCTCTTATATTATTAAAGTTGGTAGAACAATAAATGACTGGAGAGACAGTTTCAAAAAAACAATTCATTCAGCTGGTTTTTATTTCCAAGGAGAGGTTAATATAGCTACACAAGTAAATGCTAGATTAAGAAATATTACAGGTATAAACACAAGCGATATTGGCGAACCAGTTATAACAGTAATTAATCTTTTATTCTCTACAATTTTTGGTAGAAGATTAGGTACAGTTGATGATGGCACAACTTTAAGTGCTTCACCACAATTAGGTCAAAGTGTTGATTTTAACACAAGTACAATTTCTCCTTTCTCAAATACAACAAGAGATATTACTTTAAAAAGAAATTACACAATATCATTCCCTTCTATTTCTAAAATATCAATTCGTGGTGATGAATACAAATATGGTTATGCCTATAGCGGCCCACGTATGAGATCATTAAATATTTACAACAATCCATTTGGTACAAACAATATGTTTAGTCCAAATCATCCAAATATACAGAATGGTACTGTGGGAGCAGATTCCACTGTAGCTTCTTATATATCTGGTATGAAAATGATCAATTGGGCTGACCATAGAATAGTTGGTACCAACAGTAATATAAACGGAACAGGAGTACAGATACAAGACTACGCTAATAATAATCTAAAAACTTATTTGGCATATCCAACCCAAATCAGTATAAGTTATTAATATCGTGTATAAATATAAATAGAATTTTAAGGAAAAACTATGCCAGCGATTATAACAAACAAGTTTAGAATACACAATAGTGAACAATTTTATGAATCTTTTAGTGAAGCTTCACCAAATGTTTATTATCTAGGAATTGGTAGACCTCAAGCGTTTGCTACATCAACAAGAGGCGATACAAGAACAGTAAATGAAGGAACAGATACTTCTCCATTAACACCAGCAGATTCAATACAAGACGAATTTTACGTATTTGACGATCTATTAGCTGCTAAAAAAATAGCAGGTTCAGATGTATCGTATGTAATACCAAGAAGAAACTGGACAACATCAACAGTTTACGATTATTACAGACCAGATTATGGTAATAGAATTACTGGTACAACTTCAACATTAACATCAAATAGCGGTGCTTCAAATTTATTTGATTCTACTTTTTATGTTATATCATCATCTTACAACGTTTACAAATGTTTAGATAATAATTCAAACGCTGCTTCTACAGTTGAACCAACAGGTACATCAACTTCTGTATTAACAACAGGAGATGGTTATAAGTGGAAATATATGTACACTTTATCTGCTTCTCAACAAGTTAATTTTTTATCAACAGATTTTATGGCAGTGTCAACAAACTCTACAGTTTCAGCAGCTGCTGTTGATGGTGCTGTTCGTATAGTAAAAATTAAATCTGCTGGTACAGGTGGTACTAATGGAACATTTACAAGCATTCCCGTTAGAGGTAATGGATCTTCAGGTACAGTTACAGTAACGGTATCAGGAGGAACTGTTACAGCTGTTACAGTTACAAACGTAGGATCAGGTTATACATTCGGTTATATTCGTAATGCTGATATTGTTTCTGCTGGAGCTACAGGTTTAACAGGTTCAGAATTAGATGTTATGATCGAACCAAAAGGTGGCCATGGTTATGATGCTGTAAAAGAATTAGGTGGTTATTATGTAATGTTAAATGTTAATTTTGAAGGAGCTGAAACATCAAATTCAGGAGATTTTACAACTGCTAATGATTTTAGACGTGTTGTTTTAATTAGAGATCCTAAATCAGGTGGTTCTGCTGCTTCAGCTACAACATTAAGAGGAATAAAAGCAGTTAGATTTGCTGCTTCTCCAGCACCAGGAACTTTTCAAGTAGATGAAAAAATTACTCAAGCAACAACAGGAGCAGTAGGTAAAGTTGTTGAATGGGACGCTACAAATAGAATTTTATATTACATACAAACAAGATTTAGTAATGAGGGTATTGATAGTAATGGTAATAAAACAGCATTTAGTGGAACTTATGTAATTACAGGATCAACATCAAGCGCTACAGGTACTCCAAACGGAACTACTGAAACAGTTGATAGTGTTATTTTTACAAGTGGTTATGCTGGTTCAGAAATTGATGCTAATACTGGTGATGTTATATATATTGAAAATCGTTCACCAATAACAAGAGCTTCGGATCAAACTGAAAACGTTAAATTAATTATTGAGTTTTAAGGAAAGATATGCCAAGTCCAACAGACTTTAACCTTTCGCCTTATTTTGATGATTATACGGAATCGAAAAAGTTTCACCGTGTATTATTCAGACCAGCTTTTGCTGTACAGGCTAGAGAATTAACACAGTCTCAAACTATATTACAAAATCAAATAGAAAGAGTATCAGATCACCTTTTTGATAAAGGTGCTATGATTATTCCAGGTGAAATTGGATTTGATCTAAATTACTATGCTGTTAAATTAACATCAAAAACATATTCTTCAATATCAAATTATATTGGTAAAAAATTAACAGGTGTTACGTCTGGAGTTATTGGTATTTGTGTTAATGCCGTAGCTACTGATGGAACAGATCCTGATACTTTATATGTAAAATATAATAAAACAGGAACAAATAATACAACTACTTCATTCACATCTGGAGAAACTATTAATGCTACAGAAGTTAATGGTATAACAGTTTTAGCAAGTGCTGTTGTAGATTCTACAGCAACAGGTTCAGCAGCAAATATAGCAGCAGGTGTTTATTACATAAATGGTTTTCACGTTCAAGTTTCAGAACAAGCTTTAATACTTGACAAATATACAAATACACCTAGTTATAGAGTTGGTTTAGAAATTACAGAAAGTTTTGTAACTTCTAATGATGATACGTCATTAAATGATAATGCTCAAGGTTCTTCAAACGTAAATGCTCCAGGAGCTCACAGATTTAAAATAGATTTAACATTAGCTAAAAGAACAATATCATCTACTGATGATGCAAACTTTGTAGAGTTATTAAGATTATCAAACGGTATTAGATTAAATCAGGTTACATCAACTGCTTACAATGTATTAGAAGATACATTAGCAAGAAGAACATTTGACGAATCTGGTGATTATACTGTAAGAGAATTTGATTTAGATATTAGAGAACATTTAATTGATGGAAATAATAGAGGTATTTACTCAGCAGGTAATGGTGGAAGTGAATCAAAATTAGCCGGTGGTTTAGCACCAGGTAAAGCATACGTAAAAGGTTATGAAATTGAGAAAATAGGAACGTCTTACGTTGATATTGATAAGGCCAGAGATTATGATACAGCAAATAATAATAAAACAAGATTTGATGTTCAAAACTATGTTAATGTTACAAACGTTTATGGAACACCTGATATTGGATTTGTTTCAGGTGATGTTGAAGCATTTAAAAATGTAAATTTATTTGATACTTTAACATCATCAAGAGGAACACAACAATCTACAACAGGCGTAACAGTACCTCAAATAGGTAGAGCTAAATCAAAAGGTTTTGAATTAAATAGTGGTACAGCTAGTTCTAATATATTTTCAAGTTCATCTTTAACAAGTGCTGTTTACAAACATTATCTATTTGATATAGAAATGTTTACACATCTTAACACAAAATCAGCAACAACATTTACAAACGGAGAAAAAGTAACAGGCGGTACTTCAGGTGCTTATGGTTATGTACAATCAATATCTGCTACTAAATCTTCTGCTGTTACAAGTATATCTGTAGCAAGTCCAGCAGTTGTAACATTAAATTCACATTCATTTAAAGAAGGAATGCAAATTACATTAACTGGCGGTTCTTTTTCAATTAATAGTGTAGCTTACAGTAGTGGAACAGTATTTACTGTAAAAAATCCTACAACAAACACTTTTCAATTATATAGTACTGATGGAACTTCAGCCGTAAACGTAACAGCTTATAGTTCAGCTCCTACAGTTACACACGGAGTTGTTGTATTGAATAACGTAACAGGAACATTTATAGCAGGTGAAACAATTACAGGCGGAACTTCATCTAATACAGCTGTTATACAAAATGACAGATATGGATTTAATGGTGTTCAATCATTTGATTTTCCTTATGTTAAACAACTTGGTATGTCAGGTTCACCGGCATATACAGCTGATGTATCTTTAGATTCAACTTATGGATCAGATTATCCTTTATTTGGAAGTTTTTCAGTAGCAAATAGTGGAACTACAGTAACAGGATTTGGAACATTATTTACAACAGAATTAAGAATAGGAGATAGTATAACATTTACTACTGATGCTGGTTCTTCAATAACAAGAATAGTAGAATCTATTTCTTCAAACACAAGTTTAGAATTAAAAACGGCAGTTGGTGGTAGTGATGTATCTACTAAAACACAAGGTACAAGATATAGAAATATATTACAAGGTTCAAATAAAAATATATCAATATTCCAATTACCTTATAGAAGAATTAAAACATTAAAAACAACTTCAAATTCAAGCATTTCAGATACAAACTTCTATGTAAGACGACACTTCACAGCAACTCTTTCTTCTGGTTCTGCTACAATTACGGCAGGTACAAACGAAACTTTTGCTGGATTAACAGAAAAAGATTTTGTTGTTTCTGTAATGTCATCAAGTGGTACAGCAGTTGCTTGAGATGTATTAAGTATATCTGGTAATAACCACATGGGTAATCCTATTTTCACATTAGGTGGTTCTCCAACAGGTAAAACATTAACATTAGATTTTGGTACAAATTATTCAAGTGCTAAAATTAAAATATTAGCAACAATAACACGTTCTGTTGCTGGATCAAAAACAAAAACATTAAATTCTGGTTCAACATTAGCCATTTCTTCACAATCAACAATTCAATCAGGATTGATTGGTTTAGGCAAAGCTGACGTTTATAAATTAAATCGTGTTTATATGTCTGCTAATTTTAGTACACCAGCTACAACTTCAGATACAGATATTACTACTAGATTTACTTTAGATACAGGTCAAAGAGATAATTTTTATGACATTGGTAGAATTAAATTAAAAACAGGTGCTATTACACCAACAGGAAGATTATTAATTAACTTTGATTATTTCTCTCACGGTTCAGGAGATTACTTTGATGTTGATTCTTATTCAGGTGTTATAGATTACGCTGATATACAAACTTATACTTCTGATACTTCAGGATCAAAATATGATTTAAGAGATTGTTTAGATTTTAGACCTAGAGTTGATGATGCTTCAACTGTTAATAGTTCTACACAAGATAGACAATATAGTGGAACAGGTGCTTCAACAATTAACGTTGTACAATTTAATTCAGATGTAACTTCTGATTTTGAATATTACTTAGCAAGAATAGATAAAATATTCCTTGACAAAGAAGGTAATTTTAAAGTTGTAAAAGGCGCTAGTGCTTTAGTTCCTCAAGTTCCAAAAGCTTTAGACGGCGCTATGCACTTATATACAGTATTTTTAAATCCTTATACTTTAGATACAAAAGATTTAGCAATTCAAAAACAAGATAATAAACGTTATACAATGAGAGACATTGGTGCTTTAGAAAAAAGAATTTCAAATGTTGAATATTACACTCAGTTATCTTTATTAGAAACAAATGCTCAAAATTTACAAATACAAGACGCTGAAGGTTTTGATAGATTTAAAAACGGATTTATAGTAGATAATTTTACTGGCCACGGAATAGGTGATGTAGGTAATTTAGATTACAAAGTTTCTATGGATATGGCACAAGGTCTTTTAAGACCTATGTTTAATTCTGAGTCTGTTCAATTGATAGAATCTAATTCAGATGGTTCATCTATTACAAGTTCAAATAGAACAAATAATAATTACCAAAAAACTGGTGATCTAATTACTTTACCATACACTGAAACAACTATGATTGAACAACCTTACGCTAGTAAATATATTAACGTAAATCCATTTAACGTATTTACTTGGGCAGGTTCTGTTAATCTTGATCCACCAGGCGATGAATGGAAAGAAACAAATAGAGTTCCTGATTTAATTATTAATGAACAAGGTGGTTTTGATACAATGGTTGCTAATTTAGGTAATCCTAATTTAGAAAGTGTTGAGATTGATACTGTATGGAACGAATGGCAAGATTTTTGGGCAGGTACACCAATAGAAACAACAACTACAGGTGGTACATATAGAGGAACAAACCGAGTAGCTGGAAATGGACGAGGAGCTGGTGGTTGGACAGTTTTAGCACAAGATGCTATTACTACTTCAACTCAACAAGTTTCTCAAACAAGAACAGGTATTAGAACAGCAATAGTTCCACAAGTAGTAAGAACATCTTTAGGTGATAAAGTATTAAACATAGCCTTTATTCCTTTTATAAGAAGCAGAACAATAAACTTTACAGCCACAAGATTAAAACCTAATACAAGAGTTTATCCTTATTTTGACAACGTTTCTATTACTTCTTATGTAACGCCAACAGGTGGTTCATTAGGTGGTAATTTAGTTTCTGATGCTAATGGTGCTGTATCAGGCACTTTTGCTATTCCTGATCCTACTAACGATTCAAATCCTAGATGGAGAACAGGTCAAAGAGTATTCAGATTAACAAGTTCATCTACAAATTCACAAACTGATGTGGAAACATCAGCAGAGGCAGATTATATCGCTAGAGGTACATTAGAGTCAGTTCAAAATACTATTGTATCTACAAGAGAACCACAAACAGTTAGACAAACAGTAACAGATACTCAAAATATAACTAGAACATCTACAAGAACAACACAAGAAGTTATACAATGGATTGATCCGATTGCTCAAACATTTTTAGTTGATGATACAGGTGGTGTATTTGTAACTTCAGTAGAATGTTATTTTAAATCTAAAGATGCTAATATTCCAGTTACACTACAAATTAGAGAAGTAGTAAATGGTTATCCTTCTCGTACTATTGTACCTTTTGGTGAAGTTGTATTAAATCCAAGTTCAGTAAATATATCTGATGATGCTACTACATCTACTAAATTTACATTTCCTTCACCAGTTTATTTACAAGAAAAAACAGAATATTCTTTTTGTTTATTAAGTAACTGTAATAATTACAATGCCTTTGTAGCACGTATTGGTGAAACACAAATAGGTTCTGATAGAACAATATCACAAAATCCATATGCTGGTGTTATGTTTAAATCTCAAAATGGTTCAACATGGACTGCTGAACAAAATGAAGATATTAAATTTAAAATTAATAGAGCTGAATTTAAAAACACAACAGGTATGGTTACATTAGTTAATGATTCTTTACCTACAAGAACATTACCTACAAATCCATTAAGAACAACAAATGCTTCAGGAGTAATAAGAGTTTTCCATAGAAATCACGGAATGCACGGCACAAGCAATAATGTTACAATAGCTGGTGTTGCTTCAGGAACATATAACGGAATTAGTTCAGCAAATATTAATGGAACATATACAAGTATTTCAAATGTAACTTTAGATAGTTATGATATTACAACTACAGGTACAGCAACTTCTACTGGAGATGTAGGTGGTACTACTGTAACTGCTACACAAAATAGATTATATGATGTTGCTAATTTAAATTTATCAACTATGACAGTTTCAGGTACAACTATATCTTATAGTATGAGACCTACGACAGGACAATCTATACATGGATCTGAATCAGAATTTAGTTTAACAGGCACATCAAATGCTTTAAGTGTTATTGTTGGAAACAATATTTACTTTACAGCTCCTCAAATTGTAGCAAGTTCTATAAATGAAACAAATGAAATGGGGGGAAGTAAATCATTATTTGTTAATTTAACTTTAACAACTTCTAATACTAAACTTTCTCCAGTTTTAGATACTAAACGTATTAGTATGGTAACTGTTCAAAACAGATTAAATAATCCTACTTCAGGTAACACAGTTAATTTTGTTGATGATATTGCTCCAACAGGAACATCATCAGCGGCTGTTTACTTAACACGACCAGTTATTTTAGAAAACGCAACTACAGCTTTAGATGTAAGATTAACACAGAACGTTAGATCAACTTCAAATGTAAGAGTTTATTATAGAGTTACAGGTGCTGAAGAAGTTAGAAATATTAAAGATTTATCTTGGGTACCATTTAACGGAGACGGTTCAGAAGATATATCTGTAACGCCTGCTGAAAACGATAAGACATTTAAAGAATACAAATATTCTGAATCTAATATAAATCATTTTACAGCATTTCAAATTAAGATAGTTATGAAAGGATCTAATTCTTCTTATCCTCCACTTATTAAAGATTTAAGAGGAATAGCTTTAGCGGTATAATATGAAATTAAAAGTAGAAGGACATGATTCATTAGTTAGAGATGTAAGATCAAACGCTATTGTTAATACATCAACTGATGATTATAAACTTTATATGAATAGAATTAAAACGAGAGAAAGACAAAGTGATGAAATTAGAAATGCTGTTAAAGAGATTAATTGTTTAAAAACAGAATTACAAGAAATTAAGAATTTATTAAAAGAGGTAATTAAAAAATAACAAATGACAGTAAGATCAGTAGCAACAACAGATACACTAGAAACGTTTAGAACCACGTTTAATAGTTTATCTTCAACAGATATAGGTGATCTAGCAGGATTAACAACTACTGCTACGTCTATTGTTGGTGCTATTAATGAAGTTAAATCTACAATATCAACAGGATTTTCAATCATTGATGATACTTCAACTGTTACTCAAACAATTAATAGTGGAGATAGATTAAAATTTTCAAGCGGTTCTAATATAACAGCCACTGTTTCTTCTACTGATAGATTAACAATCTCTCTAAATAGTAGTATAACAGGATTAACAAGAGTATCAGCAACAACATTAACTGATGGATCAATGTCAATAACAGGCGGTTCTTTATCAAATGTTGTAAATGTTAATGGTTCAGGAACAGCAAATTTTATTACAGATGTACAAATAAGCAGTGTATCTGTGGCAACAAAACCTTTTGCGATTGCACAGTCAATAGCACTAGGATAGATTATAAATATTATAAATAGTAAAAAGGAAATTAAAAAATGGCTACTAATAGTTTTAAACGATACACGAAATCAAGTGTAAATACATCTTCAGCAGGATCGGCTTCAGCGGTTTATACTGTTCCTTCTACAGGTTCGGTTGCTATGAAATCAATCATTATCGGTATTACTTTATCAAACAAAACAACTTCTGGTGTTACTGCTTCAGTTTATCTTGACGCATACACAGGTAGTGATGCTGTTTATATCGTACAGAACGCAACAATCCCAGCAGGTTCTTCATTAGAGATTATGTCTGGTAACAAACTTGTTGTACAAGGTAATGGTACACTAAATGATGTAATAAGAGTTTCTTCTGGTACTGCAACTGCGGTTGACGCTACGATTTCAGTATTAGAGGACGTATAATAGTTTTTTAGAGAGGAACAAAAGTTAATGGCATACATTGGACAAAACCCAATAGACGCATTTAGAGGATTAGCAAGTTACGACACTTTCACTGGTGACGGCGCAACTGTTAATTTTGATTTAGCTAAAGTTGCTCCAATCGGTGGCCAAAACGATATTCTAGTTGTAGTTAACAACGTTATCCAAGAACCCGGTGTTACAAAATCTTACACTCTAGGTGTTGATGGTAGCGGCGATTATAAAAGAGTTACATTTAACAGTGCACCAGCAAGTGGTGATGCTATCTATGTAATTAATCCTGGTAAAACAACTTCTCAATTAGTACCTACAGATAGTTCAGTAACTTCATCAAAATTAAATACAAGTGCCATAACAGGCCAAACAGAAAAATCATCTATCGCTACGAATGATTATTTTTTAATATATGATTCAACTGGTACGGCACTTAAAAAGATTCAAAGATCAAACGTAGTTACTTTTACAAGCGGCACGTTTACAGGCGATGGTTCGTCTAATACAATTACAATAAATAGTGGTAGAGCAGTTAATGATGTTTTAGTGTATGTAAACGGAGTATGTTTAGTACCTACTACTGACTATACGATCTCGAGCACGACATTAACTTTTACAACTATACCAGCAAACGGTGCTGAGATAGTAGTAAGATACTTAGGATAGAATTATGGGCGTAAGAACAACAGCAAAAGCAAACGCAGTAAACACATTTAGTTGGCAGGCCGTTAAAACAGCTAACTTTACAGCAGTTGCCGGAGAAGGTTACTTTGTTAACACTACTTCAGGTGCAGTTACTGTTACGTTGCCAGCGTCACCAGTAAGAGGTGATTCTATTATTATAAGAGATTACTCCGGTACCTTTGGTACAAACAATTTAACCATTAATCCAAACAGTGCTAAACTTGATGCTCAAACAGGTAATGGTGTTACTTCTACAAACAACGAACAGATTACTTTAACTTATATTGATGCTACACAAGGTTGGAAAACTTTATATAATGCTGCTGTAACGAGTGCGCCTGTTCCTTTATTTACTTCAGCAACAGGAGGTACAGTTACAACTTCAGGTAACTATAAAATTCATACATTTACAGGTGATGGTTGTTTTGTTGTATCTCAATTAGGAAATTCGCCAACAGCTCCTACGGGTGGACCAGCTAATGTCGATTATCTAGTAGTAGCAGGTGGTGGTGGAGGAGGTGGAGGTAGAGGTGGTGGAGCAGGTGGTGGAGGTTTTAGAGAAGGAAGAATTTTACCAGCTCCTCAATCATATACAGCATCACCTTTAGTGTCATCAGGAGGATTGCCAGTATCAGTAACAACTTATCCAATTATAGTAGGTGGAGGTGGAGCACCAGGATCTGGTACTCCAGCAGCTCCACTTGCAACTAGCGGAAGTCCTTCAATTTTTTCAACAATAACATCATCAGGCGGGGCTGGTTCTAATCCACCTATTGCTGGAGGTTCTGGTGCTGGAGGTGTTTGTGCTCCTGGAGGAGCAGGAAACACACCACCTGTAAGTCCATCTCAGGGAAATCCAGGTGGTAGTGGTGGAATGCCCGGTTTTGCTGCTGGAGGCGGAGGAGGTGCTGGAGGAGCTGGTACTGCAGGTTCAGGTACTGCTGGTTCAGGAGGAGTTGGAGTTTCAACTTCAATAAGTGGTTCTTCATTAAATTACGCAGGTGGTGGAGCCGGTGGAGCTTCTGGTGCTTATGGAGGTACTCCAGGATCTGGTAGTCCTTGCGGTACAGGTGGTGGAGCAGGAGTAGCTGGAACAACAAATAGAGGAGGAGGCGGAGGAAGTAATTCTTCACAACCTTGTTTACCTGGTGGAGCCGGCGGCAAAGGTATAGTAATAATTAGATATCAGTATCAATAATAATATGAAAAAAGGAATTAAATAAACAATGGCTTACTTAGGATTACAACCATTATACGGAGCGTATGAGAAGCAGTCTTTAACTGCCGATAGTACTACAACTACGTTCACGTTAAACTATACAGTAGGTTCTTCTTCATCAATTTTAGTTTCAGTAGCCGGCGTTCATCAAGAACCAGAGGTTGCTTACAATCTAGCTAGTGGTGGCACGCAAATCGTATTTACGGCGGCCCCTACTACAGGAGATACAGTATTCATAGTATTTTTAGGAGTGGCCTTTACAACGGCTACTCTAGGTACAGGTGCCATAACAGGCCAAACAGCAAAAACATCTGGTGTAACTGGTTCTGATGCTTTATTGATTTATGATAACACAGGAACAGCATTAAAGCAATTAAGTTTAAATAGTTTAATTACAGGTCAAACAGAAAAATCATCAGCAGCGGCTAATAATGATTATTTGTTAATATAT
>Ga0114963_10002677_pt1 | contig 12179 bp, 9 predicted proteins | sample C_131016_EF_Meta_FD_87019 | JGI IMG/M metagenome (GOLD analysis project Ga0114963, IMG submission 87019) | Freshwater microbial communities from Lake Croche, Canada to study carbon cycling - C_131016_EF_MetaG | ecosystem: Environmental > Aquatic > Freshwater > Lake | place: Lake Croche, Canada...
TATTATTATTTTCATTTAAAAAAGCTTTTAATTTGTTCTTATTCTCTTTAGTGGATGGATCTATATTATGAACATTTTCTGTAGTTTCAGTTCCAGCATTGCTATTATTATTTTCATTTAAAAAAGCTTTTAATTTGTTCTTATTCTCTTTAGTGGATGGATCTATATTATGAACATTTTCTGTAGTTTCAGTTCCAGCATTGCTATTATTATTTTCATTATTTCTTTCTTCTATAGATGCTAATGGGCTAGATGGTGCCTTAAATCTAGTTCCAGTACTTCCTAAAAGGCGATTTAATCTTTCGCGCAGTTGTTCTCGTGTTATAGATGGACTAGATGGGACGCCAGTACCTGCTGCCTTAGCTGCCTCCTCTGCTAATTCAGCCTCAAAATCTCTAATAAATGCATCTATTTCAGCTTGTTCCTCAGGAGTTAATGTCTTCTTAGCAGCATTTGTAGCCGCTATATTTTTACGATGGGGAAAATGGTCTGGTAACCAGCTATTATTAATAGTTAAACCAAGTTCAGCTGACAGTCTTTCAAATTCTTCATCTAAACTTGATGTAGTAACCTCTAAAGAGCCAGTATCGGTTGTCGCACCTTTTACAGCATTAACAATTACAGTATATTTAGTAGATTCTTCTAATTCCTTAAATGTAACAGTTTTATTATCGCCTGATGTAGTAATTGTACCAATCACTTCAGAGCCGCTACCATTTTTAGTACCAGTTTTAAGTTTAACATCGTATTTTACTCCATCGATATTTCTCCAGTTAGCAGTAATAGTATTGTTTGTATGTGATTCAGTAATTATAGGTTTAATAGAATTAGCTGGTGGTGCTGGAGGTGGAGGTGGTGACACTAATTCAGATGCTGCTCCAGACGCTGTTCCAGATGCTGTTCCAGATGCTGTTCCAGATGCTGCTCCAGATGCTGCTCCAGATGCTGTTCCAGATGTTGTTCCAGATGTTGTTCCAGATGTTGTTCCAGATGCTGTTCCAGATGCTGTTCCAGATGCTGTTCCAGATGCTGTTCCAGATGGTTTATTTAGAGCATTTTTTTTATTTTTCTTATTAGCAGGAGAAGGTGGTATATATTTACTTAATAGTGATAGATTGTTAGGTTTAAATGTAATACAGACTTTCATTGAGCCATCGCCCATTTTATCAAATCTGACTTCAGGTTGTTCTTCTTTAGAGATATTTGAAGTTGTATTTTTATCGCCAGTTTGTAATTTGGATAATAAATTAAGTGCCAGGCTTTGTACAATTCTACGAACTGGTTCACAATTAACTAACATAGCAAGTGGTTTATCGCTGTTACATTTGCCATCATATAGAGCTTGAAGAACATCTTTTTTTTCTTTAGGTGATAAGCCAGGTCCATCAAGACCAAATAGTGTAAGAGCTTTTATTTGAGACTCTGTAAAATCAGAACCAGTGCTTTTATTTGGATCTTCAAGAGTAAGTGGTGTTCCGAATAATACTATATCTTTTTTATCATTCTTAACTGGAGTAGAATCTGGTATTATAGGTTTGGCAGGGGGTGTTTTATCAGCATCTACTGTAACAGGAGCAGTAACTGGGGTAGTAACTGGGATAGTAACAGGAGCAGTAACAGGAGCAACTGGTGGTTTACCTGGAGTTTTTACAGGTGTTATGGCAGTGATGGGTACACTAGATGCTTTTTTAGATTCTTCTACAGCAGCAGCAAGTGCAGCAGCACGGTTACCTGTAGTATCAGGAGGAGCAGGAGCAGGAGCAGGAGCAGGAGCAGGAGCAGCAGGAGCACCACCAATACTTATAGGTTCTTCAAAGAATCCTCCTTTGTAGGGGGCAATTTCACCACCAGATGCTGGAATTAATGTGCGAGCAGGATCAAAGCCAGGAGGGGGTCCTGTCATACTACCACCACTCATAGGTTGAATTGTTCCGCTGCCTGCAGGTAGTAAGGACATACCAGGATTATAACCAGATAACGCAGCCATTCTATGATAAGTTTTGTTTAAAATATTGGTTGATAAACGAACCTAAGAAAAATCTACCATCTAGCATCTAGATATGGATACCTACACATCTGATCCTCAAACGAGAAAGCGTAAGATTGATTGTAAGCCAGAGTTAGTAATTTCAAGTCTTCAAAGATTTTATTCGAGTCATCCGGAAATTGAAAAAGTGCTAACATATCTAAATGGTGAAGCTCCGCTAAGTCTCAGAATTATTGATTGGTTTGTTACAAAATATAGTCGAAAGAACTTTGTGCGATATCCTTTAAATGGTCAAGACTTTCTAGTGTATTTAAGTTATAAGGGGCAATTAAAAGCATATTCAAAGCAGTATTTCGATCCAAATTGTCGTAGGGAACGAATTATATTTAAGATTCCAAACCAGGAGCAATTTATGACAACGATTGGAAAGCTTAACTTTTTCCGTTGGGCATTGGAGTCAAAGATTTTAGAGTATATTGAAGCCCATGAGGAAGAAATCCGCACAGGTTACAATTCATATTTAAAGGACACAACGCAGACTCAAAAGCGAGTAAAGAATGAAACTGCATCCTCAACGGATTCAAATGTAAGTTCCGAGTCTGTTCAGTCTAATATTACTGTATTGACACAAGTATCACAATCAACGCAGTCGACACAAGGGACACAAGGAACGCAAGGAACGCAGTCAACACAAGGTTCTAATTCTACAACACGAACAACTAGGCGTCGTCGTACAAAGCAGACGCCCTCATCTCTTAATAAGTTACAAGTATATAAGATACCAATTGAGTTATCATTCAATTAACAATTAAAATTAAAGTTAAGTTTGTTACTAGTATCGGTAGAAGGTTTATTGTTGTAGAATAATCGAATATCATCCATTTTAGGTCTAAGTTGTTCGGCTGCCTCTGCTTGTTGTGCAACTACAGTGGGATTTAGCCAACGATTATCAAAATTTCTCTGTAACAGCTTCTCAGATTCCTTTAAGTACCCAGTATGCTTGTCTTCATAAACGCTTGCTCTTAGTTCGCGGGTCATATTTCTCGCATCAAACGTGGTATCATATTTGTCAAAATATGGATTCTGAACACCTCGACTGGCATCTACATCAAAGCGGGGCTGTGAGCGATAGCTTTTGTCACTTCCACGGCTGTCATTCGGTAACATATCATAAAACGGTGCCTGTTTATTAATATCCGGACGATTCATTACCCCATATTTACCATCTGTCTGCCAATGTTCAAATTGTCGAGCATTAATGGCATCTATTGTATCAACTTCCCGTCTTGTCCTAGTCATAAATTGCGGCATAGGAAAAGCATCATACGCCGAAATTGTATGTTTATCAGGAAAAACAGGTTGTGCCATTTAAAGTACCTACTTAATATTATCTTAAGATGTTAATTATACCTTTTATTCACAATGTAGTAAATCAAAATAGTATTCAAATACATACTATTAAAGTTTTAACAATTGGTGGCCGTGGAATCTGGGAAGAGGATAATTCGCTTAATCTGGATAAAGATATTTTAAACCCAAATGACATTTATCGTAAAGGAACGACTATTAAGTTTGATAAAGAATTACGGATTTGTGAAGTAAATAGTGAAAAAACAAAAATAACTGATTTTTATAAATGGGATGAAATTGCTTTTGAAGATACAGAAACTTTTTGCTGGAGAACATATGTTTATTTAAGTGGAAATGGTTCTGCAAATTGGTTAGATATCCCTACATCTGAAATATTAGGTAAATACAAAATAAGAGATCTTATTACAAAGATTATCCAGAAAAAATAACAATACATGTTTAAGTCATCTAAACGATGAGTACGTTCTATATATAGACAAATGGATTCGCAAAGACATAATAAAACTCATAAGAAGCCATTTAATGATATTGAAAATCCTGTAGGAGAAGCAGACAATAGCTTTAAAAATCTTTTAGAGGATAGTGCACGTGAGGCATATTGTCGCCCTTGGCATCGTATAGAACGTGGATTACGATTAAACAGACTTCGAATATTCATTGAAGAAGTTGGTCCACAATTTACTATGACTAAAGATGAAAAAGATGCATTTTTTATATTTCTTCAAAAAGCACTTGATAAAAAACTATTAAACACTCTAAAGGTTGTGAATTATGATCAAGAAACACAGCGAATTACGATAATTCGAGGGTTAGAAATTAAACGTAATCAAGAAGGTATTTTAAAATGGGGATTTAGTACAAAGAAACCACGGGCAGATGGAACACGGAAGAAGAAGAAGGATGATATTCCATCTGTCTCAACACACGGCGAAGAATCGACCGAAACAAAAATTGAGGATGAAACCAACCAAATAATAAATAATTAGCAATGCAATTTCAGGATAAGTTAAAGGATTTGATAGACCTATTTCAAAATTGGCTATCAGATCCTCAAGATAGCGTTCAATTAGAACAATGGTTGGACACCGCAGACACTCTGGCTCACTCCTTCGAATTCTCTAGTAGGGAGCAATCATACATCGATAGAATTATCGAAATGTATGAAGAGCAATTTAAAACACAAATTGCTAAAAAAGCTCCCAATACGGATGTCCCAAGTAAAGAGTTTCTAGATGAGCTTATTGGTAGAAAACAAACAGAGCAGCGATCGGCTGAATGGTATGCTCAAATGTCTACTATTATTTCAGCAAGTGAAATTGGTAATTTATTTGCCGCGCCAAGAACACGTGCTAAAATGGTTATGGCAAAAACAGTACCACCACAACCTCGTTATCAACCACTAGCAGTATTCTCTGATAGAATGGCAGCGTTTGATTGGGGTATTAGATTTGAACCTGTTGCAAAGCAAATATACGAATATAAATATGGTGTCACTGTAAAAGAACTTGGTCGTCTAATTCATCCTACAGATACACGGTGTTCAGCTTCTCCAGATGGTTTAGTATATAGTTGTCCTAAGAATGAAAGAACAGGGCGACTAATTGAAATTAAATGTCCAGTAACTCGAGAGATAGATGGAACTGTACCAAAAGATTATTATGCTCAAATGCAATTACAGCTACAGGTAACAGGCTGTACAAAATGTGATTATATTGAGGCAGGATTCACATCTAAATATAATAATACACCTGAAAAAGTAGGCCCAGCGTTATATAATGGCTATATTGGATTAATTCGATATGCTGAAATGAAAGGTGACCAAGAGTTTTACTATATTTATAGTCCAGTCAATGCAGATAGCGAATGGAAACCTGAAATTAAAGATGATGAAGAAATAATCGAAATTATTCCTTGGAGGTTATTTCAATGGTCAGAACAAGTCGTTACACGAAGTGAAGAGTGGTGGACATCTATTAAGCCAGTAATTGATATATTTTGGGAAGATGTAGAAAAAGCAAAGCGTGGTGATTTTGTTGTGCCAGAATCAACACGACCTACTAAAAGGCCAAGGATAGAAAAATGTATGATTATGTTTAATAAATTAGATGAGAATGGTAAAGAAATTACTCCTGAGAACGTGATAGTGACGCCCGAACCGTCTGTTTAGGTTTAAAAAGATAGTCTAATAAGAAATAAAGTGCTATACCAGCAGAAACCATTAATAATATTCTAGTAGCACTGTAGTTTCCAGAACTATTTTTCATTCTATTAAGCCATATTCCCCAGATATACGCATCCATTAAAATATTAATAGTAAATAATAACCCTAAAATAATTAAGATTAGAAATAGAAATACTATATGATTACTTGGCGCAGAATTCATTTCTAATATAAGGAAATTAATTTAATCCAAATCCTGCTTCACTTACACTACCACCAGTATTATTTTGAGGAATTGGCATTGGATCAGCTTTATAGAAGTTAAGTACTAATTCCTGTGTTGGTGCTGAGCAGCTATCAGGATAATTGCGTTTATAGTTATTTGTGAATTGGCGATAATTTCCAGTCTTAGATACCATTCGCTCAAAATCAGTAGCATAACAGGAACGACTGTTCACACAAGAAATGGATTCCTTAACACGCGGGGGAGACATTTCATCACCTAGTAGATGATATGGCTGATTGTTATATAAATCTGCTGGGCCAGGTGTATCGGGAGGAAATTCCATAACGGGTCCTTCATCACCGAGACTTCTTGTTAGTAGAGAGGCCTGTTGTTCAGATTCAGCACTAACTTCAGCTGGTCTATCATTTAAATTTTCATAACCTTCTGACCAATAGGAATAATATGGGAATCCAAAGCGTTCCCAGCCAGCACGTTTCCACCAATTTTTCTGTGACTTTGGAGCATAAGGTGCGACATAATTAACAAAATTGGTTTTCTTCATTGACATAATTACAATGAGAATAATTATTAACACAAGAATTAGTGTTAGAACTCCTTTCATTTTCCCTATATAATTGCGTCATTATTAAAAATTGACTAGATTGCGTCCCTCATATAATTCCGGAAAGATGTCAATGATTAGTATGCAAGTTGTTAAGCGCGATGGTTCCAAGGAAGATGTTTCATTTGATAAAGTTTTGAATAGAATTCGTAAGTCAGCAGAAGGTCTAGAGGTAAATTCAACTCTAATTGCCCAGCGGACTCTACTTCGAATTTATGACGGAGTCAAGACATCTGAATTGGATGAACTCGCTGCACAACTGTCTATTTCGTTAATGACCACGAATCTAGATTATGGGATACTTGCCTCCAGGATTGCCATCTCAAATCATCATCGTAATACTTCAGATAAATTCTCTGAAGTTGTCCAAGCCCTTAGTAACCAAATACTAGATAAAACAGGTGAGAAAATTAGCAATGTTTCACAAGAACTCGTTGAAATCTGTCAAAAATACGGCGCAGAAATTGATGCCAAAATCGACTACAATCGCGACTATCTATTTGACTACTTTGGATTCAAAACCCTTGAAAAACTACAATACCTACTTCGTGATACTAAAGGAAAGACACTGGAGCGACCACAACATCTAGTTATGAGAGTATCACTTGCACTATGGGGATCGGTAGATTTAGAGAAAGCGTTTGAGACGTATGATCTATTAAGTCAAAAATTCTTCATTCACGCCACTCCAACTAACTTTAATGCAGGTACGCCTCGTCAACAACTCAGCTCTTGTTTCCTCCTAGCTATGAAAGAGGACAGTATTGTAGGGATCTATGATACATTGAAGCAATGTGCACAAATCTCTAAACACGCTGGCGGTATTGGTCTCCATATTCACAACATTCGCGCCAAAGGCTCTCTAATTAAAGGTACAAATGGAACTTCAAATGGAATTGTACCTATGCTAAGGAACTTTAATGATACTGCTCGCTATGTTGACCAAGGAGGGGGCAAGAGAAATGGTTCATTTGCAATTTATTTGGAGCCTTGGCACGCTGACGTGGAGGACTTTCTAAGACTCAAACTTAATACAGGTTCTGAAGAGGAACGTTGTCGTGATTTGTTTTATGCTCTTTGGATTCCTGATTTGTTTATGGAGCGCGTAGAGAAGAATGAGCCCTGGACTCTCTTCTGCCCCTCTGAAGCCCCTGGCTTAGCAGATGTGTATGGTGATGAATTTAATGCGCTCTATACAAAATATGAAGCAGAAGGACGTGGTCGCAAACAAGTTGACGCACAAAAGCTCTGGTTCAAAGTACTTGACTCACAAATTGAAACAGGTACGCCTTATCTCTTGTATAAGGATGCTGCGAATAAGAAATCAAATCAAAAGAATCTTGGTACAATTAAGAGTTCAAATCTTTGTACAGAGATCATAGAGTATTCAGCGCCTGATGAGACAGCGGTGTGTAACTTGGCATCAATTGGATTGCCAATGTATGTAGATGCGAAGTCTAAAAAGTTTAACTATGAGAAGCTACGTCAGGTAGTGAAGGTAGCAATTCGTAATTTGAATCGCGTGATTGATATTAACTATTATCCAACACCTGAAACAAAGAATTCAAATATGCGGCATCGTCCAGTGGGTCTAGGAGTACAGGGTCTCGCAGATGTCTTTGCGCTAATGCGAGTGCCTTGGGAATCAGATAAAGCTGTCGATCTTAACCAAAGAATCTTTGAGCATATTTATTATGCGGCAGTAGAATCATCTTGTGAAGTAGCAGAAAAAGAGGGTCCTTATTCTACATATGAGGGAAGTCCTATGTCAAAGGGTCAATTTCAGTATGATATGTGGTCAATTACACCAATTACAGAGAAGGATGGAACTCTAAATTGGGTATCTTTAAAGGAAAAGGTGGCGAAGTATGGTGTTCGTAACTCGCTTTTGATGGCGCCAATGCCGACTGCTTCAACATCACAGATTCTGGGATTTAATGAGTGTATTGAGCCTTTCACTTCAAATATTTATACGCGTCGTACTTTGGCAGGGGAGTTCATTATTATTAATAAGTATCTAATGAAGGATTTGGAGAAGCTTGATATATGGAATGATATGATGAAGCAACAGATTATCGCTCGAAATGGTTCTATTCAGGGAATCGATCAAATCCCAGAAGCAATTCAAAAGCTGTATAGGACGTCTTGGGAGATAAAACAGAAGACATTGATTGATATGGCGGTTCAGCGTGGAGCTTTCATTTGTCAATCGCAAAGTTTAAACTTGTTTGTATCAGATCCAAATTATGCTAAGTTAACCTCGATGCACTTTTATGCTTGGAAGCAAGGTCTTAAGACAGGTATTTATTATCTAAGAACACGAGCACCAGTAATGGCACAGAAATTTACGATTGATCCAGAGCTACAGAAGGCAGCAGAGAAGTCTGAACAGGAACGCCTACATAAGAAATATGCTCCAGATGAAGGATGTACAATGTGTAGTGCATAGTTATAAAGAATAATATAAATAAAGCAAAATAATAAAACTATTAATATATTTTTATTGTGTTGTATAGGTAATGTCCGGTTCTAATGAGTATTTTTAGTAAAAGTAAATAAAAAGGAAATTAGAGTAGGATGAATGGAGCAGAAAGATATAATTTTGATACGCTCAGGAATCAGGTTACTGATGAGCTTCATAATAAAGATATGCCCCAACGACTTTATAAATCTACAAATGCTATTTTTAGTATAATAGATGCTATTGTAAAAACCAAAGGTGAGGGATGGACTGCTCACGTAATAGATAATGAGGGTAAACCAGTTTTTACACAAAATGAACAAATAAAGTTCACAGAAGCATTCAAACCCTATATAGGAGTCATTATTGACTATTTTGATAAAGATACTTTTACTGGTGGTGCAAATGATACAATGTATAAACCAGATGTTAGTAAAATATCAGATATGTCAAAGGATTTTATTAAAACAAAACTCGCACAAGCAACAGGTGTATCACAAACACCACCTGATCCAACAAAAATGTTTGGGGTTGATGATATTTATGCTAGAATATATAATAAGATTGGAAATATTGATGCTACAGTAAATGAGTATGCTTCAAAGTATGGTGTATTAAGATTGGAAAAGGAGCACGATTTAGAGCCAGATCCACGTGTAATTCCAAAGCCTGCTGCTATGGCAATTTCTGAAGGTGTATTTACATTAAGTACAGCAGTTGGATTTCCAATTCCACCAAATATTACATTAGAAGTATTATCAAAAGTTAAAATACCATTTAGAACAATAGTATTTGCTATTTATTTAGCATTAGATGTGACACGTATTTCAATGGCGGTATCTGATAGAACAACGTCCAGAAAATTATTATCAATTGTGCTAGCAATATTAGAATTATTAAGAGGTGATTGGAAGAAATCTATTCTAACATTTATTGGGTTTTATGGAATGACGCCACTATTAGCTGGAGAAGTTATGAAAGTATTTTTATCACTATTTAGAAAATTATCACCACAATTACAACGTGATATTGTTTTTGGTTCATTAGATGCTACAAAGTCACTTATTATTGGTTTATTGTTATCTATATTCCAGATAACAGCTCCTGAAGAGGTTCGTCTACCATTGATAGGTATATTAGAAAAAATAGCACAGAGAAAAGCAGAAATTGATGGACTCTTAGTGGATGAAGGGTTATCTGCTCGACCTGATTATTTATCACCAACATTTGAAGATTTAAATAATATTCAAGCTGTGATGTCTGATAAAGCTTATCTATGTTCTTGTGAATTTGATACACTAATTGGGACAGTTGATAAATCTGCTATATTTAGAATAATTTTACAAATCTTAAGAATACCTGTTACAAAGGAATATAAAGAACTTATGTGTGGTACTGGTCCTTGTAAACCATTTGTTCAGGAAGTCGTTTCTAGCTCTATGAAAGATAAACAAAAGGCAGATGAACTTCAAGGTGAACTAACACTCGATTTACCTATACAATTAAATCCAAATGATATCTTAACAGCTCCTGTTACTCCTACAAAAGCTACTGTGAATGCTGTAGAAGAAAATAATCCAGTAAACCCAAAAGCAGAAGCTAAACCAGAACTAGAACCAGAACCAAAAGCAGAACCAAAACTAGAAGAAGCTAAACCAGAAGTAAAAGCAAAACCAGAAGCTAAACTAGAAGCTAAACTAGAACCAGAACCAAAAGTAAAAGCAAAACCAAAAGCAGAACCAACAGTTAAAGGTGGTAGAATTTTACATTCAAGAAAAAGAAAGACTTCTATTTAGATAATTTAGTAGTTTTTTTATCTTCTTCAACTTGAACACCAATTAATCCGTGAATAAAGATGAGATATTCTTTAGGAAATCCCCAAAAGCACGCTGGTTTATTTTCAGAAGGTGGAATGCGACGAGAAGATTGGTTGTTACTGTGTGAAAATGCTACGATAATTTGTTGAGGTTGCATTTCGATAACTTGCTCTTCACGACCAGTAATCCATCCCTCACCTTCAGCAATTGAAACATTAGGAAACTTTCTTTCAAGCCAAGCAGATTTCCTAAATGTTAGAGTAGCTTCAGAGATACGTTGTGAAAATGGAATATCAAATGGAGGAACATTTACAGCACTTGTACCAAACTTCAAATCATATAAGGCAAGTGTAGTACAGCAGGCAATATTTGCCCTACCTGTTTCTCCACGTTTTGCCCCTTTTATGAGCCAGGCTACACGTCGACGGAAAGATGTTTCTGGGTAGTGATCATCATCGTCCATAAAAAGAATGATATCATTTGAGGCGTGTTCGATTGCGTGATTACGCTTCTCGCCAATAGTCATTCGTCCCTCAATAGGAATATACTTTAGTTTAATTTTAGGAACTTGAATCTGAAAACTAATAATTTTCTCACTGGCCATATGAGACGTCTTTTCATTATCTTCAATTACAATCCATTCGATTTTATCTTGAGGATAATCAGTAATCAATAAATTATGGAAAGCAATTTCAATTAGTTTCTCACGATTATAAGTGGGAGTAACAATTGTAATTGGAGGGCAATCATCCTGATTTAGGATTGGAGGACAATGATAAACTCCTTTTGCAGGACGCCGTTCCTTAATATAAGAATAAATCTTAGTTAGCATAGGTAGGAATGCTTTACAGCTCTCGCTAAAGCGATTGATAGCGATTTGTTGGCGGATTTTACGAATTTCGTCAAGGTCTGAGTTTATAAATCTATAAAAAGCAGTATCGAGTTCTTCGCGGATCATATCAGTTGGCTTAGCAGATGAATAGCGTACCTTAGTTGATACCTCATATGTATTAGATAACCATGAGATACCTGGGTTATCGTAGAAGTGTTCAAAAGTGGGTAGAAAATTCATAATAATAAATGCTCCGCATACTTCAGCATTGGCTGCGGCGTACCCAAAAGCTTCGCCTTGACTGCAAACGAGATGTCCAGTATGTTGGGCTGAAATACGTTTACGTTCTTCTAAGCTAAGATCTTGGCATTTTACAGTTACATTTTCAGCAAGACCATTTTTCTTTAAGCCCTCGGCAAAGTCCTCGCGAGTAGTATAGACAGTCAGAGTAGGATCACTTGGTAGCCAGTATGGAAGAACCTGTTTTAAATATTCATACTTTGAAGTAGAGCCAGCTACAAAACATACAAAACCATTTTCGGTACCATATTTACCTTTATAATCTTTTGATTGCCAAGCAGCCATCCAAGGAACTACATAGATATTATCAGTAGAAAGACCCTTTTCAGCAAAAGCTGTACGAAACTTTTCAGCACTTACTGGGTCACGGAAAATAAATGCGTCGAATGCGTGAACATATGA
>Ga0114963_10002679_pt1 | contig 12176 bp, 12 predicted proteins | sample C_131016_EF_Meta_FD_87019 | JGI IMG/M metagenome (GOLD analysis project Ga0114963, IMG submission 87019) | Freshwater microbial communities from Lake Croche, Canada to study carbon cycling - C_131016_EF_MetaG | ecosystem: Environmental > Aquatic > Freshwater > Lake | place: Lake Croche, Canada...
CGTCCCTGTCGACTTTGATGTGCTTTCCATCGACGTTGATGGTACTGACTACTTTATTTGGGAGAGCCTTCAAAGTTTTAAGCCGAGAGTGGTCATCATTGAGTTTAATTTTTCCATTCCCAATGACGTTGTATTTGTTCAGGCAAAAGATAATCACTTAAATCAAGGGTGTTCGCTACTTGCCCTCGTCCTTTTGGGCAAGCAGAAAGGCTATGAGTTAATTTGCTGCACTATGTGCAATGCCATTTTCATTTTGAGTGAGTCTTACAGCGAATTGCAGATTCCATCAAATTCAATTTGGCATCTCTATATACCCCCGATGGATGGTCGTATTTTTCATGGTTACGACGGCACAGTGTTCGTTCAGGGTATGGACTTGCTATGGTGGCAGAATATTAATCTGAGCCACGATGATTTTCAAGTTTTACCAAAATCTGCGCGTAAATTCGGCGATGCGCAATCGGGGTAATTATTTAGGTGAAACACATCAAACCCACTGCAGCGCCCTACGCTTAGCATCGTCATTGATAGTGGTATCGCGTTCGATGCAGTTAGGGCTTACTTCACCTTAGGTGCTGCCGCCGCCCATAAAACACGCTTCCGCTTTAGGGCCTTGAATTTGAATGGCGAAACACCCGCCTTCGGTCGAAAAACGTGATACCGGAACTGACAAGCAATTCGGCGATAAGCCCAAGCGCACTTCCAGCCCTAACTACCCTGCGCCCGAATCCTTTTCACCAGCGCAGTCGTCGAGTAGCCCGACACAAAAGGCAACGCCAACGCCTTGCCGCCCCAGGAATGCATGAGCGCCGTCTCGGGCAACACCTCCATGTTGTAGTCGCCGCCTTTGACCAAAATATCCGGGCGGATTTCGGCGATCAGGGCTTGCGGCGTATCCTCGCCAAACCAGGTGACCAAACTGACCGCCTCCTGGCTGGCCATGACGATGGCACGGTCCATTTCATTGTTCAGCGGGCGGTCATCGCCTTTGCCCAGGCGGCGTGTAGAGGCGTCGGTGTTGAGCGCCACGATCAGACTGCCGCCTAGCGCGCGGGCCTGCGCCAAATACACCACATGGCCGCGGTGCAGCACGTCAAACACGCCATTGGTAAACACCCAGGGCCGGGGCAGGTGGGCTAGTGCCGCTGCCAAGCCACTGCGCTCGCACAGCTTGTCCAGCATGGCTGGCGCTGCGGCGGCGGGGCTGCGGTCGCTCATGCCGGTTTGCTGCTAGAGGTGCCCGGCTCTAGGACGCTACCTAGCTCGCGCGCCAGTTCTTTGCGGTATTTATTGAGCTCTTGCACGGTGCCAAAGCTACGTTCCATCAACAGGCTCATGTTGTGCAGTATGCGCTCTATCACTTTGTTTTCCCAGACCGCGTCAAAATCAATTTGCTTGTCCAACCAATGCTCCAGCCAGTCCGGGTTGGGAAGGCGCGCCTGCACGGTGTCGTTGGGGAACAGGGCTTTGTTCACATGCAAATTGGTCGGGTGCAGGGCCTGGCTGGTGCGCCGCGCGCTGGCCATCAGTACGCCCACTTTGGCAAACGCGCTTTTCGCTTCCAGTCCCACGTTTTGTATGGCACGTTTCATGTACTTGAGGTAGGCGCCGCCATGGCGCGCCTCGTCTTGGCTTAAGCGGGTGTAGATGGATTTGATCACCGGTTCGGTATGCCATTCGCTGGCGCGGCGGTACCAGTGGTTGAGGCGAATCTCGCCGCAAAAGTGCAGCATCAGCGTCTCCAGCGCAGGGGCCGGGTCAAACTCAAAGCGCACATGGTGCAGCTCGGCCTCTGTGGGCACCAAGTCGGGCCGAAAGCGGCGCAAATACTCCATGAGTACCAGCGAATGCTTTTGCTCCTCGAAGAACCAAATAGACATAAAGGCCGAAAAGTCGCTGTCGCCCCGGTTGTCGCGCAAAAACATCTCGGTGGCCGGCAGCGCCGCCCATTCAGTAATTGCATTCATCTTGATGGTGGTGGCCTGCTCGTCAGACAGGGAAGCAGGGTCGAAACTGGCCCAAGGGATGTCGCGTTCCATGTCCCAGCGGACGGATTCCAGTTGTCTAAAGAGTTCCGGGTAGAGCATGCGGTGCTTTCTATGACTTTCGATTCTAGGCGTGCAAGGCGGCTTCAGCGCCCTAAACCACTACCGCGGATCTGGCTTTGCTGCCCCCAGGTTACTGACCAATTCGTGTATGAAACGAATAGATATGAAAAGCGACTCTTCGGTCGCGCTATTACTGTATAGTAACTCGACTGGAGACATGTATATGAAGGTTGCCATTATTGGCTCAGGAATTTCCGGCCTGGCTGCCGCGCACAGGCTCAAAGGCCTAGCCGATATCACCTTGCTGGAAGCTGGTGATTACTTTGGTGGCCACACGCATACAGTGGATATCACCTTGGACACGGCCTCTGGCTCGCGCACCCACGGGGTAGACACTGGTTTTCTGGTGTTTAACGAACGCACCTACCCACAACTGATCGCCTTGTTTGCTGAATTGGGTGTGCCTTCGGCGGATTCGGACATGTCGTTTTCTGTGCGCAGCGCAGGCAGCGCAGATGCCCCGGCGTTGGAGTGGAGTGGCACTTCCTTGGACGCGGTGTTCGCCCAGCGCAGCAATTTGCTGCGTCCGCGCTTTTGGCGCATGCTGCTTGACGTGGTGCGCTTTAACAAACTGGCCACCGGTCTGGCGCTGCGCAATGCCGATGCCGAACTGGTACAGCCACTGGGCGAATTTTTACGCCAGCATAACTTTTCGCAGGAGTTCAAAGACTGGTATTTCCTGCCCATGCTGGCTTGTATCTGGAGTTGTCCTACCAAGCAAATGCTGGATTTTCCCGTCTCCACCATGGTACGTTTTTGCCATAACCATGGGTTGATTACGCTGACGAACCGACCCCAATGGCGCACGGTGCCAGGGGGCGCGCGCCATTACGTCGAAAAAATTTTGGCCGGCATTGCGGACAAACGCTTGCGCGCGCCGGTGCAATGCATCGAGCGCCAAGCCGACGGCGTGCTGGTGCAGGTACAAGGCCAAACCGAACGCTTTGACAAAGTGGTGATTGCCACGCACAGCGACCAGGCGCTGGCTATGCTGGGCGATGCCAGTGGCCAAGAGCGCCAGACCTTAAGCGCCATCCGTTACCAGCCCAACCAAGCGGTCTTGCATACTGATGCTTCGGTGCTGCCGCGCCGTAAAAAAGCCTGGGCCGCCTGGAATTACCAGCGCACGGCCGGCACAATCCATGGGGAAAATGGCCCGCGTGTCTGCCTGCATTACCTGCTCAATATGTTGCAACCTTTGCCCTTTAGCCAGCCGGTGCTTGTGTCACTCAACCCGGCGCAAGAAATAGACCCTGCCTTAGTGCATGGCCGCTTTGACTATGCGCACCCGGTGTTTGACCTGGCCGCTACCGAGGCGCAAAAGTGCCTGCCCGCTATACAAGGTGGGCGTCATACGTATTTTTGCGGTGCCTGGACCGGCTATGGCTTTCATGAAGACGGCATGAAATCAGGTCTGGCGGTAGCCGACGCCTTGACGCCTTTGCTCACTCGCGGTACCTGACTATGGCATCGGTGCAAGCAATGATCGGCTTTGGTCTGGTGCGCCACACCCGGCTTGCGCCCAAGTACCACGCCTTTGCCTACCCGACTTACTTTTTGATGCTGCCTATGCGCAGCTTGCAAAGCACCCCCGGCCAATTGCCGCGCAACCGCCGCGCCGCGCTGAGTTTTTACGATAGCGACCACGGCGACGGACGCGGCCCGCAGCAAGGCGGCGCGCTGGCTTGGTTGGAGGAATTGCTGCATAGCGAAGGCATCACCGACGCCGATGGCGAAATTTGGTTGCACTGCTACCCGCGCGTGTTGGGCTTTACTTTTAAGCCCGTTAGTTTTTGGTATTGCCACCGCGCAGGCGGTAGCTTGCGCGCCGTGTTAGTGGAAGTGAACAATACCTTTGGCGAGCGACATTGCTACTTGCTCTCGCAAGCGCGTTTTGGCGTGGAGCAGCGGGCGGACAAGGTATTTCATGTCTCGCCGTTTTGCCCGGTGCAAGGCCATTACCGTTTTCGCTTTATGGTCAACGCGCAAGGCGACCGCACCGTGGCGCGCGTGGACTATGACGATGCGCGCGGCCCCTTGATTCAAACCAGTGTGAGCGGGCACCTGCAGCCCTATAGCGCGCAGGCCGCACGCCATGCGCTATGGCGCTATCCGCTCATGACTTTTGCCGTGGTCTGGCGCATCCATTGGCAGGCACTGCGCCTGTCGCTCAAACGCGTCCCGTTTTTCCGTCAACCCCCTGCGCCTGAAAGCTTTGTCAGTCGCTAGCTGTGTGTATCCACTATGAACCAAACCACTGCCAAATACGGCGCTGACAAGGCTGCCATGCGCCCGCCTGCAGCCGCGCGTACTGTGCTCCAATTGCTCCAAAAAATTCGCCATGGCAGCCTGACGCTGCATTTGCCCGATGGCAGTGTGCAGCGCTTTGGCGATAGCGCCACCCCGCACGCCACGCTGCACCTTAATAACTGGAATGCGTTTACGGGCGCGCTCAAATCCGGCGACATCGGCTTTGCCGAAAGCTTTATCGATGGTGACTGGAGCACGCCAGACTTGACCGGCTTACTGCGCGTGCTGGTGCAAAACCGTGCTGAAGTGGACCGCGTGATTTTTGGCAGTTGGCTGGGGCGCCTGGCCTACCGCATCAAGCACTTGCTTCAGCGCAATACGCGCACTAACAGCAAGAAAAACATCCATGCCCATTACGACCTGGGCAATGATTTTTATGCTTTGTGGCTGGACCCGACGATGAACTATTCATCGGCCCTGTTTGGCGGCGACTTGGGACAGTCTTTGTCCCAAGCGCAAAACGCCAAAGTGCGCCGTGCGTTACAGCAGGTGGATTTGAAGCCGGGTTCGCGCGTATTGGAAATCGGTTGCGGATGGGGGGCGCTGGCCGAGATGGCAACGCAAGCGCATGGTGCGCATGTCACTGGGGTCACCCTGAGCACCGAGCAGCTGGACTTTGCGCGCGCCCGCATGCAGCGCCAGGGCGTGGCAGCGCAGACGGATTTGCGTTTGCAGGACTACCGCGATATCCAGGACGGGCCCTACGACGCAGTGTGCTCGATTGAAATGATTGAGGCGGTGGGCCAGGGCTTTTGGCCGACCTATTTCGCCACCGTCGCGCGCATGCTCAAGCCCGGCGGCAAAGCGTGCATCCAAAGCATTGTGATTGCAGACGAATTGTTTGAGCGCTACCTGGCTTCGACGGACTTTATTCAACAATATATCTTTCCCGGCGGCTGCTTGCCCAGCCCTTCGGAGTTCAAAGCACAGGCCCGCGCGGCGGGCCTGGTGGTGGTGCAAGAACATGCTTTTGGGCATGACTATGCTCAAACGCTCCAGCGCTGGCGCGAAGCCTTCTTAGCGCAGCACGAAGCGGTACTGGGACTAGGCTTTGACCAGCGCTTTATGCACATCTGGGAGTTCTATTTGTGTTACTGCGAAGCAGCGTTTATGGAAAACAATATTGATGTTCTTCAGTACACCTTGCAAAAGCCCCATGCCGCAGCCTAAGGCGCCACTGCATGCCTTTGCACAAGCCTTGGTGGTGCTGTGCATGGTGTGGTTAGGTGTATCTAGCGTTGTGCAGGCCAGCAGCGCCACAGTGCCACCGCCTGAGTTGGCGCGCGACTTGGAAAATCCCGTCCTGGCCGGCAGCGGGCGCTTGCGCTGGTTGGGTATCCCGGTGTACGAGGCGAGTCTTTGGACCGCACCGCAGTTTGTGCCGGAGCGCTTTGGCGCGCATGCGTTTGCGCTGGAGATCCGTTATGCGCGCTCCATCAGTGGCAAGCTTTTGGCCGACACGTCGCTCAAACAAATCCAGGCCTTGGAAGCGCTCCCGCCAGGGCGTTACACAGAGTGGTTGCAGGCGCTGGCTGGCGCACTGCCCGACGTGAAGCCTGGCGACCGGCTGACGGGCATTCATGTTCCGGACAAGGGTTTGCGCCTGTACTTCAACGGGCAGTTGTACAAGGCGATTGGCGACCCCCTGTTGAGCCAAAGTTTTTTTGCGATTTGGCTCAGTCCGGCGACGCAAGAACCCCGCCTGCGTGCCCAGCTGCTAGGCCTGGGGACCTGAATGGCCGCAAGCGCAGAACCGCTGGAATTTCGCTGGCCGCAGGGGCTGCGCTATGGGCTGATGGCTTTGCCGCTGGCCTTTGTGGCCTTGCCCCTCTACGTGTTTCTGCCCAATTACTACGCCCGTAATTTTGGTATTCCACTGGCCAGTCTGGGCGCTTTGTTGCTGCTGGCGCGGGTTGCCGATGCCTTAATTGACCCCTTGCTGGGGCGATGGATAGACCGCTTGTTTGCCCGCTCGCAAGCGCAGGTACTTCGTTTTTCTGCGATGGCGGCGATGTTGCTGGCATCCGGATTTGTGGCTTTGTTTTTTCCGCCGGTACGCCAGCACCCTGACTTGCTGGTGTGGGCTGCCTGCGCTTTGTTGGTTTGTTACTTGGGCTATAGCGCGCTGACTTTGGTGCAACAGTCCTGGGGTGCTTTGTTGGGGGGTGACGAGGCCTTGCGCAGCCGGGTGGTCGCTTGGCGCGAAGGTCTGGGCCTGACGGGCGTCATCCTGGCGTCGATGGCGCCGCTGGCTTGGGGCTTGCCTGTTACTGCAATCATTTTGTGCCTGGCACTGGCACTGGGCTGGTTGGCCTGGACTGCGGCGCCTGCACCGGTGCTGGCACCGGCGCCCGTGCATTCGCAAGCGGGCACCGGCTTGCAGGTATTTGCGCCCTTGCGCTACCGGCCGTTTCGTGCTTTGCTGGCCGTGTTTTTGGCCAATGGCATAGCCAGCGCCTTGCCCGCCACCTTGATCTTGTTTTTTGTCCAGGACCGGCTGCAGGCGCCGCCGTCCATGGAGCCCTGGTTTTTAGCGAGTTATTTTCTGGCTGCTGCGCTGGGCATGGCACCGGTCTCGCGTTTGGTGGCCCGCTGGGGTTTGCAAACGCTGTGGCTGGCGTCGATGGGCTTGTCCGTAGCGGTTTTTGCATGGGCCGGGCAGCTCGGTAGCGGCGACAGCCTGCCATTTATCGCTATTTGCGTACTTTCGGGTTTATGCATGGCGGCCGACTTGACGGTCCCCGGCGCTATGCTGGCAGGTTTGATTAGCAGCCAAGCCGAGCCCGGGCGCGACAGCGGCATTTACTGGGGTTGGTGGAATATGGTCGCCAAACTCAACCTCGCGCTGGCAGCGGGCCTGTCCCTGCCTTTGCTGTCCTATGCCGGTTATGAGCCGGGCAGCCGCAGCGACGAGGCCTTGCGCAGCATCACCTATGCGTATTGCGTATTGCCCTGCCTGCTCAAGGTGGTGGCCGCTGGGCTTTTGTATTTTTTGTTCATCAGGAAAAAACCATGAATCGACGTCGCTTATTCACGCTCACGCTGGCTACCGGCGCGGCACTCACTTTGGGTGCTTGCGCCTCGCAAAAGTTGGACACGTATATCCAAGAAAAACCGGCGCTCGATTTGCGCCAGTATTTCAACGGTACCTTGGACGCCTATGGCGTCTTCACCGACTACACCGGCACCGTAGTAAAGCGTTTCAAGGTGGTCATGGTGTGCACCTGGACCGGCAACGAGGGTGTGTTGGACGAGGACTTCACCTATTCCGACGGCACCAAACAAAAGCGCATCTGGCGCCTGACCGCCGGCCCGGACGGCAGTTACACCGGACGCGCGGATGATGTGGTCGGTACTGCCCAAGGCCGCACGCAAGGCAATACCTTCCAATGGCAATACACCTTGGCACTGCCGGTGGACGGAAAAATTTATGAAGTACAGATGGATGACTGGATGTACTTGGTCGATGAGCGCGTGATGCTCAACAAAGCACGCATGCGCAAGTTTGGCCTTCCGCTGGGCGAGGTCACGCTCAGTTTTTACAAGCGTTAAGCCATGGCCTGGATGCAAACTCTGAACCCACCCCTGCGCGATTGGCGCGGCCAGTCCGTGTGGGTCTTAGGTGCCAGCAGCGGCATCGGCTATGCCACGGCTTCGGCTCTGCATGCGCAAGGCGCGCTGGTAACCGTGTCGGCACGCAATGCACAGGCCTTGCAGGCCTTTGTCCAAACCCATCCGGGCAGCGCGGCCCAAGTGTTGGACTGCAGCGATGCGCAGGCCGTTGCTGCAGTGGCGCAGGCGTGCTGGCCGCACAGTGCGCCAACCATGGTGATCTATTGCGCAGGCCACTACCAACCTATGCGCGCCCAAGCCATGGACCTGGCAGACATGCGCCGTCACTGGGAGGTGAATTACCAGGGGGCGCTCAATGTATTACAAGCGGTCATGCCCGCCATGCGCGCCCGCGGCAACGGGCATATCAGCCTGGTCGCCAGCGTGGCCGGTTACCGTGGCTTGCCCAATAGCTTGGCCTATGGCCCGACCAAGGCCGCCATGATCAATCTGGCCGAAAATTTGTACTTGGATTTGCAGGTGGACGGCGTGGCAGTATCCGTGGTGAACCCCGGCTTTGTGCAGACGCCTTTGACTGCGAAAAATAGTTTTTCTATGCCTGCATTACTCAGCCCGCAACAAGCAGCCGACGCCATGCTGCAGGGATGGGCACGCGGGCAGTTTGAAATCCATTTCCCGCGCCGCTTCACGGTGTGGATGAAGCTCTTGCGCATCATGCCCGTGCGCTGGTATTTTTATTTGGTGCGCAAGGCCACGGCATGAACCCCTCCCCGCATCCTTCGACGCCTTTTGCTGCTTTGGACGACGCCCAGGCTTCTCGCGCCGCTGCGCTCGATGCGGTGGTGCAATGGTTTGAACAATTGACGCCAGGCAGCGTACCGGATTTGTATCAGCATTACGCGGTGGATGCGCGCTTCAAAGACCCCTTCAACGATGTGACGGGCCTGCCCGCCATTGGGGCAATTTTTACCCACATGTTTGAGACCCTGATTGCGCCACGTTTTGTCGTGACCGGCCGCGTAGTACAAGGTGAGCAATGTTTTTTAACCTGGGAATTTCGCTTTGGTTTTCGCAATTTCCACCAGGGCCGCGAGCAGGTAATTCTGGGCGCCTCGCACCTGGTGTTCAATGCCGAAGGCAGAGTGCAGCTACACCGCGACTATTGGGATGCCGCAGAGGAGTTGTACGAAAAACTCCCGCTGGTAGGCAGTTTGATGCGCTGGCTCAAGCGCCGCGCCAATAGCTAAATACTTCGTTCTTGACTGGCGCAGCCGTCAGACGCTTAGAAAGGCGCTGTGTCTACAAAGCTCGGACGCAGCGATAGCTTTTCATACAGCTTGGCCAAGTTGGCGTGGCGCGCGCGCCAATCGATGTGGGCAAAGCGGAAATCTAGATAGGCCAGCGCGCAACTGACGGAAATATCAGAAAGCGTCAGATGGATGTCGGAGCAAAAATTGCCATCGGCCAGCGCGCTGGACATGGCTTCTAGGGAAGCATCGACCTTGGCAATTTGACGGTCAATCCAGGCCTGGCTGCGCTGGTTGTCTGTACGGCCGGCCCAAGTGGCCTCTAAGCGCGCCAATATCAGCGCATCGAGTACACCGTCGGCGAGCGACTCCCAAGTCTTAACTTCGGCGCGTGCACGCCCCGTACTGGGTATGAGTTTGCCCACGGGGGACAGCGCATCAAGGTATTCCACGATGACCCGCGAATCAAACAAGGCCTCGCCGCCCTCCATGATCAGGCAGGGCACTTTGCCCAGGGGGTTGGACTGGCCTATGGTGGTGCCAGCGGCCCAGACGTCCTCGGTCACAAAAGCGTAGTCGAGCTTTTTCTCTGCCATCACGATACGTACTTTGCGTACATAGGGGCTGGACGTCGAACCAATTAATTTCATAGGATGTTGTAGTTCCAACTAGGGAGGGGCATTCTATACAGGGCGATAAGCCTACAATTAAGCTATGAATTTCTCCCCTATCGACGCGATTTCGCCCTTGGACGGACGATATGCCAACAAGCTGACCGATTTGCGCCCTTTGATGAGCGAATTGGGCTATATGCAACGCCGCGTTCAGGTTGAAATTGCCTGGTTTATTGCGCTCAGTGATGCGGGTTTTCAAGAATTCAAACCACTTAGTACCGGTGCGCGCAAGTACTTACTGGGCTTGGTAAAAAACTTTTCGGTGGCCGACGGCCAGGCCATTAAAGAGATTGAAAAAACCACCAACCACGATGTCAAAGCGGTGGAGTACTGGCTCAAGTCCAAATTCGAGGCGCGCCCTGAGCTTTTGGCCGCCGCTGAATTTGTGCATTTCGCCTGCACCAGCGAAGACATCAACAATACCAGCCATGCATTGCAACTGCGCGCAGCGCGTGGCATCGTGCTATTGCCGCAACTCGACCGCTTGGTGTTGATGTTGCGGGACATGGCCCATGCCTATGCCGATGTTCCGATGCTCAGCCGCACCCACGGCCAGACCGCCAGCCCGACGACGGTGGGCAAAGAAATAGCCAATGTGGTGGTGCGCTTGCAAGCGGCCTGCGAGCGCATTGCCAGTGTGCCCATCATGGGCAAGATGAATGGTGCTGTGGGCAATTACAACGCGCATCTATCCGCCTGGCCCGACTTTGATTGGGAAGCCTTCGCCCGCCGCGTGGTCGAGGCGCCCGAGCCCCATGGCCTGGGCCTGGTGTTTCAGCCCTACAGCATCCAGATTGAACCGCACGACTACATGGCCGAGTTGTTTGACGCCGTAGCCCGCACCAACACGATTCTGATCGACTGGTCGCGCGATGTCTGGGGCTATGTCTCTCTGGGCTATTTCAAGCAGAGGCTGCGCCCCGGCGAAGTCGGTTCGAGCACCATGCCGCACAAAGTGAACCCGATTGATTTTGAAAACGCCGAGGGCAATTTAGGTTTGTCCAATGCCCTTTTGCGCCACCTGAGCGAGAAACTGCCCATCAGCCGTTGGCAGCGTGACCTCACAGATTCGACGGTGTTGCGCAATATGGGCGTTGCCTTGGGTTACGCCTTGCTGGCTTATCAGTCGATGCAGACTGGCCTGGGTAAGCTGGAGATCAACCCCGCAGCGATTGCGGCCGACCTGGATAATTCTTGGGAAGTGTTGGCCGAACCGATCCAAACCGTGATGCGCCGCTACGGCCTGCCCCAGCCCTACGAGCAGCTCAAAAACTTTACACGCGGCGCCGCCATGACGCGCGAACTAATGCAAGGCTTTATTTCCGGATTGGCCCTACCGGACCAAGAAAAGCAACGCCTGCTAGCGATGACGCCAGGCAGCTACACCGGCAAAGCGGCGGAGTTGGCGCGGCGCGTTTGAGCGAGCGGCCACCAGAGCCGCGTTTCACTTACCTATTCCTGGTCGGTTTTTTAAGCTTTTGCCTGGCCAGGCACTCAAGCGTCTTGTTGTTTCAAGGCCAGCGCCCGTTCGTAGAGCGCATTGCGCGCTTCGCCGCTGATGTCGGCCGCTAATTTGACGGCGGTTTTCAGGGGCAGTTCGGCCAGCAATAAGCGCAGTATCCGGTCGTCTTGGGCCAGCGCCACCGGCGCATTGGGGGCGTGCACCACCAAAGTGAATTCGCCGCGCAGGCGCATGCTGTCAGCGCCCAGCCAATTAGTCAGCGTGTCGGCGCGCATGCTGGCGATTTCTTCAAACTGCTTGCTCAGTTCGCGGCCCACGGTTACTGTGCGCTCTCCTAGGCTGGCAAGCGCTTGCGCCAGTGCCTGTATGCGATGCGGTGCCTCCAGCAGCACAAAGGCGCGCGATTGCGATGCCAGTGCGCCTAGCGCCTGCGCCCGCTCGCCGCTTTTGCTGGGCAAAAACCCGGCAAATACAAAACCCGCGTCGCTCTCGCCGGCTTGCACCGCGCCCGTTGCGCTGAGCAGTGCCGTCACACTGCTAGCGCCGGGCAGGGGCAGCACCCGCAAGCCTTGCGCACGCACCTGCGCCACCAGGCGCGCACCGGGGTCACTGATGCCAGGGGTGCCCGCATCGCTAACGCAGGCTACGCGCGCACCCTGGCGCAATAAATCCACCACAGTATGGGCTGCTTGTGATTCGTTGTGCTGGTGCAGGGCCAGCAATTGGGCGCTGCTTTTGTCGATGCCGTAGGCGCGCAAAAGTGTGCGGGTGTGTCGCGTGTCCTCGCATGCAATGTGGTCAG
>Ga0114963_10002681_pt1 | contig 12172 bp, 16 predicted proteins | sample C_131016_EF_Meta_FD_87019 | JGI IMG/M metagenome (GOLD analysis project Ga0114963, IMG submission 87019) | Freshwater microbial communities from Lake Croche, Canada to study carbon cycling - C_131016_EF_MetaG | ecosystem: Environmental > Aquatic > Freshwater > Lake | place: Lake Croche, Canada...
GAAAGTAATATCCCTACATGCCGAAGGGAATATATGCCGGGCCGAGCCAATGTACAAGTAAGTACTGGCTTTGACGCCCGGTCATGCGCAATAATGGTCTTCTCCGCCCTTGAATACAAGAGTAATTTATGAACCCCTTTTTATTTGTCGTCCCGGTTTCACTGCTGATGATTGCGGTGGAGCTTTTTGTGGCCCACCGACGCGGGGTACAGGTGTACCGCTTGAAAGATTCGATTACCTCGCTGAATGTGGGTGTCGTCAGCCAGTTTGTAATTACCCTGGGCGCGTTTATCAGCGTGTCCATGTATACCCTGATACTGGACAAGTTCGGCGCATTTGTATGGGATACCACCAATCCCTTGACTTGGATATTGGCGCTGGTTTTGTATGATTTTTTCTATTACTGGGTACACCGCACGGGCCACGAGGTGAATTTCTTTTGGGCCGCCCACGTGATTCATCACAGCAGCGAAGAATTCAATTTGTCAACGGCGCTGCGCCAATCGGCAACCGGGTTTTATTTCAAATGGGTTTTCTATATTCCGTTGGCGCTTTTGGGCTTTCCGCTGAAGGTGTTTTTGGCGGTTGGATTTATCGACTTGGTGTACCAGATCTGGGTGCATACCCGTTTGGTAGGGCGGTTGGGATTTTTGGAATGGTTTTTGGTAACTCCCTCCAACCACCGCGTGCACCATGGGCAAAATGATTATTGCTTGGACAAAAACTACGGCGGCATATTCAGCGTTTGGGATCGTATGTTTGGCACCTATGCCGACGAGCGCGCGTCCGAGCCGGTGGTCTATGGCGTGCGCAAACCCTTGCACAGCTGGAATCCGATTTGGGGCAATGTCAACCACTATGTCCTCATTTGGCAGGCCGTGCGCAGCACGCCGGGCTGGCGCAATAAATTGATGTGTGTTTTTGCAGGCCCGTCTTGGCAACCTGAGGGTGCGCCTCCACCGCCGGAGTTTGTGTCCACCCGATTCGAGCGTTTTGACACGCCCGCCCCTGCCTGGATGCTGTGGCTGGGCCTGATCAGCTGTGCGCTTGGAATGCTGGTCTTGTCTTATTACCTGGCCGCGCAAAAAAACCTGGGCACCGGCCCGTCTCTGGCAATCGCCGCGGGTGCCTTGCTGTGCTACTTTGTGGTCGGTTTGCTGTGGCAAAGCCCGCGCGTTCAGAAAGCCGCGCATGTCTAGCCTGGCCTATACCGATGGCTTTTTGACGCTGGTTTGTCTGTGGGTGCTGGCGCGGGCAAGCCTGCCTTTGGCGGTGCGCATGGCTGCGGCCGTTCTCGGCGCAGCTGCTCTGCTCGGCGTGCTGCGTTTTTCGGGCTTGTACCCGCTGGTGCCTTGGCACCAGTTTGCGTCGTTGATGGGGGCCAGCGTAGCGTTCCCGCTATTAGCGGTAGCCCTGGCCTGGCCGGATTCGGCGGTAGCGCAGCGCCTGAAGTTCGCAGTGATTTTCGCGGTCACTATGGCGGTGCTGGGCTTGCTGCTGGTCGGTGTGGCCCAAAAACGGATGTTCCTGGACGTGTTGACAGTCTTGTCCGTCCTGGCTTTGCTCGCGGTGTCGCTTAAGCGCAAATGGTGGGCATCGGCGCTTGCCAGCGCCTGCATGCTGACTGGTTTGCTGCTATTTGCAGCCAAATTCAGTGCCGTCGCCTGGTTGGTGCCTGGCGACTTTTTGCATATCGGCGTGGCGCTGGGCTTGTTCGGTTTGGCGCACTCCGTGAGCTGGCCGATGGCGCCCCTGGACGACATCGGCGGCATGCCCCCAGGCGCGCACGCGCATTAAGGTTTTAACTGGCCACGGATTTCGCCGCCCTTATGGGCTGCGCTGTGGACGTTGATGTACAGATTGCCATCTTTGAGGTCCTGGTACTGGGCCTCGGTCAGCTTGGCGCCCGCCGGGATGGACCACACGTTTTCGGCGGTTTTCACCATGGGCACGATGACAGGTCCGTTTTGTCCTGCAGCCGCTTTATGAATATGGGCCATGGTGCCTTCGACGCCCGTGGTGCTGACGCTGCCGCTGATGGCCAGATCCGCGGCCACGGAAATCGTGCCGCTGGCACTTGCTGCGGTACTGACGGGCGGCACTTCCTGGCTACCGGCGAGCGTCACTTGCATGGTCTGGGCGCTGGCCGATGCACTGGCCAGCGCAATAAGCACGCCCAAAAGACGCGTGTTCAACGAAGCAATATAGGTCATCATGGACTCCATAGTGGATAAAGGTCTGGCCATGCTAGCAGGCTTGTTCCGTTAACGCGTGGCTGGGGTTTTAGGGGCTGCAAATGGGTTGACGTTCGCATTTACCACTGGCGGCGCGAGATTGGCGATAGGCGCTGGCGAGGCATCGCTCAGGGTTTTGAGGAAGGCAACCAGGTCATCGATTTCTCGGTCGCTCAGGGCTGGACCGGCGTTGGCGGGACGATTGAGGGGCGCGCGGTCGTTCACGATATTGGCCAAGTAGGCTGAGGGCAGGTCGTTAGGCTGGCCGGTCGGGCCGTACCAGCGTTTGGGGTCGCTATTGCGCGTGGAATAAAAGCGCACGACATCGTGCAGATTATTGAAAACACCGTTGTGCATAAATACCTGGCGCTCAGCGACGTTGCGCAGGGATGGCATTTTGAAAGTACCGCAAAATTTTTCAATACCCACTGACGTGGGAACATTGGCCGTCAGCGCCGGCTTGCTCCTTTGCGGTCCGCATAGGCCGAGATCAAAATACGAAGGGTTGGCATTGGCAGGAATCGCCTTATTGCGCGGAATACCGGTGGCGTAATGCGCAAAATCGGTAAATAGGTTATCGCTGGGCTGGGACGATGCCGGATTCATCAAATGGCAACTGGCGCAATTTCCTTTGCCGCTGTCCATAAATAGTTTCATTCCGTTGGATTCAGACGGTGTGAATTTGACCTCACCGCGCAAATACCCGTCATAGCGCGAACTAAATGCTGCAAATAGCTTGCTCGACTCAAAGGCTGCGATTGCTTGCCCAACGCGAGCGAAGGCAGTTGTACTGTTTTTGAATACATCTTTGCCAAATACATCTGTCATTTGTTTGGCATAAGGTCCAGCGGCAATTTTGGCTATGACGGCAGCGCCGTCTTTGTTGTTCATTTCATTGGCCGCGAGAAAAGGCATTTGCGCCTGTTGCGCCAGGGTATCCGCACGGCCATCCCAAAATAAGCCGCCGACAGGGTCGACATCGGCGCCATTGACGCGAAAGCCAAATGGCGGCGTAAAGCTGCTGTAGGAGTTGGGCATCACGCTGCGCATTCCGAATGAATTGGGCAAGCTGCCCAGAGGGACACCGATGCGTGAACCGTTGAGGCTGGCAAAACCGGTTTTGGCCTGGTGACAGTTGGCGCACGCAGTGCCGCGGGGCTCGGACAAGGAAGTGTCATTGAATATTTTCTCGCCCAAGGACTGCATAGCTGTTAGTGGCACAGCGGCTGGCGCGGGCGCGGCCAAGGCCGCGGCAGCAAAGGTGCCTGCGCAGGCGGCACCGAGCCAGTGGTGGATCTTGAGGGGCGTGCCCGGTTGCGTTGTAAAAAATACTGAAATCAGTTTGAACATAGCTCTTTCTCCAAAAAGCGGACTATCCCAATCGGGACAAGGGCGAATCCAACGCGGCAGATGTCTAATGCCAACGTGGCAAACCAGTCACCGCAATTTGTGTGCCTGCGGTTTGTCGGTTTACCGACCGTGTTTCGGTGTGTAATAGCGGTTATGCGTGTAAACCGCGTAAATACCAAGTCCCTGGCGTAAGGGCTGGCATGCAGGGCTAATAAAGACAGTGCTTGATTTATTTGACAGAGGATATTCGGATGACCGTACTCATTATTGGACTGATTGTTTTTTTGGGCGCGCATTCCGTTCGAATATTTGCCGACGGGTGGCGCACGCGGTGTATTGAAAAATGGGGCGCTGGTCGTTGGAAGGGCAGCTATTCCCTGCTTTCTTTGCTGGGATTTGTGCTGCTCATCGTGGGTTTTGACCAGGCCCGCAGCCCGGTGGTGGTGGTGTGGGAGCCGCCCCTGTGGACCTGGCATATCACCGTATTTTTGAATCTGCTGGCATCGGTGTTATTGACGGCGGCCTATATTCCCCAAAACGCCATACGCGTCGCCCTCAAAGACCCGATGATTTTGGGTGTCAAAACCTGGGCCCTGGCCCATCTTTTGTCCAATGGCACTTTGGCTGGAATCGTTTTGTTTGGCAGTTTTCTGCTGTGGGCGGTTCTGGATTTCAGGGCCTGCAGGAAGCGCCGAGCGCTTTTGGCAGCAATCCCTCTGGCTGAGGTATCTGTCGCGAAAACCGCTTTGACCGTGGTAGTGGGTCTGGCTGCCTGGCTGTTGATCGCTGGCTATGCCCACCGCATAGTCATTGGCATTAGCCCCTTGGCCCTGTTTTGATTGCTGCTTATTTGGCCTTCAGGCTGGCTTGAACGCTGCGGGTAATGTGCCAGACGCCCCATAAGGTCAGGGGCACGGACAACCCGACGCTGATTTCAAGATTCAGGGGCACGCCCGCTGCGATCAAGGCTTTGATGGCGTAATGCCACAAGCTGACCACGTAATAGGAAATCGCGGCAATCGACAGGCCTTCCACGGTGGCTTGTAGGCGCAGTTGCAACTCTTGGCCCCGCGTGAGTTTTTCTAGGAGTTGTTGGTTTTGCATCTCGGTGGCGATGTCGACGCGGGTGCGCAGCAAGGCGCTGGTGCGCGAAACCCGCTCCGACAAGCTGGTCATGCGCTGGGCGGTGGCTGCGACAGTGGCCATCGCCGGCGAGAGGCGGCGCTGCATAAATTCGCCCATGGTTTGCACCCCGGGAATCACCTTTTCGCGCAAGTCGGCGATTCTTTGCACCACCAGCGCGTGGTAGGCCTGGGTGGCAGAAAAGCGGTAGCTGTGCTCGGCAATATGGCGCTCTACCCGGGCCGCTAAGGCCACCAGTTGGTCCAGCAGCTCTTGGTCACTGGCCGTTTTGAGCTCCAGACGTGCGGTAATTTCAGCCAGTGCGTTTTCAGCGACGGCCAGTTCGGGCGTGAGCGCTTTGGCCACCGGCAGGCCGCGCAAGGCCATCAGGCGGTAGGTCTCTAATTCCAAAATGCGTTGCGAGATACGGCCGGCCCGCGCCGGGCTGGTCGCGGCAGGAGCGACAACCAGCACGCGTTCAAACCCGTCCTCGCCAATTTTGAATTCGGTATAGGCCGCCGCATAGCCAAAACCTAGTTGGCAGGCCACGACATCCTTGCCGCCCAGCCAGCTGTGGGCTAACTCCATGCTGGCGTGTTTGTGATCCAGGTCGCCGTGGACCATCGCCAATTGGACGGCGGCGACCGTCGCACCTGGGATGCCACGCAACCATTGGGGCGGCGCGGCGATGGCGGCGGCCAGCGCGGCCGGGTCGCGCACGCTGTCCGAACTGGCCAGCGGCTGCACGATGGAATAGCGCGTGAACTCGGTGTGGCGCTCCCACTTGACGGTGTAGCCCGGCAGGGTAATGCGCAGAAAATTACCGGCCAGGCTGTCCTCGGGCAAATCGGCCTGCCCAGGCAATTGGCGAAGGTGGGCACCCTCTTGCGCGCGGCTCACGCCCGTGTTGAGCACGGCGACAAAGGTCACCAAGGCGGGCAACTGCAGCTGCGCTGGCGGGCGCGCGTGCACTTCGTCATGCAACTGGTGCCGCTGGGCGTCGTCGGGGGGCGGCGAATAGGGGGCGTTGGCCATGGGACTCCTTTGGCTTGGGCGAGGCTTGGGGCGCAGGATACACAAATCTTTTGTTAGCCGGTAATACACCCCAGGATTTGATTCAAAATGCCTTGCCCAGCCCTTTGATAAATAAATAAGCCTATGGAAAATAAGAGCGACAGGCCATCGGCCAAAACAATTATCTTGGTTGGATTGGTGGGTTGTTTTTTTACCTCTTTGGCCGGGGTGTCGGGGGCCATGCTGTTATCTGGTTTTGCGCAGGCTGGCGGCTGGGCCGAATGGCTCAAGCGCTTGGCTTTCAGCTACCCCTGCGCCTGTGTGGTCGTGCTGTTGGTATTTCCCCACTTGGTTCCGAAATTGACGGCCTATTTAGAGGCGCGCTAGGCAGTTGCAGATGGACGCCAGTTCGCGGTCGCTAAGTTCTCCTTCATCCCAACGGCCTCATGCGGTTTCCCGTCTGCGTGCAGACCGATTAGCCCGTAGCGCCAAACCCTTTTTGGCACGCGGCGGCATCAAGGGTGCGCGCTGTGCGGGTTGCCGTTTGCTGCCCAGCCATTGCATGTGCGCGTTGCGCCCCCAAGCGCAGACGCGGGCCGGTTTCTGTTTGCTGATGGCTGATATCGAGCCCCTCAAGCCCAGCAATACTGGCTGGTTGGTAGCCGACCTGGTGCCGGACACCTTCGCGTTTTCCTGGGCGCGCACCGAGACCGACCCGGCGCTCCTGGCCGTGCTCGCCGACCCGCGCTGGCAGCCTTACGTGGTCTTTCCAGGCGAGTTTGTCGCGCCAGAGCGGGTCGTGCACGCGGTGGCGATGGACGGTGCCGGCGCCGCGCTAAGCAAGCGCCCTTTGTTTATTTTGCTGGACGGCACCTGGGCCGAAGCCCGAAAAATGTTCCGTAAAAGCCCTTATTTGGAGGCACTGCCGGTGCTCAGTTTGGCACCAACGCAGATAAGCGCCTACCGCTTACGCCGCTCTGGCCGGGACGACCACTTTTGCACCAGCGAGGTGGCGGCGCTGTGCCTGGCGCTAGCCGGCGAAACCCAGGCTGCGCAGACGCTGCAGGCGTATTTGGGCGTCTATACCCACCGCTACCTGCGTGCCAAACAGCAACTGCCCGTCGACCCGGCGGATGCTGCGCACGCGCAATTGCTGGCGCTGCGCAGGCCTGCAGCCTTGTAGCCTCTTAGCCTTGAAGCAAATTTAGCGGCTGCCCCACCATGCAGCGCCCACCACCAATGCGGCGGCCAGCGCGACATTCCATTGCAAGGGCTGGCCGGTGGTGAGCAGGAGCAAGGCGGTGGACAAAATAGGCGTGGCAAATGCCAACAGACCGATACGCCGCGTGTCGCCCAGCTTGATGGCGGCATCCCACAGGAAGAATGCGCCGCCCAAGGGCCCCAAGCCCAGCATGCACAGCAACGCCATGTCTTGCGCGCTCAAGGCCGTGGCGGGCTCCAAAAAGTAATGGCACACCAGCGAAAGTATTCCAGACGCGGCGGCAAAGCCACCTACCGCAGACGTCGGAAACGGGGGGAGTTGGCGGGTGCACAGGGAGTAACTGGCCCACACAAAAGCGGATGCCAGCGCAATCAGGTAGCCAACATGAAATTCTGCAAGCACTAGGCTCGACTCCGAACGCCCGAGGATGGCGATGGCCGCGCCGGCAAACCCGATCAGCGCCGCCACGATGTGGCGTGGCTGCAGCGCACTATCTTTCGAAAACAGCGGCGCCATCACCACCATGCCCAGCGGCCACAGGTAATTAATCAAATTAGCCTGCACCGCAGGTGCATTACGCAGCGCCATAAAGAGCAGGAAATGAAAGCCGAACAAGCCATAAATACCCACCGCCAAGGTGGCCAGCGGCACCTTCCAGCGTGCAAGGCGAAAGCGCGCCAGCGGCAGGGAAATCAGGCTACCCATCAGCAAACCGATGCCCGTGAGCAGAAAGGGCGGAATATGGGCCAATTGCACGCCCAGTGGCGCCAGTGCGCCCCATAAAGCGATGGCAGCGAGCGCCAGCAAATCGGCCTTCATGTGTTTAGGCCTGTGCAGCCGGACTTTCTAAGCAGCGCATGGCGCTTAGAAATGGTACTGAACCTTGCTGAAATCGCTGATAGCGAAGGCGTACAAAATCAGCAAATCTTCCGCATCGACGTTATTGATTTGGTGGCAGGCATTACCCGGAATAAACAGCATTCTTCCCGGCTCGACTGCGTGCACTACCCCTTCAATGGTGACCGTTCCGCGTCCTGACAAGGTGAAATAGGTCTCCGGCTGCGCGTGGCGATGCGGCTCCAGCGACTCGCCGGTACGCAGTCGGACCACACCCATCGTCATATCGTTGTCGCAGCCCGAAGCGCTTCCGAGCAGCTCTTTCCATTGCGCCGTGCCGCGCATGGCCACTTGTTCTGGGGGCCAGCTCGTCCACTGCAGGTCATCGAGGTGTTGGGAGGCTATTTGCATGGCAAAGTGGATTCCTTGGATTCAGTGAGCTTATTCTAGGCAGCGGGCCTGGGGGGCTTGCGTGACCCACTTCAAACCGAAGTTTGACATTTTTCTGTCAAATATTTCCAGTAAAGTTGAATTATGGAAAGTAAATACGTCACAGTTGCGCTGGCAGCGCTGGCCCAGCCAAGTCGACTTCGGATTTTTCGAGCCCTGGTAGTCAAGGGCGCGGACGGTCTCACGCCTGCGGTACTGGCTGAAATGACGGGCATGCCAGGCAATACGCTTTCTTTTCATTTGAAAGAGCTTATGCGCGCCGATCTCATTTCGCAGGAGCGCAGCGGTCGCAACTTGATTTACCGGGCGCAATACGACCGCATGAATGCTGTCCTGGCCTATCTTTCTGAAAACTGCTGTCAGGGACATGCCTGCGATGTTGCACCGACAGTAAATTGTCAAGTTAGTTGATATTGAAAGAATTTGCCGTGACCGAAACCCAAGTACTCAACGTGCTCTTTCTATGCACACATAACTCCGCCCGAAGTATCTTGGCAGAGGCAACACTGAACCATATGGGTAAGGGCAAGTTCAAGGCCTTTTCCGCAGGAAGCAGCCCGCGGGAAAACCAGACACCTAACCCCTTAGCGATTCAAACACTAGAAAACGCCGGCATATCCACCGCTGGTTTGCACAGCAAAAGCTGGGATATTTTTGCAATGGCCGATGCGCCCCCAATGGATTTGGTGATTACGGTGTGCGACAACGCAGCCGGCGAGGTGTGCCCTTATTGGCCAGGGCAACCGGCCACCGCCCACTGGGGGTACGCCGATCCGTCCGATGCTGCTGGCGGCGATGCGGAAAAATTAGAGGCCTTTAAGCAAACACTCTTTCAAATTAGGAGGCGCATAGAACTTTTCACTAGCCTGCCTGCCGCAAGCCTGGGCAAATTGGCTTTGGAAAACTCCGCACGTGAACTGGCAAATAAGTGAATAAGGCGCGCAAATATTTGGCTGAACTGGTCGGCACCGCAGCGCTGCTGTGCGCCGTCATAGGTTCGGGCATCATGGCTGATAAGCTGGCCGGGGGAAATAATGGCGTGGCATTAATTGCCAACACACTGGCGACGGTGTTTGCGTTGTATGTCTTGATAGAAGCTTTGGGCCCACTAAGCGGCGCCCATTTCAATCCCGCAGTTTCTTTGGTTATGGCCTACCGCCGCGAATTACCGCGGGAATTACTGCTGGGCTATGTGGCGGCGCAGCTAATCGGCGCCGTGCTCGGTGCTTGGCTGGCCCATGCGATGTTCGATTTGGAAATATTGCAGTGGTCCACCAAGGTGCGTAGCACAAACGGGCAATTGTTGGCGGAGTTGGTGGCAACGGCAGGGCTTGTTTTTGTGATTTTGCGCGCACCCGCTGCAAAAGCCTCCGCTATGGTCGCCTGTTATATCGGCGCCGCTTATTGGTTTACCGCCAGCACCTCTTTTGCCAACCCGGCGGCGGTTTGGGGGCGCATGATGAGTAATACCTTTGCTGGCATCCATCCGGGTAATGCACTTCAATTTGTCTGCGCTGAGCTTATCGGTGCTTTGTTAGGCTTAACGATGTTTCAGTTGTTAAAGGCCGAATCTTCATAAGATAGCGCCCTTGAGATGGCATTGGCTTCAACACAACTGAAATGAAAAAATATGGCGATTGAAATTTCCAAAGAAGTTAGGCAGCAAGCGATATCGTCGATTGAGCGCTATTTTCAAGAGAACATGGACGAGAAGATTGGCAACATTACGGCTGGCGCATTGCTCAGTTTCTTCGTAGAAGAAATTGGCCCCGTCATTTACAACATGGCGGTGACTGAGGTTCAAGAGCGACTTCAAACGCGCATCATGGAAATTGATCTTGAAGTCCATGAGGACGCATTTCAATATTGGCGTAAATACGATCACGCAAAAAAGAAATAATGGCGCACTGTCGACGCCCGTCCGTGTCAGCGGCTGGCCAAATAGGGTTGTAAATACCCCCGTGTCACATCCAGCGCCATAACAATAGTGCACAATTAGCCAAGGTTGGTTTCATAATGCCCCAATACTGCGCGGTTGTATCGGGGACTGCCGCCAATGTTTTCGCAACTTTAGTCATTTGTGTTCACCTGCTTTCGGGTTTCATAAATCCCCATAGGACCTTGTTCTGTGACCGGCCTAAAGGACGCGCTAAGGCTTGGATTTCCGCCCCAGTACTGTGATTATATACAGTATTTAAAAAGCCACCATGGCGGCTTGGGAGGGTTAACCGCTCAGTGCTGCGCCGCAGGTAAAAGCACAAGGTTTCTTTCAGGCAACAAAAAACCCACGTTCCGGTAGAGGAAGTGGGTTCAATGAAATAGTTGGTCGGGGTGAGAGGATTCGAACCTCCGGTCTCTACGTCCCGAACGTAGCGCTTTACCAGACTAAGCTACACCCCGCTGTCGCGGAAAAGGGAGAGAGTTTAACAAAGCCCGGCCCGCAGTCGGCCTCGAAAATTGGCGCCCGGGCAGCCCTGTCGCGCTTTTTCAGGTGGTACGCCGCAGAGATTCCTGTGCTAACTGAATAATGGCGTCGCGGTAGGGGCCAGGTGCGAGTTGTTCGGCCGCTTTAGTCGCGCGCGCGATCTCTGACTGTGCGCTGCGCATCGCGGTATCTAGCGCGCCCGTGCGCTTGACGATATCGGCCACCGTCTCCAGCAAATCAGTGTTTCCCTCCTCGACCGCACGGCGGATCGTGGCGGCCTCTTGCGCATTGGCCGATTGCATGGCGGCGATCAGAGGCAGGGTGCATTTACCCTCGCGCAGGTCATCGCCCAGGTTTTTGCCCAACAAGGCCGCGTCGCCCGCATAGTCCAGGACGTCATCAATCACCTGAAAAGCGGTCCCCAAAGCCTGTCCGCAGGTCACGCAGGCCGCTTCCAGGGCCGAAGGTGCTTTGGCCAAAATGGCCGCCGCTTGGGTGCTGGCTTCAAAGAGCTTGGATGTTTTGGAGCGGATGACCTGCAGGTAGTCGGCCTCGCTGAGGTCGGCGTTGTGCATGTGCATGAGCTGCAGCACTTCGCCCTCGGCGATCACGTTGGTGGCGTTGGCCAGCACTTCCATGATGCGCATGTCCTGCACCTCGACCATCATTTGGAAGGCCCTGGAGTACAAAAAATCACCAATCAAGACGCTGGCGGGGTTGCCAAAGCGCGCATTGGCGGTGGGCCGGCCGCGCCGCAACGTCGACTCGTCGACCACATCGTCGTGCAGCAGCGTGGCGGTGTGAATGAACTCAATCACCGCTGCCATAGTGTGCCGCGCCGGCCCGGTGTAGCCCAACGCGCCGCAGCACAAAAGCAGCAATTGAGGCCTCAGACGCTTTCCACCAGCTGAAATAATGTACTGCGCTACGTCCCCCACCAGGGCGACGGAGGTGCTCAGACGCTGGGAAATTAGCACGTCGACCGCCGCCATGTCGGCAGAAATCAGCTCAAGGGCGTGCGAGGACGGGGAGGGTGGCTTGGGGTGGGACATAGGCTCGGGCGATGGCCAAATTATAGGTACGGGCCCGACGGCGGTGCGCCCAGCCGCCGCTCAGGGCGCTATTGGGGCGGGCACTGCTATAATGTTTGGCTCTGTGGAAATCCGTTCACAGATTTGAATCGAAGAGGTCAACATGTACGCGGTCATAAAAACCGGCGGCAAGCAGTATCGCGTTGCAGCCGGAGAAAAAATTAAAGTAGAACAGATTGCTGCGGACGTAGGCCAAGAGATTGTGTTCAACGAGGTTTTGGCAGTCGGCAACGGCGCAGAACTCAAAGTTGGCACACCCTTGGTGTCCGGCGCATCCGTAACGGTGACAGTTTTGTCACACGGCAAGCACGACAAAGTGCGCATTTTCAAAATGCGTCGTCGTAAGCATTACCAAAAACGCCAAGGGCACCGTCAGCAGTTCACCGAACTGCAAATCGGCGCGATTGTCGCTTAAAGGACGCAGGTC
>Ga0114963_10002686_pt1 | contig 12153 bp, 10 predicted proteins | sample C_131016_EF_Meta_FD_87019 | JGI IMG/M metagenome (GOLD analysis project Ga0114963, IMG submission 87019) | Freshwater microbial communities from Lake Croche, Canada to study carbon cycling - C_131016_EF_MetaG | ecosystem: Environmental > Aquatic > Freshwater > Lake | place: Lake Croche, Canada...
TGTCTTTTTTGATTTCAGAAGCATCCCAACTGGTTATTTGACCAGTGAGGATTTTTTGAACAGTATTTTTACTGAGGCTCAATGAGCCAATTCCAGAGAGGTTGTAAGTCAATACTCCCGCGTCTACCGCGAATGGGACAGAAGCTGTATAGGCGCAAGTCGAAGCTTCTGGTTTATAGTCAGACACAATTGCGCCAGCGCCCTTGGCTTCATAAGAAGGCTTTAGGAACATCGTTGTTGCACAATCAGTGTAGGCAAGGTTATCCGCCCACCCCTGGGTGATATCAGTAGTCATGCTGGGAAGAAAATCGACTGTCGCTGTACCGGCTTCGCAGGTGTAAGTCTTTTCAGCCAATGAAGCAAGAACCTCGGGTGGCATTGGAGGGGTACAAGCAGTTAGCAAAAACGCTGTCAAGATTGCTAGCGCAGAACCACTAATTAATCTTTGCCTAAACTTCATGATGATCCTTTTTCATTCCCACTAGACAAGGATAAAGCGTGGCTCAGAACTTTCCTGAACCACGCTTTATCTTTGGTTATTCTTTATTAGCTAATTAGCCAATTGTCTTGATTGCTGCAAGAGCAGATGCCTTTAGATCACCTGTAAGAGCAACATAGCCCAAACCGGCAGCCTTTGCAGGCATGCAAGTTGAAACTAGGTACTTAGCCCATGCACCGATTGCTAGGTTCTTCGGGTCCTTACCAGTTGCGCTGATCTTTGCAACTAGGTATGAAGGAGCTGAAAGCTGGTAAGCACCGGTCACGTTCTTGGTGAAGTCAAGAGCTAGAGTTCCGATGGTTCTCTGGTCAGCACCAGCAGTGTTAGCTGCAGTGATGATTGTCTGATTGGCTAGGAACTTAGCTGCAGCAGGAGCTGTAGGAGCAACGAATGCACCAGCAGCGTTCTGAATCTTAGCCAATGATACGTTTGCGCTAAGAGCATCGCTTAGGTCGAAGTAACCGAATGACCAAGTGGTGTCTTCAACATAGCTAGCTAGGTCAGCAGAGGTGGTAAATGACTGAGAAACAGGAGCGAAGGTTCCGCCAACCTGGTTCAGCGTTGCAGCCTTCTGAAGATCCTTAGGGTTGTTTGTGTAGTCCCAAGTCTCAGTTGAAGTCTGCTTTAGGTAGTTAACCAAGTTAGCTGTTGTACCTGAACCAGATGCGCGGTATGCAACCTTGATCTTGTACTTGTCGGTGTAGTCGTACTTGCCAGTGTTTGCCGGGCTAGCTGCTGCGTAAGTTACTACACCCTTGTCGCTGATTACCTTGTTGTAGGTTCCAGTTGAAGTTAGGTTCTTCACATAACCGTTAGCTGATGCGTTCGGGAGACGAAGCTTAGGGTTTAGAGCTTTGATCTGTGGGTCAGCCCAGCTTGTGATTTCACCCTTGAAGATTTCAGAAATAACCTTTGAGGTTAGCTGAAGACCATCACCTGCAGTTGGAACGCTGTAAGCAATAACGATTGGTCCACCAAGAACAGGAACCATAACGTACTTGCTTGGCTGAGCGTCAGTAGAAGCATAAGTACCGTCTGCACCAGCCCAGTCATATGTGCCAGTAGTCAGACCAGCGCGGCCAGTACCTGAGCTCTGTGAGTCGTAAGTAACAGTGTTGTCGGTGTAGGTTGACAAACAAGCCTGGAAAGCGTTGTTGTCAAATGATGATCCACCACCGTTTAGTGTGTAACTGCCGGCCTGTGCAGGCGCGGTGAATACCAATGTTGACACTGCAGCAGCAGCAACAACAACGGTCAAAAAGCGATTACGCATTTTTTTCTCCTTAATTAGTTTGTTTGTCTGATCGACCCAGTCAGTCCAACAAGAACGATTGAACAGAACTGGTTCATTTGGTTTACGACACGTGAAGGAAAGGTTAACTTTAGTTAACCAAAGTGCCCATTCACATAGTCGTTGGTTCTCTGGTCAATTGGACCAGAGAAAATCTGTTCGGTTGATCCGAACTCCACCACACCTCCCGGTGTGTTGTCATCGGCTAGGAAGAATGCTGTTTGATCCGATACACGTTGAGCTTGCTGCATGTTGTGAGTAACAATCACGATGGTCATACTCTGGCTCAACTCTTTGATAGTCTCTTCAATTCTTCGGGTTGAACCAGGGTCCAAGGCTGAACAAGGTTCATCCATCAACAAAACTTCGGGATCCATAGCCAGGGATCTTGCGATGCATAGTCGCTGTTGCTGACCACCAGAGAGCGATAGTGCCTGATCGTCTAGACGATCCTTTACTTCGTTCCAGATTGAAGCGCGTCGAAGAGAGGTTTCAACTAGCTCATTAGCATTTTCAATTTTGCGACCACTTAACTTAAGCCCGCTTAGGATGTTTTCGCGAATTGACATAGTTGGAAATGGGTTCGGCTTTTGGAACACCATACCAATTTTGATTCGGACGTCTACCGCGTCCATTTCTTGACCGTAGATGTCTACTCCATCGAGAAAAACTGAGCCGGCGAGACCTGCTGTAGGAATAAGCTCATGCATTCTGTTTAGTGTTCTTAGGAAAGTTGATTTTCCACAGCCAGATGGGCCGATTAGAGCGGTCACCTGGTTAGCGGGGAAGGTTAGGCTGACTTTATCGAGCACCTGACGCTCACCAAACCAGACGCTAACGTCCTCAGAGTGAAGTGTTGAAGCTTTAGTCATCGCAAGTGACATTTATGCGTCCTTCTTAATTGTGTTTTTCTTGACTGTTTTGGTTTTGAGTTTTTTCTTTCGGCCCAGAATTCGCGCAGAAGCAAAAAGGAGTGCAACTACCATTACAAGAACAAGCGCAGCTCCCCAGGCTCTTTCCTGCGACGTAGGATATTTCGTGTTCACGAAAGAGTAAATATATCTAGGAAGGCTAGCCATTCCTTCGTAAAAAGGGTTTAGATTTGTTCCGTTGTTGGGGCTCAATGTCAAAACTAAAGGTGCAGTTTCACCTATAACACGAGCAAGACCGAGTAGTAGCGCGGTGATGATTCCAGTTTTTGCTGCAGGAAGAATCACTTTGAAAAAAGCCTTATAGTTTGGAGCTCCAAGTGCTAGCGCCGCCATTCGCAAATCGTTAGGGACTAAGCGCAAAGCTTCTTCTGACACTCGAGCCATCGTAGGAAGCATAAGTGGAAAAAGTGCCAAAGATCCCGCAAAACCAACGTGCTCAAGATGTAAGTAAGGCATCAGTGAGAGAATGAAAAGCCCCGATACGACAGAAGGTAGACCACTGATTGCCTGGGTAAATGTTCTTACAGGACCTCTAAGTTTTGACTGGCTCTGAGTGAGGAAAACTGCGATTGAAATACCCAATGGAACTGCCAACACGGTTGTTATAGCAACTACAATCAGGGAACCGAGGATAGCGTGACCAACACCTCCGTAGTCAAGGGATGTTGTTGTTGACACATAAATGTTGTTCTCAAGGATGAATTGACCGCTAAGAGCGTGCCAGCCCTTGAGTATAACCGAGAAAAGTACCGATGAAAGCAAAACTAAAACTGTTGTGGAAAGGAAAATGGTCAAAACCAATAACAACGCGTCTTTGAAACCCCTTCTACCAAAAGCATTGAACCCAACTATGCCCGCAGACAAAATCTGTAAGGGTAGAAAAATTCCAACGAGTGCGACGGTGTAGTCAATTCCTAAAATTAACCAAGAACCCACAGCAACAAGTAAAGGAATAAGCGAAGCTAGAAAAATTTTGAGACTTCTAGTGCTACTTTTCGCAGTCCATGGCTGCTTAACTGGGCGGGGGCTGAAGGCGGACATTATCGTCTCCAGGGCTGTGCACGGTTGACAATCGCGTTGGCGATAAAGTTAACAATAAGAGTGATACAGAAGATGACTAAACCTGCTGCGATCAAACCAGACTGCTCTAAGGTAGATGCCTCTCCAAATCGGGCAAGAATCCAAGATGCAACTGCGCCGCCTCTTGGCTCTAGCAATTGCCCCCAGTTTATGTCAGTGCTAAGGTTCAAAACGTAGAAGATCGCCACAGTCTCGCCAATAGCTCGACCAAGACCTAATAGAACACCTCCAATGATTCCGCCTGAGGATGTAGGCAAAATAACCCGAGCAAATATCGATGACTTACTTCCGCCTAATGCTAGAGCTCCATTGATAAGATCTCTATCCAGCTGACTGAAAATTTCTCGGGTCACTGATGTGATAATTGGCATAATCATGACAGCGACAATCCAGCCGGCTATAAACGGTGATCTTTGAAATCCTGCTTCGGGGTTAGACACCTGGAAGATCGGTATCCAAGCAAAATATTTATGCAATGTCTCCGCCCAGTGAGAAGCAATTGGAGTAAATACCCATAGACCCCAGAGCCCCAAAACTACTGACGGAATTGCCGCTAAAAGATCGACGATGCTTGTGAGAATTGAACCCGCTTGTCTTGGCAAAACGAAAACAATCAGATAAGCAGTTGAAACAGCCATTGGCGTGGCAACCAAAATACCAAACAATGCAATCAAAATTGATCCCCAAATCATTGGGGCGAGTTGCATAACTCCTGATCCATCTGGTTCCCATGTAGATCCAAGTAAAAAGTTAAGGCCGTTTGCTTGAAGGGTAGGAAGAGCTCTGATTGTTAGAAATATAAGAATCAGCAGCACCAATACGAATGTGAACATAGCTGCCACCGAAGTAACGCCAGAAAAAATAACGTCACCGGTGCCGCTTGGCTTGATTTTCAGGTTCCTACGAACCTGCTTGGTGTCATTGGTAGAATTCACACTCATAGCCCAATGCTTATCAAAGAATCTTGCTTAACTTGATACTAAATCTTAACGGCAGGTAAACAAGTTCTAGAAATGTGGTACGTTTCCTGACCAGATTTGCCACATTCTGACCAACATAACCGCAACAGTTAGCCCGGCCATGCCCATAACTACGGTTGCCCACCTAGATCTTTCGATAATCGCCCAAAAAATGCTGGCTGGAGGCACCAGCAAAGCAGTGATTATGTAGCCAAAATACTCAACGGTATCGCCTTTGGCCTGAGCTCCCCCGCTAACCAAAACTATGCTCCAAACCAGCTGGACAACTAGAACAAGTTCAACGGCACTAACCGCACCAACCGAAAACCATGAAGGTTCACGTTTGAATAAACCCAGCAAAAGTGCATAAACACCAGCAATTACACAAACTGCAAGGAAAACCTGATACCCAACCTCAACCATTTGTGCCTTTCCCAAATACAGCCAGTGACTTCAGTAAACCCTCTGAAGTATTTTCCACCACCGCGACAAAATCTTCGTCATGAAAAACACCTGTCGCAACCGGAGCCACGCCTGGAAACCGCTTTCCATTTCTTAGATCAATTGCCTGCTGCTCAGATATTTCAAAGGTTGGAAGAACGTCTTTAGCTGAAGATAACAATGATTGGATTTCAAACTCCCCCGACGCTAACTGTTCTAAATTAACTGCATCCTCAACTTTGAATCCACCAACTCTGGTTCTACGAAGTTGAATTAGATGTCCACCAACTCCTAGAGTGGAGCCAAGATCACGGGCTAGTGCTCGAATGTATGTTCCGGATGAACAATCCACAATCACATCCACGTCGATAAAATTTCCGCTTTTCCTAATCTCCCCCAAAACCTCAAAGCGACTAACAGTAACTTCCCTTGATTTGAGTTCAACTTCAACACCGGCACGAACCTGGTCGTAGGCTCTAACACCATTGACTTTGATCGCAGAAACAGAAGAAGGTCGCTGACTTATTGTTCCGGTGAGTTTAGCTATTTCCGAAACAATCTCTTCTCGGCTAATTCCACTGGCATCAAATTCACTTATTACATCACCTTCAGCATCATCAGTGACTGTGCTAGCACCAAGGCGAATTGTCGCTTCGTAAGTTTTATCCGCACCAACAATGAAGGTCAGCAGTTTGGTTCCAGATTCAATACCTAAAACCAATAAGCCTGTCGCCATTGGATCTAAAGTGCCGGCGTGACCTACGCTACGAGTGCCAACTGCCTTGCGAACTTTCGCAACGACATCGTGACTAGTGAAGCCCTGAGGCTTATCAACTAGAAGCAGACCAGAGCGAGCCAAGAAGATTACTCTTCGTCCGAAGCTTTATCTTCACGGTAAGGGTTTTCACCAGCCGCGAATTGGGCATCCTTAGCTAACTTCTTTAACTCAGCGTCTCTAGCCCTGGCCTCAGCCAAGAGGTCATTCATCTGTTGAGCGGTCTCAGGAACCTCATCGGTTAGAAACTCAATGGTAGGCGTAAGTCGAATACCCAGCTGGTGGCCAATTTCACCACGAACTCTTCCGGTGAAACGAGAAAGAATTTCAGCACTTTTTTCCTGCTGAGACTTATCGCCAAAGACGGTGTAGTAAATCTTTGCAGTAGCCAAATCAGGAGTAACCCTCACATCAGTGATGGTCACAAAACCCAAATCAGGATCTTTAACAACCTTCTCCAGTGCTCCGGCTGCCAACACCTTGATTCGCTCAGCCAGTCTTCTAGCTCTAGCGGCGTCAACCATTAGACCCTCGGCTTCTCACGCATCTCATAGGTTTCGATGATGTCACCTATTTGAATTTCGTTGAAGTTAGACAAACCAATACCACACTCGAAATCAGTCTTGACTTCGTTTGCATCGTCCTTGAATCGCTTTAGAGATTCAATCTTTAGGTTCTCAGCTAGCAAGACACCATCGCGAGAGATTCTTGCCATGCTGTTTCTCTTGATTGAACCAGATCTAACGATCGAACCAGCAATGGTTCCAACCTTAGAAGACTTGAAGATGTCTCTAACTTCAGCAGTACCAAGTTGAGCTTCTTCATACTCAGGCTTAAGCATTCCCTTAAGAGATCTTTCGATGTCCTCAAGTGCTGCATAGATGACTGAGTAGAAACGGATGTCAACACCTTCACGGTCTGCACGTTCTTTAGCCTTGTTATCTGGACGTACGTTGAATCCGATGATGATCGCATTGTCAACAGTTGCCAAGTTAACATCGCTCTCAGTAATCGCACCAACACCACGGTGAATAATGCGCAATGAAACAGAGTCATCAACTTCAATCTTCAACAATGAGTCTTCAAGTGCTTCAACAGCACCAGAAACGTCACCCTTGATAACCAAGTTAAGAGCCGAAACCTTGCCATCTTCAAGCGCCTTAGTGAAGTCTTCGAGGCTGACACGCTTACGAGCCTTAGCCAAGAGAGCGTTACGGTCAGCAGCTTCACGCTTCTCAGCGATCTGGCGAGCCTGTCGCTCATCTTCAGTAACAACAAAAGTGTCACCAGCGCGAGGAACAGACTGAAGACCCAAAACTTGAACAGGTCTTGACGGTTCAGCAGCTTCAACTGGAGCACCATTCTCATCGAACATCGCACGAACACGACCGTGTGAAGCACCAGCAACAATTGAGTCACCAACACGCAGAGTTCCAGCCTGAATCAAAACAGTTGCAACCGCTCCACGACCCTTATCCAGGTTCGCTTCAATAGCAACACCACGAGCATCACGGTTAGGGTTAGCACGAAGATCCAGAGCAGCATCTGCAGTCAAGATGACTGCATCAAGTAGGTTCTGAATACCGGCACCAGTCAATGCTGAAACGTCAACGAACATAACATCGCCACCGTATTCTTCAGCAACCAAGTTGAACTCGGTTAGCTGTTGACGGATCTTGGCTGGGTTAGCACCCTCTTTATCAACCTTGTTCACTGCAACCACAATTGGAACACCAGCAGACTGAGCGTGGTTCAACGCTTCAACTGTCTGAGGCATAACACCGTCGTCAGCAGCAACAACAAGGATTGCAATGTCGGTTACCTGAGCACCACGAGCACGCATAGCGGTGAACGCCTCGTGACCTGGGGTGTCAATGAAAGTAATGGCACGGTCCACACCTTCGTGTGTGGTATGAACCTGGTATGCACCAATGTGCTGGGTAATACCTCCGGCTTCACCAGCCTGAACGTTAGCGTTACGAATCTTGTCTAGCAATCTGGTCTTACCGTGGTCAACGTGACCCATAACAGTAACAACCGGAGCTCGATACTCTAGATCCTCTTCGTCGTCTTCCTCGTCGATATCCAAACCGAATGAATCGAACAGCTCACGCTCTTCGTCTTCAGGAGAAACAACTTCAATCTTGTAACCAAGCTCAGCACCTAGAATCTGGAATGTCTCTTCATCCAAAGAAGCAGTAGCGGTTGCCATCTGACCTAAGTGGAATAGCACGGTGATCAGCTGACCTGCATTGGCATCAATCTTGTCTGCAAAATCTTGAATCGATGATCCACGACGCAAACGAAGAACAGTATTACCGTCACCTCTTGGAACAACTGCTCCACCTAAGCTCGGTGCAGTTCTCTGTTCGAACTCTTCGCGCTTTGCTCTCTTGGACTTTCTAGCCTTAGAAGCAGATCTTGATCCACCCTTACCGAAAGCACCAGCAGCAGTTCCACCGCGACCACGACCACCAGCACCTGGTCTACCAGGAGGTGGGAAAGCACCAGGAGTTGCTGGAGCACCAGCTTGACCACCAGGACGATTACCTTGGTAACCGCCACCAGGTCTAGGTGCACCAGTTCCAGCCGGACGCGGTCCACCTGGACGGTTAGGACCACCAGCACCAGCTGGACGATTCCCCTGCGGACGACCAGTTGTGCTTGGTCGACCCATACCTTGATTAGAAGCGAACGGGTTATTGCCCGGTCTTGCCATCGGACGAGGAATTCCCATGCCCTGTGCTGCAGCAAAAGGATTGTTTCCTGGACGAGGAATACCTGGAATAGCTGAAGGCGCAGCCGGTGTTGCTTCAGCCTTAGGCTCAGCCTTCTCTTCCGGCTTTACTTCCTCAACCTTGGCTTCAGTTTCTTTCGCAGCTTTAGCCTTAGATGCCTTAGTTTCTTTCGGTGCTTCTTCCTTAGGCTTAGCGTTAGGGAAGGCAGCACGAAGCTTGTTTGCAACTGGCGGAGCAATGGTTGATGAACCGCTCTTAACGTATTCGCCTAGTTCGCTTAGTTTTGCTAAGGCTTCAGCAGTTTCAATGCCAAGCTCTTTAGCTATGTCGTATACACGTGGTAACGCCAATTTATTTCTCCTGTCTGGGGCCTACCCCAGTCAGGGCAGGCTTTAGTGCTGGGTACTCATTTCGAGGTACTCATTAGATTTCCAACATCTTTTCTGCCTGTTCTTTCAGTTTGGCTAGACTCTCAAGACTCAACTTAGCTTTCAAAGCTCGATTGAAAGATCCGCGTTGAAGCGCGTTATCGAAACAACTTATTTGCTTATGAAGCCAAGAACCTCGACCGGGCTGATTTTTGTTCAAATCGAAACTCAAGTTGCCTTGGGAAATAACTAAACGAACTAAATCTTCACGGTTCCCCTGTTGACGACAGCCAACACAGGTTCTAACAGCATTCATTCTAATGCCCAGATTGAGAAAGTAATAGCCCCGACTTAGGGTCTAATTACTCGTCATCCCCGTCTTCATCAGCCATGATGTCGATCTTGGCACCGGTTAGCTTGCTAGCAAGACGTGAGTTCTGGCCTTCTTTACCAATAGCCAAAGACAACTGGTATTCAGGAACTAGAACACGAACTTTAGGTCGATCTTCCCTAGAACCAGGACCCTCATTGACAATAAATGCCGCTGAAACCTTGGCTGGGGAAAGAGCATTAGATACAAACTTGGTGATGTCTTCAGAGTAGTCAACGATGTCGATTTTCTCGTCATTAAGTTCAGCAGTTACCGCTCTAACTCTCTGACCCAGCTCACCAATACAGGCACCCTTAGCATTTAGACCAGGAACCGAGGTTCTAACCGCAATCTTGGTTCTTTGGCCTGCTTCACGGGCAACCTGAACAATCTCAACCTGACCCGAAGCAATTTCAGGAACTTCAAGAGCAAACAGCTTACGAATCAAGCTTGGGTGGGTTCTAGAAACGTTGATCTGAACCTGACCGCGAGCATTCTTATCCACCTTGGTCACATAAAAGCGCATTCTCTTGCCGTGTGAATAATCTTCACCAGGCACCTGCTCTTCAGGAGGCATGATCGCTTCAACATCGCCGATCTTGACATAAACCATGTATGAACGAGCACCCTGCTGAATTTCACCAGCAACAATGTCTTCAACTTTGGCCTTGAATTCACCGTAGAGACCTTCATCAGAAAGACCTCTAATACGCTGACCAATTACCTGCTTCGCAGCAGCTGCAGCAATACGACCAAAGTTTTCAGGAGTCTTATCAACTTCAGGAACCTTAGTTCCATCTGGAAGTTCAGTAATCAACTTGTCGAAAGCATCGCGTTCTTCAGTGTCCGGAACAAGAATAGAAACCTTGCCGGTCTTCTGGTCTAGAACAGCTCTAGCTGGGTGGCTGTTACCAACACTCTTGTGATAGGCGGCAACAATTGCGGCCTCAATGATTTCAACCAGTTCATTGAATGGAATTTCTTTGTCACGCTCGACAAGTCGAAGTGCACTTAAGTCAATATCCATGAGACGCCTCCTGGCCGCTAGTCAATTATGCGAGCGGCAGGGACATTCAAGCCAGCTCGGCTACAGCCAATTCTACCTTGACTGAGCGACGCTCGCCAGAGCGTCTGTCCCAAATATCCACTTCTCCGGTGGCTAAACCGCGTCCAACAATCAAAATCTTTGGAATTCCAAGTAATTCGGCATCACTGAACTTAACTCCAGGGCTGACTTTCAAACGATCATCCAAAAGAACTGACTTACCCTTAGCCAAAAGCTCATTAGCCAAACGCTCGGCAGTTTCATAAACTTCGTCTTCTTTACCAGCCGCAACAACGTGAATATCAGCAGGAGCAACAGCTTCAGGCCAGATAAGTCCCTTGTCATCGTTGTTAGCTTCAGCCAAAACAGCAATGATTCGTGTGACACCGATTCCATAAGAACCCATGGTTACTGTTACAAGCTTTCCATTCTCATCCAAGACCTTGAGATCTAGCGCTTCAGCATATTTCTTACCCAACTGGAATACGTGACCAATTTCAATTCCACGAGCAAGTTCCAATGGACCACTGCCATCAGGGGCAGGATCGCCAGCTCTAATCTCAGCCAGGTCAGCAACACCATCTGCCTCAAAATCTCTACCAAATACAAGGTTGAAGATGTGATTATCTTTGGTGTTTGCTCCAGCTACCCAACTGGTGCCAGCAACAACTCTCGGATCAACCAAATACTTGATCTTGCTCTGTGCCTTCTCCCCTAGGAACTGACTTCCTTCTTTAAACGGTCCGATGTAACCCTTAACAAGTTCTGGATGCTTAGCAAAATCTTCATCGCCAGCCGGCTCAACATCGCAACCTGCGAAAACGATTTCTGCTCGCTTAGGTTCCATCTCACGATCACCTGGGATAGCAACAACGACTAAAGAACGCTTCTTGTTCACATCAGTCACCGCAAGAACAATGTGCTTCAAAGTATTTGCTGCAGTAATGTCTTTGAAACCTAAGTTCTTCTGAGCAAAACTAACAACAGCATCAATAGAAGTGGTTCCCGGTGTCGACTTAATTTCAGCAGCCGGTTTACCATCAATCGAACTTGCAGCAGGAGCGCTGATTGTCACTGCCTCCACATTTGCAGCGTATCCGCCGGCCGATCTAACGAAAGTATCTTCACCAATCGGTGATGGTGAAAGGAATTCCTCACTTGCTGAACCACCCATTGCTCCAGCATCGGCTTTCACGATTACGTATTCCAAACCAAGTCTGGTGAAAATACGCTCGTAAGCATCGCGCTGAGCCTGATAGCTCTTAACTAATCCTTCGTGGGTGACATCAAATGAGTAAGCATCTTTCATTACAAACTCTCGACCACGAAGCAGCCCAGCACGCGGGCGAGCTTCATCACGATACTTGTTTTGAATCTGGAACAAAGTCAGAGGAAGATCTTTATAGCTTGAGTAAAGATCCTTCACTAAAAGTGTGAACATCTCTTCATGGGTTGGCGCTAAGAGGTAATCCGCCTTCTTACGATCCTGCAGACGAAATAGGTTGTCACCATATTCAGTCCAACGACCTGTGACCTCAAAAGGTTCTTTCGGAAGTAGCGCTGGGAAGAATACTTCTTGAGCTCCGGCCTTAGCCATCTCTTCACGAACAATTTGTTCAACTCGAGCTTTAACTGCCAAACCAAGCGGTAGCCAA
>Ga0114963_10002687_pt1 | contig 12153 bp, 12 predicted proteins | sample C_131016_EF_Meta_FD_87019 | JGI IMG/M metagenome (GOLD analysis project Ga0114963, IMG submission 87019) | Freshwater microbial communities from Lake Croche, Canada to study carbon cycling - C_131016_EF_MetaG | ecosystem: Environmental > Aquatic > Freshwater > Lake | place: Lake Croche, Canada...
GGTGCGTCTGCGTGAGAAGCGGGACGAAGTCGCGCTCGCCGCTGGCGCGGCCAAGAAGGCGGCCGCCAAAAAAGCCGCCAAATCCTGATGCGGCAGATCGGCGGCACGGCGGGCAACAGCGGCGGGGCCGGCGGTCGCTCCCCCTGAGCGGCCTTGAATTATTGGGGAATGGGCTTGGGGTATGGGCTCCGGGGATGAGCGATGGACCCTCGCGATCCGGCTGGGCGCCGACCGGCGGCCGCAGGCAGGCATGCCTTGCCTGGTCGCGACGATCCCGGGCACCGTGATGCCCTGGGGCGGCTCGGCGAGGATCTGGCGGTAAAGTGTCTCCGTGCCAAGGGATACCGGATCGTGGGGCGCCGCGAGCGCGTGCTGCGAGGTGACATCGACATCGTCGCCCTCGATGGCAGGACCGTGGTGTTCGTCGAGGTCCGCAGTCGATCAGACACCCGCCACGGCCATCCGTCCGAGACGGTGGGGCCGGTGAAGCAGCGGCGGATCGCCGAACTGGCCAACGCCTACATCCGCCGCCATCGACTCCAGGACTGCCAGGTGCGCATCGACGTGGTCACCGTCCTGTTCGGCCCGCCTGGCGAGGAACCGATCCTGGAACATTTCCAGAACGCGTTCGACAGTGTTTGAGGACCTGTATCGCGGCGTGCGTGGCGCCGCGCGACGGTCCGGTGTGAGGGCCGATCGGCGGCGAATCGAATGGACGAATTTGTCGAGCCGTTGGGGATGCGGGTCCTGATCCGCAAGGACGAAAGCCGCCACACGACGCGGGGCGGGATCGTGCTCCCCGATCAGGCGGAGATTCCCACGATCACCGGCAGGGTTGTCGAGGTGAGCCTGCAGGTGGCCCGCGATGCCGATTTCCCGATCGAAAAATATGACAAGGTGCTGTTTCACCCGAAGAACTCGATTCCAGTAGATTTCGAGCAGAACAACGTCCTCTTCGTCGTGCCGATCGAGGATGTCGTGGCCGTGTTCCGCCGTCATGACGAGCGGAAGCCCAGCCGGCGGTCGAAGGAAGACGAGGCTGGGGAGCAGGGGGGTGACGACGCCGCCGACTGACGGTTCAACCCTGCCCGGAGGGAATCGCGCCCCCGCCGAGCGGGCGGATGGTGTCTGGTTCGTCGAACACCCGGAACATTCCCCGCGGCAGGCGTCGGGCGAGCCGGTCGAGGCGGCGTTCGATCGTGGCCGGGGGGGCGTGGCCTGCCACGCGGCGGATGATCACGCCGCTCACCTGCGATGGCCGGCGGCGGGCGATGGCCGTGTAGACATCGGCGTCGCGTTCGCCCGAATCGCCCACGAGGAGGAATCGGCGACGGGGGAAGTCGGCCATGATCTGCTCGATGATGCGACGTTTTGAACGCTTCCGCGAAGGGAGCCTGCCGAGAGGGGTGGAATCCTTGAGACGGAAGAGCTTGAGGTGCATCGAGCCGCCGGGAATGCCGCTCTCGGTGAAGAAGCGATCGAGGCAGGAGGCGAGTTGCCAGGGACTGGCCGAGACATAGTGGAACGCCGCGCCACCCGCCTCCCATTCGCGGTACACATCGGGCATCCCGGGCACGGCGCGGAATTCACGGAACAGCGTGTTGGCGAGCAGTTCACGACGGTTGGCAACGTTGGTGACCTTCACCGTGTCGTCGATGTCGGAGATCACCGACAGCCCCTCGTCGCCGATGAGGTGGATGCGGCCGCTGCTCCGTCCGCCGGTGTCGGCGGGCGCGTCGAGGCCGGACGGATCGGTGGATGAGGCCTCGTAGCGGATCGCCGGCCCACCCCGGCCAGCCAGCGCTTCGCCGCTGGATTCGTCGAGGTCGATCTCCATCTGGTAATGGCCCACTTTGTCGGTCGAGCCGGCGTCCACCAGCCGCTCGCCGATCCTCACGCTCACCCGCGCCCCGGGCACCCGGCGGAAGAGAAAGGCCTCCGCGCGGCGGCGAAAGATCTCCTGTCCCAACTGTGCCTCGTCGAGATCGAACAGCCGGCGGATGACCGCCATCGCCAGCACGCGGCGACCACTCTTCGGTGGGAGGGGATCGATCACCATGCCGGCGACCGTGGCCCGCCATCGCTGGCTTCCGGGGATGCGACGGGCGTAGGTGGGGAAGGGAACGATCATGCGGAAGCCGAGGTGCTTTTGCCGGCGGAAGGTCCCCGGCTGAAACTGGCCAGCAAGGCAGGGCGGGCGGGTTTCCAACCCCCGGGAATGGCCCTGCCTGCCCGCTCCGGGGGTCCGCTTGCAAGCGGCCGGGACGTCATTCTACAACGGTGGGCCCGGGACATTCCTCCCGGCATGAGCAGCCTGGAGAAGAGCATGGGTGTCAAGAAGACGGGCAAGGGTCGGCGCAAACTCGGTCAGAAGAAGCGCCGTATGCGCGCCCGCATCCGCCATCGCAAGGGCTGATCAGCGGTTTCGGAGGCGAGTTCCACCTTTCGGGTCGGGCGTTGCCTCTTTCATCGAGGCTCCGACCGCGTCACGGCGACGATCGCCTCGTTCCCTCGTGGAACTCGCACTGGCACCGGTCCTCGAGAGGGGCTGACGGTGCGTCCGTGCGCCTCCGTCACGATCGGCAGAGTCTCCGCTTTGCCACGCTCGGGCCGCTCTCGGTGGAAGTCGCTTTTGCTTGCCGCGCCCCAGGCATGGGGTAGGGTTGCTCGGTTCCGCGGTGCTCGCCATCGCGGAGCGGCCGACCGCGTTTCCCCAACCCGCGGCGGCAACTTGCGAGGAGGCCTGTCGATGCGGATGCAGGAATGGATGTCCCGGCTGCTCGTGGGCGGTGCGCTGGCCGTCGCCCTCTCGTCCACGGGTTGCAAGTCGCTGAATGAGCGTTACATCGCGCTCGAGGTTTGGAAGTACGAGAGGTGCTTCGGGCACTTTCCCCCGGGGTTCGTCCCGCCGGGTGCGGCGGCGGCGACCGCTGCGGCCCCTCCGCGGGTCTGCGGCCAGGGCGCACCCTGCGCGGCGGCCGCTCCCTGTGCCGGAGGGGAGTCGGTGGCGATGGACAATTGCAATTCCTGCCAGGGGGGAACGGTCGAGGGAGGTCTGCCTGCCGGCACGACGATCGTGCCGGGCAGTTCCACGATCCACCCTGGCGCGACGACTCTTCCCGGAGGTGCCGGAGCGCCAATGCTTCCGGCAGGCCCTGGTGGGGCCCCCGGTCCGGTACCCAGTGCCGGCATCCCCACGCTGGCCACGCCGGTGAGCAGCAGCCGGCCGGTCGTGATCTCCGACGAGGTCGTCCTCCCCTGAAGCGGACCGACGGTGGCCGCGATCGCCCCGGCGATCAACGTATGGCCGACGGCGGCTCGTGTCCCGAGGCCGGAACCTCGTCGTAGAGGCCGTCGAATGCACCGATGTCGATCCGGAACGGCTGCGAGGAGACGACCAGATCGCCGGAGTAGGGGTAGGCGAACAGTGACACCAGATAGAGGTTGAGGCCCATCACGAGCGCCGCCATCCCCGTGATCAATGCCTGGAGGCGGATATCCTCGACGTTGAACAGCCCGGCGAACAGAACCGTTACCACGGCGCCGATCAGCAGCGTCACCCACTCGACCGCCGGCAAGCAGGATTGGGCCGTCGCCACCCGCTCGCGGCGGTGGTCCCAGGCGGTCTGCATTTCCTGGAGCATGATGGGGAAGATCGCTTTCTCTGCCTCCGTCGATGGCTCGAACCCATCGAGGGAACGCAGCACGCGCAGCCCCGCCTTGCGGGCATCGATGCTGACAAAACCGCGGGCCATCAGCGGCCACTCCTTCTCCACCACGGCGATCGCGTAGTCGCGGCAGTCCTGCTTGATCCGTGTTCGGACCGGATCGGGAAATCGCTCTGCCAGGAGGAAGATGTCGGCCAGGCTGGTCGCCTCGGCCTGGGTGACATCGACCGCCTTTTCGAACCGGACCATCGAGTCGACCACCACCAGCCCGAGCATCACGGCGTAGAGGGTGCCGACGACGGCGAGGAGATTGCCGGTGGCGTCGTGGGCGTTTTTGAGCACCGACTGACTGAAGCACTGCCGGACCACCGCCACCAGGGCCAGCGCCGCGAGCACCCCCGATCCGATGACGAAGACGCCGTTGTAAAAGCCGGTGTAAACCATCGGGGACCAACTCCTGAAAGGTTATCCACAGCCTGCCAGGGAGCCCCCGACGCAACGGTCAGCCGCGGGTCTCGTCCGGGCCGGGGAAAGTGCGAGCCTCGACGTCGACCCTCCAGCGGGCCAGCGCCCCGCCGATCGACCCCTTGGTGTCGGCGTAGGTGCGGACGAAGCCCGGCACCCGATCCATCGACAGGCCGACGAGGTCGTGGAACACCAGGACCTGCCCGTCGCAGTGAGGCCCGGCGCCGATGCCGATCGTGGGAACGCCGATGGCGGTGGTGATCGCCCGGGCGGCCTCCTGGGGAACGCACTCGAGGAGGACCGCGAAGGCTCCCGCATCGGCCGCGGCGCGGGCGTCGGCCATGAGGCGGTCCAAGTCGCGCTGCATCCTGTAACCACCGAGCTGATGGACCGCTTGGGGGCGGAGTCCGACATGTCCGATCACGGGGATGCCGGCCGAGACGATCCCGGCGATGACATCGGCCTCCCCGGCCGTACCTTCGAGTTTCACCGCCTGGCAGCCGGTCTCCTGGAGCAGCCGGGCACAGGCCCCGATCGCCTTCCGAACGCCGAGGTGCTGATGGGGAAAGGGGAGGTCAACGACCACCATCGCCCGCTGGCATGCCCGGGAGACGATCTCGCCGTGGTAGACCATCTGGTCGAGGGTGGCGGGAATCGTCGAGGACCGACCTGCCACGACCATCGCCACGCTGTCGCCGACGAGCACGCAGTCGATCCCCGCCTCATCGACCAATCGAGCCGAAGTCCAATCGTAGGCGGTCACCATCGAGATCGGCCGCTGGTGCTGCTTGGCGGCGGCAAAGTCGAGGACGGTGACCCGGCGGGGGGACTGTGGCATGGCTGGGATGTGCGGGGGATGGCGCCGGGGATTCGGTTCCGCGGGCGGGTGGCGTTATAGTTCGGATTGTCCAGTGTGGTCACGTAGGGGAGCAATCACCAAATGGTCGGTCGCTTCGGGAGAGTGCGGGGATGGGTCGCGGCCGCGTCGGTGGCGATCCTGATGGCGTCTGGCGGAGTGGCCCGGGCCCAGCCGGCCGAAGCCAAACAGCTCGACCGGGGCGACCGGGTAGGGACACTCATGCAGGTGGCGCCGGGGCGGATCCAGGTGCGGCTGAAGAACTCCGGCGAGACCTGGGTGGTGGTGGCCGCCCCCGACGCCACCGTGGAGGTCAACGGGACCGCCTCCCGGGAGATGCTCCAGCCGAAACAGTTCGTCCAGGTTTCGGTTGAACTCGACGGATCGGGGAAGGTGTTGCAGCCGGTTGAGAAGGTGACATTCCCCGGGGCGGGAACGCCCGGGGTGGTCGCCGGCGGTCTGGGCCTTTCCGACCCGAAGGCGAAACGGGCTCCCGGAAAACGCCCGGCGGGCACGTATCTGGTCAGTGGCCCGATCAAGAGCGTCGACGGGGAAGAGATTACGCTCCAGATCGGCCGCGACCGTTTCCAGATCCCCATCGCCACCGATGCCGATCTCGACGTGGCGACGACGAACATCGGCCTGGCGAACCCCGGCGACGACGTCGAGCTGGAGGGGGAGTATTACCAGAAGGGGCAACTGATCGCCTCTTCAATCAAGGTGAAGCTCGTCAATCCACTCATGCCCGTGCAGCCGAAGAACAAAGCGCGGCGGCCGGTCCGCGCACCCTGATTTCAGCGGCTGACCCGCCAGCCAGGATTCAGCCGAGTCCCTCGAGAAAGCGGCGGAGGGCTCCGTCATCGGCCTCGTCGTCCGCGCGGCCGCCTGCCTCCGGGGTGACCCTTTCCTCGGGTGTGGCGTCCGGTCCAGTGACGCCGCGATCGGCCGGGGTGCGGGGGCTGGGGTCGGCATCATCCCCGCCGAAGCAGATGTCGATGTCTTCGGTGCCGTCACCGGCGGGACCGATGGTGAGGGCATCGCCGAAGTGGACATGCCGCAGTTCAACAGTCGGCGTCTCCGCCAATCCGTCGTATTGGACAAGGAACCCCAGGCTGCCGACGTGGATCAAGGCTCCGGGAGGGACTCTCGTGGGAGGATCGAGGGGAACCGGACGCCCCTCGAGGCGGGTGCCGTTGGTCGAGCCGAGATCGCGAACGTAGACGACACCCTCATCCACGGAGAACTCGCAGTGCCGGCGGCTGACCCGTTCCTGCCGGATGCGGAACTTCGCCTCCCGGCCCCGACCGACCAGCAGCGGGAGTCGGACCGAGTGGATGGCCTTCTTCGATTCCGGTTCGACAATCACGAACTGGACGATCATCGCCGCTCACCCTCCCCTTCCGCCGAACCCTCCCTGGAGTACCGCTGCCTGCCCGGAGGGGGGAGTATAAGGACCGCGTGCAGTGACGGAACCCACCAGGACCACCCAGAAAACCCAGTGTGTCGCGCGTCTGACCTTGCGGAACACCCCTCTGGACCTATAATCCCGGGGCTTTCACCGCTCCCTTCGGGGCGGGAACGGCGTGCATGCCCGGTGGAGCGGGGTGGGAGATGGCCTCTCCCCACGTTTCCCTGCCGGCGAAGGCCCGGGTCGTGAGGCGGCTTTCCGCCGATCGTCCGGGATTTCGGTCGTGCCCCACCGTTCCTGGCGCGGTAGGATGCCCGGCCCCGATCGCTGGGGCGGTTCGAGGATCGTGGATTTTGCGGGTGTAGCTCAGTTGGTAGAGCACCACGTTGCCAACGTGGTTGTCGTGGGTTCGAATCCCATCACCCGCTCTGTTCGTACTCCATCGATTTTTCGGTGTGGGTTCGTTGTCCTTTTATTGGGCCTTGGATCGCCTCTTCGGGGGTGATCTTCAACTGCGGCGTGGCCCTCCCCAGGTGTCCACTTCACGGTCGGGGGATCACTCCGCTGTCGGGGTGTCTTTGTCGTGCTGGCTCCCCGGCGAATGTGCCCGTGGTGTGGCGAGCGCTGCCCCGTTCGTCGTACTATCCTCCACCCGTCATCCGTTCGTCCCGGAATCGTCCATGTCTGATACCGCCGCGCTCGAATCTGCCTCCACCAAAGAAGCCCTCCCTGGCGAGCGCCCGCCGCTGAAGCTCGACGTTGCCGTCGACAAGGTGTCGACCTGCCAGAGGAAGGTGCGGGTGACGATCCCGCGCGACGACATCGCTCGCTACCACGCCGAGTGCATCGGCGAAATGATGCCCAGCGCCCACCTCCCGGGGTTCCGTCCCGGCCGTGCGCCGCGGGCCCTCGTCGGCAGCCGTTTCAAGACGGAACTCGCGGAGCAGATCCGCTCGAAGCTTCTGGCCGACGCGATGACGCAGGTTTCGGAAACAGAGAAGCTCTCGCCGATCAGCGAGCCGGAACTCGACGTCGGTGCCATCGTCCTCCCCGATGACGGCCCGATGACGTTCGAATTCTCGATCGAGGTCCGACCGGAATTCGAGATGCCGCAGTGGAAGGGGCTGTCGATCAAGCGGCCCACCAGGGAGATCAGCGACAAGGACGTCGACGATGCCCTGGCCAACGTTCTCCGCGACCGCAGCCGGCTGGTTCCCCACGACGGCCCCGCCGCCGAGGGCGACCTGATCATCGCGAATCTGCGATTCCTCGACGGAGACAAACTCCTCTCGCAGGCTGACGAGGTGGAAATCGTCGTCCGCGAGAGGCTCTCGCTGGCCGACGCCGAGCTGCCCGGTTTTGCTGCCTTGGTCGCCAAGGCCAAGCCCGGTAAGCCTGTGACCGCGGAGCTCACCGTGTCCCCGGAGGCTGCCGAGGAAGCGCTCCGCGGCAAGCCGGTGACGATGGAATTGACCGTCGTCGAGGTGAAGAAGCTCGAGCTTCCCGAACTGACGGCGGATTTGCTCTCTGAACTCGGGCCGTTCGCCGACGCCGACGCGATCCGGGCGGCGATCCGCGGTCAGCTCGACGGGCAACTCGCCTGGCATCAGCGCCGCGAGGTGCGGAAGCAGGTCGCCAATGCCCTCACCGCTTCGGCGAATTGGGATCTGCCCCCCGATCTCCTCCGCCGGCAGAGCCAGCGCGAACTCGAACGCGCCATCCTTGAATTGCGACGCAGTGGCTTTGACGACGACTCGATTCGCCGCCACGTCAACGAACTGCGGCAGTCGGTGATGGCGAGCACCGCCAAGGCCCTCAAGGAGCACTTCATCCTCGAGCGGATCGCGGAGGACCAGTCGATCGCCGACACGGCGGCCGACTACGACGAGGAAATCCGCGCCATCGCCGCCCAGTCGGGAGAGTCGCCGCGGCGGGTGCGGGCGAGTCTCGAGAACCGCGGTTTGATGGACGTGCTCCGCAACCAGATCGTGGAGCGCAAGACGCTCGACCTGATCACCGAAGGCGCGAGCTTCACCGACACCCCGTTCGAATTCCCCAAGCCCGACGCCGACGCCGTGGATCATGCGGTCTGCGGGGCGATGGTGGGCGACGAGGAAATTCCCACCGCCAGTCATGCGGAGGCGGTCGCCGCCCGCGGTCAACGCCGCTGACCAGGGCGGAGGCCCCTGTTGGATTCTTTTGGACCCTTCCCACCGAGACCGCGCTCGATTCCCTTCGGGCCCCTCCCCGCTCCCGGCCGTTCCGTGTTCCCATCCGGGCCATCCACCATGCACGATCGTTCGCTCGCACCGATTTCGTCAAGCGCCTCAAGCGCCTCGCGCGACTACCAGCGTCAGCGGCAGATGACGCTCGGCGACCTGCTCCTCGAGAATCGGATCATCCTCCTTCAGGGGGAGATCTACGACGGCAATGCCAACGAGTTGGTAATGAAGTTGCTCTACCTGCAGAGCGACAACCGCCGCAAGGACATCCACTTCTACATCAACTCTCCAGGCGGCAGCGTCACGGCGACGATGGCCATCTACGACACGATGCAGATCCTCTCCTGCCCCGTGGCCACCTATTGCGTGGGGATCGCGGCCAGCGGTGGGGCGGTGTTGCTCGCCGGTGGGGCCAACGGAAAGCGGTTCGCCCTCCCCAATTCGAAGGTCATGATCCACCAGCCCTACGGCCAGGTTGGCGGCCAAGTGAGCGACATCGAGATCCAGGCCGACGAGATCCTCAAGACCCGCGCCGAACTCAACCGCATCCTGGCCATGCATACCGGCCAGCCGCTCGAAAAAATCGCCCAGGATACCGACCGCGACCGCTACCTTTCCGCCAAGGAAGCGAAGGAATACGGCCTGGTGGACGAGATCCTCACCAAACCGCCCGTCACCGGCGACGAAAAGGAGAAGGACTGACCCGATGCCCCTCATCCCCTACGTCATCGAGAAGAGCGGCCGCGAAGAGCGGGCGATGGACATTTACAGTCGCCTGCTCAAGGACCGGATCATCTTCCTCGGCAGCCAGGTGAACGACGAAGTGGCCAACGCCATCGTCGCCCAGATGCTCTTTCTGCAATCCGACGACCCGAAGTCGGACATCCACCTCTACATCAACTCCCCTGGCGGCAGCGTCACCGCCGGGCTTGCGATCTACGACACGATGCAGTTCGTGACCTGCGATGTGGCCACGTATTGCATCGGGCAGTGCGCCTCGATGGGGGCGGTGCTGCTGACGGCGGGCACGAAGGGGAAGCGGCGAGCCCTTCCCAATTCCCGGATCATGATCCACCAACCGCTCGCCGGCATGGAGGGAACTGCCGAGGAAATCATGATCCATGCCAAGGAATTCAAGTTCATCAAGCAGCGACTCAACGTGATCCTCCAAAAGCACACCGGCCAGCCGCTCGACGAGATCGAAAAGCACACCGACCGGGACAACTTCATGGCGGCGGAGAAGGCACGTGAATACGGATTGATCGACGAGGTGATCGATCGGATGCCGGCCGTGAAGAGCGTCTCCTGACAGGTTGTCCCTTCGGAGGGGCCCTCCCGGCTCTTCCGGTCCCTGCCGTCCGGTCAGGATGACCGTCGGCTCCGACCCACACGACCCTCCACAATCCACCCACACGACTGTCTGAGGCGCAGGAGGCGCATCATGAACAGCTCAGCAGGGAGCAACCAAGCGCGACGGGCGAAGGCTCGCGTGCCGGGGCGCGCCAATCCCTTGCGATCACTCTGCGGCGTGGCCATCGCGGCCATGCTGGTGGTTGGCTGCAAGACCGACCTCAACCAGCAGCTCCTCGAGCGCGAACTGCGGATGCAGGAGGACCAGATCTACCACCTTCAAGACGAGCTCCAGTCGAAGGCTGCCCGTCTGGAGCGGGCCGTGGGGGAGAACTCGAGCCTGAAGCGGCAGCTGGGAATCACCGATGCCGGGCCGGCCACCGGCAGAATGGGGGCGCCGGGAGGAGCCGGGGGGCGTTCGTCGGCCGCCGCGCCCACGTTTGTGCCGCCCCCGCCACTGCCCAAGGGCTCCGCGCCAACGTCCGCCGGCGCGGCTCCGGGGGGCCTTCGCTTCGGGCCTGGGGGGGCCGCGCCCCCGGCGCTCGTTCCCCCGAAGCTCGATGGTGTGCCACCGGCGCTCGTTCCCCCGAAGCTCGATGGGGTGCCTCCGGCGCTCATTCCTCCCAAGCTCGATGGTGTCCCTCCCCTTCCCAGCACCGGTGGCCTGACCCCGACCGTCCGACGTCTCTCGCACGAGGAGAGCCTCGGAAGTGAAGGGAGAATCACGCATCTGGTCATCAACCCCACCCGAACAGAGTGCTTCGACAGCGACGGTGACGGTCGGGCCGACGGATTGGCCGTCGTGATCGAGCCCCGCGACGCCGACGAGCGGCTGGTCAATGCTGCGGGGGATATGGTCGTGTTCGTCAACGACCCAGCCGTACCGCAGGGGGCAGGCTTCGCCCCCGCGATCCCGACCGATCCGGGCGAGGGGGGCTGCATCGCCCGCTGGGACATTCCAGAGGCCGAAGCGACCGCCCACTTCCGTCGCACCTCACGGGCTCGTGGGCTCCATTTGCTGCTCCGCTGGCCCGGTCCGCCGCCGCAGTCGGGCACGGTGAATGTCCACGCCGTGCTGACCACCTTCGACGGGAGCGTGCATCATGTCGATGCTCCGGTGCCGGTCCGATCGGCAGCGCCTCCGCGGGCGCCGTGAGCCGACGCAGCGAGGGATCGCGACGGGGGTGAAAAAAAACGGGGCGCCGCTGCCGCGACGCCCCGCGTTTTTTTTCCACCGCCTCAAGGCAAGGCGATTGACCGGGTTCACAGACCGCGGTCTTCGAGGAAGTTGAGCAGGTCGGCGACCCGGTTGGAGTAGCCCCACTCGTTGTCGTACCAGCTCACGACCTTGACGAAGTTACCCAGGCCGATGGTGTCGACCGCCGAGAAGATCGAGCTGTGCGGATCCCCCTTGAGGTCGGTCGAGACCAGCTCCTTGTCTGTGTAGCGGAGGATCCCCTTGAGCGGGCCCTCGGCCGCCTTCTTCATCACGGCGTTGATGTCGGCCGGGGCGGCCTCCTTGTTGAGGATCGCCGTGAAGTCGACGACGCTCACCGTCGGCGTCGGCACGCGGAAGGCCATGCCGGTGAACTTCCCCTGCAGGGCGGGAATCACCAGCCCCACCGCCCGCGCCGCGCCGGTGCTCGACGGGACGATGTTGAGGGCCGCCGCGCGGGCGTCACGCAGATCCTTGGCGGCCGTGTCGACCGTCTTCTGCGAGTTGGTGTAGGCATGCACGGTCGTCAGGAGGCCGCGGTCGATGCCGTAGGTCTCGTGGAGCACCTTCGCGACCGGAGCCAGGCCGTTGGTCGTGCAGGAAGCGTTCGAGATCACGTGGTGCTTGGCGGGGTCGTACATGTCGTTGTTGACCCCGAGGACGATTGTCAGATCCTCGTTCTTGGCCGGAGCGGAGATCACCACCTTCTTGACGCTGCCACGCTTGTGGGCGACCGCCTTGGTGGCGTCGGTGAAGAAGCCGGTGCTCTCGACCACCACCTGCACCCCCTGGCTCGACCAGTCGATCGCGCCCGGATCCTTCTCGGCGAAGACCTTGATCTTCCGACCGTCGACGACGAGGTCGTTGCCCTCGTAGGCGACCGAACCCTTGAACGGGCCATAGTTGGAGTCGAACTCCAGAAGGTGGGCGTTGGTCTTGGCGTCGGTCAGGTCGTTGAGAGCGACGAC
>Ga0114963_10002689_pt1 | contig 12149 bp, 9 predicted proteins | sample C_131016_EF_Meta_FD_87019 | JGI IMG/M metagenome (GOLD analysis project Ga0114963, IMG submission 87019) | Freshwater microbial communities from Lake Croche, Canada to study carbon cycling - C_131016_EF_MetaG | ecosystem: Environmental > Aquatic > Freshwater > Lake | place: Lake Croche, Canada...
CAAGACCTCCACAACATCAAACAAAGCCATTGTTTCCAAATCCGGTGTTGTGAAAGCAATAAGCCCTGATGACCTCCTTGGAGTAAAGCTCATAATGTCCATATTCAAGATGTGAAGTTCTTTTTTTGGTGCGTAATGCCCAGGCAGACTCCCGGGGGTATTCACATTCCGAACGAACGGCAAGACATGTCCGATTTCACTCAGAAGATCCTCGGTTATTGGTCCGGGGCGGAGAATCTGAATCCCTCCCTCTTGGAGCGAAAGGATTGTTGACTCCATTCCATGGACACAAGGCCCGCCATCAAGAATCAGTTCAATCTTATACCCAAGTTCAGATTGGACATGTTGGGCAGTTGTCGGGCTGATTTTTCCAAAACGATTTGCACTCGGCGCAGCCAGTGGAGCATTGAGGTGATAAAGAACTTGTTGGAACAAAGGATGGGAGGTAACGCGGACCGCGACCCAACCCGATCCGGATGTGACCAGATCCGGCAGATCAGGTTGCTTCGGAAGCAGAAGTGTCAGCGGGCCCGGCCAGAATGCATCGGCAAGTTTTTCAACCATGATCCTCTGATCCTGAGATTCTAATCTCACCACCCGATCAAGCCACATCGCTTCTGGTAAATGGACAATTAAGGGGTCCGTCAAAGGACGACTTTTGGCTTCGAAGATACGGGCTATTGCAATCGGATCAAAACAATTTCCTGCGAGTCCGTATACAGTCTCCGTGGGAAGGCCCACAACTCCACCCCTCCTGAGTGTCTCGACAGACTCTAAGACACCCGCCTCACCATTCACAATCCGCGCACTCACCTCTAAATCAATAAATGTTAGCCTAGGCCTTTCCTGAGCTACTAAACTTCTTGCCGACCTTTAAGGATGCGGGTGAATCCAGACGACTTTCGGTTGCTGCCTTGGTCATGAGAGAACGGTATTTTTCCAACTTCACCGCCAACGTCTTGTCCTGAAGCGCCAATTGCGCCACTGCGAAGAGCGCCGCATTTTTGGCTCCCGCCTCCCCGATGGCAAACGTAGCCACGGGAATTCCGGCTGGCATCTGGACAATCGAGAGCAGAGAGTCGAAACCCTCCATGGTGCGACTCTTCACCGGAACACCCAGAACAGGGACAGTTGTCTGGGCTGCAATCATTCCCGGCAGATGGGCTGCCCCACCCGCACCTGCAATGATGGCGCGCAACCCCCGCCCTATTGCCTCTTTGGCATAGATCCCCATGGCGTCCGGCATCCGGTGGGCCGAGACCACGCGAGACTCGCAGGGGACTCCGAACTCCTCAAGCAGGGCCACGGCATGACTCATCGTTTCCCAGTCGCTTTTACTCCCCATGACCACACCCACCAGAGGTGCGGCTACCGATCCCTTTGATTGTTTGGAACTCATCCCTTCATCGTAGGGAGGCGTAACCGTTCAATCAATGAGCTTCCATGCAAACAATCCTTTCATCTCTTCCCAATTCATCCCTCCAAAGCGTATGCTGTTACGGCATGGAATCAAATATTGTCCTAATCGGCTTCATGGGATGCGGCAAGAGCTCCATCGGTCGTCGGTTGGCCGCATCTCTCGGTTACAAATTCACCGATAGTGACGAATTGGTCACCCTTCATCAGGGCAGGAGTATTGCGGAGATTTTTGCCGAAGAAGGAGAAGAGAATTTCAGGGAGATGGAGACCAGGGAACTCTGCGGACTCACTTCGGAACGTCGACTGGTCCTTGCAACCGGAGGGGGTGCCGTCATACGCGCAAGGAACAGGGAACTGCTCCATCAAATCGGCAAGGTCGTCTGGCTTCACGCTGATCCGGAGACACTTTTCGAACGTGCCTCACGCAATCACAAACGCCCGCTTCTGGAAGTGGAAAACCCCCGAAGCACTTTCCAATCCCTCCTGGAATCCCGGTTGTCCATTTACGAGGAGACAGCAGATCTCAAAATTCATGGCGGCGGACTCTCGCTCGAACAGACCGTCGAGGCGATTCTCAGCCAACTTGGTGTCGTACCGCTCGGATGCACACGCCCCCAGGATGAAGTCGATTAGGTTTGACCTTGAAGCCGCCTCCTCTTAAGGATTTTTGATTCTTCCGCGCGAACCCCCACCGCGGGCATCCAACAACATCATCATGCCAAATATTGCAATCAATGGGTTCGGTCGTATCGGTCGTCTTGTCTTCCGTGCAATCGTCGAACAGGGCCTTCTCGAAAAAGGCTACAAAGTCGTAGCGGTCAACGACCTCGTGCCGGCCGATAATCTGGCCTACCTCGTGAAATACGACTCCACCCAGGGAGTCTTCAAGGGTGAGGTGCATAGTGAGAAATCCTCTCCTGAAGTTGCCGAGGATGACACTCTTGTGGTGAACGGACACAAAATCAAATGCCTTGCAGTCAAGGAGGGACCCGCCGCGCTACCATGGAAAGATCTGGGGGTCGATGTTGTCATTGAGTCAACGGGTCTCTTCACGGAAGGCGAGAAAGCCAAGGGGCATATCACAGCCGGCGCCAAGAAGGTCATCATCTCTGCACCCGCAAAGAACGAGGACATCACCGTTGTCATGGGTGTCAACGACGACAAACTTGACATTTCCCAGCACAGCATCATCTCCAATGCAAGCTGCACCACCAACTGCCTTGCACCGGTTGTTCACGTTCTTTTGAAGGAGGGATTTGGCATTGAGGAGGGCCTCATGACGACCGTTCACAGCTACACGGCCACACAAAAAACAGTGGACGGTCCCTCCAAGAAGGATTGGAAGGGTGGTCGCTCCGCAGCCATCAACATCATTCCCTCCACCACCGGAGCCGCAAAGGCCGTCGCCCTTGTCTGCCCTGAGGTGAAGGGCAAGATCACCGGCATGGCCTTCCGTGTGCCCACGCCGACCGTTTCCGTGGTCGATCTTACCGTGAAGACCACAAAGGCCACCAGTTACAAGGAGATCTGTGCCGCCATGAAGAAGGCGAGCGAGACCTACCTGAAGGGCGTGCTCGGTTACACCGAGGACGAGGTTGTCTCCAGTGACTTCATTCATGACACCCGCTCGAGCATTTTTGATGCGGGATCCGGGATCGAACTCAATGATCATTTTTTCAAATTGGTCTCATGGTATGATAACGAGTGGGGTTATTCCAACCGTTGCGTCGACCTTCTCAAGAAAGTAACCGCTTAATTATCTTCTCAACGTGAGGGCAGGAGTACGGGATCTTAATTCCTGAATTTCCTGCCCTCTTCTTTTAAAAAAACTTCAAAATCCCTACGCATCATGGCTAAGAAAACCATCAAGGACCTGGAACTGAACGGCAAACGTGTCTTTATCCGTGTGGACTTCAACGTCCCCCAGGACAAGCAGACCGGGGAAATCACCAACACCCAGCGCATCACGGCGGCACTTCCCACGATTCAGTATGCTTTGGACCACGGTGCATCCGTCGTGCTTGCAAGCCATCTCGGACGTCCAAACGGTGAAAGGGTTGCGAAATACACCCTCCAACCGGTTGCCCTAAAACTTCAGGAGCTCCTTGGACGGCCTGTAAAGTTCCTACAGGATTGCGTTGGATCAGAAGTTGAGGCGGTCTGTGCCACCATTACCCCTGGAGAGGTCATCCTGCTGGAGAACGTCCGCTTCCACATCGAGGAGGAGGGGAAGGCCAAGGGTGCCGATGGGAACAGCTTGAAGGCAGATCCGGCCAAAGTGGCAGACTTCCGCGCCAGCCTCAGCAAACTCGCCGACATCTATGTGAACGATGCATTCGGAACTTCCCACCGTGCCCACTCCAGCGTGACCGGAGTCGAACTTCCCGACAAGGTTGCCGGTTTCCTAGTGGAGAGGGAGTTGGCCGCCTTTGCAAGTGTTCTGGACAACCCTGCGCGCCCCTTGCTGGCCATCCTTGGAGGGGCAAAGATCGCGGACAAGATCCCCTTGATCCGAAGCCTCATCGACAAAGCCGACGACATCATCATTGGAGGCGGCATGGCCTATACGTTCCTAAAAGTGCTTAACGGCATGCAGATCGGCAATAGTCTTTATGATCCTGCCGGTGCCGAGATTGTTACCGAACTGGTTGCCAAAGCCAAGGAGAGGGGGGTGCGTATTCACCTGCCTGTCGATTTCATCACGGGAGACGCGTTCTCGCCGACAGCCAATATCGGCGTGGCAACCGTTGAAAGCGGTATTCCCGATGGTTGGGAAGGGTTTGACTGCGGCCCCAAGACCCGTGATCTCTTCGCCAAAGTCATCGCCTCTGCCAAAACCATCGTCTGGAACGGTCCGTGCGGGGTCTTCGAATTCGATCTTTTTGCCGAGGGCACCAAGGCCATGGCCCAGGCAGTCGCTGACGCAACAACCGCCGGCAGCATCACCATTGTCGGAGGTGGGGATACTGCAACGGCCGCCAAGAAGTTTGGGGTGATCGACAAGGTCACCCACGCCTCCACGGGCGGAGGGGCCTCGCTGGAACTACTCGAAGGAAAAATTCTTCCCGGAGTCGCCGCTCTCAACGAGAAAAACTAGGAAAACCGTTCAAAAATATGCCAATGCCCCGCAAAAAATTCGTAGCCGGCAACTGGAAGATGAACATGACTTCCTCAGAAGTCGCCCCCTACCTTGAAATCTTCCGGAGAGAGACCGAGCACGTGGACACTGTGGACATCACCCTGATCCCGCCTTTCACGGCCCTGGCCAAAACTTCTGAGATCCTTGGCGGCACCCAGAGGATTCGTCTCGGGGCCCAGAATATGTCCCCTGAACCCAAGGGGGCCTATACCGGTGAAATTTCCGCGACGATGCTTCGCGACCTTTACGTCCGCTATGTGCTCGTCGGTCACAGTGAACGGAGACGACTCTTTGGCGAGACCGACGAACTTGCACGCCGAAAAATCATCACTGCCCTTGCCTCAGAAATTCGCCCCATCCTTTGTATCGGTGAGACACTTGAAGAGCGGCAGGCAGGACAGGAGAATTCGGTGTTGGAGGGACAACTTCGGGGGGCCTTGGAGGGCCTCACCAAGGATCAACTCGAGGAGATCATTGTGGCCTACGAACCGGTTTGGGCCATCGGCACGGGCCTCAACGCAACCCCGGAGCAGGCCCAGTCAGCCCATCGCTTTATCCGTGACTATCTTGGAAAAACCTGGGGAACGGATGTTTCCTCTCGCTCCCGAATCCTTTATGGAGGAAGTGTGACATCCGAAAACGCCCACAAACTCCTCTCCCAACCCGATATCGATGGGGCCTTGGTCGGTGGAGCCAGTCTGGATCCCCGAGCTTTCGCCGAAATCGTTTCGGCAGCCGTTCCTGCGGAATAAATCAGCGTCATCTCTAGCAGGGAGGCGGAGGTGCTGAAAATTTGAAGTTTGGTCCTTGGTGCGGCTTTTACTTCATAATTCATCGTTCTGTCTTCATCCTTGCGGCATCATGCTACGCCGCATCGCCTCTATGCCTTTGGTTCTGCTGTGCGTCATCACGATCACTTTTTTTCTGATCCGCCTCTCACCCGGAGGTCCGTTCGACTCTGAACGCAAGATTCCAGCTGCGATCGAGAAGCAACTTCTCTCCAAATACAAGCTAGACGGACCCGTTCTGGAACAGTATCGGGGCTATCTCGGCGATCTCGTGCGTGGGGATCTGAGACTTTCAACAAAATACCGGAATCGCTCGGTGAACGAAATCCTGGCCCAGACATTGCCAGTGACACTGACTCTGGGAGCCATCGCTTTTTTACTGGCACTTTCCGGTGGCGTCTGGCTGGGGACTTTTGCGGCGGCTCGACCCGGCACGGCAAGTGAATGGATCTCGTTGAGCCTAACGTTACTGGGCATCTCTCTTCCCTCCTTTGTGCTGGGCCCACTTCTCATCCTGATCTTTTCCATGAAACTTGCTTGGCTGCCGGTTGGAGGATGGGGAACCCCTCTCGAGATCCTTTTGCCGGCGCTGACACGTGCCATTGCCTGTGCGGCGGTGATTGCACGGCTTCTTCACGACAGTCTGCGCGAAACGCTCGCTGAGGATTTTGTGCGCACGGCTAGAGCCAAGGGCCTGACGGAATCTAGCATTGTCCTGCGCCATGCGCTCAGGGTGGCCATTCTGCCGGTGATTTCCTACCTCGGTCCCCTTGCAGCCAATCTGCTCACCGGATCAATCGTGGTGGAGACAATCTTTCATATCCCGGGGGCGGGAGGCTTCTTTGTGAATTCCATCCTGAACCGGGATGGTTTTCTCCTGGGTGGAGTGGTCATCGTCTACTGTGTCCTTCTCATGTTCTTTAACCTCATCGTCGATATCGCCTACAGGCTGCTGGACCGGAGAATCCAACGATAAATGAATTTTCTATTCTCCAGACAGGCGATGGTTTCAAAGCTGGGACTCGGTCTCATGATCGTCCTGGTGATCGCAGGGCCCCTCTTGATGCCCCGTTCATTCGGGCTGCCGGGGGATTTCACCTCTGCACCTCCAAGCTGGATACATCCCTGTGGAACAGATCTCAATGGGCGGGACATGCTTTTCCGAATTCTTCAGGGAGGGAGGGTTTCCCTCTTGGTCGGAGTCTGCGGGGCGGCGATCAGTCTCGTGATCGGAACGACCTACGGACTCATTGCAGGCTCTGCCAAGGCAGGGATTGATCATCTCATGATGCGGTTGGTCGATATCCTTTATTCCGTGCCCCGACTCATCTTCATCCTGATCCTGATCAACGCCTTCAACCAACATCTTCAGCAATTCGCGAGCCTTCACGGATGGGACTGGTTGGTCTCTTCCTCACGGATTGTGATCCTGATCTTCAGCCTGGGCCTCATCGAGTGGCTGACCATGGCCAGGATTGTCAGGGGTCAGACCTTGAGCATCAAGGAACGCTCCTACGTGGCTGCCGCCAAAGTGCTCGGCGAAGGATACTGGATGATTCTCCGACGGCACATCTTCCCGAATCTGGCCGGCATCGTGCTTGTTTACCTGACCCTTGCCATTCCCTCGGTGATTGTTGACGAGGCTTTCCTGAGTTTTCTGGGATTGGGAGTGCAGGCACCGCAATCCAGCTGGGGCTCCCTTCTTTCGGAGGGAGCGGCATCCATCAACCCCTTGCGGAATGCATGGTGGATGCTGCTATTTCCATCCTTGGCCATGCTCTCCACGCTTCTGGCGCTTTATTCCTTGGGCAACTCCATGAGACGCTCCATGCAGGCCAAATAAAAGCACTGTGATTAAGAAGCAGAAGGAAATTCTTTTAAGATCAAGTCATGTCTGCTTTCTTTTCGTCGGATCTCCTTTATCCCTTGTGAGCCTGTTCCCGTCTTGATCCCTCCAGTGACGACAGGTCAGGATAAAAGTATGAGCGAATCCGCGGCACGAACGATTGTGGAGCAACTACGCTCCCGGGGTTTCGAGGCGCTTTATGCCGGAGGTTGTGTCCGTGACAGGATCCTCGGGATCGCTCCCCATGATTACGATATCGCCACAAGCGCCCGTCCGGAACAGGTGGAGAAACTTTTCCCAAGAACCATCCCGGTGGGGGCGCAGTTTGGAGTTATCCTGGTCCTTGAACAGGGCTCGGAGATTCAGGTGGCGACGTTCCGGGGAGACGGTGCCTACAGGGATGGACGTCACCCGGAAAGCATCCGCTTCACCGATGCGGAGGGCGATGCACGCAGGCGCGACTTCACGATCAACGGCTTGTTTTACGATCCGCTCGAGAACGAGATCCTTGATTATGTCGGAGGTAGGGAAGATCTCAGAAAGTCTCTTGTGCGGGCAATCGGAGACCCTCAGGAGCGCTTCTCAGAAGACAAACTCAGGATCCTGAGAGCGGTCCGCTTTGCGACCACACTCGACTTCCGGATCGATGGGGAGACCTGGAGTGCGGTGTGCAAGCACACCCCGGAAATCCATGCCGTGAGCGCCGAGAGAATCCGGGAGGAACTGGTGAAGATTCTGATCTCCCCGGAAAGGGTGCGCGGATTCGATCTCCTTGATGAGAGCGGCCTCCTTCGGGAGATCCTGCCGGAAGTGGAGGCCCTTAAAGGATGTGAACAACCCGCGGAGTTTCATCCCGAGGGCGATGTCTTCGTCCACACGCGACTCATGCTGACCTTGTTGGCTCCGGACGCCTCCTTGTCCCTTATCTTAGCGGTTCTCTTCCATGATCTTGGCAAACCGGCCACCCGCACGGTAGATCAAACTGGGCGTATCCGCTTCAACGGACACGAGGGTGTGAGTGAGTCCATGAGCCTCAAGATCCTGCAACGCCTCAGGTTTCCAAACGAGTTGATCGAAGCCGTCCTACCCGCCGTAAGACTTCACATGAGCTTCAAGGATGTCCCAAAAATGCGTGTTTCTACCCTCAAGCGGATGATGGCCCGTCCCACTTTCGAGGAGGAGCTCGAACTTCACCGCGTCGACTGCCTTGCAAGTCACGGAATGCTTGATAACCACGCCACACTGGTCGCTAAAAGAGCAGAGTTTGCCGGAGCACCCCTGATCCCCTCGCCTCTCATCAGCGGTCACGATCTGATAGCCAGGGGATGGAAACCGGGACCACGCTTCGCCGAAACCCTGCAGGCCATCCAGACTCGCCAACTTGAGGGAACCCTGACCTCAAGAGAGGAGGCCCTTGCCTGGCTCTCGGAACATCAATCGATCCCATCCGACCTCTTGAATAAAGAATGAACGGGGCGTAGTGTTTGGGAGTCTTACTTACAAGAGTGATGTGTTTTCAGATCCCCACCTTAAGATCACCCATGGTCGCCATGGCCCTGATCCTCCTAGCCCCCATTGCTAAAGCGTCACAACCAACGCTGATCCGCTCTTTCTCGGATCAGGTGGTCACATCAAGCACTCCCTCTATTGTTGATCTCAAGAACTACTTAAAAGCAGATCCCTCAACAAACATGGTGAGGGTCACGACCTCACTGACAGGTTCCAATGGAGTCCCGCTCGGCTTTACCCTTCAACTCTTTCCCTCGAATGCCCCTGCGACAGTAGCCAATTTCTTGGAGTATATAAACAACGGGGCCTACACAGACTCCCTTATTCACCGAGTTTACGCACTGGGCCAGACAAGCAACAACCAGCCAACCAACTTGATAGTTCAAGCCGGTGGATTCCAGTCATCTAATCTCAATGACCTCGCTATCTACGAAACACCAACCCTGTCTCCAATAGCTTTGGAATACGCCCTGCCTAATGCATATGGAACGATTGCCATGGCGAGAACCGCCGACCCCAACAGTGCGACTTCCCAATTCTTTATCAATGATGGAGATAATAGCGACATCCTTGGGACAAACAACGGCGGGGGATACGCGGTCTTTGGGCAAGTGATTGGCAATGGGATGAGCGTTGTCGATAAAATCGCAGCACTCACGACCTATAATTTGCAAGGGATCTATACTAACTTTCCTTTTAGCGACACCCCATTGTTCGGGATCACAAATGGTCAATCGATATTAAATCCAAATAATTTGGTTTATTTTACACGCATAGCGACAATTCCCTATTTTGCCACGAGTTCGGACCCCTCCAGTTACCAGACCCTGCTCAGCAATTCCACGCTCACGATTACTTGCCTCACAAATCATCCCGCCTCTCCTTCCACCATCAGTATCTATGCCACGGATACGAACGGACTTTTCACTAATACGAGCTTTCAGGTCTGGAACCAGACCAATGCAAATCGCCCAATTAACTACCCCATCTACTCGAACCAACCATACTCGCCAAATGGATTTGATATGCCATTTTATCCAACCACAAGCGACGGAACTCCGGTTCCTCCCCAAGAAATCCACTTTAGCGGTGCTGTTTTTTCAGGCTACACGAATGGATACAATCACTTCAATTTCGTTGGTGCGGGCACGGTCTCATTCACTTATGTGCAACCGGGCAATTTCTTTTACAAGGCGGTTACAAATACCAGCACCTTTATTGTGAGCAAGGGAAGCCAGACGATCACCTTCCCCCCGATCGCCACAAATGGCTTCAGCACCAATCCCTTTACATTTAGCGATCCGCCCACCGCCTCGTCGGGACTCCCAGTCTCCGTCACCATCCAACCCAATAGTCCCCTCAAAGTGGTGAACAACAAATTCGTCATGACCGGGCTCGGAAATGTCACCCTCGTGGCCAATCAGGCAGGCAATAACAACTATCTGCCTGCATCATCCGTCTCGAATTCCTTTTTGATCGTGCAAGGTTCCCAATCGATCACCTTCCCAACAATCAGAAACATTCCCCTCCCCTCAGCACCGTTCAAGTTGAATGCAACTGCTTCCTCGGGACTGCCCGTCAGTTACGCATTGGTTGGGTCCAACAATCCCGCCACTTTGACTAATGGAAACACCCTGAAAATCAACGCTCCCGGGTTGATTACCATCGTGGCCAATCAGGCGGGAACTAACCTCTTCTCCCCAGCCCCACCTGTGACCAACAGTTTTCGTTCCGGTTCCAATCAGACTATCGCTCCATTTGCCCGGATTGCCGGGGGCACCTATGTCAATCCCTCAACCAACCTGACGATCAAGATTCCAAAATCTTCATCGGGACTTCCCGTGGTCTTGAGCGTCAAGTCAGGGCCGGCTGCCACAAACGGATCCAACTCGATCTCGATCACCGGTGCAGGTACGATTGTGCTGGCTGCTAATCAAATTGGAAATTCAACCTACTTCGCAGCCCCGGAGGTAACGACCAGTATCATTGTGGCTAAAGCCACCCAAAAGATCGCCCCTTTCTCAAATCTTCCAACAGCACTGACAAACGGTATACATTTTACCGTTATCCCGCCCGTATCAACCGATACGAACTCACCGGTCACCGTTGTTGCATCAGGAGCCGGAAGAACCTCCTCCCCCAACACGGTGACACTGACAAATGCAGGAAAGCTTATCCTGACGGCAACAAATGCCGGAGACAGCAATTACCTTCCCGTATCGATATCAACGAATCTCCCCGTCGCAATAGGGAACCAGACGATCACATTTCCTTCGATTGATTCCCAATACATCGGGACAACGCTGTCACTTACGGCAACTTCCTCTTCAGGACTACCCGTGACTTATAGCATCAAGGCGGACTCGACCAATAATATCCTAAAAAGCAATGCCATCATCTTGAATGGTTTTGGGGGTGTCACTGTCATAGCTAAGCAGGCTGGAAACTCTGGCTGGCATCCAGCCGCACCTGTCACAAATAACTTCTCGGTTATACCAGATCCAGGGAGCAATGGAGGTGGCGGTGTCATCATAGTCAACGGCAATCACTAAAGTTGTGCGCAGCACTCTTTTTTCGAACTGGTTTTGAACTCCCTCGCAGGGGGAAATACTTTCCTAAACTCTGCAAGCAGGCGGTCAAGGACAGTAAGTCCCATAACACCACATGATGGCCTCTTTATAGGGTCGGGTAGAAGTGAAGACTAAGGAGGATATCCACCACTCTTCTGTTTCTTGGCAGATCAGGAAATCTTCTGCGATACGGAAGTCTGGTAGATCATTTGGCCCAAGCCATCGATCATCCTGATCTCCATAAGCTCCGGCCTGAGGGATACCGCCATGAAGCCAGGTTGAGATTTGGAGTATTTGGACTGCTCAATCATTTTCGTGGCTCGAACCGTCGATCCAGCCCCTGATCCGAACAGATTCACCCCCCCCGCCTGCAAGTGCTGAAGATCATGATCGTGCCCAGCAAAATAGGCCTGAACCTTGTATTTCTGAAGCAGTGGAAAGAGGTGCTCTATCAACTCAGGAGTGTCTCCATGCTCGCCTCCCGAGTAGATCGGATGATGGCCGATCACTATCTTCCAGGGAGCAGTTGACTTGGCTAGTTGCTCCTCGATCCATCCGAGTTGCTTGGCACTATCCTGACTCCTGATTTGCTCACCCATCCGCAGATCCTTCGCGTAGGAATGAATAAAGGGATTGGTATCGATGTAGATCAGATCAGCGGGCCCTCCTCCGGGGATTTGCTCGTTACGAACAAAGTAGCGGTCCGGCATATTCCAACGCGTGTTGACCTTGGAATAGTCGAGTTGAGCCTGGCTGTTCCCCCTGTAGTCGTGGTTCCCAAGAATCACCTGCCAGGGAACCTGAAGGGAGGGAGCGGTATAGACCTGCTCGAATGAGGTCTTGAACTGGGGATCATCGACGGAGGAGACCCCGTAATC